>ULRI01052962.1_pt1 | contig 11039 bp, 7 predicted proteins | sample 1955291 | NCBI WGS metagenome assembly ULRI01 (sample SAMEA4835678, study PRJEB28245) | human gut metagenome | biome: gut microbiome; material: fecal sample | place: Denmark | collected 2008
GACTTTGTGGAAAATCTATAAAATCCACATAAATTTTTCTGCGATTTCCACAAGAAAGCCTCATCTTGTGTTAACAGTCTCCGGCGGGCACAAAATCTTGTGCCCGCCGGAGTTTTCCGTTTATGTCCATCGAACAAACGTTTTAAAAAGTGGTAAAATCTGGTAGAAAACCGGCGGAATATCCGGCTTTTGCCGTGGCGGTAGACATAATTTTTCCTTGCAATTTTGCCAGGGATTATGTATACTAACCTCGTTAGTGGTGAATTGTGGGGGCAATATCCACGTTTGTGGGGGATGTTCCCACGGTTTTCCACCGGGGGCTATTTTTTTCGGAAGGAGGCGGACCCATGACCGGTCAGTATGCACACACGATCGACGCCAAGGGGCGCCTCTTTATTCCCGCCGCGCTGCGGAAGGAGCTGGGCCAGACGTTCCACATCACTGTGGGACAGGACCGCTGCCTGTCGGTGTACTCCGACGAGAGCTGGGCGGCGTTTATGGACAAGCTGAAGGCGCTGTCCTACAACGAGGTAAAAAAGCTGCGGGCGCTGTTCGCCTACGCGGCGGACTGCGAGCCGGACGGCCAGGGACGCATCCTCATCCCCGCCAAGCTGCGGGAGTATGCGGGGCTGACCAGGGAGGTCGTGGTCATCGGCAGCTTTGACCGGGCGGAGATCTGGGACGCTGAACGCTGGGCCGCCGTGGAGAACGACGCCTTCGCCTCCGGCGAGCTGGAGAGCGCCATGGCGGAGATGGGTCTGTGAGCACCGTGACGCAGGAGAAGGACTACGGCCATGTGCCGGTGCTGCTGCACGAGTGCCTGGACGCGCTGGCCATCAAGCCCGACGGCATCTATGTGGACGGCACGCTGGGCCGGGCGGGTCACTCGCTGGAGATCGTAAAACGGCTGACCACCGGACGGCTCATCGGCATTGACCGGGATGAGACGGCTATTGCCGCCGCGCAGGAGCGTCTGGCGGACTACAGGGACCGGGTGACGCTGGTCCACAGCAATTTTGACCGCATCGGCGATATTCTCGCCGACTTGCACATAGACGGGGCGGACGGTATGCTGTTCGACCTGGGCGTTTCCTCCCCACAGCTGGACGACGCGGAACGGGGCTTCAGCTATATGCACGACGCGCCGCTGGATATGCGGATGGACCGGACGGCGTATCTCACCGCCCGGGAGGTGGTGAACAGCTGGAGTTATGAGGAGCTGCGGCGCATCCTGTTTGAGTACGGCGAGGAGCGCTACGCGCCGGCCATCGCCAAGCGGATCGTACAGCACCGGGAGCAGCAGCCTATCGAGACGACGCTGGAGTTGGTGGACATCATCAAGTCCGCTATGCCGCCGCAGGCGCTGCGGGAGAAGCAGCACCCGGCCAAGCGGAGCTTTCAGGCCATACGCATCGCCGTCAACGGCGAACTGGACGCCCTGCCGCCCATGCTGGAGGCGGCCGCGGCGCATCTGAACACAGGCGGGCGGCTGGCGGTGATCTCCTTCCACTCGCTGGAGGACCGGATCATCAAGAAGACCTTGCAGGAGCTGGCCACCGGCTGCATCTGCCCGCCGGAGTTCCCGGTGTGCGTATGCGGCAGGAAGCCGAAGCTGAAGCTGGTGAGCCGGAAGCCCATCGTATCCGGCGAAGAGGAACTGGCACACAACCCCCGCGCACGCAGCGCCAAGCTGCGGGTGGCGGAGAAGGTATAGCAGCAAAGCATCGGCGGAAAAGAACCACATCCGGCGAGTTATTTTTCGCCGAGACGCGGCGCAGACGTGCAGCCATACTTTGTGTATGGCAAGCGGCTGCAACAAAGCATCGGCGGAAAAGAACCACATCCGGCGAGTTATTTTTCGCCGAGACGCGGCGCAGACGTGCAGCCATACTTTGTGTATGGCAAGCGGCTGCAACAAAGTATCGGTGGAAAAGAACCACATCCGGCGAGTTATTTTTCGCCGAGACGCGGCGCAGACGTGCAGCCATACTTTGTGTATGGCAAGCGGCTGCAACAAAGTATCGGCGGAAAAGAGCCGACGGAGGAAGGAGGGAGTTTTACATGGCCAACTATCATCACGGCGCCACCTACGGCAGCCTGGCATATGATCTGGACGCGCTGGCGCGGGAAAAGCAGCTGGACGAGGCCGGAAAGCTCCCCCAGAAGAAGGTACGGCCGGCGCAGCCGGAGGTACAGCCGGTACAGCGGCGGCAGACCGCGGCACGGGCCGCGGTGCGGCCCTCCCCTGTTCTGCTGCTGGGAACGGTGCTGGTGGTGGGCATGGTCATCGCGCTGATGCTGTGCTATGTGAAGCTGACCGGCATTTCCGATAATGTGTCCTCCATCAAGCGGGAGATCTCCGCCCTGGAGGAGGAGCACGTGGCGCTGCTGACGGCGTATGAGCGCACCTTCGACCTGGCCACCGTGAAGGCGGCGGCGGAGGCGGCGGGTATGTCCAAGCCCAGCAGCGGCCAGATACAGTACATCGACCTGTCCGGTGCGGACAGCGTGGAGGTATACGCCGCGGGCGGCGCGGCGGCGCTGAACGGCTTTACCGAAAAGGCAGAGTCGCTGTGGGCGTATGTACTGGAATATTTCCGCTGAGGGAAAGTATAGTATAAGCGCGAGGAGTAAGAAGGCGACTTCTTGCTCCTTGCTTGGTCTATAACAGCAGGGCGCGGCGGCGCCGGAGCAGGGTCCGACGGCAAAACAGGAGGCACTATCGTGGCAGAAAACCAAAATTCCAACCGAAAAAACGAGAACGTACGGCGGGCCAACCGGATCATTCAGACCCGATCCTTTGTACTGATGATCCTGATGGGCGTCGTGATGTTCGTGCTGCTGTTTTTCCGGCTGTTCGACCTGCAGATCACCCGGCATGAGGAATTGCAGGGTAAGGCTGTGAACCAGCAGACACGGCGAACGGTGGTGACGGCTAACCGGGGCACCATCTATGACGCCGGCGGCAACATTCTGGCGATCTCCTCCAGCGCGGAGACCATCATTCTCTCCCCGCTGGAGATCGACAACGCGGTGAACGACACGGAAGATCCCGTCAGCTGGACGAAGGAGTCGCTGGCGGCAGGGCTGGCGGAGATCCTGGGCAAGGACGCCTCGGCCATCCGGAAACGGATGGACAACGTGAAGTCCCAGTATGAGGTCATACAACTGCGGGCGGACGAGGACACGGCGGCCAAGGTGCGCTCGTATGTGGACGAGAACAAGATCGCGGGTGTACACCTGGTGGCGGACACGAAGCGGTACTATCCCTACGGCTCGCTGGCGGCGCAGGTCATCGGCTTCGTGGGCGACGAGAACACGGGGCTGTATGGGCTGGAGTCCTATTACGAGAAGGAACTGGAGGGGCAGAGCGGACTGGTCATCTCCTCCAAGGATCAGGCGGAGAACGATATGCTGTATACCTATGAGCAGTATTTCGCCGCCAAGAACGGCAGCGACCTGACGCTGACGCTGGACACCACCATCCAGTACTATCTGGAAAAGGGCATCGAGAGCATGGTGGATAAGTTCTCCGCCGCCAACGGCGCCAGCGGCATCGTGATGGACGCCAAGACCGGCGGCATACTGGCCATGGCGTCGTATCCCAACTACGATCTGAACGACTTTCTGACCGTCAGCGACCAGACGCTGCAGGAGCGTATCGAGCGCGGGGAGAGCACCGTGGCCGATATGCAGCTGCTGCAATGGCGCAACAAGGCGCTGAACGACACCTACGAGCCGGGCTCCACGTTTAAGATCCTGACGCTGTCTGCGGCGCTGGAGGAGGGCGTGGTGGATAAGACCACCACCGTCAACTGCGGCGGCAGCGTGAATATCTCCGGCTACACCATCCACTGCTCCAACAAGAACGGCCACGGCCTGCAAACGCTGGTGCAGTCGGTGGGGAATTCCTGCAACCCGGCGTTCATCAACTACGGGCTGCGGATCGGCAGCGAGAAGTTCTACGAGTATATGTGTTCCTTCGGACTGATGAACACCACGGGCATCGACCTGGGCGGCGAGGCCGTGGGCGTGTTCGCCGCGGACAGCAGCTTTACCCAGCTGGACCTGGCCTGCTACGCCTTCGGCCAGAACTTCACCGTGACGCCCCTGGCGCTGATCGCGGCGCAGGCGGCCTGCGTCAACGGCGGGTATCTGCACACGCCGTATCTGGTGGAGCGCATCGCCGACAGCGACGGGAACGTGACCTACCGACACGACGACACGCCGGTGCGGCAGGTCATCAGCGAGCAGACCTCCGCCACGGTGCGGGAGTGCCTGGAATACGTGGTGGCCAGCGGCACCGGCAAGAACGGCCAGGTGGCGGGCTACCGCATCGGCGGCAAGACCGGCACGGCCGATAAGGGCCAGACCGGCGACGTGGTGGTGTCGTTCCTGTGCTTCGCGCCGGCGGACGACCCGCAGGTCATTATGCTCATCACCATGGATACCCCCAGCCGCGCCACGGGGACCTACGTCTCCGGCGGCAACATGGTGGCACCCACCGCCAGCACCGTCATGGCGGAGATCCTGCCCTATCTGGGCGTGGAGCCCAGCTACTCCGCCGAGGAGCTGCTTGGCATGGACACCACGGTGCCCAACGTCATCGGCATGAGCGTTGAGGAGGCCAAGACAAAGCTGAAGGACCGCGCGCTGAGCTATAAGATCGTGGGCGACGGCGAGACCATCACCGACCAGACGCCGGCCGGCGGCGCCATCATCCCCGGCAAGTCCAGCGTTATTCTGTACGTCGGCGAGGAGAAGTCCACGGACAAGTGCGTGGTGCCGCATCTCATCGGCAAGACGCCCTCAGAGGCCAACACCACCGCCACGGCGGCAGGGCTGCTGATACGGTTCTCCGGCACCACGGGCAGCGAGTCCAGCTCCGTCCGGGTACTGAGCCAGTCCATCGACGAGGGTACGGAGGTGGAGGCCGGCACGGTCATCACCGTGCAGCTGGGCGACACGTCCGTGACGGACTGACGCCACACGTTTTGCGCCCAACAGAGCACACGGTTCCCTTTTGTCCGCGGACGAAATGTGGTAGAATAGTGCGTATACCATTATGCACAGACGCAAAGGAGAGTTGATGATGAAACTGCGTGAGCTGTTGAACGGGCTGGATATTCTGGAAACAAACGCCGAGCTGGATAGCGACATCCGGGAGGTACGGTACGACTCGCGGCTGGTGGAATCGGGCGATCTGTTCATCGCCGTCACCGGCGCGGAGACGGACGGACATAAATATATTCCCATGGCACGGGAGAAGGGCGCTGCCTGCGTGCTGTGCGAGCGCGCGCCGGAGGACGGCGCGCCCTTCGTCCGGGTGGCGGACAGCCGCCGGGCGCTGGCGGTGGTGGGCGGCAATCGCTTCGATCACCCCGCACGGGAGATGACCATGATCGGCATCACCGGTACCAGCGGCAAGACCACCAGCACCTACCTCATCAAGAGCATTCTGGAACAGAAGGCCGGGGCCAAGGTGGGCCTGATCGGCACGATACAGAATATGATCGGCGACCGGGTGCTGCACACCGAGCGCACCACGCCGGAGTCCTTCGAGCTGCAGAAGCTGCTGCGGGAGATGGCCGACGCGGGCTGCACCCATGTGGTGATGGAGGTGTCCTCCCACGCACTGATGCTGGACCGGGTGTACGGCATACCCTTCGCGGTGGGCATTTACACCAACCTGAGCCGGGACCATCTGGACTTCCACAAGACCATGGAGGCCTATTGCGACGCCAAGGCGCTGCTGATGCGGCAGTGCGACGTGGGCATCTACAACGCCGACGACCCGTGGGCGGAACGGCTGATGGCCGATGCCACCTGCCCACGGCGTTTTTCCTACTCCGTGAACGGTCAGGCGGACCTGATGGCGAAGAACGTGGCGCTGGAGCCCGGCAGTGTGGATTTTGACGCGGAGGCGGACACGGAATGGTGCCACGTCCACGTGGGCATACCGGCGCTGTTCACCGTGTACAACACGCTGGACGCCATGGCCTGCTGCTGGAACCTGGGCGTGCCGCTGGCGGAGTGTGCCGACGCACTGGCGAAGAACCACGGCGTGAAGGGCCGGATGGAGATCATCCCTACGCCGGGAACGGGCTACACCGTGCTGAACGACTATGCCCACAAGCCGGACGCGCTGGAAAAGGTGCTGCAATCCGCCAAGTCCTTCGCCAAGGGGCGGGTGGTGGCGCTGTTCGGCTGCGGCGGCGACCGGGATAAGACGAAGCGGCCCGTGATGGGTGAGATCGGCGCAAGGCTGGCAGACTTTGTCATCGTCACCAGCGACAACCCCCGGACGGAGAAGCCGGAGGCCATTATCGACGACATCCTGGTGGGACTGAAGGGCTATGACACACCCTATACGGTGATCCCCGACCGGGTGGCCGCCATTCACTACGCCATGGACCACGCCCAGCCGGGCGACGTGATCGTACTGGCCGGCAAGGGCCACGAGGATTACCAGGAGATCGACCACAAGCACTATCCCATGGATGAACGGGTCATCGTGGCCGAGCACCTGAAGGAAACGCAGAAATAAAGAAAAGACCTCCGCGCGGCGCGGAGGGAAGGAGCAAGATAGTATGGGAATTATGGAGATCGTGCTGCCTGTCGCGGTATGCTTTATCGTCACCGCCATCGCAGGCAAGCTGCTGATACCGGCGCTGGTAAAGCTGAAGGCGGGACAGTCCATCAAGGAGATCGGGCCCTCCTGGCATATGACGAAGCAGGGCACCCCCACCATGGGCGGGCTGATGTTCATCATCGGCATCGGCCTCACCATCGTCGTGTTGGGCTGGCAGCGGATGATGGCCGGCAGCTTCGTACACCTGTATGTGTACCTGTTCGCGCTGGTATTCGGCGCTATCGGATATATCGACGACTATCAGAAGGTGAAGCACCACCAGAACACCGGCCTGACCGCGCCGCAGAAGTTTATTTTGCAGCTGGCGGCGGCGGTGGCGTTCCTGTGCCTGATGCGGTACGAGGGGATGCTGAGCCCCAACCTGTATATTCCCTTCTGGAACACCCACATCGTGCTGCCGTGGATCGTGTATCTGGTGTTCGCGGCCTTTGTGATCGTGGGCACCGTCAACGCCGTGAATATCACGGACGGTCTGGATGGACTGAGCAGCAGTGTGACCGTGCCGGTGGGTCTGTTCTTCCTGGTGATGGCGGTGATCTGGCCCGGCTTCGAGCAGCTGGGGCTGTTCTCCGGCGCACTGGTGGGCGGTCTGCTGGGGTTCCTGCTGTACAACCACTATCCGGCCAAGGTGTTCATGGGCGATACGGGGTCGCTGTTTCTGGGCGGCGCCGTGGCGGCGCTGGCCTTCGCCTATGATATGCCGCTGGTGCTGATCCTGGTGGGCATCGTGTATATCTGCGAGACACTGAGCGACATTATCCAGGTGGGCTATTTCAAACTGACCCACGGCAAGCGCATCTTCAAGATGGCGCCGCTGCACCATCACTTCGAGATGTGCGGCTGGAAGGAGACCAAGGTGGTGGCGGTGTTCACCGCCGTCAGTGTCATAGGCTGCGTCATCGCCTATCTGGCCGTGTGCCAGCGCTTCAGCTTCTAAGGCTTCGCACTATTTTCACAGGGAAGGAGGGAGACTATGACACGGGAGGAACAGCGCGCCCGGAAGGCCCAGCAGGAACGGATGCGGCAGGTGGAGCGCCGGCATAAGGAAGCCGCCCGCGGGCAGATGGATCTCCCCTTCCTGATCCTGACGCTGCTGCTGACGGTCATCGGCCTGATCATGCTGTTTTCCGCCAGCTTTCCCCGGGCCTATTACGACACCGGGGACGGCACCTACTACTTCAAGCGGCAGGCCGCCTTCGCGGCGCTGGGTCTTGTGGCCATGTTCATCGTCAGCAAGATCAACTATCAGCGCTGGCGCGGCGCGGGACGGCTGCTGGTGGGGCTTGCGCTGTTTCTGCTGATACTGGTCATCATCCCCCACAACCCGCTGGCCATCACCTCCAACAACGCCACCCGATGGCTGGGCATCAAGGGCGTGTTCCAGTTCCAGCCGTCTGAGATCGCCAAGTTAGCGGTCATCGTGTACTTCTCCGACACCATCTCCAAAAAGCGGGAGAAGATGCTGACGTGGCGGCAGGGCATACTGCCCTATGTGGCGCTGCTGGCGGTCATCGGCGTGCTGATGATGCTGGAGCCCCACCTGTCGGGCACCGTTCTGATCTTCGCCACCGGCGCGGTGCTGATGATCGTGGGCGGCATACAGGGCTGGCTGGTGGCGGTGGGCGTCGGCGGCGTCAGCGCGCTGGGCTTTCTGTTCATCAAGCTGGCGGAGGCTGGCGTCATCAAGTACGGCGCGGCGCGCATCGAGATGTGGCATAACCCTTGGGAGGACTACTATGGCGACGGCTACCAGCTGGCGCAGAGCCTGATCACCATCGGCTCCGGCGGCCTGCTGGGCGTGGGCCTGGGCCGGGGACGACAGAAGTTCCTGTACCTGCCGGAGCAGTACAACGACTTCATCTTTTCCGTGATCTGCGAGGAGCTGGGGCTGATCGGCGCGTGCGTTATTATGCTGATCTTCTCCATGCTGATCCTGCGGGGCTTCTGGATCGCGCTCCACGCCCGGGACCGCTTCGGCGCGCTGCTGGTGGTGGGCGTGATGACCCATCTGGCCTTGCAGACATTTCTGAACATCGCCGTGGTGTCGGGCTTCGTGCCCACCACGGGCATCTCCCTCCCCTTCTTCAGCTACGGCGGCACGGCGCTGTGTTTGCAGCTGGTGGAGATGGGCATCGTGCTGAGCGTATCGCGACAGATACCGGCGGCACGGGCGGGATAAAAGCGCAGGATTTGACAACATTCCGTATTTTATTGCAGGAAAACTACTATTCGTATCAAAATATAGAGGTCGGACCGCCGCGGCGGTTCCAGGGAGCAGCAGAATGAGAGTGATATTTACCTGCGGCGGCACCGCGGGACACGTAAACCCTGCCCTTGCGTTGGCGGGGTATATGAAGGAGAAAGATCCGGAGACGGCCGTGCTGTTCGTGGGCACGCCCACGGGCATGGAGCGCGAGCTGGTGGCCAAGGCGGGGTACGACTACGCCGCGGTGGAGGTCAGCAGCTTTCAGCGGAAATTCAGCATCGAGGGTATACGGCACAACCTGCACACGGTGCGGGTGCTGGCGTCCTCCGGACGGCAGGCACGGGCCATCCTGCGGGATTTCAGGCCCGACCTGGTGGTGGGCACCGGCGGCTATGCCAGCTATCCCATGGTGAAGGCGGCGGCCAGGGCACACCTCCCCACGGCGGTGCATGAGAGCAACATGGTGCCGGGGCTGACCACGAAGATGCTGGAAAACTACGCCGACGTCATCATGGTGGGCTTTGAGGACTGCCGCCAGCATTACAAGCACCCGGAGCGCATCGCCGTCACCGGCACGCCGGTGCGGGGGGATTTCTTCCGGCTGAGCCGGGAGGAGGCCCGGAAAAAGCTGGGCTTTGACGACGAGGCACCCCTTGTGGTATCCTTTTGGGGAAGCCTGGGCGCCAGCCACATGAACGAGTGCATGGTGGACTTCTTCCGCCGGGAGGACGCAGAGGGCTATCCCTTCCGCCACATCCACGCGGTGGGTAAGGGCGGCTGGGAGGCCATGGAGCAGAAGCTGCGGGAGCTGGGACTGCCCAAGTCCGACCGGCTGGACGTGCGGCAGTATATCTATGACATGGATGTGGTGATGGCGGCGGCGGACGTGGTGCTGTGCCGCGCTGGGGCCTCCACCATCAGTGAGCTGACGGCGCTGGGCAAGCCCACGGTGATGGTGCCATCACCCTACGTCACCAACAACCATCAGGAGAAGAACGCGCGGCTGCTGGAAAAGCACGGCGGCGCGGTGGTCATCACCGAGCCGGAGAGCACCGGCGGCGGGCTGTACAAGGCCGTGGAGGCCATCCTCTCCGATAACGAAAAGCGTACCTCCATGGCCCGGGCCATGAAGGAGCTGGGTATCCCCGACGCCACGGCGCGTATCTACGACACGGTCATGGCGCTGGTGCGGAAGTAAGGGAGTCACCCCTCTCCCCTGTCCGTTCATACAATGGCATAGCTGTTGGATGGACGGGAAAGGGAGGGCACATGAGGTATATCACCATAGAGGGCGGCACGCCGCTGCGGGGCGAGGTGGCGGTGCAGGGCGCGAAAAACAGCGTACTGCCCATTCTGGCCGCCACGCTGCTCAGCGGAGACGTATGCCGCATTGAGGGCTGTCCGCACCTGAGCGATGTGGACTCGGCGGCAGATATCCTGCGGTACTTAGGCTGCGCCGTGCAGTGGGACGGAGACGACCTGCTGGTGGACAGCACCACACTGACGCGGTGCGACATACCCCAGACGCTGATGCGGCGGATGCGGTCGTCCGTGATCTTTCTGGGGGCGATACTGGCGCGGTGCGGCTGGGCGGAGTTGAGCTATCCCGGCGGGTGCGAGCTGGGGCCGCGGCCCATCGACCTGCACCTGGCGGCCCTGCGGGCGCTGGGGGCGGATATCGACGACGCGGGCGGGACCCTGCGGTGTCGGGCACGGAGGCTGACCGGCTGCCAGATCGTGCTGGCCACGCCCAGCGTGGGCGCCACGGAGAACGCCATGCTGGCGGCCTGCGGCGCGGAGGGCGAGACGGTGATCTGCAATGCGGCACGGGAACCGGAGATCGCGGACTTACAGGACTTTTTGTGCGCCATGGGCGCGGATGTGCGGGGCGCGGGCGGCTCGGTCATCACGGTGTCGCCGAAGCGCCCGCTGCACGGGTGCGTGCACCGGGTGATACCGGACCGGATCGTGGCGGCCACCTATCTGTGCGCGGCGGCAGCCGCCGGCGGAGAGGTCACGCTGCGGAACACGGAGCACCGGCACCTGGCTGCGGTGACCACGGTACTGGACCAGGCGGGCTGCGGCGTCCGCTGCGGCGAGGGGTACATACAGTTGGTGCGGACAGGGCCGCTGCGGGCCGTGCCGCCGGTGCGGACGGCGCCGTATCCGGGGGTCCCCACC
>ULRI01048223.1_pt1 | contig 10957 bp, 8 predicted proteins | sample 1955291 | NCBI WGS metagenome assembly ULRI01 (sample SAMEA4835678, study PRJEB28245) | human gut metagenome | biome: gut microbiome; material: fecal sample | place: Denmark | collected 2008
GCACCCCGGCTATGACGAATACCGTTTCGATCTGGACGAGATCAAGCATGACCCCTATGTGCTGACCTCCATCCTCTCCGCGCTGCATAACGGCGTGTTCACTTTAGGGGAGGTACAGGGCGACCTTGCCATGCTCTTTGAAAAGCAGTACATCCTGACCCAGACCATCGAAACGGAAACCCGCTACCGCACCGAAACGAGGACGGACAGCGAGGGAAACACCTACACCGTGGAAGTCCCCTACACCTACTATATCTGTAATGTGAATCTGGAAAACTTTGACCTGTCCCACCTGCCCATCTACATTCTCACCGAGGAACAGATGGGCTTTTATGCTGCCTATATGCATACTTTGGGCAACCGGCCAGACCTGTTCCCCAACGGCAGCTATCCCCACGCCTCCACCCCGAAAGAGCCGACCTACTATGAAATCCCCCCGGAGGCGCTAAAGGACGAAGCCTTTGCCGCCATGATTGCCGAGGCGGAAAAGTATGTGGGCTATCCCTATGTGTGGGGCGGCAGCTCCCCAAGCACCAGCTTTGATTGTTCCGGCTTCATTAGCTGGGTTATCAATCATTCAGGATGGAATGTGGGACGCCAGACGGCGCAGGGGCTTTACAACATCTGCACCCCCGTTTCCCCGGAGCAGGCCAAGCCCGGCGACCTTGTATTTTTCGTCGGCACTTATGACACTGCCGGAATGTCCCATGTGGGGCTGTATGTGGGAAATTCGGTCATGCTGCACTGCGGCGACCCCATTTCCTACACAAACCTCAATTCAAGCTACTGGCAGCAGCATTTTTATTGTTACGGGCGTTTGCCTTAAACGCCAGAAAGGAGTTTTTGACTATGGCAATGAACAAATTGGAGCGCATTGAAAAGGATATTGAGAAAACCAAGGGCAAGATCGCGGAGCTGCAAAAGCAGCTTCGGGAGCTGGAAGCGGCCAAGACCGAACAGGAAAACTTGCAGATCGTCCAGCTTGTGCGCGGCCTCAACATGACCCCGCAGGAGTTCGCCGCCTTTGTGCGCGGCGGCGCGTTGCAGGCGGCCCCGGTCCCGATCCCGGAATTTGAACAGGAGGACAGCGCCCATGAAGAAATCTAAACTGTTCCGCACTTTGACGCTGGCTGTGGCCGCTGCGCTCTGCATGGCGACCACGACCGTTACCGCCTACGCCGGGGGCGCTGACCCTGACCCTGTGCCGCTGCCGGAAACCACCGAGGCCCCCGCAGAGGTGCCGGAGGAAACCGAAGAACCCACCACCGGCGGCATGGAGCCGGAGGGCGTACCTGTCACCCCGCAGGGCAACGCTACGCTGGTGGATGATTTTTTCGGGGATAAGCAGCTTATCACCGTTACCACCAAGGCCGGGAATTATTTTTACATCCTGATCGACCGGGCCAACGAGGACAAGGAAACGGCAGTGCATTTCCTCAACCAAGTGGACGACGCCGACCTGCAAGCCTTGTTGGAGGACGGGAAAAAAGAGCCGGAGGTCTGCAACTGTACGGCCAAATGTCAAGCCGGGGCCGTCAATACGGCCTGCCCGGTCTGTAAAAACAACTTGACCGCCTGCAACGGGCCGGAGCCAGCGCCCCAGCCGGAGGAAGAAAAGCCGCAGGAGGAAAAGCCAAGCGGCATGGGCGGCCTTGTGGTGTTCTTTGTGATAGTGCTGCTGGGCGGCGGCGCAGCCCTCTACTTCCTGAAATTCAAAAAGGAAAAAGCTGACACCACAGGAAATGACGATCTGGCCGAGTATGACTTTGGCGAGGACGAGGATGACGAGGACGAAGCCCCGGAGCCGGACGAGGATATGACAAGTGAAGATGGAAATAAGGAGGACGAAGTATGAGCTATCAGTTAGTAATTGCAGAGAAACCAAGCGTCGCCCGTAGTATTGCGGGCGTGATCGGCGCGGATAAGAAACAGGACGGCTACATGGAGGGGAACGGCTATCTGGTGAGCTGGTGTATCGGCCCCCTTGTTTCCCTTGCCGATGCCGGGACTTATGACGAGCGTTTCAAAAAATGGCGCTATGACGACCTGCCGATTCTGCCGCAGCAATGGCAGTACATCATTCCCAACGATAAGAAAAAGCAGTTTGACACCCTGCGTTCTTTGATGAAGCGCCCCGATGTCACCGGCCTTGTGTGCGCCACCGACGCCGGGCGCGAGGGGGAATTGATTTTCCGTTTTGTCTACCAGATGGCGGGCTGCAAGAAACCGTTTCAGCGCCTTTGGATTTCCAGCATGGAGGACGCGGCCATCAAGGACGGCTTTGCCCACCTGAAACCGGGAACTGACTATGACAACCTGTATCAGTCGGCCCTTTGCCGGGCGCAGGCGGATTGGCTGGTGGGGATCAACGCGACAAGACTTTTCTCCATCCTCTACCACAAGACCCTGACCGTGGGCCGTGTCCAGACGCCGACCCTGAAAATACTGGTTGACCGGGAGACCAAGATCAGCACTTTCAAGAAAGAGAAATACCACATCGTCCAGATCGCGGCGGGCGGCATGGAGGCGGCCAGTGAACGCATAGGAAACGCAGACGACGCCAAGGTGCTGAAAGCCGCCTGTGAACTGGCGCAGGCCGTTTGTGTGTCGGTAACACGGGAGAAAAAGACGGAGCAGCCGCCCCGCCTCTATGACCTCACCACCTTGCAGCGGGAAGCAAACCGCCTGTTTGGATTTACCGCCAAGCAGACCCTTGACTATGCCCAGCAGCTCTATGAAAAGAAGCTGCTGACCTATCCCCGCACCGACAGTCAGTATTTGACCGATGATATGCTGCCAACGGCGGAAAGCCTTGTGTCCGGCCTGTGGCCTATGCTTTCCTTTGCGGCGGGGCTTGACCTGTCCCCGCAGTTTGGCCGGGTGCTGAACAGCAAAAAGGTGAGCGACCACCACGCCATTGTCCCGACAATGGAATTTGTGCAGAAAGGCCTTGACGGGCTGGCCGAGGGGGAAAAGAAACTGTTGTCCCTTGTATGCTGCAAGCTGCTGTGCGCCGTGGCCGCGCCTCATGTGTATGAGGCTGTCACCGCCACATTCACCTGTGCCGGGAACACCTTTACCGCTAAGGGAAAAACCATCCTCACCCCTGGCTGGAAAGAGCTTGACCGCCGCTTTAAGGCGTCGTTCAAAACAGACGCCGACGACACCGCCCCGGAGCCTGCGCGGGAACTTCCGCAAATTACCGAGGGACAGACCTTTGACAAGGTAACTGCCGCCGTCACCGAGCATTTCACAGCGCCGCCAAAATCCTACACGGAAGATACCCTCCTTTCCGCTATGGAGCGCGCCGGTGCGGACGATCTGCCGGAGGACGCAGAACGGCAGGGATTGGGAACCCCGGCCACCCGCGCCTCCATCTTAGAAAAGCTGGTGCAGATGGGCTTTGTGGAGCGCAGGGGCAAACAGCTACTTCCCACCAAGGACGGCCACAACCTTGCCTGCGTGCTGCCGGAGGTGCTGACCTCTCCCCAGCTTACGGCACAGTGGGAAACGGAGCTGACGGCCATTGCCAAGGGGCAGGCCGACCCGGAGGGCTTCATGGCTGGCATTGCGGAAATGACAAGGGGCCTGATTGCAAACTACTCCCAGATCAGCAAGGACGCACAGAAGTTATTTCAAACCGAGCGTGTGGTTATCGGCAAATGTCCGCGCTGCGGGGAAAGCGTCTATGAGGGCAAAAAGAACTACTACTGCGGAAACCGAAGCTGCCAGTTTGTCATGTGGAAGAATGACCGATTTTTTGAGGAACGGGGCAAGACGTTCACCTCGAAGATCGCCGCCGCGCTGCTCAAAGACGGAAAGGCAAAGGTAAAGGGCCTGCGCTCCATGAAAACCGGTAAGACCTATGACGGGACGGTGCTTTTGGCCGATACCGGCGGCAAGTATGTGAATTACCGCGTGGAACAGAGGGGCAAAAACTAAAAACAGCAAGCATAGGGAGTGTAGCCACACTCCCGGCAAAATCCCTGACCCGGCCACCCTGCCGGGCCGGGGATTTTGCTCTTTGGGGAAAGCCCCAAACCCTTATGATTATGTGAAAGGAGCGATTCAATGAGCGAAGTGTTTTCTGTACTGCTTCATAACCGACAGCGTTATGAGCAAGGCAAAGAGGGCCTATGGTTTTCTCTGCCGACCACAACCGAAAAACTGCAAGCAGCCCTGCGGGAAATCGGAATCAGCACCGACAATCCACAGGACTTTTTTCTATACGGGTATAGAAGCCCACAGAAGCGACCTATTAAGCTGCCCCGTGATATGGTGCTGTCCGCAGGCATGGATGAGCTGAACTTCCTTGCCGCAAGATTGGAAAAGCTGGACGCCACCGAACTTACGGAGCTGAACGCCGCCCTGACAAGCCCGCAGAGTGATTTTCACAATATCGGCCAGATCATCGACTATCCCGAAAATGTGGACTTTTATGTGCATTTGCCGGATGTCACCGGCACAGGACAGTTGGGCGACTACTATCTAAACCGTTCCGGCATGGTGGATATGCCGGAGGAATGGAAAGCTGGGATTTTCCTGCCCCGTTTTGGCCTGCATATTGCCAACACAGAGCATGGTGTTTTTACCGATTATGGCTATCTGGTAAAAAGCGGCGACGAATGGCAGCGCGTCCATGAGGGCCAGCCGGTGCCGGAGGAATACCGGGTGATGGCCTATCCCGCGCCGGAAATTCTGCGGGAGGAAAGCAAGGTGCAGCCGGAGGCGGCAGCGCCTACAAAGGCCCCGCAGCCTGTCACCCCCATTCTCCTTAACGGCCAGAACAGCGCCGAGCGCATGAAAGAGATCACCGACCGGCTGGAAACCGGCATACAGGAGCTTTTCGAGAGTGAACGCTACAAAGCCTATCTCACCACTATGGCCAAGTTCCACAGTTACAGCTTCAACAACACCCTCCTGATCGCCATGCAGGGCGGACAGCTTGTGGCGGGCTACAATAAGTGGCGGGACGATTTTCACCGCAATGTAAAGAAAGGCGAAAAGGCCATCAAGATACTGGCCCCGGCCCCGTTCAAGGCAAAAAAGGAAGTGCAAAAGCTGGACGCACAGGGCAGGCCGGTGATGGGAAAGGACGGAAAGCCTGTTACCGAAGTACAGGAAATACAGGTTCCGGCCTTTAAGATCGTTTCTGTCTTTGATGTGAGCCAGACCGAGGGGGAACCGCTGCCCTCTATCGGCGTGGAAGAACTGACCGGCAGCGTGGAACGCTACGGGGAATTTTTCAAGGCGCTGGAACAGACCTCCCCGGTTCCCATTGGTTTTGAGGATATTCCGGGCGGTTCCCACGGCTACTACCACCTGACGGAAAAGCGGATCGCCATTCAGGAGGGCATGAGCGAATTACAGACCCTAAAGACGGCCATCCATGAGATCGCCCATTCCAAGCTCCACGCCATCGACCCGGAAGCCCCGGCCATTGAGCAGGCCGACCGCCCCGACAGCCGCACCCGCGAGGTGCAGGCTGAAAGCGTGGCCTATGCCGTCTGCCAGCACTACGGGCTGGACACCTCCGACTATTCCTTTGGCTATGTGGCCGGTTGGAGTTCCGGCAAGGACTTGAAAGAGCTGAAAGCCTCCCTCGAAACCATCCGGACCACCGCCCATGAACTGATTACCACCATTGACGGCCACCTTGCCCAGCTTCAGAAAGAACGGCAGGCCCAGCAGGAACAGCCGCAGGCCGCGCCGCTGGAACAGGCCGCCGAGCAGCCAGACCCGGACAGCGTATTTTCCAAGCTGTCCCCGGAGCAACAGCAGGAAATGACCGACAGCGTAAAAGCCATGCTGCAAACCCTCATTGACGCGGATTTGAAATCCACCGGCGAAGTGTCGCAGGGAACCAAGGAGGCGGCGCAGGCACAGGGCTTTACCATTGCCGGGGATGGAACGCTGGAACAGGCAGAAGCCCCGCAGGAGGCCGCCTACCGTCTGGAAAGCGGCGATTACCTGTATATCCAGACATCGGAAACCGGCTATGATTACACGCTGTACGGCCCCGACTATAAGGAACTGGACGGAGGCCAGCTTGACAATTCCGACCTGACCCTTGCGGAAGCCGGAAAAGAAATCCTTGCCATCCATGAGCTACCGGCTGGGGCAATGGAACCCCTGACCGGCGACAGGCTGGACGGTTTTCTGGAAGCAACCGAACAGGCCAACGCCATTTCCCAGCCGCAGGCATGGAACGGGATCGACGGCCTTTTGAATGGAAAGCCGTTCATGCCGGAGGCGTCCCCGGCTGACCGGGCCGCCGCCCTGATTGAGCTGGCGGAGAAAAACGCCCCGCGTTTGGGCAGCGAGGAACGGCAGTTGATCGTGGCCTATGCCGAGGCCGTGGGCGATACTGACAAGGTGATCGGGCTTATCAACCGTCTGTGTGAACAGGGCTACGAACTGCAAAAGGGCCAGATGGATTCCTTTGTGAAAAGCGAGATCGAAAGTGAGATTGCCGTTGCCAACGCCCAGCGGCAGATCGCGCAGAATCCGGCAGCGGAGCCGGTTGTCACGATCCTTTGGAGTGAAAGCCCCCATCTGAAAGACGGCCAGCAAATGCCGCTGCATGAAGCCGAGGCCGTTTTCAAGGAGCTGGACAGCGCCAGACGCCATGAACGGGAGCAACCGGGCTATTGGTACGACAAGACCAAGTTCCGCATTGACTTTACCATGCAGGGCCAGCCGGACAGCTACGAGGGACGGCAGGACTTTGGCGACGGGGACGGTTCCCTGATCCAGCATATCCGGGGCTACCACGAATACTACGCACAGGATGAAAGCTGGAAAAACCATGTGCTGCACCATGAGGGGCCGGAGGCATGGGAGGCGGACAAGGCCCAGCGGGATATGCTGCTGCATGAGTTTGTCCCGTATATGGAGCTGCATTGCAATCTGGCCGCTATGGAGCAAGAGGCCCGGCGACCCCTGCGATCCGGGGAAACCCTGACGCCGGAACAGACCGCTTATTTCAATGCGGTTTTGGACTATGTAAAGGAGTGCCGCCCGCTTCTCAATCAGGGCCAGTACCACTTGCCGGAGCCGCCGCAGCTTGCCGACTTCGACCAGAGCTTGCAGGACTACAAAAAACAGATCGAGGCAGAGCTGGAACAGGAGGCCGCCGCTGCCGGGCTGACGGTGGAGGAATATGTTGCCTCTGATTATGAAGCACCAGCGCAGCCCAACTTTTCCATCTACCAAGTGCCGCCCGGCCCGGAGGGGCGCGACTTCCGCTACCGTTCTTATGAGGACTTGCAGGCGGATGGGCTTTCGGTGGACAGGAAGAATTACCAGCTTGTCTACACCGCGCCGCTGGACAAGGACACCACACTGGACGAGATTTACCGCCGCTTCAACATAGAACATCCCGCCGATTACAAGGGACATTCCCTCTCTACGGGGGATATTGTGGTGTTCCGGCAGGATGGAAAACAGACCGCCTACTATGTGGACGAGGGGGCCGACTACCGGCAGGTGCCGGAGTTTTTCGCCCAGCCGGAAAAGCAGCTTACGCCGGACGAGTGCATGACCGGCGAACAAATCCAGACGCCGAGGGGCCGTTTCTATCTGACCGACAGGAGCCGGGAACAGATGGAGGCCGCCGGGTATGGATTCCACCACCAGTCGGAGGACGGCAGGTATCTCATTATGGCAAACGGCACAAGGGCTTTTGCCATCCCCGCCCAGCAGGAAAGCCATATCAAGACGGCGGAAATGTCCACCGAGCAGAACTACAACATGATCGACGGCATGATGAACAACGCCCCGTCTATGGAGGAACTGGAAGAAAGGGCGAAAGCCGGGGAACAGATTTCTCTTTTGGATGTGGCCGAGGCAGCCAAGGCGGAGGCCAAAAAGCCCAAGCAGACCCGAAAGACGACGCAGAAACAAAAGAAACCGTCCATCCGGGCGCAGCTTGCCGCCGCCAAGGAGGAACAGAAAAAGAAGCCCCCGGCGCGGGAAAAATCAAAAGAAATGGAGGTATGAGGAATGTATTTCACCGTGGAAGAAGAAAACCTGATCTGTCTGTACCACAACGCCGACCGCCGCAGGACGGCGGCAAATCTCCGGGCAGCTTTGCCGGACATGGACAAGGAAATGGCGGCGCTTTCCTGCCAGACCGCCGATAAGCTGGACGCCATGAGCGACGCCGACTTTGCGGCGCAGCGGTTCCACTTCACAGACGAATAAGCAAAACGCCGGGCGCGGGGGCTGTCAAAGCCTCTGCGTCCGGCGCTTCTTTTTTGCAACAAAGCACAAATCAAAACCAGCTTGCCTTTTCATTTCTAAACTGGGGCGTATCACTATGCTCATAGGGATTATAATGATTCAGATTGCACCCAAATTCTTTTAATGACTTAATTTTGTTCTCGTCTGTCCACTCAATCAAAGAGATTCCGTCAAATTCTTCTATGCTCCCATTGTCCATTTCATTTTTGAAATACCACTCAACGATTGTCTGATTTTCCTTGTGGAAGAATTGTTTAATTTCCCAAGCAACGACTTTGCCACGGGTATTCCACTCCTGAAACCAGTGCTTCACAGTTTTTCGATTGCAATATTGGGGACTCCAACTTTCTGTATATAGAACATCCTCTGTAAAAATTTCATCTATTCCAAAATCCTGTTGCTCCAACCACATATCAAACCAACGCCGGATAATCTTTTCTCTTTCATTCATGGATAATCACCCCGATCTCGTTTATTTACTCAAATTATAGCACTGCACAAAATCAGTGTCCATGTCAAAATTCAGCCGGGACAAAGACCTAAAAAGCTGTCTTTGTCCCGGCGCTTCTTTTTTGTCCATTTTCCCGCATTTAGAACCCTGTTTTGAGGGGAACAGGATAACTTTATCTACCTGCCTGCCGACCATGCGGAAAAACCCTTGATTTCCGAAATGCTTCCGAACTTTCTTCAATTCATTGCTTCCAAAAATAGTTGATGTTATAATTGCAGGGAAAACAACTGAATAAAAGTGTCTTCGGGGCAGGGTGAAATTCCCGATTGGCGGTAAAGTCCGCGAGCGTAAAACGCACGATTTGGTGTAATTCCAAAACCAACAGTATAGTCTGGATGAAAGAAGATATGGTTAGATTTCCGCAGATTTTGAGAGGGTTACTTTCTTTTCTGTGGCCTAATTATAATGCTAACACCTGAAAGACATTTTCTTTTGGGTGTTAATTTTTTTGCCACGGAGGAAAGCAATTATGAACAGTAAAACAAAAAGAATCACAGTTATTGGTATGCTATGTGCGATTACTTATGTCACTATGGTTGTTGGCAGGATTCCTATTATTCTATTCTTAAAGTATGATCCATCCGATGTTATTGTAACTTTGGGCGGCTTTATTTGGGGGCCGATGACTTCCTGCATTGTATCTGTTATTGTAGCAACCCTTGAAATGATTACAGTAAGCGATACCGGAATATTAGGTTGTATTATGAATATCGTACAAACACTATCTTTTGCGTGTACGGCATCTGTCATTTACAAAAAAAAGCACACTTTATCTGGTGCAGTGATTGGTCTGGCATCGGGATGGCTAATAACGGTTATCGTTATGCTGTTGTGGAACTATTTGGTAACGCCGCTTTATATGGGGTATCCAAGAGAAGCAGTTGTAGAATTGTTACTTCCTGCCTTTCTTCCATTTAACTTATTGAAAGGTGGGTTAAATGCGTCCATTACATTTTTACTGTATAAGCCCATAGTTACCGCTTTGAGAAAAAGCGGATATGTTGCTACTTTGGAAAATGAAGCAAGACAAAAGCATACTGGTCTGCTTATGCTGGCAAGTTTTATTATAGTAACTTGTGTTTTGATTATCCTGTCAATGAATGGGATTATATGAGGATTGAAATGAAAGAAAAAATAAATGAACCTATTTACACACTAACAGGGATCGTTATACATGGCCGAGGTATTGGAAAGCATGTGGGGACACCTACCGCAAACATAGAAATAGCAAAAAATACATTTTTGCCAAAGACAGGGGTGTATGTGGCAGATATTCTTTTAAGTGACAAGATATATTATGGTGTTACCCATATTGGGACGCGCCCTACACTTGATAATGATAGCTTTGTTTCAATCGAAACACATATTTTTGATTTTGATAAGGACATATATGGGTGTACGATAACTGTCAACCTATATAAGAAATTGAGGGAAGTCAGAAAATTTAATGAATTATCCTTGCTGCTTGAACAAATTGCGAATGACCGGACAATGGCACAAGAATTTTGGGGATTAAAGCAAACAAATCACACCTTATACATTGATGTTAACCAGCATTGTGTAATATTAGAACAGCAGGAAGTTTATTTATCAACAAACGAATTTGAAGTCCTTTATTTGTTACTGCAATCTCCTCAAACCACATTCACAAAAGAACAGATTTATGAACAGATTTGGCATGAACCCACAAATAACCATTTGCACGCAGTAGAAAACACGATTTTTCAAATACGAAAAAGGTTAAAACCATATTGCAAGGGACATGAGTATATAAAAACAGTAATTGGCTATGGTTATAAATTTAATTCCGAATAAGATGTTATTTAAGTATTGCGTTGAAAAATGCCGGGCGCAGGGGCTGTATTGCCTCTGCGTCCGGCATTTCTTTTTTGTCCATTTTCCCGCATTTAGAACCCCATTTTAAGGGGAACAGGATAACTTTATCCACCTGCCTGACGACCATGCGGAAAAACCCTTGATTTCCGTGGACTTTTACCGCCCTAAATGCGTAGACAGGAGGTATCTTTTCCGCTGGCGTTCCGCCTCTTTCTTCCGGCACATGGCTTCTTCTGGATATGACTTGCACTTTATCATTCATATTTCCTGCCTTGTATTCTTCGAGCAAAAGAAATATAATAAACCGTATTGGAGGGAAACTGTATGGATTATATGACGCTGAAAGAAGCAAGTGAAAAATGGGGT
>ULRI01069058.1_pt1 | contig 10915 bp, 9 predicted proteins | sample 1955291 | NCBI WGS metagenome assembly ULRI01 (sample SAMEA4835678, study PRJEB28245) | human gut metagenome | biome: gut microbiome; material: fecal sample | place: Denmark | collected 2008
CCGGATGGGCAGGCTTTCCATGTGGGTGAACAGCTTGGTGCGCAGATTGCGCAGCGTGCCCTGCGTTACGTTGACCATGATGCGGGCGTTGGCCCATGCAGCCAGAATGCCCACAAGGTAGATGCAGCACATCCGTACCAATGCACCGGCCAGTGGTGCAAAGCTGGGGTTCTGCTGGCGGGTCATGGGGACGATGTAGTCGTCCATCAAGGTCTGCAAGAACAGGCTGGCCTGCACATTGGCCAGCGCGCTGACCACGATGCAGACAAGCACAAGGATGCAGTGGGGCAGATAGTTGCGGAACACCTCATCCATGATGCGCTTCAGCAGCTTGCCCGGGTTTTCCACCTTGGGGCGCGGCCCCCGTGCGCCCCGCGGGCCGGGGCCATGTACTTCTTTTACTGCCATTACTGCGCACCTCCCTGCTTGTCAAAATCGCCGCCGCCCTGCGTCTGGCTGTTGTAGACCTCCTGATAGATGGCATTGGTCGCCAGCAGCTCTGCGTGGGTGCCCAGACCGTTGATCTGGCCGTTCTCCAGCACCAGAATGCGGTCTGCATCCTGCACCGAGGAGATACGCTGTGCAATGATGATCTTGGTCGTGCCGGGGATCTCCTCCCGGAAGGCCTTGCGGATCTTGGCATCGGTCGCGGTATCCACGGCGCTGGTGGAGTCGTCCAAAATCAGCACTTTGGGCTTGCGCAGCAGGGCGCGGACGATAGTCAGGCGCTGCTTCTGGCCGCCGGACACGTTGGAGCCGCCCTGCTCGATCCATGTATTGTACTTATCCGGGAAGCGCTGGATGAACTCATCCGCGCAGGCCAGCTTTGCCATGCGGATGCACTCTTCCTCGGTGGCGTTGGCATCGCCCCAGCGCAGGTTATCCAGAATAGTACCGCTGAACAGCACATTCTTCTGCAGCACCATGGAGACCTCGCGGCGCAGCACGTCAAGGTTATAATCCCGCACGTCCACGCCGCCCACACGCACGGTGCCGCTCTCGGCATCGTACAGGCGGGGGATCAGCTGTACCAGACTGGATTTTGCGCTGCCGGTGCCGCCGATGATGCCCAGCGTCTCGCCGGGCCGGATGGTAAAGCTGATATCGTTCAGCACCGGCTGGCCGCTGCCGTGCTTATACTTGAAGGTAACGTGGTCAAACTGGATGCTGCCGTCTGCCACCTGCTGCACCGGCTGCTTTGCCGGGGGCAGGTCGGTGTGCTCGTCCAGCACCTCCACGATACGCTTGGCAGAGGCGGCGGACATGGCGATCATGACAAAGGCCATGCTCAGCATCATCAGTGCCATAAGGATGTTCATGATATATCCGAACAGGGCGTTCAGCTGGCCGGTGGTAATGGCACCGTGCAGCACATATTTTGCGCCGAACCAGCTCAGCGCGATGTTGCAGCCGTACACCGCCACCAGCATGGCGGGGGTATTGAAGCTCAGGCGGCTTTCGGCGTTGACGAACTGCTTGTACAGGCTCTCGCAGGCGGCAGTGTATTTTTCGTTTTCAAAGCCCTCGCGCACAAAGCTTTTGACCACGCGGATGGCAGAGACATTCTCCTGCACCGAGGCGTTGAGGTTATCGTAGTTCTTGAACACACGGTCAAAGATGTGGAAGGTAGGGATCATGATGGCAGCCAGCACCGCCACCAGAAAGGCCACCGCCACCACGAACACCAGCGACAGCGGGCCGCCGATGACCACAGCCATGAACATGGCAAACACCAGATGCACCGGGGCGCGCACGCACATGCGCAAAATCATCTGGAAGGCGTTCTGCACGTTGGTCACGTCGGTGGTCATGCGGGTGACAAGACCTGCCGTAGAGAATTTGTCGATGTTGGAAAAAGAGTAATGCTGGATATTTTCATACATGGCATCGCGCAGATTTCCGGCAAAGCCGGTGGATGCCTCGGCGGCATACTTGCCCGCCAGCACGCCCAGCACCAGCGCAATGGCTGCCACCAGAAAGGTAAGCAGGCCGTAGCGGATGATGGCGTTCATATCGCCCTTTTCAATGCCCTGGTCGATGATAAAGGCCATGATGGTGGGCAGCAGCACATCCATAATGGCTTCCAGCGCAGCAAAGAGCGGTGTCTTGATCGAGGCGGCTTTATACTCGCCCAGATGCGACACAAGCTTTTTGATCATCTGAGTTCCCTCCTGTTGAATTTATTTGTTTGGTACAAAACAATTTTATACATAACAATTTAAATGTCAATAGCTTTCGAAAAATGTTCATAATTGCTAATTTAACAAGTCCTTTTTCGGCGCTTTGACGGAAAAGGTGGTTATTTCAACGCTTCCCGCAGCTTGTTCAGCAGCCGCAGCAGTTCTGCGTTCTCCTCCTCGGTCAGCAGTCCGGCCACATAATCGTCGGTCTGGTGGAAGGACAGCAGGGTCTTTTCGTGCCGTTGGATGCCCTCCTCGGTCAAAACCAGCTGCTTGAGCCGGGCGTCCTGCGGTACGCTCTGCCGCCGGATGTAGCCCTTGCGCTCCATCAGCTGCAAAATGTTCGTCACCGTGGAGCGGGTGATGGAAAACTCCCGCTCGATGTCCCGCTGGAACACCGGCTCGTCCCGGTGACGGTAGAGATACTCGATGATCCACCCGTGCATGGGGGTGGTCTGCTCTACCCCGTTGGCGCGGGAAAACTGGTTCAGCCTGCGGAAGATCAGGTTATCCACCCGGTGCAGCTGGGCAGGGATGACCTGCGGCCCTTCCCACGGCGGGTCCAGCTTGCAGGGCTCTTCAATAGGGTGCTGTGTACACATAATGGTTTTCCTCTGTTTCGGTCAAATCGTTCGATGTGAAACTGTTTGATACGATACATATATTACTCATATCCCCACTCAATGTCAAGGGGCGGGGCGCAAAAAAGGCCGCTGCGGAAAATTTTCCGCAGCAGCCTTGGTTTTTATGGATACGGGATACGCTTACAGCTTTTTGCCGGTCAGCAGCTCATAGGCCTCCAGATACTTGGCAATGGTCTTGTCAATGACATCCTGCGGCAGGTCGTAGTTGCTGTCGGGGTTGGCCTTCAGCCAGTCGCGGACGAACTGCTTGTCGAAGGAGGGCTGGCTGTGACCCGGCTCGTAGCCCTCCAGCGGCCAGAAGCGGGAGGAGTCCGGGGTCAGCATCTCGTCACCCAGCACCACGTTGCCGTCCTCGTCCAGACCAAACTCGAACTTGGTGTCGGCAATGATGATGCCGCGGCTCAGTGCATACTCGGCGCACTTCTTGTACAGGGCAATGGTGTAGTCCCGCAGCTTGGTGGCGTACTCCAGACCGTGGCCGGGGAACTGCTTCTCCAGCACGTCGATGCTCTGCTCGTAGGAGATGTTCTCGTCGTGGTCGCCGATTTCTGCCTTGGTGGAGGGGGTGTAGATGGGCTCGGGCAGCTTATCGGACTCCTGCAGGCCCTCGGGCAGCTGGATGCCGCACACCTTGCCGGTCTTTTGGTAGCTTGCCCAGCCGCTGCCGGTAATGTAGCCGCGCACGATGCACTCGATGGGCAGCATGGTCAGCTTGCGGCACATCATGCTGTTGCCGGTGAACTGGGGCTGGCGGAAGAACTCCGGCATATCCTGCACATCCACGCTCAGCATGTGGTTGGGCAGCAGATCGCGGGTGTAATCGAACCAGAACTTGCTCATCTGGGTGAGCACGGTGCCCTTTTTGGTGACCTTGTTTTTCAGGATGACGTCAAACGCAGAAATGCGGTCGGTGGCAACCATGATCAGGCTGTCGCCATTGTCGTAGATCTCGCGGACTTTGCCTTCTTTGATGGGTTTGAACTCAGTCATAATCAAACACTCCATTTTTCCATGTTCTCAGCAGCGCAGCAGCGCAGTTCTTACCCTATTATTCTACCATACTGCCGCGCGGTTTAAAAGGAACAGAATAAAAGAAAAACAGGCAAGTTTTGTGTTTTTATCGTGAAAAGTGCGCAAAAAACAGCAGGAAATTTCGGCGTTTTGACGATAAAAGTCGTACTTTATCCCCAAATGCACGCACCTTTGCAAAATGCAGTCATGGACAAGCGCCGCCGGTTGCGGTATCATAGTAGTATGCGTATATCTGCGCTCCGCAGGGGCGTAAAAGTAAACAAGGAGGTAAAGAGTATGGGCAAATTTCCCAAGGGCTTTTTGTGGGGCGGCGCTACCGCCGCCAACCAGTGCGAGGGTGCATGGCAGGCAGACGGCAAGGGTCTGGCTACGGTGGATGTGACCCCCTTCGGCCCGGACCGTTTTCCGGTGGCAACGGGCTATATGGAAATGCTGGGCTGCGATGACGCACATTTCTACCCCAGCCACGAGGCCATTGACCTGTATCACCATTATAAAGAGGATATCGCCCTGTTTGCAGAGATGGGCTTCAAGTGCTTCCGGCTGTCCATTGCATGGACCCGCATCCTGCCCAACGGCGATGACGCTCAGCCCAACGAGGCAGGACTGGCTTTCTACGACAGCATTTTTGACGAGTGCCATAAGTACGGCATCGAGCCGCTGGTTACCATCTGCCACTTTGACACTCCCATTGCCCTCATCAAAAAATACGGCGGCTGGAAAGACCGCCGCATGGTGGACGCCTATGTCCACTACTGCGAGGTGCTGTTCGACCGCTTCAAGGGCAAGGTGAAGTACTGGCTCACCTTCAACGAGATCAATATGCTGCTGCACCTGTCCTTTACCGGCGCAGGGCTGGTGTTCCATCCCGGCGAAAATGTGGAGCAGGTCAAGTATCAGGCTGCCCATCACGAGCTGGTGGCCAGCGCAAAGGCGGTAAAGCTGGCACATGAGAAAATGCCGGACGCCATGGTGGGCTGTATGCTGGCGGCAGGGCAGTTCTACCCCCGCACCTGCGCTCCGGAGGATGTGCGGGCGGCGCAGGAGGCAGACCGGGACAACTACTTCTTTACCGATGTACAGGTGCGCGGCGCTTACCCCGTGTGGGCTAAAAAGCGGATGGAGCGCGCCGGGGTGCAGCTGCACACACAACCGGAGGACGACCGCACGCTGCGGGAGGGCACGGTGGATTTTGTGTCCTTCAGCTACTATTCCAGCCGCTGCATCACGGTGGATAAGGAGCTGATGGCGGCAGAGAATGCGGAAGGCAACGCCGTGTCTGCATCGGTGAAGAACCCCTACCTGAAAGCCAGCGAGTGGGGCTGGGCCATCGACCCGGTGGGTCTGCGGGTGACCCTGAACACCATTTACGACCGGTACGAAAAGCCCATGTTCATCGTGGAAAACGGTCTGGGCGCGGTGGATACCGTAGAGCCGGACGGCTCCATCCACGACAGCTACCGCATCGACTACCTGCGGGCGCACATCGAAGAGATGGAAAAGGCCATCAACGAGGACGGTCTGCCGCTGATGGGCTACACCACATGGGGTCCCATCGACCTTGTGAGCGCCTCCACCGGCGAGATGAAAAAGCGGTACGGCTTTATCTATGTGGACAAGGACAACGACGGCAACGGCACCCTTGCCCGCAGCCGGAAGGACAGCTTTTACTGGTATAAAAAGGTCATCGCTTCAGACGGCGAGGACCTGACCTGAGCAAGCGCCCCGGCACTGTTTGCGGTATGGCAGCGCCGGGGCGCAAACGTGTGAGGAAGAACCGATAACGGAGAAAATTTATGACACCACAAATCATTGCACACCGCGGTGCTTCCTATCTTGCACCGGAAAATACCCTGACAGCCTTTAAAAAAGCCATGGAGATTGGCGCGGACGGCGTAGAGATGGACGTACAGCAGACCATTGACGCCGGGCTTGTGATCCACCACGACTATATGATCGATCTGCACACGGATATTTCCGGCAAGATCTACGATATGACCATGGGCGATCTGAAAGAGCTGGATTTTGGCAGCTGGAAAGGCGCCATCTTTCAGGACGAGAAGATCGCCACTCTGCAGGAGGCCATGGAACTGTGCAGGCAGATGCCGGGATGCACCGTGCATCTGGAACTGAAATCCACCATGGACAACGACCCGGACTTTGTGCCCCGGGTGCTGGAAGTGCTGCAGCAGACCGAGATGGTAGAACAGGTGATCCTTGTTTCCTTCAACCACGCGCTGCTGCGGCAGGCAAAGCAGCTGCTGCCCGAACTGCGGGTAGGTGCACTGGTATACGGCGAGCTGGAAAGCATGCTGCTGCCGCCGCCCATCATCTGGAAGGATCTGGGACTGACCAACGGCATAGACGACATGGAAGCCATGGACGCTGCCCTGCCGGAGAGCGCAGCCGACGAGGAAAACTGTAGCTGGATGACCCGCTGGATGAGCGATAAGGTAAGTATGCTGCGGGCAAACTTTCCCGGCGAAAGCCTGAACGAGATCTACAAAAACCTGATGGCGCAACGGGATCTGCCCACCTATATCCGCAGTCTGGACTTTGTGCCGGAGTGGGTCAGCTGTGAGTACCACACCGCCTACAAAAACGCCGGTTTCATTGACAAACTGCACGAGATGGGCATCAAGGTGTCTTTGTGGACGGTGGACACGGAAGATTCCGTCCGCAGCCTGCTGCGCACCAGCGCCGATGCCTACATCACCAACCGCCCCGACCGCGTGCGGGAGTGGATGGAAAAGGAACAGGCAGCGACCGCCCCGACAGAGTCTGCCCCCGCTGCTGCGGCAGACGCCGGGACAGCTGCCGCAGAGTAAACCGACCGGAACAGACACAAAAAAGAGATAGGCTTTCCCGAAAGGGATCGCCTATCTCTTTTTGCATTCATTTTATTCTGCTGCGTCGGTCAGCACAAAGGTCAGCTCTGCGGTGACGGCACACTTGCCATCCACCCATGCCGAGGCCTTGCCTACGCCCACAGCGCCGTGCTGCTGTACCAGCTCGCAGTGGAGGGTGAGCACGTCCCCGGGGGTGACCTGCTTGCGGAAGCGGGCACTCTTGATGCCGCCGAACAGCGCCAGCTTGCCCTTGTTTTCCGGCAGGCTCAGCGCTGCCACAGCGCCGGTCTGTGCCAGCGCCTCCAGCAGCAGCACGCCGGGCATGACCGGCTGCGCCGGGAAGTGGCCGTTGAAGAATTCCTCGTTGCGGGTGACGCACTTGCGGCCGATGGCCCACTGCCCCGGCTCGTAGTCCAGAACACGGTCCACGAGGGCAAAGGGGTAGCGGTGGGGCAGGATCTCCGCGATCTGTACACTGCTCAGGGTGTTGGCGTTTTCACGCACGGTACGGGGCTCTGCCATGGGTCAGCCCTCCCATCTGCGCAGGGCGATGCAGGCGTTGTGGCCGCCAAAGCCCAAGCTGTTGCTCAGCGCGTACTGCATCTCCTGCTGCCGCCCGGTGTTGGGCACATAGTCCAGGTCGCACTCCGGGTCGGGCTGGGCGTAGTGGATGGTGGGCGGGGCGAACTGATCCCGCAGCGCCAGCGCGGTGAACACGGCCTCAATGCCGCCCGCGCCGCCCAGCAGATGGCCGGTCATGCTCTTGGTGCTGACCACGGTCATCTCCTTGGCGTGTGCGCCGAACACGGCGTGGATGGCAGCAGTCTCGCAGGCATCGTTCATGTGGGTGCCGGTGCCGTGGGCGTTGATGTGATCCACCTGCTCCGGTGCGATGTCGGCATCCACCAAGGTCAGCTTCATGCAGTCGATGGCACCTGCGCCGCCGGGAGCCGGAGCGGTAAAGTGATAGGCATCGCAGTTGGCACCGTAGCCCACCACCTCGGCATAGATGTGTGCGCCGCGCGCTCTTGCGTGCTCCAGTTCTTCCAGCACCAGCACACCGCTGCCCTCACCCATGACAAAGCCGCCGCGGCGGGCGTCAAAGGGCAGGCTGGCAGCGTCCGGGTCGGTGGCGGTGGAAAGTGCCTTCATGCTGGTAAAGCCGCCGATGCCCAAGGGGCTGATGCAGCTTTCCGCGCCGCCGCAGACCATCACCGGCTCGTAGCCGTCCCGGATGCGGTGGAAGGCGTCGCCTACGGCGTTGGTGCCGCCGGCGCAGGCCGTGACCGGGCAGGTGCACATGCCCTTCAGACCGAAGCGGATGGCCACCTGCGCCGCTGCCATGTTGGCAATGGCCATGGGCACAAAGTAGGGGCTTACCTTCTCCATGCCCTTTTCCTCGCCGCGGGCGTGCTGCTCCTCGATCGTGGGCAGACCGCCGATGCCGCTGGACAGGATGACGCCGATGTCCTTGCCCTCGGCCTCGGTATCAAGGCCGCTGTCTGCAATGGCTTCGGCGGCAGCGCCCAGTGCCAGCAGGGTGAAGCGCGCCATTTTGCGGACTTCCTTTTTGTCCACCACGCTCTCGGGGTCAAAATCCTTTACCTCACCGGCCAGCTTGCACTTGAAGTCGGTGGTGTCGAACTGGGTGATGGGGCCGATGCCGCATTTACCGGCACGGGCTGCTGCCCAGCTGTCCGCCACATTGTTGCCCAGCGGGTTCACCGTGCCAAGGCCGGTGATCACAACTCTGCGTTTTTCCATAAGGGTTCTCCTTTACATTGCCATGCCGCCGTCCACACAGAGCACCTGCCCGGTGAGATAGCTGCTTTGTTCTGCGGCAAAAAACGCCACTGCCTGTGCCACATCCTCCGGCTGGCCTGCGCGGCCCGCGGGGATGCCCTGCGTCATGCCGGTGCGCACCGCCTCCGGCAGCACGGCAGTCATGTCGGTGTCGATAAAGCCGGGTGCTACCGCGTTCACGGTCACGTTCCGCGCGGCCAGTTCCCGGGCAAGGCTCTTGGTCAGACCGATGAGCCCCGCCTTGCTGGCGGCGTAGTTGGTCTGCCCGGCGTTGCCCCGCAGCGCCACCACGCTGGAAAGGTTCACGATGCGGCCATAGCGCTGGCGCACCATGCGGCGGGCGGCCTCCTTGCAGCAGAGAAAGGCGCTTTTCAGGTTGGTGTCCAGCACCGCATCAAAATCCTGCTCGGTCAGGCGCAAAATCAGGTTGTCCCGGGTGATGCCCGCGTTGTTCACCAGCACATCCACCCGGCCAAAGGCCTCGGCAGCGGCATCGAACAGCGCCTTGCAGCCCTCGGCGGTGGATACATCCGCCTGCACGGTCACCGCCTGCACGCCCTCGGCGCGGCAGAGCGCTGCCGTCTGCTCCGCAGGCTCTGCGCCGTGGCAGTAGTTCACCACCACGTTGCAGCCCTGCTTTGCCAGTGCCACGCACACTGCGCGGCCAATGCCCCGGCTGCCGCCGGTAACAATGGCGGCGCGGGTCAGCTTTTCTTCGCTCATTCTGCTTCCTTCCATGCGGTCAGCACCGCATCCAGCTGTTCCGGGGTCTCCACTGCGGTGCAGACCACCCCGGGCAGAGTCTTTTTCACAAAACCACTCAGGGCGCTGCCGGGGCCGACTTCCAGAATGTGGTCCACGCCCAGCTCACCCAGACGGCGCAGGGTATCTTCCATGTAGACGCTGCTCTGCACCTGCTTTACCAGCAGCTGCGGGATGCTGTCGGTCTCGGCCTTTTCATGTCCCAGACAGTTGAACAGCACCGGCGTCTCCATGGTGCCGAAGGTCTCACCCGCAAAGCGCTGTGCCAGCGCATCCCCTGCGGGAGCCATCAGCTTTGTGTGGAAGGGGCCGCTGACCTTCAGCGGGATGCAGCGGCGGGCACCGGCTTCCTTTGCCAGCGCGGCAGCCTGCTCCACGGCGGCTTTCTCACCGCCGATGACCAGCTGCCCCGGGCAGTTGTAGTTGCAGATCTGCACACAGCCCGTCTCTGCCGCCTGTTCGCAGCAGGCGGACAGTTTTTCTCTGTCCAGTCCCAGCACGGCGGTCATGCCGCAGGCAAGGCCTTTTGCGGCTTCGGCCATGGCCCTGCCCCGGAAGGCGGTCAGCTCGATGGCCTGCTTTGCGGTGAACACCCCGGCTGCCTGCAGCGCGGAGTATTCGCCCAGCGAAAGCCCCGCCAGATAGGCGGGCTTTACACCCTTTTCGGCCAGCACGGCGGTCACGCCGCAGGCAAAGGCCACCATGCAGGGCTGGGTGTATTCGGTCTGGTTCAAAACGCCGTCCGGGTCCTCAAAGCAGACGCGGTGCAGGTCAAAATCCAGCGCTGCGCTGTCAAAGGCCGCCCGGAAGGCGGGAGATGCTTCGTAAAATTCCTTGCCCATGCCGGGGTGCTGCGCACCCTGACCGGCGTAAAGTACGGCAAGCTTCATAAGTTCTGCCTCCATTCGGTCACAAGTTCGTCCATCAGCTCGCGCACGGTGCGCATCCGATCCAGCCTGCCCACGTTTTCGCCGCAGAAGAAGAGCCCTTCCTCCACGTTGCCCTTCACCGCCTCGATGAGGGCGTGGGTGATGCAGTAGGGCACAGCGGCGGGGTCGCAGGTCTTGAGACACCGGGCGCAGTGCTTGGGCGGGAAGCGTTTGCCCTCGGCCAGCGCCTGCACCAGCGGGGTGTTCAGCGCGCGGCCGGGCATTCCCACCGGGCTGTGGATGATGCGCACATCCTCCGGCTTTGCCGCCAGCAGCACGTCCTTGTAGGTTTGGGAGGCGTCGCACTCGTAGGTGGGGATAAAGCGGGTGGCCAGCTGCACGCCCGCAGCGCCAAGCTTTGTAAAGTGTGCCATGTCGGCACCAGTGTACACGCCGCCCGCCACAAATACCGGGATGGCGTGGCCGTATTGTTCCTCGTAGGGCTTTACCTCGGCCAGCACCCCGGGCAGAATTTCGTCCAAGGTCTGGCAGCGGTCGGCCAGCAGGTCCTCCTCGGCAAAACCGAGATGCCCGCCCGCCTTGCAGCCCTCGATGACCACAAAATCGGCGGTGCGGTCAAAGCCCTTTGCCCAGCGGCGCAGGATGAGCTTTGCCGCCCGGGCGCTGGACACGATGGGTGCAATAGCCACCTCTTTGGTGCCCACGATGCCCGGCAGTTCCAGCGGCAGACCCGCACCGGAAACCACGGCATCCAC
>ULRI01037135.1_pt1 | contig 10866 bp, 7 predicted proteins | sample 1955291 | NCBI WGS metagenome assembly ULRI01 (sample SAMEA4835678, study PRJEB28245) | human gut metagenome | biome: gut microbiome; material: fecal sample | place: Denmark | collected 2008
GAACCACTTTCCCGTAACGGCTGCTTGCAGACACATCCTTTGCGCCGCCGGTATATATCTCAATATGCGTGATATTCTTGTATCTTCCATTACGCCAGCCGGAGAAAAAGATCAAGTCTCCCGGAAGCAGTTTTTTATAAGAAACCGCTTTTTTTGCAATAACTTTATGATTTCTGGTGCACCATTTTCCAATATCTGCGGCAACCGGTGACCAGCCGCTTTTCGATCCAAAATATACATCATATTTACGATATACTCGAGAAACTAACGAACTGCAGTCGTAAAATCTCTTAGACATTCTACGTGCCTGACTGTATGTCGTCTTCGTCTTAGAGATCGCAATCGCTTTCTTGGATGCCCGATAACCCCGTTTACTGGAAATCTCAACCCAGATCTTAAACGTGCGTCCATCCGCCTTTACTGTAATATTTGTATGACCGATCTTCTTCGCTTTCATTTTGCCTCTGGATGTAATCGTTACCTTTTTCTTATTGTTAGAGGAAAAGCTAACCTTACTTCCTGGCACAAGTCCTTTAAGCTTCAGCGTCTTTCCCATACCTTTGTACATGATAATGTTGAAATCCGCATAGGCAGGATCACTGACACGAACCAAAATAGAAAAATCCAATCCATCGATATTCAATGTTAGTTTTTTCGATCCCTTATAATTTGCAAAAATATCACCTTGCTCTGTAAAATATGCCGCACCCTGTTTTTCAGGATCCCAGGTAATCTTACTTTGTGCGATTGTTCCGCTGATCGAAGGCTTCTTCACACAGCCGGATGCCAAGATCACTGTCTTACCGGATACCGTTGGTGTTGTCACATATACCGGCATCGTAAGTGTTATCGTGTCCTTGTTATATGCAGTGAGCGTCGCTTTCAGTGTCGTCTGCCCCTTAGCTACAGCCTGTATTCCCTGCGTTGTCCAAACAGCTACTTTATCATCTCCGGTTGCATAAGTAATCTTTTCACTGCCACTTCCGATAAAGGAAAAACCGTCAACACCGACAGCGGTTGCCTTGCTGCCAACAGCACGTGTAACATACTCTTGTGAATAGCTCGGTGTCTCAATCGTTACTTCTGCTATCGCAAAACAGCTGCCACGTCCATTGTCCGCATAGATCACGGAAGGGCGAAACCCCACTGCCTGCAGGGAGCCGTCTTCACTAATTGTGACACTATTTCTATCTGCCGACAACGTATAACCCATCTGCAGCAAATATTCCTGCATCGGCTTAGAAACACTCTGTCCATAAGCAAGTTTGACCTGTTCCGGTGCGATCACATTAATCTCGATCGTATCTTTATATGATGTATCATCGTCATTTTTGCGCTCCGCCTCAACCGTCACCGTTCCCTCTTTCAAACAAGTCAAGATTCCGGTTTCTGTCACTGACGCCGTTTCCGTTGATGGTTCTGTCAAGTGAAATGTTGTTCCTGCTTTCATATCCGGTTCTACCAGATTCATCAGATCAAATTGATCTCCCACATAAACACTTTGCTCATTTTCGGTAAAAATACGTTCTAAAGCAGCCGCATCTCTGCTGATTCCAAAAATCATTCCTGCAAGCAGCAGTACCAGACACATGATCTGCCATTTCCCTTGTGTTTTCTTTGTTGCCTCCATGTTTCCTCCTTACATTTAATTCACCTTGTAAATAATCCGTCTGCCCTAAATTATCACTGGTATCAGACATCGATTCCCCTATTGTGATCGCTCTGCCTGAAATCCTTCATACATCATATCAATGTATTCCCAGATCTCATCCCGTCCGCTTTTATTCAACGCAGAAAACGGAATAACCGGCGTTCCATCTACTACCTGCAGCGCATCTTTGATCTGCTTGATCTGTTTTTGCAATTGTGAACGCTTGATCTTATCCGATTTAGTTGCAATAATGATCGGATTAAATCCATAATTGACACACCATTCATACATCTGTATATCATTTTGATTAGGTTTGTGCCGTATATCCACCAGCAAAAAAACCAGACGCAGCACCTTTGACTGGTGCAGATATCCGTCAATCATCTTCCCCCACTTTTTGACTGTATCCTGTGACACTTTCGCATAACCATATCCCGGAAGATCAACAAAATACAACAATTCATTAATATTATAAAAGTTGATCGTCTGTGTTTTACCCGGCTGCTGCGAAGTACGTGCATAAGATTTACGATTCATCAGTGCATTGATCAAGGAAGACTTTCCTACATTGGAACGCCCGGCAAAAGCGACTTCCAATTTGTCATTTTCCGGCAATTTACTTGTAATACCACAAACTGTCTCTAAATTAACACTCGTTACTTTCATTCTATTATTCCATGCCTTTCCATGTTCTTATGCTTCGCCGGAGGCAGTTTCTATACTCTGCTTCCATATTTCCTTTACCGAGGACACCGTAGTAACCGTGATCCCTTCTAAAATGTCCTCCGAAAATTCCGCAAGATCACTCTCATTATCCTTCGGAATGAAGACCTGAGCGATCCCGGCTGCTTTCGCCGCAAGCATTTTCTCCTTAAGGCCACCAATAGCAAGCACTGATCCACGTAAGCTGATTTCTCCCGTCATGGCAATATCTGCTCTGACTTTCCATCCTGTCACCGCAGAATATAAGGCCGTTGCCATTGTAACACCTGCAGATGGTCCATCCTTCGGCACGGCGCCTTCCGGTACATGAATATGAATATCATGTTCTGCATAATAAGAGTCTTTCACCAGCTTTGCGGTCTGGCTTCGCACATACGTTAATGCGATCTGCGCTGATTCCTTCATGACATCCCCTAACTTGCCGGTAAGCAGCAGCTTACCGTTTCCGGGCATAATACCAACTTCGACCTCTAACGTCTCTCCACCAACAGCCGTCCATGCCAATCCGCGAACAATACCGACTTGCGCTCTCTTATTCGCCATCCGGATGGTATGCACTTCTTTGCCAAGATACTCTTTCAGATTGCGTTCTGATATACGAACCTTATCTTTCTCACCTGTTGCAATGCTTTTCGCTGCCTTCTGGCACAACAATATAAGTTTGCGCTCCAGATCACGCACTCCTGCCTCTCTGGTGTAACGAGCAATAATCATACGAATTGCCTTATCCGTTATTGTAATCTGTGAATTTGTCAAACCATTGGCATTTTTCTGTTTTTTCCACAAAAATTCTTTGGCGATATGAAATTTTTCATTGTCCGTATATCCGGACAGTTGAATGATCTCAATACGGTCACGAAGCGGCAGCGGAATTGACTCCAATGAATTAGCAGTACACCAAAACATCGCATGAGACAAATTGATCGGTATTTCCATATAATGATCCGAAAAATGCTTATTTTGTTCAGGATCTAACACCTCTAACAACGCTGCGGACGGATCCCCTTTATAATCTTTTCCGATCTTATCGATCTCGTCCAGCAAAACCAATGGATTATTGGTTTTTGCCTGACAAAACGCCTTTACGATCCGTCCCGGCATAGATGCGACATACGTTCTTCTGTGTCCACGTATCTCCGCCTCGTCATTGACACCGCCAAGACAAATGCGAACATAACTGCGTCCCAATGCCCTTGCGACTGAACGGGCGATCGATGTTTTACCGGTTCCCGGAGGACCGACCAGACAAAGGATCGGACTCACTGCATCTTTCTTCATTGCCTTTACCGCCAAACATTCCAAAATACGTTCTTTTACTTTAGTAAGACCATAATGATCCTCATCCAACACCTGTGCTGCATACGCAATATCTAAGCTCTCCTCAGACTTTTTCTTCCATGGAAACGCAAACAGATTATCCAGATAATCACGGATCATTTCACTTTCCGATGGATTTTTGGCAAAACGCTGATAACGCATAATTTCTTCACGAATCGCCTTTTTAACACGCTTAGGAGCCTTTAGTTTCTCTAATTTATGAAGATATTTAGCTGCCTGAGAGCCTACGTCATCATCACCAAGTTCCTCATGAATAGCATCGATCTGCTCTCGCAGATACATCTCCATCTGCTTCTTATCTATATTTTCTCTGATCTTTTTTTGAATCTTCTCCTGTTCAATAAACAGATTGATCTCCTGCGTCATGTAGACAGCAAGCCGCTTTTCGCGTTCGTCAATGGATGGCTCCTCCAAAAGCTTTTGTTTTTGTGTATAATCACTTTCTAACAATCCACTAAGTTGATCGACATAAGCCCCGCGGTCCTTCTCATCAGCGATAGCATCCCATACTGTAGCAGGAACATCTTCTCTAAATTCCGCATATTTTCTTTGCAGGGCATTGAGAATGCTGCCCATCGCAAGGATCGTCTGGGAATCTTCCTCTGACTCTATTTCTTGAAATTCACTATATTCACAATAATAACAATCCGATTCCCGATGGACTTCTTCAATCATAACACGGCAAACGCCACGCACAACAGCCTGTGGATGTCCTTTTCTCGGCGTATTCATCTGTTTGACTTCCAATAACGTTCCCACCGAATATAATTTTGAATGATCATCGTCTGCCGTTTCTGCCGGCATCCTTGTGACTCCAACCAGTTTTCCGCCCGGTCCAATAGCTTGTGATACCGCATTTTCGGATCGACTGTCATACAAATTCAAATACACAGAACTTCCCGGAAATACAACACACTCTGACAGGATGATCATTGGAATTTTTTGATTATTCATTCCATTCTCTCCTTGTATCTTATCCACAAAAGGGGCAACGCATCTTACGTTACCCCTGCAACATTCGTAAAAAGCACAAAGTTTGTTTATGCAGTTGCATCTTTATCCACTGTCAACTGCTTAACTTCGTCCTCTTTTGTGATCAACTTTGGTTCTTCCTCACCTAAAACTGACTGCTCTGTAATAACACATTCTTTAATGTCATCCACGGATGGAACCTCATACATCACATTCTGCATTACATTTTCCATGATTGCACGCAGTCCTCTTGCGCCGGTCTTGCGTTCTGACGACTGTTTTGCAACAGCCTGGATCGCTTCCGGTTCAAACGACAATTTCACGCCATCCAGTTCAAACAGTTTTTGATACTGTTTTGTGATCGCATTTTTAGGCTCTACCAAAATCTTTTCCAGTGCTTTCTCATCCAGAAGATCTAATGCTACCGTAACCGGAAGACGACCAATGATCTCAGGGATCAAACCAAACTTCACAAAATCTTCCGGCAATACCTGTCGGAACAGATCTCCAATTGTCTCATCACGCTTATCTGCGATCTCAGCATTAAATCCAATGGATTTCTGACCGATACGTCCCTCTATGATCTTCTCCAAACCATCGAACGCTCCACCACAAATAAATAGAATATTGGATGTGTCTAACTGGAAGAACTCCTGATGAGGATGTTTTCTTCCGCCCTGCGGTGGTACACTGGCTACCGTTCCCTCTAAAATCTTGAGCAGTGCCTGCTGTACACCTTCACCGGAAACATCACGAGTGATCGAAACATTCTCGCCCTTACGGGTGATCTTGTCAATCTCATCAATATAAATAATACCATGCTCCGCACGATCCATATCATAATCTGCTGCCTGTATGATCTTTAACAGAATGTTTTCAACATCTTCTCCGACATATCCTGCCTCCGTCAGTGCAGTTGCATCTGCAATGGCAAACGGAACGTTTAATATCTTTGCTAATGTCTGTGCCAAAAAAGTCTTACCGGAACCTGTAGGTCCCACCATGATAATATTACTCTTTTGAATCTCAACATCCATATCTTTTGCAGACAACACACGTTTATAATGGTTATAAACTGCTACTGAAAGAGCTCTCTTTGCGTCATCCTGTCCAACTACATACTCATCCAAAAAATCCTTGATCTCTTTTGGCTTAAGCAAATTGATCTCAGTATCATTGTCGACCTGCTCTGCCTTCTGTGTCATCTCATCTTCCATGATCTCCGAGCAAAGTTCTACACACTGGTCACAAATATACACACCCGGTCCTGCGATCAGACGCGTCACCTGATCCTGTGTCTTTCCACAAAAAGAACATTTTAATTTATCATCTTTTTTTCCTGACATGACTACCTCCCTGCCTGATATTCCCCCACTCTTACAATAACTTTATACAGATCTCTATTTCACGATCGTAACAGTGAATACAGTCTGTTATTTACGGTTAGTCACAATCTCATCGATCAAACCATACTCTTTTGCTTCTGCAGCCGTCATATAGTTATCACGCTCTGTATCAGCCTGGATAACTTCTAATGGCTTACCGGTATTTTCTGCCAAAATTTCATTCAAACGACTTCTTGTCTTTAAGATCTGTTCTGCGACGATACGGATCTCTGTTTCCTGACCTTTGGCGCCGCCGGATGGCTGATGGATCATAATCTCCGCATTTGGAAGGGCAAGTCGTTTTCCTTTAGCTCCTCCTGCTAACAAAAATGCACCCATGCTTGCCGCAAGGCCCATACAAATTGTAGAAACATCACATTTTACATAATTCATTGTATCATAGATGGCAAATCCTGCACTAACAGATCCTCCCGGACTGTTGATATAAAGGCTGATATCTTTGTTTGGATCCTGAGATTCCAAAAACAACAGCTGAGATACTACCAAACTCGCAATATCATCATTTACCTCGTTGGATAAAATAATAATGCGGTCCTGCAACAATCTGGAATAAATATCATACGAACGCTCTCCGCCACTCGTTTTTTCAATAACATAAGGAATACTATAACTCATTGTGCTCACCATGCCTTTCCATGTACCTGCAAATACTAAGCTGCAGGACATACTCTCTTAGACTTAACAAAAACGCCAGCCCATCAGGCAGCTGAAACAGCTTCCTGATGCGGATGGCGTTAACTTCTGTTTGTATTATTTCTCAACAGCTTCCTTTACAACAAATTCCACTGCTTTCTGCACTGCCAGATCCATTCCGATCTGTTTCTTCTCATCATCGCCGATTAACTCTTTTAACTTGTCGATCTCCATCTGATACATAGAAGCCATATTCTCTAACTCTTTATCGATCTCTTCATCAGAAGCCTCGATGTTCTCTGCAGCAACAACTGCCTCTAATACCAAACGACTCTGGATACGCTTCAAAGCCTGTGGCTCTAAATCTTCCATCATCTTCTGTGGAGTAAGACCTGTAAACTGCATGTACTGCTCCAAAGACAATCCCTGAGACTGAAGACGCTGTGCGAACTCCTGTGTCATCTGACGTGTCTGTGCAGCGATCATCTGCTGTGGAATCTCCATCTGTGCATTCTCAATGATCTTCTCAATGATCTGATCTTCCTGCTCACGTTTGATCTGATTCTCTTTGTTCTCTAAGATTTTCTTCTCAACGTCAGCCTTGTACTCATCCAATGTATCAAAATCAGATACATCCTGTGCAAAATCATCATCCAGTTCAGGAAGCTCTTTCTTCTGGATTTCTTTGATCTTTACCTTGAACAATGCAGGCTTACCCTTAAGCTCGTCTACATGATACTCTTCTGGGAATGTTACGTTTACTTCAACATCCTCACCGAGATTCTTGCCAACCAACTGATCCTCGAAATTATCAATGAAAGAATGTGATCCAAGAACTAACGTATAATCCTCTGCATAACCGCCTTCAAACTGCTTGCCATCTACATAACCATCAAAGTCGATGATAACAGTATCTCCGTCCTCTGTAGCACGATCCTCGATCGTGATCAGTCTGGAGTTAGCTTCTCTTGCCTTATCGATCTCTGCTGTGATCTCTTCCTCACTTACTTCTGCCTCTTTCTTCTCTACCTCAATGCCCTTGTAGTCACCCAAAGTAACTTCCGGCTTTATTGCTACGGTAGCTGTAAAGATGAAATCCGTTCCCTTTTCCATCTGTGTTACTTCAATTTCAGGCTGTGCAACGATCTCAAGCTCACTTTCCTTAGCTGCTGTCTCATATGCTTCCGGGATCAACTCATTGGCTGCATCCTCATAAAATACTCCCGTGCCGTACATTTTCTCGATCATTGCTCTTGGAGCCTTTCCTTTACGGAATCCCGGCAGAGCAATCTTACCTTTATTTTTCTGATAAGCTGAATCAACTGCTGCATCAAACTTTGCAGCCTCAACTGTAATTGTCAGCTTAGCCATGCTCTTCTCCAACTTTTCTACCTGTACACTCATTCTTGTAAATTCCTCCTTATAAAAATATCACATTGCTATACTATAGCATGAACTTTCTCCGAAAATCAAGGCTTTTTCAAAATTAATTATTTTGCCTCATGTCCTTTGGCTTTCAGTACTGCGATCACATCATCAACATACCGCTCACAAAGCTCCTGTGTCTCTGCTTCCACCATAACACGGATAACCGGTTCAGTGCCGCTCTCGCGCAGCAAAATACGACCATTCTCGCCTAGCGCCTGCTCGACTTTTTTCACGGCTTCGATCACATCTTCATCAGCTCTTGCTGCCGGCTTGTCATTAACGCGAATATTTTTCAATACCTGCGGATAGATCACAAGTCCCTTTCGCAATTCGGATAATTTTTCTTTCTTTTCCAACATAACTTCCATCAGCATCAAAGAAGTAAGCACACCGTCTCCGGTAACCGCATATTTACTAAATATAATATGTCCGGACTGCTCACCGCCCAGAGAATGACCAAACTGCATCATATTGGCATTGACATATTTATCGCCAACGGATGTCTTTTCATAGGAAATACCAACTTTGTCAAACGCCTTGTAAAGTCCCATATTAGACATGATCGTCGTAACAACCGTATTGTTATTTAATTCTCCCTTATCCTTCAGGTAACAGCCACACAGATATAAGATCGCATCTCCATCGATCACCTGACCCTTGTCATCTACCGCAAGGCAACGGTCTGCATCTCCATCATACGCAAATCCAACATCAAGATTGTTCTCGACCACAAACTTCTGCAGATTATCAATATGCGTCGATCCACAGTTATCATTGATGTTTGTTCCATCCGGATTCATGCCGATCGCAAATGTCTGCGCTCCCAATGCATCAAAAACACCTTTTGCCACGGAATAAGAAGAACCGTTAGCACAATCTAATCCAACTTTTATATTCTTAAAAGAACGAGTTGCCAAAGACATTAAATAACCGATGTAACGATGTCTTCCGATCGCATAATCGATCGTGCATCCGATATTTTCTCTGGTTGCCATAGGAATGTCATCTACTTCGCTGTCAATATATGTCTCAATCTTTTCTTCAACCTCAGCCTCCATCTTATGTCCCTTACCATTGATCACCTTTAATCCGTTATCATAATACGGATTATGGCTGGCAGATATCATAATACCGCAGTCAAACTTTTCTGTTCGCACAACATAAGACACACTTGGGGTTGGCGTTACATGCAGAAGATACACATCCGCACCACTCGCTGTAAGACCTGCACAAAGAGCATCTTCAAACATATAACTGGAACGTCTGGTATCTTTACCGATCACCACACGCGCCTTGTGCTCTTTTCCATAATACCATCCTAAAAAACGACCTACTTTATATGCATGCATTACATTTAAATTAACATTTGCTTCTCCACGAAATCCATCGGTTCCAAAATATTTCACGTTACTCCTCCATTCTGACTCTTCACTCTTTCAACTCTACCCGCTGCCTTATGCTGTCTCTTCTATGTCCTATTCTCCTAATAAGCAACCGGTGCTTTACACAACATTACAATTCTACCATATGTGCTTTTCAAAATCAATGTTCTGTTTCCAATACGGCCTATATTCCTCAATTGCTCCTTTTTGATGCCACTTTCATTATGGCATATATCCCTAAACGCCAGTTTCTACATGGCGTTTTCCAAAATAAAACCTGTTATGATGATATCAAATATTTTATCTAATAGGAAGGGGCACGTATGAATATTTATAAAGCTACAAGTGATATTTGTGATACAACATTATTTTCTTTAAAGTGGAACAAACACAGTTTTGGACTGCGTCTTGCAAAACTTCGCGAAGCGGCCGGAATCAGCGCACGCCAAATGAGCTTGGATCTTGGATTAAACAAAAACTACATTAATTCCATTGAATCCGGTAAAAATTATCCGGCATTGGAAGGCTTCTTTAACATCTGCGATTATCTTCACGTCGATCCCTTTACCTTTTTCTATACTGATGATAATACGTATCAATCCTTCGCCTATTTTATTCCACTATTGCAAAAGTTAAATTCCGAAGAGATCCAGCATGTCTATCAGATGGTCAAGAATGTCACCGAATATCCATCCCGGCAGACGAAAACAAAAGCGAATCGATTTATTCCAACAAAATAATAGACGCAGAACGCAACGTTTTTACGTGACTTCGAGTTCTCCGAAGGGCAGGTAAATCATTCATCAGAGACAACAAAATCTGGAAATCACTGTAAAAACGAAATGCGATCAGTTATAAGGCATGGGAAATTTGTGTAAATTATTTGTAAAAAAAGTATAATTCGACAGTTATATATGGTTTTTTTATACAAAATGATTTAAACTATTATCATTACATGAACAGGAGGTATATTCTCATGGCAATAACTGTTTTTGCGGCAATTGATGTCGGTAGTCATGAAACCGCAATGCGTATTTACGAGATTTCCAAAAAACACGGTGTACATGAATTGGAATATCTGCATCACACAGCGCGTCTTGGATATGAAACATTTTCCACAAGACATATCAGCTATCACACGATTGATAAGCTCTGTAATATTTTACTCGGCTTTAAGGAAAAGATGATGGAGTACCGCATCAAAGATTATATGATCATTGCAACCAGTGCTCTCCGGGAAGCCGATAATAATCTGATCGTATTAGATCAGGTGAAACAGCGCACAGGCTTTCAGATCAAGATCCTCAGCAACTCCGAACAGCGCTATCTATGC
>ULRI01035699.1_pt1 | contig 10851 bp, 10 predicted proteins | sample 1955291 | NCBI WGS metagenome assembly ULRI01 (sample SAMEA4835678, study PRJEB28245) | human gut metagenome | biome: gut microbiome; material: fecal sample | place: Denmark | collected 2008
AAACGGGGTGCGGTGCTTTTTGCGCCCCGTTTGCTCCGGCAGGAAAACAGGCTGAATTTTTGTGAATGGGAATGAACAAAAAATCGGGCTGGTTTCAGAGAACGGCGGCAGGTATATGAAAGCCCCGTCCCTCGTCCTACGCTCCGACTTGTGGACAAAATGTCCCGAAGCTGTGGCCACACTCCCGGAAAAGTAGCAGGACAGCGGGCAACCGTCAAGGCTGAAATGAACGGTTTTATACCCGGCCTTGACCGCCGCCCTCCGTCCCGCTGAACGGGCAGACAAGGCGGCCAATCCCTCAAAGTGCTTGGCCGCACTTTTTTTAATTTGGGAGCGTTCTCCCTTGCAAAATTGAAATGGGCGGGAAGCCATTTTGTGGCTTTCCCGCCTTGATTACCTTTTGCAAAGACGGGCGGGGCTGTCAACGGCGGCGCATGAAATGCGCCGTTCATCTTGACCGTTGACTGGCTCGGCTGGCTTTGCTATTCGGTAGCCAGACGAATGCTTTTGGTCGCCATGTTATTTCTAAAAGCAAGATCATGTTCTACGAAGATCATGGTAGGAGAAAATTCTCTAATCAGATTTTCAATTTGCATTCGAGAATAGATGTCAATATAGTTAAGAGGTTCATCCCACACATACAGATGCGCTTGTTCACAAAGGCTTTTTGCTATCAACACTTTTTTCTTTTGTCCCGCCGAAAAATCTTCCATTTTCTTTTCAAACTGTATTCGTGAAAAATCCATTTTCCGTAAGATTGCCTTAAACAAACTTTCATCAACACGATTGGCTTCCGCAAACTCTGATAACGAACCGTTCAGCATAGAAGTATCTTGAGGTACATAGGACAATATCATGCCAGAACCTATTGCAACTGTCCCACGATGTTCTATTTGTTGCCCAACCAGTAGCTTTAGAAGGCTCGTTTTTCCAGAACCATTTTTCCCATCAAGGGCAATGCGTTCTCCCCGCTTTACTGTAAATGAGATTGGCTGGCAAACATCTTTTCCGTCAAAAATTGGTACAACATCAGAGAAAGTCACTAAGGTATCTGAAAAATAGAGAAGCGGAGTGATTTTCAAATCTTCTACGGTTTCCAAATTTTTAAGAAGGCCGGACTTTTCCTCGATTGCCCGTTGCTGCCGCACTTCGATAGATTTTGAGCGTTTCATCATTTTGGCAGATTTGTGACCGATATACCCTCGGTCAACCGGGCCGTTCCCATATTTTGACGCTTCAATTCGGTCTGACCAGACAGAAGTTCTTTGAGCGGCCTTTTGCAAATTATCAATGCTTTTTTTCAGCTTCACATTTTGAGCGAGTTCAAATTCTTGTTGGCGCTGGAAGTTGGTGAACCAAGTAGAAAAATTTCCGCTTTGTACTTCGATGTTTGACCGATTGATCGACAGGATATGGTCAACACAGCCATCTAAAAAACAGCGATCATGAGAGACTAAGATAAATCCCTTTTTCCGTTTCAGGTATGCTGAAACGGTTTCTCTGGCTTTCATATCCAAATGGTTTGTCGGTTCATCAATCAGTAAAAAGTGTCCATCATTCAGAAAGAGGGCGGCAAGCAGCACCTTGGTCTGCTCCCCATTGGAAAGCGTAAAAAATGGTCTCCAAAGCACATCATCACGGACTTCCAGATAGGATAGTTCTCTCAACAGTTCCCATTCTTCCGCCAGCGGGCAGACTTCCGAGAGAATGTCCGCAGTTAATCTGTTTTTATTGCTAACAGGGTATGGAAAGTAATCAAATTGCACAGAGGCTTGTATTTTCCCATGGTATTCGTACTTTCCAAGCAGAAGATTTAGAAAAGTTGTTTTACCTCTGCCATTTCTACCAATGAACCCAAGTTTCCAATCTGTATCAATTTGAAAATTGACATTTTCAAAAATGTTATCATAGCTGGATGGATAGGCAAAGGTAAGGTTCTCGACTCGGATCATCGACATATCGCATTCCTCCTTTATTCCGGGGATAAAGAACATAAAATAAGAGCTGCAAGAAAGTCAATTCTTGCAGCTCGTCACAGCATAATAGTACCACCCCTATCAAGAGTGATACGCCTACGATATATCGAGTGAATAGACTTTTAACTTTCTTGCAATGGGTACAATGGTACTGTAAAACACAGTATCACTGTATATTCCAATTTATTTGCAAGAAAAGTTAATCATCTTTCCACCTCACCTCTAATTTTATGTATGTTAGTGTATCACAAAGACACAAGCAAGTCAAGGAAAAGGGCAATGATGATAATGAGTATAAGGCAGGGTACTTTCTGTTTTTGATTCTCTGCGGGATATGAGATTTCGTAAAATCCGATTTAGATGTTAAGGCTCATGTATAAAAGCGGATAAGGATTGCCCTGTTCGTCAAGGTCTGTCCTTTTATAAACCTGAAAGCCCAAGTGTTCATAAAAGCCCTTGGCCTGCGGATTCTGCTCATTCACAGCCACCCGCTCTACGGCATAGGTTTTAATCCCATATTGGAGCAGGCGCTTTCCGAGACCCTTTCCTCTTTCTTCCGGGGAAATGAACAGCATTTCCAAGGTGCCGTCCTCTATCCCCATAAAAGCCACGGGGCAGCCCCTATCATCTTCTGCGATCATCAAATGCGCAATTCCAATGAGCGCCTGCGGCACATATTCTTTTATTTTTTTGATTTCGCTGTCCGACAAAAACAGGTGTGTCGCTCTTACAGAACTTTCCCATACCGTCAGCAGCCGATTTATGAAATCCGCTGTCCTGTTTTTGGTTTCTACTTCAATGAATTTCATTTTTCCTCTTTGCATATCTAATTTCTCATTTTCTTCCCCGCTGCGGGTTTGGATTTTTCAGCAAGTCCGACTTCTGTGCAATCCTTTTCAGCCATTTCTTTTCCTCGTCCGACAGCTTCCCATAGTTCAGTTTGAGCCGCTTGCAGATAAAGGCCATCGCAGCCTGTTCCGGGTCACTGTTTGGGCTGGCGGCTTCTTCGGCGGTCTGCAAGAAATCTTCCAGAGGATTGTCCTCCGGGACGCTGAAAAAATCGTCCTTGTGGGCTTCCCGCAGGTCGAGGGCTATCTTATTCATATCCTGCTGTATCACATAGCGGCAAAAGCTGTCATCGTCAATGTGGGCGGCGATCAGCTGCCTTAACTGCGGGTCAGTCAGACCGGGATTGTGCTGCTTCATAATGGTTGTGCTCACAGTGTCCACAATGGCGTTTGCCCCCTGTACCTGCTTCACCGCTATGCCGTTCACATAGATTTCAAGGTCAGCCATGAGCCGGGGAAAATCCGGGTGCGTCGCCAGTTCACACAGGAGGGCATTATCCACCAGCCCGCTTTTCAAAAATTCAATCATATCATCACTCAAATGCAGGTCAGAAAGATCGGCGTTTGGGTGATTTTTTGTGTGAGAGCGGCACAGCAGATAATCAACGGACACTTCGTAAAACTTCGCCAGCTGAATAAGGGCATAGTGGCTGATGTCCTTGAACTTGTCCCCCTCATAGCTGCCTAACGCAGACTTGGAGAGATGGGTTTCTTCCGCAAGCTGCTCCAGCGTCAGGCCACGCTCCACACGCAGGTCTTTCAGGCGTTCTTGTATGGATAGTTCCATGTTCTCCCTCCTTGTCTGCTCGACAAACTGGAATTGCCTAAAGCAGTAAAGCAGTACCCCTTACAATTTTTTCTTTTACTGCTGATACAGTATCTTTGACTGAGTGCGTAGTTGTATCAATAACATTTGATTCATAGATTCCTAAATTGGAAAATTGTTCCCACATCGTTTCAACTAATTCAATATTTGTTTCTCTGTCTAACTTTGAGCGTTTGATAGCTCTCTTCATAGTTTCTTCTTTACTTGCTCTTAAAACGATATAGTGTACTTCATAATGCTCTTGAACAATGTTGAGCCACGGCTCTAAAAACCACGGTCCTACAATACCATCTACAATTACATCATATCCACCACGAGCATATCGCTTCGCGGCTTCTAAAAATGCTTCAATGACAATCAAATTTTGCTCATTTGATTCTGGCAAATATGGTGGTATTGCCCCTTTACTCAAATAATGATAAAAGTCATCTGTGTGCATATGCACAGATTTTTCCAAATCCGATTCTTTTGCAACAGTAGATGCCGTTGTAGTTTTCCCCGTCCCCGGCGAACCTGTGATTACAATAATTCTACCTTGATCCATCTATGTGTTACCTCCACAACTTCAAATTTACTGTTCAGTTTCTTCCATTCTACCACAATTCCGAGAGCGTGGAAATGGGAGGATTTTCAGGCAGATTTCCCACCTTTCGGACATACGGGACGGGCGGTCATTTCGGTGTAGACTTAGATTAGTTCATCGATGGACAGCACCTTGAAAACCAAATGACCGTCCGAAAAGGAATACCCTGGCTGGGGAAGCACCGCAAGGAGCCGACTTCTGGACACTTTGTCCAGAGGTCACTTTGGGACAAGTTGTCCCGAAGTTATGGGGAGCGTGCCAACGCCGGAACACGCCGCAGGAATGGGGCAGGAAGCCTTTTCGGGGAAAACGGCAGCGGAAAGCAAAACGGAGGGAACACATATCAGCGCCTATGCTCCCCTCGGGTACAAGAAGCACCCGGAAATCAAGAACAAGCTGATAATCGACGAGGAAACCCGCTGGATCGTGGAGAAGATTTTTGACCTTGCTATTCACGGCAAAGGGGCGGCCAGCATTACAAGGATATTGATTGCGGAAAAAGTACCGACGCCGGGATTTATCAACTTCCAGCGTGACGGGACTTTCGCCAATATCTATGCTGGCGCACCAGAGGAAAAAGGCTACGCATGGACGATAGCGCAGGTCAAAAGCATTATGAAAGATGAAACCTACATCGGCCATACCATCCACTACCGGGAGACCAATATTTCCTTTAAGAACAAGCGGAGGATACGCAAGCCCCAAAGCGAATGGGTGCGGGTGGAGAACACGCAGGAGCCGATTATCAGCGAACAGGTTTTCCGGCAGGTACAGGAGCAGATCGCAAGCCGCCGGAGGGAGCGCAAGAATGGCACGACACAGATTTTTGCGGGGCTGATAAAGTGTGCGGACTGCGGCTGGTCGCTGGCCTACGGGGAGAACAGACAGAACAGCAAGCCCTATGGCTACTACCATTGTAGCAAGAACGGGCAAGGCACACGCCAATGCTCCATGCACTACATCCGCTATGATGTGCTTTACGCCTATGTCCTCTCCCGTCTGCAATACTGGTCGGCGCTGGTACAGCACGATGAAGAACAGCTTTTGAAACGGCTGCTGAACGCCAATGACAAAGGACAGGCCGCCGCAAGAAAAAAACAGGCTGCTGAACTGAAAAAAGCGGAGAAGCGGAAAGCCGAGGTCGATACCCTGTTTGCCCGGATGTATGAGGACTGGGCGGCGGGGCGTATCACAGAATACAACTTCAATATGCTGTCCGGGAAGTACCAAAGCGAACAGGCGGAACTGGAAGAAAAGATTGAACAGCTTCAATCTGCTATTGCCGCTGAAAGCCAGAGTGCCGCAGACGCAGAAAAATGGATTGCCTTGATGAAAGAGTGCGTCAATCCCACGGAACTCACCGCTGAACTCTTGAACACGCTGATTGAAAAAATCCTTGTCCATGAGGCGGTCAAGAACGAGGACGGAAGCCGGGAACAGGAGGTAGAAATCTTCTACCGCTTCATCGGCAAAATTGATTGAATGACACCAATATCTTTAAGTATGTGATACCGGCAGCTCGCTTCCCGATATTCAGCTTTTGCCCGCGCTGTCCGTCACGCTGGGAACGAGCATCGACTCGCTCTTCTCCCTCACGGACGAGAGCCGCTTTGCCCGCATCGACAATATGCTCTGGGACAAGCGCTTTCTCACACAGCAGGAATTTGACGAAGAGGAGCACTTTTTGCAGGAAAAGTGCCGCGAGGAGGAAACGCGCCCGCGCGCGACGCTGCTGCTCGCAGAGCTCTACTGCAAGCGCGCACGGGAATACAATGACCTCGCCTCTCCCCTCGCGCGTCAGGCGCTCGCACTGAATCCCGACTGCAAGGAGGCGCACAACGCCATCTTCGACGCCGAGCACGGCGCGTACCTCGACTGGAACGCGACGAACCACTACCGCACGATCGTCTTCTATCAGGAGTTTCTCGCCGCGCATCCGGAGGACCACAGCGCGCACCTGTGGCTTCTGGACCTTCTCATCGCCGACCGCCGCTGCGCGGAGGCGCGCGAGGTCTTGGACAAAATGCACCGCCTGAAGCCGACCTACAACGACGACTTTTACCTCGGCTGTATCCTTTTGCAGGAGGGGCACACCGACGACGCGCTCGCGCAGTGGGAGGCCATGTGCGCAAAGTATCCCGACACGTGGGAGGTCTACGTTATGCGCGCGAGCGAGCTCGCCAAGCTCGCTCACTACGACGAGGCCATCGCGGACTATGAAAAGGCGATGGCGCTCATGCCGCCCCCGCGCTTTGTCGACCCTGCCGAGGCCATCGCGCAGATCTGCGAAATTCGCGGTGACTATGAAACGGCGATCACCTACTACGAAAAGGTCATCGCCATCGAAAAGGCCGACTGGCACGAAACGCAGGGCGAAGCCATCGACGCCCCGCAGCGAAGCATCGCAAGGCTGCGCGAAAAGCTGGCAAGCCGCTGATATCGGGGCGAAAAGGCGCTTGTCAAAATCTTTTGACAAGCAATTTTCCCTCATGTAAAGCAGCTTTGCTCGACAAACTTTCCCGTTTTGGCTACCCTTGGGGCAGATCGAACGAAACGCACAGGAGGCACTTATGGAACTCGGTAATCAGATCAAGGCACATCGCGCCGCGCTCTCGCTTTCGCAGGAGGAGCTGGCGGAAAAGGTCTACGTCACGCGCCAGACCGTTTCCAACTGGGAAACGGGCAAGAGCTACCCCGATATCCACAGCCTGCTCCTGCTCAGCGCCCTCTTCGATGTTTCGCTCGACCAACTCATCAAAGGAGATTTGGAAACCATGAAACAGGAAGTCAATGCCGCCGATGTCAAAGCCATGAACCGCAATGCCATCATCTACGCTGTTCTGCTCGCCGCCACGATCATTCTGTCCGTGCCTCTAATCAAGTGGTTCGGCCTGTACGGCCTCATTCCGGAGCTTTTGCTCTGGGGCAGCGCGATGTACTTTGCCCTCCGCCTCGAGCGCATCAAAAAAGCAAATAACGTCCAGTCCTACAGGGAGATCTTGGCCTTCAGCGAAGGGAAGCGGCTCGACGAGATCGAGCAGAAGGTCGAAGCGGGCAAGCGGCCCTATCAGAAAGTTCTGCTCGCACTGCTCACCGCCGGGATCACACTGCTTGTCGGCATGGTGCTCAGCTGACTGCTGCTGTAAGCAAACATCACAAAACCCGCCCCGACGCAAAAGCGTCAGGGCGGGTTTTCCATTTTCAGAAGCAGGTTTCACATATTGAAGCGTCTGCGCGCTTCCTCGCGCAGCGACGGGACGCGGCGCACGATGCGCAGCGGGATGATGAGCCCGATGCAGATGACGAGCACGACAAGTGACCAGCTCGGCTGCCCCGCCTCGCGAAAATAGCGGTCGAGGCAAAATTCCACGCCTATCGCCATCAGACCCACCGCGCCGATGCACATGGCGATGGAAGAAAGGCGTGAGCGCCTGCCGTCGCGCAGCAGAAAGCTCAGCAGGAATACGACGACGCACGCCCAGCCGAGCATCGGCAGCACGAGCCCGCGGAACCAGCACCCCCCGTGCAGCGCAACGGAGATGATCCACACGTAAATGCCGATGGCGGCGACGTCCGCCGTCAGTCGGAAGAAGATTGGGATGCCGCGCACGAGCATCGGCAGTGCGAACCAGATCCACAGCATCACTGCCGCGCCCGCGACGTAGAGCGCCCAAGGGTGCTCCGTCGGCAAAATGAGATTCAGCAGCCCGCAGCAGAGCGACACGGACGCGAGCATCGCCGTTAGCAGTGCGGCGGCGGCTCTGCGCGATGCTCTCGGCACCTCGGCCGGCTTGGTCGGGAAATAGCGCGGCTCGGTCTCATCCGGCTTCCACGCCGGCGTGCCGCAGAGCGGGCAGCGCTCCGCGCCCTCGTCCAGCTCCACGCCGCATTTGACACAATATGACATCAAATTCCTTCTTTCGATCTGCTATTCATCGGTTGCTCTCTACGCGCACGGGGATTCCCGCGCGCACGAGGAAGCGGAAAAAGTCGCGCTCGGTGTCCGTCTCCGCCTGCGTGCCGGCAAAGGTGATCTCCATCGTGTCGCCATAGCTGATGGACGCGCAGTGGCAGCGCGGCACCGTCGCCTGTCCCAGAATGACCTCCGCCCCGCGGATATGCTCAGCCATTTCGGGCGGCACGGTGAACGCGCCTGGGTTCGTATATGTGCAGGAATAGGGCCTCACGCCATGCAGGCGGTAATTGAGCGCCATGACGGGATTTTTGAAAACGACCGGAATGAGCCGCAGGAAAAAGTTTTCCGTAAAGCGAACGTTGCCCGTGAACGCCGCCTGCAATTCCTGCCGGTTGATGTGCAGCTTCATAAAATACCGCACTTGCGAGACGATCTCGGGGAACGTGTAGTCGCCGAGCGCGGGGTCGATATACGGGCGGACGGTGGTAATGAAGTTTCGCAGCGTCTCGCTCGGGAACCAGCCGCGCAGATTGATGGGGATGGCCAGCGCCACGGGGCGCAGGCGGTAGGGCTTTTCGCGCTTCTGCTTTTCCAAAATGACGTAAATGAGCACAGCGGAGAGGTATTCGGTGATCGACGCGCCGTACTTTTTCGACTCCTCGCGCAGCTTCGAGAGCGGCACGAAGCCCATCGTCACATGGAACGTGTAAAACGGCTCGCTTGTGCCGGTATTCTGATACGCCGTCGGCTGGCGGTGGAGGCCCAGTGCGTGATGTCCTGCGTAGCGGGCATAGGCGTCCTCCATCTCCTCCTCGCGCGGTGGCTCGTTCAAATCAAGCACGCCGTTCCCCGCAGGGATATCAACGCCGGTCTGGCGCAGGTATTCGGCCAGCAGCGTGCGGAAGAAGACGATGGCTCCGCCGCCGTCGGAAAGCGCGTGGAAGACCTCGATCGAAATGCGGTTGCGGTAATAGTAAAAGCGCACGAGCCAGCCGTTGTCTTCCTTGAAGCGCACGGGCTGGCAGGGGGCGGACACGTCCTCTTTCAAAAACGGCCCCGGCGCGCTGTTGTGCTCCAAATAGTACCAGAACGCACCCTTACGGATGCGCACGGCAAAGGTCGGGAAGCGCGGCATGCAGCGGTCGATGGCGCGCTGAAGCGCCGCGGGGTCGACGTCCTTTTCCATCAGAGCGGAAAAGCGGTAGATGGCTGAATACTCCTCCTTTTGCAGCGCGGAGTAGAGCGTGCCCGCGGAGTCGAGCTTATACCATTTGCTGTTGGGCTTGGCCATCCGATGTTCCTTCTTTCCCTCTGCGCGGTCTTGAGAGGTTTATTGTAGCACAAAGCGCGCCGTGCTACAAGAAAGATGCGGCTTTTCCTTGGCATTTTTACGAAATTATGATATCATACTCCCAAAGAATTTTGTTTTTCAGGAGGAGCTATGGAACCCAAACTCCGCATCATCCGCAAAAAGAAGAGCGAGGCCGAGAACGCGCATCTCGACCCGCTGATGCGTGCGCTCAAGGCGCTGCACAGCGCCGGTGCGCCAGAAAGCATGACCGCCGAAGAGCTTGAGCGTCAGCGCCGCAGTCAGGAGGTCCTCGGCAAGCTGACTGCGCCGATGACGGGCATGGATTACGAGGAATTTGCCCTCTCGGGCATGAGCGCGGCGTGGACGCGGCTCAAGGCCCCCCACGGCAGCCGCCATGCGATTTTATACTGCCACGGCGGCGGCTACACGAGCGGCAACCTCGGCTATTCGCGCGTACTGTCGTCCAAGCTCGCGCATGCGACGGGCTACGATGTGCTGAGCTTTGAATACCGCCTCGCGCCCGAGTTCCCCTATCCCGCCGCCGTCGAGGACGCGCTGCGCGCGTGGGACTATCTGATGCTCCAAGGCTACGGCGCGCGCGATATCGTCCTCGCGGGCGACAGCGCGGGCGGCAACCTCGCCCTTGTGCTCTGCAACCGCCTCAAGACGGCGGGCCGCAAGCTCCCCGGCACGCTCATCCTGATGTCCCCGTGGACCGACATGACGATGTCCGGCCAGTCCTATACAGAGCGTGCGGAGATCGACCCGATGCTCACGCCCGAGTACATCGAAGCCGTGCGCCTCGCCTACGCCGCAGGAAGAAACTACCGTTCGAGCGACCTGTCCCCACTTTTTGCCGACTTCACCGGCTTCCCGCCGACGCTCATCCAGGTCGGCGACCACGAGATCCTGTATTCGGATTCAGAACAACTCTATCAGGCGATGAGGCGCGCAAACGTTCCCTGCCGCCTGCAGGTCAGCGAGGGGATGTGGCATGTGTTTCAGATGTTTCCCATTAGAAAGGCTTCTGTTGCAATAGAAAATATCGCACGGTTCCTTTTGGAACAATAAGTTCCGGTTTTTTCCCACCTGGTGTGGGGGACGCGGATAAGGGAGGGGTATCTCTTTTTTGAAAAGAGATACCCCTCCCTTGCACCCTCCCAGAGAAAATTTCCATTGCAAGCGGGCAGCTCAAAGAGCTGCGGCGCTTGCCGATTGCACTGCCATAGCGCGGCGAAGCCGCGTTAGCATTGCTATACGATTTGCCTCTGCTCCTATCATCCGCTGTTGCTCTGCCAGTCTCGTAGAAGTGCAGCCTAATTCCCGTCTACCGCCAGTCTCATCAATGCGGCGAGCGCAGCAATGCCGCATTCCGCAGGCAGTCTGCCGC
>ULRI01041473.1_pt1 | contig 10836 bp, 6 predicted proteins | sample 1955291 | NCBI WGS metagenome assembly ULRI01 (sample SAMEA4835678, study PRJEB28245) | human gut metagenome | biome: gut microbiome; material: fecal sample | place: Denmark | collected 2008
AATTTCGGACAGATATATTTCCGGAATTTGAGTTTCGGTATAAGGAATATCCGTATTAATTTTAACTAACCCTTCCGAACCTCCTAAATAAATATAATCCCTATTGGATTGCTTTTGGTACGCAAACAAAATTTCGTTAGGCGGGAAACCATCCGAACTGTTCCAAAGAATAAATCTATTCTCTTTAATGATATAAGAATATAAATGATTTTGGGCACAAATCCATAAACGTCCTTTTCCGTCAGCAATAAGGTAAGAAATACCATTGAAAAGTCTGGTACGGATACGGTGATACTTTTGACTTTCCAGATCAAAAAATCCAAGTCCTTTGTTAGTACTGGTCCATATCATACGATTGTTATCGTAAGACATGGAAGTAATAAGTTCATCTTTCTCCAACTCAAACAACAGCCGGATACTATCACTTTTCTGATCGACCCAAAAGGCCTGGTGAGCACACTTTAACAGAGAAAACCTATCATTGGAGTATGACAGGCAAAGTGCATCATTGGAAAAATCATAATCACGGTCAGTTTGCATCCTCGAAAATGTATGGTCATGCGTGTGGTATACATAAGTGCCGCAACTGATTATGTATATCTTACCGTCCGCCACCTGATTAGCCAGAGGAAGATAACCGTAAAAACATTCTTTCTTATTAGTTTCTTCGTCAACGATAGTAAAAGGACGGTATTTATGTGTTTTCTTATTGAACAGGAAAATTCCTTTGGTATATAAAGACACCATTAACTCAGTCTCAGACACTTCGGCAATAGAAACAACTTTATCACCATAAGTAGAGGGGAAATGGATAAACTTGTCAGTAGACGGATCATACAGATTAATTCCTCCGCCATCCGTTCCAATCCATACCTTGCCGTCCTTTTCTTCATAAAGGCTAATCACAGATTGCTCGCTAAGGCCGTTGGTATTGTTCAAGATAGCTTCTTTATAAGTCTTTATATACGTTTCTTTAATACTGAATATCCCTCCACGCACACTTCCAGCCCATAAATTATCTTTCATGTCCTTGTACAACAAGGTTATGGAATTGACCGGTAAGGAAGAATAGTCCCCCACTATGTGTTGTAATTGCGAAAACTGAAAGGTTCGGGGAGTAAATAAATTGATTCCGCTCCCGTCTGTTGCCAGCCATATATTACCATTATATTCAGCCATATCCAACACATAATTGTTTTTCAACCCGGAATTTTCTTTTGTGTAATGCTTCAGCATTTTTCCTGTCCGGTCATAACAGTAAAATCCATCTCCATAAAAAGCGGTATAAATGTGATGGTCTGCTGTTACGTATAACGATGTCAACAGATTCTGACTGCTTGGAATCAAAAGGGTGAATTGCCGGATGCGACAGTCATATAAATAGATTCCTTTCTTCCGGGTACCTATCAGAATCTTGCCATCTTCCAAATAAAGCATTTTCTGAATCCTATAATCCACCGGATTAATGCCTTTGCCTTCTTCTTTTTCGATATGAATCGTTTTTAGTTCTTTGCTTTTGTAATCATAACAATGAATGGCATTCTCGCTACCAAACCACATACCACCTTCAACCCCCACAGATGAATAAATAATGGAGGAATTAACAGTGTTAAACTGGTCTTGTTCATCATCATACAGAGCTAGTCCCTTTGAAGTCGCTATCCAGAAATTCCCTAAAGAATCCTCTGTCAAATGATTAATATAGTTACTCGGAAGAGAATGAGGATCTCCCGAGTGATGAAGGTAAGTCTTTATCCCTTCCTGAGTATAGCTATTCAATCCGCTTTTGGTACCTATCCATAAAGTACCTTTATGGTCCAATAAGATAGATTGGGCAGTGGATTGAGAAAGTCCTTGCTCTATGGAGAGTTGGGTGAATGAGTAATTAACGCAGTGTTCAGAAGAAAGCAGTTTTACCCCTGCCAGCAGAAATAATATTATGATTAAGGTACGGTACATTATAAATTCATTTTCTGCAAAAATACATTTTTTTCTCATCACTAAAAATCTGCACCTCATTTTTTCAGCAACTATCCATTAAAAAAGAGAGGCCTTTTCTAAAAAAAATCATCAAAAGCATCCTATTTAGACAAGATTTGACTCGAATTATACGATTCCTGAGTCATTTATAAAAGAAATAGAATACGTTTGCAATGTTAATTTTTAAAGTAAATTCTATGAACCAAAATTTAAGCGTATGAAAAAGGTTATACTTTTATTGTTATCAGCATGTAGCATATTTGCTTGCACTCATACTCCCAAATGGGAATTGGTGTGGGAAGACAACTTTGACGGTGCAGAGCCCGACACTAGTGTATGGAGCCGCATACCTCGCGGCAAACCTGATTGGCAAAACACCCAGTCTTTTGACGACCGTTGTTATGAAATGCGTAACGGCCTTTTAATCTTGAAAGGAATCGTCAATGACAATACAGAGGCAGACGCAGCCCAATACCTGACCGGAGGATTATGGACCAAAGACAAACGTGCTTTCCACGGAGGACGTATCGAAGTACGTGCCAGACTACACGGAGCAAAGGGAGCATGGCCTGCTATATGGACATTGCCTTATGAAACAGACAAATACTCATGGCCTATGGGAGGAGAAGTGGACATTATGGAACGTCTGAACCATGACTCTATTGTCTACCAAACCGTACACTCGCACTATACCTATACACTAGGAATAGAAAACAACCCGAAACACGGAAACACTATTCCCATTAATCCCGAAGACTTCAATGTATATGGAGTGGATTTTTGGCCGGACAGTCTTGTATTCCATGTCAACGGAAAACGGAACTTTGTTTATCCTCGAATTGAAACCGAACAAGAAGGACAGTTTCCTTTTAATATCCCGCAATATTTGCTAATCGATATGCAGTTAGGAGGAAGTTGGGTCGGTACGGTAGATCCGGCCGACTTACCCGTACAGATGGAAGTAGACTGGGTACGCCATTACCAATGGAAATAAAACGATAAAAGTATTCTTAGTTACAAGAAAATAGATAATAAAGAACTTATTAACTTGCTTAAACTTTAAATTTATGAACGGACAAAAACAAAACTTTTTCCGCATTTTCTTAGCGGGCGTTCTTATACTGCTCTCTTTCGCAGTATATGCACAGGAAAACACAGTGACAGGTAAAGTGTACGATGTATCAGGCGAACCTATTATCGGAGCCAGTGTAGTGATTCAAGGTACGACACAAGGAACTATCACCGACATGGACGGTGCTTTTCAGTTGAAGGCACAACCTTCACAGACGTTGGTCGTTAGCTTCTTAGGATATAAGGATGTCATCCTCCCAATAGGAAACAAAAATAATTTTAAGGTTACTTTGGAAGAAGACTCCAAGAAACTCGACGAAGTGGTCGTGGTGGGATATGCCACCCAAAAGAAAGTGAATCTAACAGGTTCCGTGGCTTCTGTGTCATCCAAGGATATCCAGGACATCCCGGTAGCCAATACAGCTACTTTGTTGCAAGGTCGTCTTCCGGGTCTGGTACTGACTCAAAACGGTGCACAGGCCGGTAATGACAATCCGGAAATAAGAATCCGTGGTATCGGTACTTTTGGTAACAACAACCCGATGGTATTGATTGACGGCGTGGAAGGCAGTCTTTCACAAATTTCCGAAATCCCCTCTGCAGATATAGACAATATCTCTGTATTGAAAGACGCAGCATCTGCAGCTATCTATGGTGTACGTGCCGCCAATGGCGTTATCTTAATTACTACCAAACGAGGACAGGCCTCAAGTAGAGTGAAAGTATCCTACTCGGGAAGCTATACATTACAGACTCCGGGTATCGTTCCCGACTATGTAGACAGTTATAACTGGGCTCTTATGAAAAACGAAGTGAACCCTGACACTTTCTCACCGGAAGCTCTACAAAAACTGAAAGATGGTTCGGATCCCGATCATTATGCAAACACCAATTGGTTGGACGCCGTATTGCGCAATGCCAGTATGCACCAGCATCATTTGTCCGTATCAGGTGGTAGCGAAAATACGCACTTCATGGCCTCGGTAGCTTATTCAAACCAAGATGGTATCATGGTAAAAACAGGTGTAGAGCGTTTCTCTTTTCGTTCAAACCTTGACACCCGCTACAAACGTTTCACATTCGGGCTGAACTTGTCCGGTAACAAAAACAACGTGACGGCTCCCGCTGTTGCTCCTTCGGGCGAAGGCGGTATCATGCGTTTCGTATCTTGGTTCACTCGCCCCACCGTACCGGTGATGTACTCCAACGGACATTATGGCTATGTAGACGGTTCGTCAATGAGCGCCGAAATGGTGAAAAACCCTGTAGAGTTGATGTCCTTAGGACATCGCAGCAACGAATATTGGCGTTTCAACGGTAAGGCGTTTGCCGGTATTGAACTATGGGAAGGATTGAAGTTCCAAACAAGTCTTGCTTATGCTTTCGACCTGAATGCGACTAAGTCTTACACTCCCAAATCTCCTGCCCGCTATGATGCAGACGGAAACATTGTAAAGGCAGCAGGAGAGACTAATAAGGAAGAGGATTATTGGTACCGCAACGCAACATGGACAAATGAAAACTTGCTGACTTATAACAAGCAATTCGACAAACACAATATCAATGTACTGTTGGGGCATTCGGTCATCGGTTCACGTTTCTACAAAACAACAGCATCCATACAGGGTTTCCCAACCGAGAATATTTATGAGCTCAAAGGAGGTACAATCAATCCGGGAGCAACGGGGGAATCAGAAGAATATAAGCTCCAATCATTCTTCGGCCGTGTAAACTACAGTTATGATGACCGGTATTTATTCGAATTCAATATTCGTCATGACGGGTCCTCACGTATGCCCAAAGCCAATCGTTATGCCACATTCCCTTCATTGTCTGCAGGATGGGTATTCTCGAACGAAGGGTTTATGAAAGACTACAGAAACTTCTCTCTCGGAAAGTTACGTCTGTCATGGGGTAAATTAGGTAATCAGGAAATTGGTAACTACGCTTATGCAGCTACTTTGGGTGCAAGCGGAAATTACTTCTTCGACCAAGGTGCAGACAAGCAGGCAGGTATGGTACAGACATCCGTCCCCAATGAAAACATTAAATGGGAAACAACCCGCTCTGTAAACATAGCTCTCGACCTTGGATTCTTCAACAACAGAATACAAACCACCTTTGAATGGTTCGACAAGAAAACTTCCGATATCTTGATGCAACTGGCTATGCCCGGCATTTTCCTGGGATCTCTCTCCGCTCCTTATCAGAATGTGGGTGCAGTCCGTAACCGCGGTTGGGAATGGACTGTAAATTACTCCGACAGTAGAGGTGACTGGGCTTGGAACGCCGGTTTCAACCTATCACGTGTAAAGAATGAAATCCTTGAAATGGGTGAATTGGAGGAAAAAATTGACGGCAATATAATCAACCGTATCGGCAACCCTATTGGCGCTTATTTCGGATATAAAGCAATAGGCATCTATCGTACGGAAGCCGACTTGCAACGTACCAACTCGAAGGGTGAAGTTATCAAACAAAACGGTGTGGCTCCCAAATTGGGCGATATCATGTACGCCGACCTTGATGACAACGGTAATATTACTCCTGAAGATCGCGATATTATAGGTAATCCATTCCCGAAATACTCTTATAGTTTCAACCTGGGCGCATCTTGGAAAAACTTCGATTTGTCTACTTTCTGGCAAGGGGTGGGAGGTATCTATCGTTACAGTTGGGAGACTTCTACCGACATTCGAGGCAACCTCACGAGCCGTTGGGTGAACCGTTATTCGGCTGACAACATAAATGCTCCCATGCCTGCACTAGGTAACACCATGAACGATTCTTATTCTTCATTCTGGCTTGAAAAATCAGATTACCTACGTCTGAAGAATCTGGAATTCGGCTATACTTTCCGCCAGGCCGAACTTGCCAAAGTTGGTATTTCCAGCATCCGTGTTTACTTTGCCGGAAGTAATCTATTGACGTTCACACCGTTGAAGAACTGGGATCCGGAAAAGTCATCGGGTGATACAAGAAATGACGTACATCCCAATATGCGTACTTATTCATTTGGATTAAACATTCAATTCTAATTACAAGGAGGACAAATATTATGATTAAGAATACAAAAAATATATGCAGAGTTTTACTATTATCCGGAATGTTATTATCTGCCAGCGCATGTTCGGACAGTTTTCTACAGACAGATTCTCCGAACCAGCCTTCCCAAACGACCTATTGGCAAACCGAATCGGATGCATTGATGGCACTGACCGCTTGCTACGACGCCATGCAAAGCCAAAACTTATATGACGACAACATTGACGGCTGGAAATTCGGATTTCTGGGACGCGAAACCAGCACAGACAATGGTGACCACACATGGGGTAACTGGATGCTAGGTAGTTCCATTTCACAATGTACCTCGGCTACCACCGATGAATGTTTTTCAATGTACTGGAACGCCAATTATGAAGTTATCAAGCGATGCAATATGTTAGTGGAAAACGTAGAACGCATACCAATGGAACAAGAAAAAATAGAAGCATACAAAGCTGAAGCAATAGCATTGCGCGCCCTGATGTATTGCAATCTGACTTCTGTTTTCCGCGATGTACCCTATCTGACAAAACCTCTCACTCTGTCAGAAGCCCAAGCACCCAAAACGGAGCGCAGCCAGATTATCTCTTCTTTATTGGAAGATCTGAAAATATGGATTCCTAAGATCCCCGTGATAGGAAAAGCACAGACAGGACGGCTGACTCAAGAAGCAGCCTACGCTATTATGGGACGGATAGCCCTTTTCAACCAGCATTGGGACGAGGCTATAAATGCCTACAAAAACGTTGTTGGTAAAATACAACTTTTCAAATCGGGAGACGGCAGCGACCCGGCAGCTAACTTTGCAGACTTATTCAAGGAAGCCAATGAAACAGCTGGTGAAGTATTACTGAGTGTTCACTACAAAGGCCCGGGACTGGGTGAAGGTAATTGCTTTGGAGTTTGCTGGTCTGCTCCGATGAATGCCATCGAAGGATCAATGAATTTATGCGATGATTTTTATTGCACGGATGGATTACCTATTGACAAGTCTCCTTTATTTAAGGGTAGCCTTGACAAAGGAGCTCATACAAAAGAGAATCCGGATATGGGACGTTATGAGAACCGCGACCCTCGTATGAAGGCAACATTGATGCTTCCGGGAATGGAATGGAACGGAAAGTTGTACACTAACAACTTACCTGCCAGCTCCACATGCTGTATCCGTAAATGGTTTACTCCCGAAAATACGGCAAACGAATATGACGGTAGCTTAGATTTCTATGTCATCCGCTATGCAGAGGTACTATTGTCACTCTCTGAAGCTATGATTGAAAAAGGCGGTTACTCCCAAGCGGAAATTACCAAGTATATCAATGAAGTCCGCGACCGCGTAGGTATGCCTGCTGTAGAAGAGGTAGAAGGAACTAATCTGGAACAAGATGAACTACGCGCCATTGTACGCCATGAGCGCCGTGTGGAACTGGCCTTCGAAGATTTACGCTTTGCCGACCTTTATCGCTGGAAAGATTTTGAGAATGCTCAGAAACGTATGCAGGAAGACAAGTCATTCTATGGCTTCGGAGCAGTCGAACGCAATAATCTACGTGGAGCACAAGATTTAGTATGGCCTATCCCGCAAAGTGAGATTGATACAAACCCGATGTTGGAACAGCACAGCGAATGGAAATAGTACTGCCTGATTGCAGTATATAAGTAAAGAGTGAGCACGAAGCCGGAATAAATTATGGTTTCGTGCTTATTCTTTTTTTAATGCAGCCATTTACTTGTTTCAAAAATTTCTTTCTGTCACATACATAAAAACGGTACCCCGATTCACATCGCAGCACCGTCACAACACAAACACAAAATAAAACACGACAAAACTACTATGCAATCTACCTGTTATGCCGGGGAGGCATATTCACCGACTCATATATACTCGCATACCTACAAGTAGTCATCAGGCGATTTGCATATATAAAACATTCCTATTTCGGTTTTGTTCACGAAAAAGATGTTTTATATTTATTTTTTCTCTTTATAATCTTTCAGAAAGCCCTCCATTAGCCATTTTGCCAATGCTTGACGATTGGAATTTATCACCAGACGGCGCTGGTCAAAAGAATTTTGGATATTGCCCAGCTCCACGAAAACAGAAGCGGGAGTAGTATGCGAAAGCACATACAAATTGCGTCCGCTCACTGTTCCGGAGAATCCCCGGTTCGGCTGGTGCTTTCCGTACTTTGATTCGAATGTGTCTTTCATATTATTCGCCAAGCGCTTGCTAACCGCTTTTTTGTTTGAATGATAGAAAAAAACATCAGTCTGCTTTCCTTTGCTACGGCTGTCTACATGGATGAAGATTGCCCGGCAGTAGGAATAATTCTTACGGTCTTTCTGGTAAAGGGCATTTATCTTGTTACAACGTTGCTGAAGACGTTGTACCTGATTCAACGGGATCACATCGCCCATGCAAGTCTCCCGTTTGCTGTTCGACAGGTACGAATCGTCTCGAATACCGTCTTTGGCATCTTGAATGATGATATGAACTTCCGCCCCTTCCTGCATCAGGTTACGTGCCAGGCGAAGAGCGATGTCGTAAGCATATTCGTCTTCGTGAAGTTCGTGCTTCCCTACCCGTCCGATAGCTCCGGGATCGGGTCCGCCATGTCCGCTGACGACATAAAAGCAAGCACCTGCAAGGCGGTTGGAAGTGACTTTGACATTTGCCAGTTCCTTTCCGAACAAAGGTTCTTTGATAGTGGTTCCTATTTTAGTCGTTTTAGCTTTGGAAGATCTCTGCTGGGTTCCTGTACCTTTAGCTGTTGTATTTTTAGCCTCTGTATTCCCGGCAGAAGTTCCCGATGATTTCTTTACCGGCGGAATGACATAAGTCACGCCCACTTTCAGCACATTATTCTTTCCCAGTTTCTTCTTGTTCAGTTCGATAAAGTCATCGTAGTACTTCTTCGGAGAACGGTTGTGCCTCAACAGAAAAGACGAGATGCCTTCTCCCGACTTCGGAGTAGCCCTCTGCTGCGCCCAAAGTGCCGTACCCGAGAAAAGAAAAATTAAGAATAAAAGAATATAGAGTTTATTTTTCATATCTACACAATTATCTCCTTCACGTGAGTATCATTTCACTCATAAACAGGGCAAAAATACAATTATTTTCCCTACTTTTGCGCCATTAAAACATTTTTTGAAATAAATCATTAAAACCCGATAACATTATGGCAAAACAATTCAAGCCCGAAACCCTGTGCGTACAGGCAGGGTGGACGCCTAAAAAGGGCGAACCACGCGTATTGCCCATCTATCAAAGTACAACTTTCAAATACGATACCAGCGAGCAAATGGCACGTCTTTTCGATTTGGAAGACAGCGGTTATTTCTATACCCGCCTGCAGAACCCGACGAATGACGCTGTGGCCGCTAAGATTGCCGCCCTCGAAGGTGGTGTGGCCGCCATGCTGACTTCCAGCGGTCAGGCTGCCAACTTCTACGCTATCTTCAATATTTGCCAGGCAGGTGACCATTTCGTTTGTTCTTCCGCTATCTATGGTGGTACTTTCAACCTGTTCGGAGTGACAATGAAAAAACTCGGTATTGAGGTTACTTTCGTCAATCCGGATGCCGGCGAAGAAGAAATTTCCGCAGCTTTCCGTCCGAATACGAAAGCATTGTTCGGTGAAACAATTTCCAATCCTTCCCTCGAAGTGCTGGATATTGAGAAGTTTGCCCGTATCGCGCACAGCCACGGTGTCCCTTTGATTGTTGACAATACTTTCCCGACTCCGATTAACTGCCGCCCGTTCGAATGGGGAGCAGATATCGTTGTTCACTCCACTACCAAATATATGGACGGACACGCTACCAGCGTAGGCGGTTGTATCGTAGATAGCGGTAACTTCGACTGGGACGCTCATGCCGATAAATTCCCCGGACTTTGCACGCCGGACGAATCTTATCACGGGCTGACTTACACAAAAGCTTTCGGCAAAGGTGCTTATATCACTAAAGCCACTGCACAGTTAATGCGTGACCTCGGCAGCATCCAAAGCCCCCAAAACGCATTCTTACTGAACCTGGGACTTGAAACGCTTCACTTACGCATGCCTCAACATTGCGGCAACGCACAGAAAGTCGCCGAATATCTGTCCAAGAACGAGAAAGTAGCTTGGGTAAACTACTGCGGACTGCCGGATAATAAATATTACACTTTAGCACAGAAATATATGCCGAACGGTTCTTGCGGAGTTATCTCCTTCGGTCTGAAAGGCGGACGTGACGTATCTATCAAGTTTATGGATTCACTGGAATTCATAGCTATCGTCACTCACGTAGCAGATGCACGTAGCTGTGTGCTTCACCCGGCAAGCCATACTCACCGCCAGTTGTCGGACGAACAGCTTATGGAAGCAGGGGTACGCCCGGACTTAATTCGTCTGTCGGTAGGTATCGAAAATGCGGATGATATTATCGCAGATATCGAACAGGCGCTGAATGCATAAAAACTGATTATTACAGTATTACATCATAAAGAAGAGACTGGCTCAATTCCGTTTTGAGTTCAGTCTCTTTTTATTATCCTTACAATAAATTGCAATAAAATATGCCGTTCCAGTATGTCTTACCTTACAGTGCTTCAGGATTCATACACACCTCCTTACATTCTACCGCCGCCCAAAGCCTGATACAAAGTAATCACACCCTGGATTTCGGTGAAGCGGTTCGCCACTTGTGAAAGCTGCGCACTCAACAGCGTTTGCTGTGCTGTCAATACTTCTAAATAGG
>ULRI01043255.1_pt1 | contig 10804 bp, 10 predicted proteins | sample 1955291 | NCBI WGS metagenome assembly ULRI01 (sample SAMEA4835678, study PRJEB28245) | human gut metagenome | biome: gut microbiome; material: fecal sample | place: Denmark | collected 2008
CTTCACCGGCGGCATCGTCCACCGTGTGGCCGAGGATGTGGTAGTGGGTGTAGTCCTGCACCTCCACGATGTGGCTGTGCCCGCCGGAGGCCACCAGACACAAAAAGGGCGGCTTGAGCTCCGGGTGGGTCAGGTAGAGCGCGGCGATGTGTCCCCGCAGATGGTGCACCGGCACCAGCGGCTTGCCCGCCGAGTAGGCCAGACCCTTGGCAAAGTTCACGCCTACCAGCACCGCACCGATGAGCCCCGGCGCAAAAGTGACGGCTACGGCGTCCACATCGTCTATGGTCTTGCCCGCGTCCAGCAGGGCTTTTTTGACCGTAGCACTGATAAACTCGCAGTGGCGGCGGCTGGCGATCTCCGGCACAACGCCGCCGTACAGCGCCTGCTCCTTGACGCTGGTGGAGATGACGTTGCTCAGCAGGTGCCGTCCGTCCTCCACCAGTGCAGCGGCAGTTTCGTCACAGGTAGACTCGATTCCGAGAATGATCATTTTAGTGTGCCTCCAGCCAGTTTTTGCCTGCGTGCACATCGGTGCTCAGGGGCACCGCGTACTGCACGCAGCCTTCCATTTCCTCCCGCAGGATGCGAGCAGCCTGCTCGGCCTCCGCCTCCGGGGCCTCTACGATCAGTTCGTCGTGGACGGTCAGAATCAGGCGGCTGGCCATTTTTTCGTCCCGCAGGCGCTTCCACACCCGCACCATGGCCAGCTTGATCACGTCCGCAGCGGTGCCCTGAATGGGGGTGTTGCGGGCCATGCGCTCGCCGCTGGCGCGCACGTTGAAGTTGGTGCTGGCCAGCTCCGGCAGGGTGCGGCGGCGGCCGAACAGGGTGGATACATAGCCGTTTGCCTTGGCGTCCGCGATGGTCTTGTCCATATAGCCGCTCACGCTGGGGAAGGCCGCCAGATAGTTTTTAAGGAAGGCGTCGGCCTCCTTCACGGTCACGCCGATATCCTTGGAAAGGCTGTACGCGCCCTTGCCATACATGATGCCGAAGTTGATGGCCTTGGCAGAGGAGCGCAGCCGGGGCGTCACCTCGCTCTGCGGGATGCCGTAGATCTTGGCGGCGGTGCTGCGGTGGATATCCTCGCCGTTCAAAAAGGCCTGCTGCATGTGCTCGTCCCCGGTGATGTGCGCCAAGATGCGCAGCTCGATCTGGCTGTAATCCGCGTCCACCAGCACACAGCCCGGCTTTGCAACAAAGTAGGCGCGCAGCTGACTGCCCAGCTCGGTGCGGATGGGGATATTCTGCAGGTTGGGATTATCGGAGGAGAGCCGTCCGGTGCGGGCTTCGGTCTGGTTGAAGGTGGAGTGGATGCGCCCGTCCTCGCCGATGACCTTGAGCAGACCCTCCACATAGGTGGAGTTCAGCTTCTGGTAGGCGCGGTACTGTAAAACATCCTCTACCAGCGGGTACTCACGCAGGCTTTCCAGCGTTTCGGCATCGGTGGACCAGCCGCGCTGGGTCTTTTTGCCGTGGGGCAGACCCATGGTGTCGAACAGCATCTCGCCCAGTTGTTTGGGGCTGTTGGGGTTGAAGGTAGCGCTGCCGGTCTCCATGTGGATGCGGGTCAGCACCTGCTCCAGCTCCTCCCGCAGCTTTACGCCGAACTGCTCGATGCCGTCCTTATCCACCAGCACGCCGGTGCGGGTCATATCAGCCAGCACCTGTGCCAGCGGGAACTCGATCTCATTATACAGCGCATCCTCGCCGCAGGCGGTGATCTCGGCCTTCATCCGGGCAAACAGGTCGGCCAGCCGTCCGGCGTCCGGGTAATCGGTGCAGGTAAAGGCAGCAGCGGCCTTGTAGGCGGGGATCAGTTCGCTGATCTGATATTTGGAGGCAGAGGCATCCAGCAGATAGGCGGCCAGTTTGCCGTCCCAGACGATGCTGCTGCCCCAGCCGCCGGCGGCCATGGCTTTGGCGTACAGGGGCGCGGAGTTGAACACATCCAGCGTCACATCGGCGTTGTCCAGCAGCCGCACTAGGTCGGCGTCCTCCAGCGGGTAGACGGTAGTATCCTGCACGGCGTACCAGCTTTCCGGCTGCAATACCACGTTGCGGGTGCCCTGCTTGCCGGTAACGGCGGGGCGGGCAGCCACCAGATAATGCCCGGCGGGGGTCAGGGGCAGGGAAGGGAGCTCTGCTTCCGGCAGCTCCACAGCCTCTTCCTCAGCGGCGGCTTCCGGCGCTACGCCGTCCAGCCCGAACCGGGGGATCAGGGAGTGGATCTCCAGCTCCTGCAAAAGCCGCACGGCGGCGGGTTTGTTGCCCTCGCCCACGGTGTAGGAACCCTCGGCGGTGTCGATGGGGGCATCGGTGCGGATGGTGCCCAGCGTGTGGCTCAACTCGGCCATGGGCTTATCTTCCAACAAGTGCTCCCGCTGCTTGGGCTTGATGCGCTTGTCGTCAATGTTCTGGTACACGCCCTCCAGCGAGCCGAAGGCCTGCACCAGCGAGAGGGCGGTCTTTTCGCCGATGCCCTTCACGCCGGGGATATTATCTGAGGTGTCGCCCATCAGGCTCTTCACCTCAATGAGCTGCTTGGGTGCAAGGCCGTATTTTTCCTGAATGGCGTCCTCGTCCATCACCACGGTCTTGCTGCGCCCCATTACGGTGGCAGCAAGCAGCACGGTGGTGCTCTCGCTTACCAGCTGCAGGCTGTCCCGGTCTCCGGTGGCAAGGAAACAGTCGTCCTTGCGGGCGGCGCAGGCAGCAGCCAGTGTACCCAGAATATCGTCTGCCTCCCAGCCCTCGGCGGTAACGGTGCGGTAGCCAAGGTCTGCCAGCAGCTGTTTGAGCACTGGCATCTGCTGCGCCAGTTCCTCGGGCATGGCGTGGCGGGTGGCTTTGTAGCCATCGTACATTTTATGCCGGAAGGTGGGGGCTTTCAGGTCAAAAGCCACAGCCACCTCGTCCGGCTGGCACTCCTTGAGCAGGGAGAGCAGAATGTTCAAAAAGCCATAGATGGCGTTGGTATAACGTCCGTCCTTGGTGGTCAGCAGCTTGATGCCGTAAAAAGCGCGGTTGGCAATGCTGTTGCCGTCAATGACCAGTAAACGCATAATGCAGTTCCTCCGTTGCGTAATTTCACATCTTATAGTATAGCACAAAACTGTACCGCGCGGGAGCTTTTTGCGCAAAAAAGAGAAGTGGTTGCTTTTCGTGATGCCGTCTCTCGTAAAAATGCGATTGTTACGGCTCGTAAGCCGTGACAATCGCATCATTTATAATGTTCTTCCGCTGCCTATGCCCAGAGCAAAGCGGAGGGCATTTCAAATTGTCCTGCCGCAAAAAAAGCTGCCGCACAAGCTGTGCAGCAGCCTTACCGATGCCGGGCTTACTCCTCGATGCGGATGGCGCTTACCGGGCAGCTCTGGGCTGCGGTGACGGCCTGCGGCACCTCCTCCGGCGGGATGGGACCGGGCTCTGCCACAGCCAGAACTCCCTCCATGCGGAACACTGCGGGGCACAGCCCGGCACACTGGGTACAACCGATGCACAGTTCAGGGTCTACGAATGCGTTCATGCAAACACCTCCTTGCGGAAAGCATTGCCCGTTTTGCCGCAAATTATGCCTATGCAAGCGGTTTGCGGTGTGGTACAATAAGACCGCCGGGAACCGGCAGGAGGAGACAAGATGAATATCCAGATCTTTGGCACGAGCAAGTGCTTTGATACCAAAAAGGCGCAGCGCTATTTCAAGGAGCGCGGCATAAAATTCCAGATGATCGACCTGAAGGAAAAGGGTATGAGCCGGGGCGAGTTTGATAACGTGGCGCGCGCTTTGGGCGGCTGGGAAAAGCTGGTAGATCCGGCAGCAAAGGACAAGCAGACCCTTGCACTGCTGGATGCACTGGTGGACTGGCAGAAAGAAGATAAGCTGTTTGAAAACCAGCAGCTGTTCAAGACCCCCATCGTGCGCAACGGACGCAAGGCCACTGTGGGCTACCAGCCCGAAATATGGAAAGACTGGGAATAAAAAGCCTGCTTTCACAAAAAAACCACCGGTACAGGTTTTGCACTCTGCGGCCGGATGTGGTATACTGTTGGGTAGACTAAAAACTTTGGGAGACTCAGACCAATGAAAAATACGATCACCCCGGAAGAACACGCCCGGATCAAGCGCCGCCGCTGGCGGCAGACCTTGGGTCTGCTGATCACGGTGCTGGTGCTCATCGGGTTTATCACGGTGCTGCGGGCCGGTGTGGGCCTTGTGGCAAACCTGTTTGACGATACCGCACAAAAGCAGGAATACGAGGACAAGCTGGAAGGCCTGGTACTGTTCGACCCCATGCCCTTTGACGGCATTGAGAACATCGATGACCTGACCCTGCGGGAAGCAGCCGTGTGGGGCTGCGTGTACAGTATTCAGGAGACGCAGGGCGGCTTTGAGAATTACAATACCGACCCCGAGACCGAGCAGCTGCTGCTGCCCTCGGTGGAGGTGGACGCCTATCTGGCAAAGCTGCTGGGCCCCGGCTTCAAGCTGACCCACCGCAGCTTTGACATGGAGGATATGACCGTCGAGTTTGACGAGACCACCCAGTGCTACAAGATCCCCATCACCGGTACGGTGGGCTACTACCGCGCCACCGTGGTCAAGCTGTTCAAGCGCAGCGGCAAGCTGCATGTTACCGTTGGTTATATCCCCACCGCCAGCGCAGATGACAGCATCATCAATCCCTCCTCGGACACCCCCACCAAGTATATGGATTACCTGTTCGAGCGCCAGAGCGGCAGCTGGTATCTGACCGGCCTGACCGAGAGTGAGACGAAACCCGAAAGCGCAGCAAGCTCCGCGGCCGCGCAGCCGGAGCCTATGGCAGAAAGCGATGTGCAGGACGCCATTCTGGCCACTGCCGGAGACTCTGCTGCGGCAGATTCGGCTGCTGCCTCGGCTGTGCAGCCGGAAGCGCAGGCAGAAACGGGCGCTGACAGCGCCGTGGCAGAAGCCCCCGCCGCTGAGGATGCCGCCAGCGCCGCAGCGTAAAATGTAAATGAAAACACCCGACTGTGCGTTTGCTTTCACAGTCGGGTGTTTTTTGTGCGTTTTATTTTAAATCAAACCTGACCACCACCAGCCGATACCACAGGTATGGCACCATGTTCCAGATCATCCACAGTTCCATCAGGATGTAGTTGGGCAGATCGCGCCAGCGGAAGGGGCGCTTGCCCAGCTTGCCCGCTTTGAGCAGAGCAAAGGCCTCGTGCATGCCCTTGTCCCAGGCCTCGCCAAAGCCCTGCTTGTGGAACTTGTAGCACTTGAGCAGATAGCCCAGCGCCAGCGGAATAAAGTTGAGCACCAGCATCAGCAGCGGCTCGTTTTTGAGCGGCAGCAGAATGCTGTTGCGGCCACTCTGCTGGCTTTTAAAGGCGTTGTAGCGCACTGCGCCGGTGCTGGCACCGCAGATGTGGTAGCACTTGGCAGTGGGGCAGAGCACGTTTTTGTAGCCGGAATTGTTGGCGCGCCAGCTCAGGTCTACGTCCTCAAAGTAGGCAAAAAAGTGCTCGTCAAAGCCGCCGATCTCGTCCAGAATGCTTTTGCGGTACAGCGCTGCGCCGCCGCAGGCCGAGAAGATACGCTTTTGCTTTGTGTAGCGGCTGACGCGGCGGCCATCGCCGGTCTTGCAGGCAAAGCCCATCCATGTTACATAGTCCCCGGCATCATCGGCCAGTTCCCGCTCAAAGTGCCGGATCATCAGGCTTTGCACCGCAAAAATTTTGGGGTCGGCATCGGCGGTGCGCAAAAGCTCGGCCAGCCACTGCGGCTCGGCAAAGGCGTCGTTGTTGAACAGCACCACATATTTGCTCTGCGCCCGGGCAATGCCCTGATTCACTGCGTAGGAAAAGCCGGTGTTGCGCCCGTTTTCAATCAGGGTAAAGTTGGGGCGGGTGCAGTAGCTGCGGGCTTGTTCCAGACTTTCATCGGTGGAACCGTTGTCCACCACGATCAGGTCAAAATCCTGCTCAGTCTGGGCGTAGATGGACTCGATGGAATCCTTCAGCCAGCCCTTGCCGTTGATGTTTGGGATAATGATGGTCGCTTTTATCATAAAAGTTACTCCTGTTTTCGTCAATTACAGAGAGAGTATATCATATTATCGCAAAAATGCAAACCTCTCGGATAACGCCTGCCCTCGTTTGCAAGGCAATGCCCGGGGAGCTGTGACAGAATTGGCTAAAAAAATTGTATGAACCCCTTGACACAATCTGAAAAATGAGTATTATTGTATTAGGCACTTAACACAGAAACACAAAATGCAGGGAGGGCTACGATGAGTGAACAATTTGATTCCAGCCGTCCGATCTATGCGCAGCTGGTAGAGCGGTTGAAGGCGAAGATCCTTGCGGGGACATACCCGCCCGGAGGACATCTTGACTCGGTGCGGGATATGGCCGCAGCCGCAGGGGTGAACCCGAATACCATGCAGCGTGCGCTGGCACAGCTGGAAACGGAGGGGCTTGTCCGGACCGAACGGACGGCGGGCCGCTATGTGACGGAGGATACCATGTTGATCGAACAATTGCGTGCCGCGACCGCGGAAAAGTTCGCGGAAGAATTTCTGGAAAAGATGCGGGGCATCGGGTACAGCCCGGCGCAGGTCGCCGAATTGCTGGCCCGTCAGACGAAAGGAGAACCGAATCATGAGTGAACTTCTGACCTGTGAAGGGCTGACAAAACACTACGGCGCAAAAACCGCGCTGGACGGTGTGGATCTGCACATCGGCTTTGGGAAGATCGTTGGCCTGCTGGGACCGAACGGCAGCGGCAAGACCACCCTGATCAAACTGGCAAACGGTCTGCTGCAGCCTGACAGCGGCAGCATCCGGATCGCCGGGATGAAGCCCGGCGTGGAGAGCAAGGCAATCGTATCCTACCTGCCCGATGCCGACTGGCTTCCCGGCTGGATGCGGGTAGAGCAGCTGGTGGAGATGTTTGGGGACTTCTATAAGGACTTCGATCCGGCCCGGGCGAATGAGATGCTGGCAAATCTGGAACTTTCCCCCAAAGACGTCCTCAAGACCCTTTCCAAGGGCAACCGGGAAAAGGTGCAGCTCATCCTTGCCATGAGCCGGAATGCCCGGCTCTATCTGCTGGATGAACCCATCGGCGGCGTGGACCCGGCGGCACGGGATTATATCCTGCACACCATCCTGTCCACTTACAGCAAGGACGCGACCGTCCTCATCTCGACCCACCTGATCGAGGATATCGAGCCGGTGCTGGATGAGGCCATCTTCCTGAAAGAGGGAACGGTCTTTGCTCACCGCAGTGTGGATGAGATCCGTGAGAATGAGGGAATGAGCGTGGACGCATATTTCCGGGAGGTATTCAAATGCTGAAAAATCTGTTGAAGTATGAATTCCGGGCAACCGGACGGACCTATGGCGGCCTGTATCTGGTCTGGCTGCTGGTTGCGCTGGCAATGGGGATCTCAATGCGGGACGAAGTCTGGGACAATGGCAGCAGCCAGATCTGGGCATACCTGATGTTTGCCTACTTTGCCATCGGGATTGCCATCGGAGTGGTCTGTATTGTGACGATCATCCAGCGGTTCACCAAAAATCTGTTGGGGCGGGAGGGCTATCTCATGCACACCCTTCCGGTCCATCCAGAGCAGCTGGTTGCGTCCAAACTCATTTCCAGCATGGTCTGGGTGATCTGCAGCGGAGTGGTCGGGATCCTGTCCGTCCTTCTGATGCTGGTCGGCCTGTGCGCCTTCGAGGATCCCAAAACGGTCATCAATGGGGAGACGATCACGACGGGCTGGGGCGATGTCCTGAAATTCAGCTGGAAGGCGATCCAGAGCATCGGCGGTGAATTCTGGAGCGAGCTGGCGTGGATCATCGTCCTTGGTCTGGCGGGCGTTGCAGTCCTCATCCTCTGTATCTACGCCGCCTGCATGATCGGGCATCAGTTCAGGAACCATTCCACGATTGCCAGCATTCTGGCCTTCTTCCTGTTGCAGCTGATTCAGGGCAAACTGGATGCAGGCGGCGGGATCCGGGTGATCATTGGCTCTGTGGCAGCGATGCCGATGACTTATTCCGCCAGCGGCAATCTCTGGCTCGTCCTTCTTGTAACGATTCTGATCGGCGCAGTCTATTTTGTCCTTACCAGCTGGCTGATGAAAAATAAGCTGGATCTGGAATAAGCATAAAAACCAAACCCCGGCCGTTGCAGATGAAACATACTGCAAAGGCCGGGGTTTATGCGGGAAAATTATTTTGCGAGAGCGGCTTTGATGTTGGCCAGAATAGTGTCGTGATCCTCAGCGCAGACCAGAACCACCTCGCCGGTGGGGGCTACGGTGACGGTAGCGGCCTTAGCCACGAGGTACTGATCCTCCAGATAATGCTCCATGGACTGCTGCTCGCTGGCAACATAGGCCTCCAGTGCGGCCTTTACCTCGTCGGTCTTGCCCTCGGCAGGCTTTACGATGGCAACAGCGTAGCTGCGTACCATCATGCTGGAAATGCTGGCAGCAAAGGCGGTGTACTGGCCGTCCTCCAGATTCAGCAGGGGCATCAGGATGTCCCGGATCTCCTCGTTCAGCTGGTCGGCCTCGTACTCGGCGCTGTAACCGTCAATGGCGGTAAACTTGCCGTCCTCGCCCTTGGTAAAGATCATATCGTACTCGTTGTCCTCATCGCTGCGGGCGTCGTGGATGATCTGGGAGTAATCCTTGGGCGTGGAGCTGTCGGCCTTGCTGCCGCCGGAGCAGCCCACCAAAGTAAACAGAGTCAGCCCTGCCAGCAGGGCGGCGATGAATTTTTTCATAGTATTGCATTTCCTTTCATAGTGCTGTGTGTGGAAGGTGCAGCCGGGCGCACACGTTACAGGTAGTGTGTGCCGGTTTTGGGCTGCTATTCTGGATACGAACCACCACACCGCAAAATTGCAGGGAAAAAGTAACAGTTTTATGAACAGCGCCTGCTTACAGCATCAAGGCGTCCAGATCGCCATGGTTCACCGGGGTGGACAGGATGATCTGGGTGCTGGTGGTGCCCAGCTTCTGGAACTGTAAGATCAGGTGCTCCAGCTGTGCCATGCTGCCGCAGCTGACCTTGACCAGAAAGGTGTACGCACCGGTAACGTGGTAGCACTGCAGCACCTCGCGGCTGTTCTGCAGCAGTTCCAGAAAAGCATCCTGCTTGGAGGGGGCCACCGAAAGGCTGATGAGCGCATCCACATACATCCGGTCTGCCGGACGGTTCAGCGTGACAGTGTAGCCGCTGATGATGCCGTCCGTCTCCAGCTTATGGATACGGCTGGAGACAGCCGGGCTGGTCAGGGATACCTGTTCCGCAATTTCTTTGACGGGCATCCGTGCGTTTTTGGCCAGAAGGGTGAGGATTTTGCGGTCAAGATCGTCCATGAGAAGAGCCTCCTTCAAAATATGTTGGATTGTATAAAATTTTCTGAAAGTAAAGTTTTTATGTTGTGCAAACCCACGGAAATGGAATAAAATTTCGTTTCTGAAATTCTATGTTAATTATATAAAGTTTTTGCAAAAAAGTAAAGTATTATTTTAAAGCAAAATCCGAAAATCCTGTTTGACAAGAAAAGAAAAACGGGTATAATACATCATGCAAGGCAGCGCAATGAATAAAAGTCTGCCAATGATATTGAGATTCACCACTTTATATACTTTCCCACCCCTCTATACACAAAAACCCGCTGCCAGGCGGGTTTTTGTGTTTGTTGGGGCTTTTTTCTTTTTCACAAAAGGGAGTGGAGGTAAACCACGGACTTGAACCGTGGAGCAGCTGTTTCCGGTCACGACCCCACCTGTGAAAATGCAAACCCGGAAAGTCCGCAGACTTTCCGGGTTTGCTCTATATCAAAATATTATTCCGCTGATGATAGCCAGAGCGCAGCGGAGGCTATTTAAATCGTATGCGCCTATCAGACCAGATAGCCCTCAAAGCAGTGCAGGTCCTCGGTTTTGACGATGCCTTCCAGATACAGCCCGTCCTCCCGGTATTCCTCCACCTGTACGCTGCCGCGCTCCCGCATGGGGGCGGCAAGCCCCAGCTTGTCGTAGGGCAGCAGCACCCGGATGGTGTGCACCCGGTCGCTGAGCACCTCGTCCAGCTTTTGCAGCAGCTTGTCCAGCCCGTAGCCGGTTTTGGCGCTGGTCAGCAGAATGTCGGGGTCAAAGCTCAGGGTGTTGGGCTTGTCGCACTTGTTGTACACGGTCAGGCGGGGAATGTCGGTACAGTCCAGCCCGTCCAGTACCTCATCGGTGACGGCAAGCTGCTCCTCGCGCTGCTCGTCCCCAGCGTCTGCAACCCGGATGATCACATCCGACCATGCGGCCTCTTCCAGCGTAGACTTGAACGCCTCCACCAGATTGTGGGGCAGGCGGGACACAAAGCCTACCGTGTCCACCAGCAGCACCGCCATGCCGCTGGGCAGCACCAGCTTACGGCTGGTGGGGTCCAGTGTGGCAAACAGCATATCGGCCTCGGCCACGCTGGGGCCGCACAGGGCGTTCATCAGGCTGGATTTGCCCACGTTGGTGTAGCCCACAAGGCTTACCACCGGCATTCCGGTCTTGGCGCGGGCCTTGCGGCTCTCGCCACGGCGCTTTTCCATCTCGGTCAGCTTTTCGGCCAGCGCATCAATGCGGGCGTGCACATGGCGGCGGTCCAACTCCAACTTGGTCTCACCGGCACCGCGGCGGGCACCGCCGCCGCCGCCACCGCCGCCGCCCTGACGGCTCAGCGCCTCGCCCATGCCCTGCAGACGGGGCAGGCGATAGCGCAGCAGGGCCAGCTCGGTCTGCAGTTT
>ULRI01028728.1_pt1 | contig 10763 bp, 9 predicted proteins | sample 1955291 | NCBI WGS metagenome assembly ULRI01 (sample SAMEA4835678, study PRJEB28245) | human gut metagenome | biome: gut microbiome; material: fecal sample | place: Denmark | collected 2008
CTTATTTGCAAGCTGTAATACAACAGCCATATGCATTAAATGCTCATTAACCTCAACAGCGAATACGTTGTCGTTTAAGTCCATCTTCTCAACTTCGCTGCCTTCCATATTATAAACAGATACGTTAGCCATCTGTGTGTTCCTCCTTTCCAAAAGAATTATTTCGTCTTAACGCTTTCCTTAATTACTACACAAGCCTTCTTTGGTCCCGGAACAGCGCCCTTAACAAGGATCAGATTCTGATCTGCGTCAACTCTGACGATCTCAAGATTCTGGATTGTTCTCTGTACGCCACCCATCTGACCAGGCATCTTCTTGCCTTTGAATACACGGCTAGGATCAGAACAAGCACCGTTAGAACCAGCATGTCTGTGGAACTTAGAACCATGTCCCATAGGTCCTCTGTGCAGTCCGTGTCTCTTGATCGCGCCCTGGAAACCTTTACCCTTTGTTGTTCCGGTTGCATCAATCTTGTCACCTGCTTCAAAGATGTCAGCTTTAATTTCCTGACCAAGTGTGTACTCTTCTGCGTTCTCAAACTTGAATTCTTTCAGATATCTCTTACCGGATACACCTGCTTTTGCAAAATGTCCCTGTAATGGCTTGTTTACGCCGTGAGTTCTCTTGACCTCTTTCTTGCCTGTAGCATCCTTCGTGATAACTTTGTCTTTCTTATCAACAAATCCTACCTGCACTGCACTGTACCCATCATTATCAACTGTCTTTACCTGTGTAACATAGCAAGGACCAGCCTGAAGTACAGTAACCGGAGTTAATACTCCGTTCTCGTTGAAGATCTGTGTCATTCCGACCTTCGTAGCTAAAATAGCTTTCTTCATAATGTTGCACCTCCTGTTAATCTACAGCGGAATGCATCGCCAAGTAATCGCTTCGCCTGCATTCATCCTAGATGGTCTATAAGTTGGAAGTTTGTAAACCAAAAACTTAATGACGCTCCAAGGCATCACCTCTTTGCCGTCGTCTTTATATAAACCCTAAGGATCTTACTATTTCACAAAGAGAAATTATTTCTCTTTCATGACCAATTTAACTGCTACGCCAGATGGCATTTCCATCTTTGTCAGCGCCTCAACCGTCTTCTGGGTTGGAGCAATAACGTCAATCAGTCTCTTATGAGTTCTCTGCTCAAACTGCTCTCTGGAATCTTTGTACTTATGAACGGCACGAAGAATTGTTACTACTTCCTTCTTAGTTGGAAGAGGTACCGGACCGCTAACCTTAGCTCCTGTCTTCTTTACCGTATCAATAATTTTACCAGCTGCATGATCGATCTGATTGTGGTCATACGCCTTAAGTGTAATTCTCATTACCTTTGTTGCCATAAAAAAAGCCGCCTCCTTTTCGCACTTTCACGGACATTACTGATCTTGGCTCTTCGCCATGTCCGCCTGTTTCAGCGCAACAAGTGGTGACTGTACACTCATCCGGGTGTGTCCTGTCGGTTTACAAATTATACAGAACTCTTCCCGTGTTTTCCGGGCATATTCTTACAAATATGCTCTACAGAATATTGGATTTTCGTACAGTGACTTGTCGCCAATTCTCAACTTGACATTCGCTCCACGGAAAACCTCTTATCCGTTACCAGGTAAGAGCAACCTCACGCTTCTACGCTATCATGTCACAGCATTTATTACTATACTATATTTTTCAAGGGTTTGCAAGCATTTTTTTACATTTTTTTAATTTTTTTCAAGCACAGTTTCAAGCGAAACAAAATGCTCTGTTGCAGACATTTTGAAAGGCAGGGGAGCTTTTCGGATTGTGTTTCTTCTTATTATATGTAGAAGCATTCCCCTTAGTCCCTTTTACGGGAAACGCATGCGATAACGATACCACCGATCACAACTACAGCTACAACTACAATTGCCACAACGGCTCCGGCCGGAATACTATTACTACTGTCACATTATCCGTTTTCACCCTCACATAAAAGTTTTCATTCATGATATAATACTTTAAAAAAATACATAAAGAAAGCAGGTGCCGTTATGAAACTGACCAAAAACGCCCTTCTCGCACAATGGAGTGCAAAACACGAATACATTACCAATGAAATATCACAATGCAAACATAAATTAGAACTCCTCGACAAACGCCAAAAAGATCTAATGACAGATCTTCGTTTTGCTGAAATATATTTTGTAGCATCATTCCTATTAGGACTTTTTCTGCTTTATATGTCAAAACAGATTTTTTCTGCATTTCTTTATTTCTATTTACCCGTTGTCGCACTTATTCTGTTTTTCACATTAGGAAGGAGCATTATTAAGCTTTCTCGAATCGTTACACTCATGCATTATCATGACAGAATGGACCTTCCATTTCAATATCCTAGAGAGCTGACGGCTGCTTCCAATTATCCAACCTGCATACCGCCCAACAATTACGCTGAGCAAATGTGCTTAAACTGGCTACTGCAAAAGTACTCTATGCAATTACAAACTTTGCAAAAAATCAACGAGCAAATAAAAACAGCACCCGAAACTGACTATGAAAATCTTTCAAAAGCGATTTCTTCACTTTGCGCATATGAACGTGTCAAAAGCACTCAATATAAATAGAAATCATGATTTTCAAAAAAGCACCGCCCCGGCAGCAAGCACTCAGCTCACTACCAGGGCGGTTATGTTAGTTTGATTGCGTGCAATCCTCATCACACTTCGGAAGTCTCCTCCTCATCAGCAGACTCCTCCATAAACCTCTCATATCGTTCTAAAACAATCGCCTGAAAACGCTCACGCGTTTCCCGATTGATCGGATGCGCTACATCGCGAAATTCTCCATCGCCGGATCGACGACTCGGCATGGCAATAAACAATCCTTTCTCACCTTCGATAACTTTAATGTCATGTACAACAAATTCATTATCCAACGTGATTGATACAACGGCTCGCATCTTACCTTCTTTCGTAATCTTGCGTATCCTAACATCTGTTATCTGCACTCCCTGTAACCTCCTTTGGTTATTTTTCTGTGCATCATCACATCTTTACTATTCCCCTATTTCTTGAAAAGAATTCTCCTTTCTACAGTGCATATCTCTCATTCTTCTCAACTACAATGCGAATCTTACCATCCTCTGATGTATAATTTGTATTGGCACGAATCGTATCTCTGCTTTCAACGATGCAATTCTCAATATGTGTATTATCACCAATGTAAACATCATTAAGGATGATCGAATTTTTGATGGTGCAATTATTTCCAATATATACTTCCTTGAACAAAATGGAATTTTCAACGGTTCCATTAATGATACATCCACTGGAAACCAAACTGTTCTTCACATTTGATCCGACATTATATTTAGCCGGAGGAAGATCCTCAACTTTCGAATAAATGTCCGGATATTGACGGAAGAAATAATCCCTAATATCTTTGTTCAGGAAATCCATATTCGTGTTGTAATAAGAATCCACCGAAGAAATATTGCTCCAGTAGGAATCCATTGGATATGCATATATCTTCTTCACATTCTTATAACGGATCAATATATCCTTCACAAAGTCATAACGCTCTTCCTGCATAGATTTCTCGATCAGCTCGATCAACATACGACGGCGCACAATATATACACCGGTCGAAACAGTGGATGTTTCGGCATTGATCGGTTTCTCCTCAAAATCCGTGATCCTGCCGTCACCGTCAACACGGAGCACACCAAAGCGGCTTGGATCATCTTTGTCGGTTACATCTGCAGTTACAACAGTAAAATCTGCTTTTTTTGCAATATGGAACTCCAACACTTTATTGTAATCCATCTTATACACGCCATCGCCCGAAGCGATCACAACGTATGGCTCATGACTGTTCTTCAGAAAACTCAGGTTCTGCGCCATCGCATCCAACGTTCCGCGATACCAATAACTGTTTTCCGGCGTCGTTGTCGGCGTGAATACATATAGACCGCCCTGCTTTCTTCCGAAATCCCACCATTTTGAAGAATTCAAATGCTCATTCAGCGACTTTGCATTATATTGCGTAAAAACCGCAACTTTCTGAATGTGAGAGTTACTCATATTGCTTAGTACAAAATCTATGCTGCGAAACCCTCCCGCGATCGGCATCGCTGCCGTTGCACGTTTATTGGACAATTCACGCATTCTGCTATTATTACCACCTGCTAATACTATTCCAATCGCTCTCATTATCTGTCACCTACCTTAATCAAAGTTTCACCGCCTGCAAGAACTCCGTCCGGATAATCTGATGGTTCCGTAACGCCTTTGATCGCTGTGTTTTTACCGATCTGCACGCCATCCGGAATCACGCTGTCTTCACCAATAGTTACAAGACCAAATGCATACACATCCGGTTTAACCTTATTTGGCAGCTCTTCTCCGACACCAAGCTTACAATCTTTGCCAACAGTTACATTCTCAGCGATAATCGACTTATCGACTATCGTTCCCGCTTTGATCGTAGTAGAACTCATAATAATAGAATCCCGCACAATCGCACCCGGCTCGATCGTAACACCCGAACCGATAACAGAGCTATGTACCTCTCCGTATATCTCTGATGCTTCACCAATGATCGCCTTATCAATGATGGCATCCTCTGCGATATACTGAGGTGGAATGCGATCACTCTTCGTATAGATCTTCCAAAATTCTTCATACAGATTGAAGACCGGAATGAGATCGATCAACTCCATGTTTGACTCCCAATATGAGCCAAGCGTTCCAACATCTTTCCAATAGCCATTGTATTCGTATGCAAAAATACGATCACCTTTCTCATGACAATATGGAATAATGTGTTTACCAAAGTCACATGCCGGCTGATCCTTTAACTTGATCAACGCTTCACGAAGCACCGGCCAAGAGAAAATGTAGATACCCATCGAAGCAAGGTTGCTGCGAGGATGCTCCGGTTTCTCCTCAAATTCCTGAATCTGCTTATTCTCATCTGTGATAACAACGCCAAAACGACTAGCCTCTTCCATCGGAACCGGAATCGTTGCAAGCGTTACATCTGCCTTGTTTGCTTTGTGGAAATCAAGCATCACTTCATAATCCATTTTGTAAATATGGTCACCGCCCAAAATCAGCACATAGTCTGGGTTGTAATATTCCATATATCGCAAATTCTGATATATAGCATTCGCTGTACCTGTATACCACTCACTGCTGGTACTCTTCTCATATGGTGGCAAAATAGAAACGCCACCTACATTACGATCCAAATCCCAAGGAATACCAATTCCAATGTGTGTGTTCAGGCGTAGCGGCTGGTACTGCGTCAGCACGCCGACTGTATCTACTCCCGAATTAATGCAATTGCTCAATGGAAAATCAATAATACGGTACTTCCCACCAAACGCTACCGCTGGTTTAGCAACATCAGCAGTCAGAACCCCCAACCTGGATCCCTGTCCACCTGCCAGTAACATTGCTATCATTTCTTTCTTAATCACGCAATCACCCCTTACTATGTATTTCTTAATGATTTAAGTATATCACAACCACTGTAAAATGTGAACAAATTTCATAAATTTTCTTTTGAAAATTGATATTTTTTATACATTTCATACAATTTTTTGCATAAAAAACCCTTATTTGACGAGTTTTTTACATTGTCCACCAGCTTTGTTCCAATTTTTAACAAATTATTTCTAAACTGTAAACACTATTTAATTTGCTTTTTTGCATTTGTGTTCTATAATAATAGAAAAGACTGACACAAGGATTGGTTCGCTGGAGCACATTTCTTGCAGGCAGGCCAATTTTACAAAATATGCCGCCCCACTTTTGGACGGCTTTTATATGGAGGGAATTATGTATCAAATTCAATTAACCAAACCATGCACTGCATATTTTATAGGCATCGGAGGCATCAGCATGAGCGGTTTTGCTGAGCTGTTACACGATGCCGGCTTTACCGTAAAGGGCTCCGACGCAAACCGCAGCAAAATTACAGAGCATTTACAATCCTTAGGGGTGGAAGTATTGTATGGTCAAAAAAGCAATAACATCACTTCCGACATTGACTTTGTCGTATACACCGCCGCTATTCATCCGGACAATCCCGAATTTCGCGCCGCCAAAGAAATGGGACTTCCTATGATGGAGCGTGCCGAAATGGTTGGACAGGTCATGAAAAACTATGCGAATGCCATTGGCGTTTCCGGTACACACGGCAAAACAACAACAACTTCCATGCTGACACATATTTTCTTAGCCGCCAAGAAAGATCCAACGATCTCCGTTGGCGGTATCTTGGATGCGATCCACGGCAATATCCGTGTCGGCCATTCCGAGAATTTCATCACCGAAGCCTGCGAATACACCAATAGCTTTCTGAAATTCCATCCAACGGCAGGTATTATTTTGAATATTGACGCAGATCACCTAGACTTTTTTAAGGACCTGGATGACATTCGCCACTCTTTTCACCGCTTTGCAAAGCTCTTGCCAAAAGACGGTGTACTGATCATCAACTCCGATATCGAAAAGCTTGATGCGATCACAAACGATCTAGACTGCCGGATCATTACATTCGGCTTGGAAAATCCTGCAGATTACGAAGCAAAGGATATTACATTCGGCGAAGATGGCTGCGGTTCTTTTGAATTAGTTCGATTCGGCAAAGAAACCGGCATCCGCGTTCGTTTGTCAGTAATCGGAAGACACAACGTAGCCAACGCTTTATCAGCCATCGCCACTGCAGAATATTATGATATTCCTATGGAGACGATCCAAGAGGGACTCCTCGCCTTCCACGGCACGGAACGTCGTTTCGAACAAAAGGGATCGTTCCACGGAGTCACCGTGGTCGATGATTATGCACATCATCCTACGGAGATCAAAGCAACGCTGCAGGCTGCTGCCAAGTTTCCACATAAGCGTCTTTGGTGCGTATTCCAGCCACATACATACAGCCGCACCCGAGCATTGCTGCATGAATTTGCAGAGGCGCTATCCCTCGCAGATAATGTTGTGCTTGCAGACATATATGCCGCCAGAGAGGCTGATCCCGGTGATATTTCTTCTAAAACTCTACAGGAAGAAATGAAGAAATTAGGCAAAGATGCTTATTACTTCCCGGATTTTGAACAGATCAAAAAATTTTTATTGGAAAATTGTATCGACGGTGACTTGTTAATAACTATGGGTGCCGGAAATATAGTAACTATTGGCGAAGACCTGGTCAAAGAATAGTTATCCACATTATCCACAATGTGACTGTGCATATCTCTGCACAATCCGTTGTGGATATTTTTTACACAATTAACAGCAGATAAATGTTGAAAATCCGCAATCTTGATCATTTTGATACAAGTTATCCACATTATCCACAATTTAGTCCACAGCTTGAATGTGTATTTGTGTGCTATTTTCTTTCCAAAGAAACTGTGTTAAAATACAATTCGCACGGAAATATAACGTGTAATTTACTTTACATATACGGAGGCTGCAATGGATCATATATTACTTTGTACTAACCATATACCGCCGATCACAACGATATATAACAGCTTTATTGAAGATTATATGCCAGCTGCCAACGGCAGTTACGTTAAGGTGTATCTCTACATTGCGAAATGTCTGCAGGCAAAGGAAAGTAATTTTTCCATTTCCTCTCTTGCGGATCAATTAGAAAATACAGAAAAAGATATTTTGCGGGCGTTAATGTACTGGGAGAAAAAGGGGCTTATGTCCTTAAACCGCGACAAAGCAACCGGAGAGATTTTAGGACTCGAAATGCTGATCCCCTTTGCGGAACGTGATTTCGACACTTATGAAAACACCGCAAAAGAATCTGCTGCATCGCTAGGCGTAGATTCTGATCTCTCAGAAACCGGTGCGCTCGATAGACGCAATTCTGACTTCTCAGAAACCGGTGCGCTCGATAGACGCAATTCTGATTTTTCAGAAACCAACGCAGCGAATACATCAACTTATGAATCATCCGGAACCGACGCTCCTTCTAATGTCAATTCCGATGTTCACAGAGCAAGCAATTCCGCGCAGGAGAAGAATTCCTCTGCCGTGAAACCAATTCAAGTTTCTCCGGAACAGATTCAAGAATTGTCCGCCAACGAGGATTTCGTATGGGTATGCAATGTTGTCGAAAGCTACCTTGAACGCCCAATGAAACCAACCGAAATACAGCTTATTACCTATTTGTATGGTACACTGCATTTTTCCAGAGAACTGATCCTGCATCTCTACGACTACTGCATTTCTATGGGAAAGACCGCCTGCAATTACATTCAGACAGTCGCCCTGTCATGGCACGAGCAGGGGATCAAAACGCCGGAACAGGCACAGAATGCTTCTGTACGATATCTGGCTTCCTACAATGCTGTTTCCAAGGCTTTAGGACTTGGTCGCGGTCTTGCAGAAATCGAAAAAAAATATGTGGATCATTGGCAAAATGACTGGAATATGGATCTTAGTGTGATCTTAGAGGCCTGCAACCGCACTGTGCTTAAGCTGCACCACGCAGACTTCAAATACACCGAAGGGATTTTGTCTCATTGGAATGAGCAAAATGTTCGCACATTACAAGGTGTAGAACAATCAGACCTGCACTATGCACAGACCAAAGAGCAAAAAGAAAAGAAGAAACCTTCCACATCCGGTAAACAAACACCGCGCAATCAATTCCAAAATTTCAAGCAACGGGATGTCAGCAGCGAGGAATTACAGGAATTGGAGCGCAAATTACTTATGCAATAGTACGATCTGATGACAGACCGCAGCACATACCATCACGCAGCAACCAGGAGGAGACGCCATGGGAATATCCAACACACAATATCGCGATATCATGTTTCAATACGATCAGACGCGAATGAACAATCAGCGCATACTGGATAAGCGGTACGAAACACTTTTTGCTGAAATTCCGGAATTAGAACAGATCCAACACGATATTATGGACTTATCACTGACGCAGGCGCGCAAAGAATTGTTTCAGACCGAACCGGACCCAAAGAGCGAAGCTGAATACAGTGCAAAACGCGAAGCATTGCTGTCCCGCAAAAAGGCACTGCTGTTACATCACGGCTATCCGGAGGATTATCTGCAAAGCATTTATACCTGTCCGGACTGCAAAGACACCGGCTATCAGAACAACGAACCTTGTCACTGCCTTAAAAACGCTGAGATCAAGGCTCTTTATGAAAGTTCAAATCTTATGGACATTCTGAATCATGAGAATTTTGACACCTTTGATGATAGTTACTACGACGACACCATCGTCAATGAAAATCTTTCTCTAACAGCCCGCCAAAATATTCGCAAGGTAAAAACGGTCTGTCTAGACTATATCAAGCACTTTGATGATTCCTATGACAACCTGATATTCTATGGTTCTACAGGCGTCGGCAAAACCTTTCTGACGCACTGTATCGCCAAGAAACTTTTGGATACATCTCACACGGTGCTTTACTTGACTTCATTGCAGCTTTTTGATATTTTAGAGAGGAATAAGTTCCGTCATGAGGATATTTCCACTTCAAACGAACAAATTGCATATATGCTGCAAAGCGATTTGCTCATTATAGATGATCTTGGGGCAGAATTGGTCAATGGCTTTACGTCTTCTCAGCTGTATTATTTTATTGAGGAGCGCCATATCAACCGTAAGTCAACCATCATCTCGACCAATTTATCGTTTCAGGAATTACGTGACCGATACAGCGAGCGTATTTTCTCACGTTTTATCGGTTTTTATCATTTCTTCTTAATAATTGGAGATGATATACGTCAGAAGGCTAGATTAACTGCCAAATAACATGATAACAATTATATAAATTCATACGGAGGACATTTTACTATGAAACGACATGACAAGTTAGCAGACACACTTCCTGTTGGTACCCTTGGTATCTTGGCGCTGGAGAGCAGCCACGACATGGGCAAACGAGTAAACGATTATATCGTTGACTGGCGAAAGGATCGCGCTGCACAAAATGCTACCGCATCTACCTTTGCAGGATACAACCGTGATTCTTTCTTGATTGATTCCGCCTGCCCGCGTTTTGGTTCCGGCGAGGCGAAAGGCATCATCAACGAATCCGTGCGTGGAGATGATTTGTATTTATTAGTTGATGTCTGCAATTACAGCTTAACTTATACCGTTTGCGGACACACGAATCACATGTCACCGGATGATCATTATCAAGACCTTAAGCGTATCATTGCTGCAGTTGGCGGCAAGGCACGCCGCATCACTGTGATCATGCCTTTCTTATATGAAAGCAGACAGCATCGACGCAGTGCACGCGAATCCTTGGACTGCGCAATGGCATTGCACGAATTAACACAAATGGGTGTTGAAAGTATTATCACCTTTGATGCACATGATCCTCGCGTTCAAAACGCAATTCCTTTGAATAGTTTCGAAACCGTTCAGCCTACGTATCAATTCATCAAAGCACTTCTGAAGAACGTGCCGGACCTTAAGGTTGATGCAGATCATTTGATGGTGATCAGCCCGGATGAAGGTGCTATGGGACGTGCTGTATATTACGCAAACGTTCTTGGCATCGATATGGGTATGTTCTATAAACGCCGCGATTACAGCCGCATTGTTGACGGACGCAATCCGATCATTGCCCATGAGTTCCTCGGCTCTGACCTGCAGGGCAAAGATGTTATCATCGTCGATGATATGATTTCCTCGGGTGAAAGCATGATCGATGTTGCAACACAGTTAAAGCAGCGCAAAGCAAATCGTATTTTTGTTGCTGCAACATTTGGTCTGTTTACAAACGGCATGTCCAA
>ULRI01002560.1_pt1 | contig 10666 bp, 13 predicted proteins | sample 1955291 | NCBI WGS metagenome assembly ULRI01 (sample SAMEA4835678, study PRJEB28245) | human gut metagenome | biome: gut microbiome; material: fecal sample | place: Denmark | collected 2008
GGACACTGGACCGAAGATTTTTTCAGTGCGAAATGCGGTGCTACGTTCATGGCGCTGGGTGCCGGAGAGACACCCCGAGGCGTCAAGAACAAAGCCGCACGACCCGATGTCATCCGTGTCGACGACTTCGACACGCTGCCCGACTGCGCGAATCCTTCGATTCTCGATAAAAAGTGGGCGTGGTGGGAGAAGGATCTCTATCCGACACGTTCCGTATCGGGCGGTACGCTCATCGTCTTCAACGGAAATCTCATCGCCGAGGATTGCTGCGTGAAGCGCGCAGGAGCCTTGGCCGATCATTGGGACATCATCAACCTCCGGATGGTCGATCCAAGGCACCCGAACGGCGTGGAGGATTACCGCGACGGCAAATCCGTGTGGCCCGAGAAAAATCCCGAGCCGATGATCGACCGCGTGCTCTCGAAGATGAGCTATGTCGCCGCTATGGGAGAGTACTTCAATACGCCGATCTCCGAGGGCAACGTCTTCGGCACGCAGTTGCTGGGCAAAGTTCCGCCCCTTGGACGATTCCCGTTTCTGGTGATCTACGGAGACCCGGCGCCCGGGCAGCGACGCGGCAACGCCGCCTCGGGATCGTTCAAGGCCGTATGGCTGACGGGCATGCTCGACGATGTGCTCTACGTCATTAAAGGACGTCTGTTCCGGGGTCTGAACGACGACTTCATCGAAGCCTACTTCCACCTGTTCCGCTACGCAGGAATGGGGTTGAAGGTACCCGTCTTCAGCTTCATGGAGAACAACTCCTTGCAGGATCCCTTCTTTCAGCAGGTATACAAACCCCTTATGGACCGGAAGCGGCGCGAAACGGGCGTGATGCTCTCCATACAACCCGATGCGGCGATCAAGGGGGATAAGGCCGCACGAATCGAAGCCAACCTCGAACCGCTCAACCGGAACGGACTTCTCGTATTCAACGAGGCGGAAAAAGACTCGCCCGACATGCAGGAATTGCTCAAGCAGTTCCGGCTTTTCACCATGCGCACGCCCTATCCGGCCGACGGCCCCGACTGCATCGAGGGGGCATGGCGGATGATCCGAAGCAAACTCAGTCAAATGCGTCCCATTACGATCGTACCGCCATCGGGCCGGGCCGGCAACAAACATCTGATGTAACCATGTCCCAATTCATCGACATCGACGACTACGACGCTACGCTCCACCGCGAGATTCTCGACGCTCTGGTGCGCGACGACAAACAGGTGATCGAGGTCTGCGAAGACCGGGCGATCGCCGAAATGAGAAGCTACATGTCGCAGGTCTACGACTGCGACGAAGTATTCGCGGCGCAGGGAGCCGAGCGGAATCAGCTCGTACTCATGTTCGCACTCGACATCGCCGTGTATCACATCTTCTGCATCCACAACCCGCACAACATGTCGCAGATCCGTATCGACCGGTACGAACGCGCCGTGGAATGGCTCAAAGGCATTCAGAAGGGAATGATCCGCGTCGACGGACTGCCCGAAATGACACCTGAACAGGGACGCGAGAAGCTGACGCCCCTCCTCGTGTCGAGCGACCGCAAACACCGAAACTACATGTGATATGGCGAAAAAAAATACACGACGCATCACTGCGGGCGGCACGCCCGGCGTGGCGGGGCAGGGGACCTCGACCATCATTCTCTCGGCACCCCGCATCGGAGGAGTCGACATCGCAGACTATATGCAGGCGCTGCGCGATGCCAATCGCATCGACTTCCCGCAGCGAAGACGCCTCTACAACCTCTATACGGATCTGCTGACCACGGATGCGCACCTGAATGCCGTGATCGGCAAACGACGGGCGGCGCTCGTCGATCAGCCCGTCGTATTCCGCCGAAGCGAACAGATCGACGAACACGTGCAGCAGCATCTGCGCTCGCCGTGGTTCCACGACTTCCTGCTGGACCTCTTCGACGCCCGTCTGTGGGGCTTCTCTCTGTTCCAGTTCCGGCGCGAGGGCGAATGGCTCGCCTACGACCTCATCCCGCGCAAGCACGTCGATCCCGTGCGGCGGCTCATCATCCCGCGCGAGGGACAGATCACCGGACAACCGTGGGACGAATATCCCGACCTGCTCTTCGTCGGTAAAGCCCGAGATCTGGGGCTGCTGGCGCAGGTGATGCCTTATGCCATCTACAAACGTCTGTGCTTGGGATACTATGCACAGTATGCCGAACTCTTCGGACAACCCATACGCGAAGGCACCTACGCCATATACGACGAGGAGGCGCGGCGGGCCATGCTCCGCGACCTCACGGCCATGGGGGCCAGCCCCGTGATTCTGCATCCCGACGGCACGTCCGTCAACCTGCACGAGGCTTCGCAGAAGGCCGGAAGCGCCGAGTTGTACAAAACCCTGCTGGAATACTGCGACGAGGCCGAAAGCAAAGCCCTGCTGGGCAACACGCTCACCACGCAGACCACGGATACGGGAACGCAGGCGCTCGGCACCGTACACAAAAGCGCCGAGGAGTCCATCAACCAGATGGACCGGCAGTTCGTGCTCGACGTTCTGAACTACGACTTTACGGACCTGCTCCTCACGCTCGGAATCGACGTCCGCGGCGGTAGCTTCGAATTCGAACAGCCCAAGCAGATCGACCTTGCAGAGAGCATCAACATCGACCGCACGCTTCAGGCGATGGGCCTGCCGATGGACGACGACTATCTCTACCGAAAATACGGCGTCGAACGCCCCCGGGACTACGAACAGCAGAAGGCACGCATGGCCTCCACACGGACGACCGAGGTCGTCGAAGGTGCCGGGAGCGTGCCGCAGAACCGCCGTGCGCACGGCTTCGGCAGTCGTCTGCGCGATTTTTTCGCCTCGGCCCCCGAAAGCACGGGGGCGGATTCAGAATGGTAGTCGAAAGGCTCTACTACGCCGAGGCGGACGAAGAGTTCGCAAGAGCGTGGTGGATCGACCGCGACCTCGTGCTCAAATTCATGCGCCGCATATACGGCCGCGAGTTCGACCCCGCGAACCGCATCGACGCCGTAATGCTCGATGCCGTGCGCGAGGTCTTCGACCGGGCCGTAGACGAGGGATTCGGCACCCGTGCGTTCGCAGAATCCGAGTACTCCTTCTACGAGCAGCTGCGGTACAACAACGCCGTCTTCGCTGCATTCAAGGTCCACCGCATGCAGCACGACATGGCCGCGCGGCTGCTCGACGCGGAGGGCGGGCTCAAATCCTTCCGTCAGTGGCGCCGCGAGGTCGAACCCATCGCATCGCATCAGGTCGGCAGCTGGCTGCGAACAGAGTACGACACGGCCGTCAAACGAGCACACATCGCGGCCGACTGGAAGCGCTTCGAAGCCGAGGCCGACGTATTTCCTAATCTCGAATGGATGCCCAGCACGAGCGTCGAACCACGCCTTTCGCACATGCGCTTCTACGGGCTCGTGCTGCCCGTCGGGCACCCCTTCTGGCAGCGGCACATGCCCGGAGACCTGTGGGGCTGCAAATGCGGATTGCAGGCCACCAGAGCACCCCGGACGCCCGAGGACCGGATACCGCAGGAGATGCCCGGAAGCGAACCCCAGCCCGGCATCGAGACGAACCCCGCGCATACGGGAGCGATATTCAGTCCGTCGCATCCGTATGTCGCCAAAGCTCGAAAAGGTGCTGTCGATGCCGTGCAGACAGCGTTGGACGAACTATACCCCGACTGGATCGGCGGACGCGAACTGCCGAAAACGATGGAACAACTCAAGACGAGAAGAAAGGAGATCACAGAATGGGCAAAGAAGAATTTGCGCAATAGACCTTTCAGAAATCCCGGGTTCGACAAAGACATCTATATATCCAAAGCCAGCATCAAAGAGTTTTTGAATCAACCGTGTGATCATGTCGAATATAAGAATGAATTGCTGGTTCAAATCGGCGACGTATTGAAAGAGGCTGAATACATAGGTTGGAATAAACATAAAAATAAGACCGTGGACAATCTTGAAAAATCGCACATGTTCGAGATACGAATGCAGGGCGATAAAGCATGGATTATCGTGCGCGAGTATAAAGACGGAGAAATTCGCTTGCATAGCATATCCACCAAGGAAACGGTAACCGAAGGCATAAAAAAATAGCGGCCTCAAAGCCCTTATCGGAAGTTATAGTCCCGCATCGGGCATCGAAGCCGCTATCCGTATGCAAATATACGGATATTATCCGGTTCTGCAAACAAACGTTCAAATATCGTACAAATGGACCCTAAAGAGTTTTCGAAGCTCACACAAAAATTCAGCCGCGAGCTGGAGACCTTCGTCCGGCGGACGGCGCCGGTGATCGTCGGACGGCTCGCGGAAAACCACTTCCGCGACAATTTCCGACAAGGCGGATTCGTCGACCGCGAGCTGCGCCCGTGGCCCCGGACACGCCGCCAGCAGTCCGGAGCCGGCACAGCCGAAAGCCAATACGGCCCCCTGCTCAGCAGCCGGAAACACCTCATGTCGTCGGTCGAGCATACGACATACGATTACGGGGCGCTCGTCTATAACCGAGTGCCTTACGCCCCGATTCACAACTGGGGCGGAACTACGCATCCGACCGTTACACCCCGGATGCGCCGCTATGCGTGGTGGAGATACTATGCGGCCGGAGGCGGCAAAAAGAACGGAACAGGGAAAACGGCCGGAGGCGAAGAAGCCGAGCAATGGAAGCGGCTGGCGTTGACGAAAAAGAAAAAAATCACCGTTCGCATTCCCCAGCGTCAGTTTCTCGGCACGAGCGCCCGGCTGGAAGAGACGATCCGCAAGGAGCTGGAGAACGAACTCGAAGCGCAACTCATTGAACTGAACATACGATGAACGAAGTACTGATCGAACTGATCGGGCGGCTGCGGGAGCGGATGCCCGAACTGAGCCTCATCGACGAGGACTACGGACAACTGGAGACCGATGCGGGAGACCAATATCCCGTAACCTTCCCCTGTGTGCTGCTGAGCGGCCTCACGGTGCAGTGGGAGGAGATGGGTGCAATGCCTGCCAACATCCAGCGCGGAACGGCCGAAATGACCGTGCGCCTCGGCATCGACTGCTATGACGACACGCATGCCGGATCGGGAACAACGGACCGCATCGCCGACCGGGTGCGCTTGCTCCGGCGCCTCACGGATTGCCTGCACGGATACCGGCCCCGGGGATCCCTCGAACCTGTCAAGCGCACGCGGAGCCGCCCCGCAACGACGGCTTACGGCGTCAAAGTCTATGAGACCACCTACCGGTGGCGCATGACGGAACGTCTCGCGGAAACGTCGTGAGGTGCGGCGGAGGGGAATTTACTCTTCCTGCAACATCGCCAGCTGCGTGGCCGTGATGCGGGGTTTGCGTACTTTCGGAACGGGACGGATGCCCAGTTCGCGGTGGACGCGGCTCGCACGGCGGATGATCGCCATAATCCGCTCCTCCGACAGAAAGAACTCCTGCTCGGAGAGGATTTTCAGCGTATCGTCGAACCGGAGACGCTGCTCCTCGGTCCAGTAGTGATACCGGCGCAACAGCGCCAGATCGCGCTGTTCGATGAGGTGTCTGTTTCGTCCGCGGGGCATAGGCTCGGTTGATTGAATCTTCGTTACTGCAAAGATACGCATTTTTATTCGATAGCGAGCTTTCGCAGAGCGTTTTCATACAAAAGCCGCCGGACACTGCGTCCGGCGGCTCGCTGAAAACAGGCAGCGGATCAGCGGGGATCCGTCAGCCGAAGAGCCTGTTCGTATTCCGGCATCATCGCACGCAGAAGACCCGCGAGGCGGTAGAGACCGCTTTGTGGGGCGTGTTCCGAATCCAGAAGTTCGAAAACGTACGTAAGTTCGTCGTGAAGATCGAGCCAGTCCTCCACGGGGCTCGAACCTGCAACCGGGACTTCGATCACATAGCGGTCCTGCTCAAAGCGTACCATCCGAGCCTCCTTTCTTTATCTTCAGTTCGACCTCCTGAGCCTCGCGCAGCAGGCGCCGGAAATCGGTCATGAACGCATCCCGGCGCTCATCGTGTCGCACTTGGCGGATCTCGGCGTACAGCCGGAACAAATCGCCCTCGGTTACCATGTAACGTTTGCGGATCTTATTGCGTCCCATCACTGCTGCCCTCCTTTCTCTTTGCGGGCATTCTGGTTGCCGAGCGTCCGTCCGCGACCGCCCAGACGAACCGCTGGCAGACGCGGCGGAACGGGAAGCGTCGACCGCTCGCCGAGAAGCAGCTGCGCCATCTCGCGCGGGGAATGATAAAGCAGGTCTGCTTCTCGGTTCGTCTGGGCACGCTTGTAGAGTGCCATCAGGATTTTGCTGCTTTTCTGATGACCGTTCAGCACACGCCAAACGGCCTGACGGGGGACGCCAAGCTCCAGCGCTATGGATAACTGGTCGCCCTGATGAAGACTCTCGCCGATCAACCACAGCAGATGGAGGATGTCGGCCGTGATGGACTCCCCGCGACGCGGGTAACGTAGCGATCCCACGCCCGTGCTCGCGGTTGCACCCGAGCTCAGCTCGTACAGACCCGTGCGGCGAAGCGCCGGCAGAACATCCGACGTTACCCATTTGCGGAAACTGCGGGCCTCCTCTTTACGGGATTGAAAGATCAGATGGTAAAGACCGGATTCGTTAATGATCGTTGTTTCTTTCGCTCCAAACTGGGTCGGCAGTACCGACCCAGCTTTTTCGTCATCATCGAGACGCCCGACGGCATCGTTGTGATTTGAAATGCCGAGGATCGAACATACGTCTTTTGCGACAAAATAAGGTTCGCCGTCGAGCAGGACGGTCCGAACCTGCTGGTTCGAGGCGTTGAATACGAACGCCTGCGGCAACATTGTGCCGGATGAATTCTTATTGGTAGACATAGAATAAGAATAATGACAAAGAGAACGCCCCCGTAGATGTGTCTACCACATATACGCAGGGCGTGAATGCTGACCGGTCGTTTCCTCCCGGCCCATCATAGGGGCGTTCCTTTATCGGGTCAAAGTATCATTTTCTGAATTTTGCCCTCGATAGTATATGTAGTAGACGAGGGCAAAGATAGAAACTATTTTTGAAAATAGAAATTATTTGTCAATTCTTTCAACGAGATTTTCGAAGTGATCGAAAATCTCCAGCGCATCGCTTTCGCTGCGGGTTTTATCAGAAGAGTATGGCAGGTAAATGACCGTAAAATAATTACCTAATGTTTGCACGGAAACTATTGTCGTTATTGATTCCGGAGTTACTCCGTTCACAAACACATAACCGGCTTCTTCGGTATCGGCCAATGGCAAATAACGCTCAGCCAGATACTCGGCCAGTTCAACAACGTATTTCGATTTGACCAGCACTCCAGCCCCTTTGAGACGGTCATTTTCAAACATGTACGACAACAAGTCCGCCGCAGTCGAATAGTCCGTATATGAGATCGTCTTTCCGTCAGATGAATCAGGTGTCCCGTATTGTTCTATTATCGTTTCTCGGGATGCTTCCCAATCGAGACACGGTTCTTTATATAAATTGCTTTGCGGAGCTACGATGATCCGGAGCGTTGCCGAACTCTCCCCATTTGAAACGATGATATTCGTCTCTCCGACGAAAAGGGCGCTAACAAGTCCCGTGTCGGAGACAACGGCGTGATATTCGTTTGCTGATATGAATGTCAGATTGGATCCCTCTTCTACTTCGATTTGATATTCTTCACCGAAGTGGAGCGTTTTTTCCGTTAGCGACAATTTGATGCTGTTTCCGTCATCTTTTGAACATCCGACAAATACGGACACGATAATTGCGATCCATAAAAAAGTAGATTTTTTCATAAATAATTGGTTGTTTGGTTAAGAATCGCGGCAAAATTATGAAATTTTCCCCCCCCCGCAAAATTAAAATAGAATATTTTACAATTTAGTTCCCGGCGACGGAATCGACCCGCTGCCGGGAACCGATCGGGAATCACTCCATGGCCGCCAGCGAGAGCGGGAGAGTGTGTTTCATACCGTATTCGTCTTTGTACTGTACGGATACGAACTGGCAGGTGTCCACGGGCCGGTAGGCGTTCTGGATGATGTCCGCGGCCTCGATCAGTTCGGGGTATCCGGACTTCTGTGCGATCTGCCGCAGCTGGAGCACTCGGCTGGCCTTGAGGTTGCCCTTGCGGTCCTTGGCCAGCAGGTTCAGCACCATTTCGGCCAGCGCGGCCGATGTGTCGTCCTTGGCCAGCGAGGATATGAACTCCTTGACTTTGGCTACGCCGGCATTCACCGTGTCGTCCCAGTCGTCGTTGGTTCGGTATCCGAGCGATACGGTGATGCGTCCGTCGGAGGTGGTGAAGGTGTTCGAGTGCCGGTCGGTCTTGGTCTTGTAGAGCGAATCTTTCAGCGCGATCAGCGCGTCGGCCTCCGTGAAGGTTACGTCCTTGGCCCTCCGCATCCGGTCCGACACGGTGTTCATACGGTCGAAGACCGCACGGCAGAATCCGTCGACGGAATCCTTATAGGCGTTAATATCGTCCTCGCGTTTCTGTTTCTCGGCCCGCTCTTCGGCCTCAAGCTGCGCCTTCAGGGAGGCGCGTTCAGCTGCTGTCATTTTCGTGATGTCCATAATCTGTTAAAGTTTTAGAAAGATTTTAATGTATTTCACATGTTTTCGAGAATCGGCCGCCAGCCGAGAATCCCTCCTTCTACTCCGCCCCATCCGGGGAATACCCACACCAACCATCTGCAACCGATATATCTCACTATGACGAAAGGGTATTGCACATCAGAGGTTTTGCCCAACACGGTCGCGCCATCTTCCGGCAACTCCTTTTCGGGGTCGCGCCATCGCTCCCGCTCCTCCAGTACTTTCTTGGCGAAATCCGCAAACATGACTTGCAAATTGGTTATTTCCGCTGAGTTGTCGCACTGTGCATCGGGAACCAATCTATTGCAAGCGTATCCGTATGCCATTTCTTCAAGTGTCGTTTTCATTTTCGTAATCATTTCGATATTTTGCGAGAATCCCGCTATTCTAAGGTTTCTATAATTTTCATTTCCCGCTCGGATAGTTTCCATGCAATCGCCTCCCGCTTTGTTGCAAGCTCTTTTGCTGCAAGGTCCTTTGCTGCAAGGTCATCGGCCACAGCATCCGAACAGAGGAAACCACCGCCGTAAATGCCCTTACCGCACCTCCGTTGCGCATCGAGTGCCGCAATCTTTCGGAGACTTCTGCCGTCGATGCGAACGTCTATGCCACGTTTTATGATCTTTCCAACGCGACCGACTGTAATGACATTATTCGGATATTCGTATTTAGGAATCGCCGTTTTCGTCGCCTGCTTATCGGCTGCAAGGATCGCAGCCCTCAATTCGGACGGGCCCCATATACGGAGGTTTCCGAACAAATTGCTGATGAACGAAGTGTTCACCACCGCACCGTTTTCGTATGTTACAGGAGCCCCTGTCGGCAGACAGGTCCAGTCGATACCCTGCGTACTGAACAGTGTCAGGTGCGGGGCGAACAGAAAGAACGAAATTCCCCGTCTTTGGTAAAAACGCGCGATGCCCGAAATGATCGAAAAGGGAGGATTGTCCACCACCACGCAATCCGGGGGATAATCGAAACGTTCGTAATCGCCGCCGGGCCAAAAGGGGCGAACGATCGGACGGCCGCCGACGGGCGCATTCCGGCGCAACCATTCCGACACGGATTCATATACCGCCGGGGGAGTAAAACAGTCGTCCGTCGTCAGCTTAGGCTTAAACTTTTCGACGAAACCTTCGTAATCGGCATGTATTGCCTGCCGCGACCTCCGCCTTCCTGTGGATATTTCAATGTCGTTATTCGAAGAGAAAAGGTCCATAATGTCAGGCTTGTTTTTCGTAAATGAATACTACCCACCATGCTCCCAAAGCACAGAACCACGCTATGCCGGCCGTCCAGTCGTGTCGTATGAACGAAACGATCATAGCCGACACACTTACAACGATACACAATATCGTTTGTATAATAGTTGCGGTCAACCGGCGATGGCGCATCGCTCGAACACGAGACTGTATATAACAGCGTTTGACGTCTTTCAAACAGCACAGCTTGTAGAATATATCCTGTACAGGCGTCGGATAATATCGGCCGAATTCACGACGCAGGCGCTTCAATAATTTTGTTTTCATCCCAACAGTTCGAATTCGTAAACAAACACCCACGGGTTGCCGTCCCAAGTACCCTTGCCGGAAACCTTGTCGATAAGCGCGGTGAAGGCTTTGCGGGGGGAGTCGAAGTAGAAACCTTCTTCCCGGTCTTTATGCTCGAAATAGTACTTATCGATTGCTTCGATGTACTGCACGCCCTCCCGCAGACACTCCTCGTCCGAAATATCCTGCAACCGCTCGCAGCGGATTCCGGTAATGCGGATGCGATGTTTGCAGGCCTCGGCCCGAACGAACAGCTTATTGTTCCACCCCGCCGACTGTTTCAGCGTGCCTCGAACATGCTGTACGTCTTTAGGATCTCTGTCCAAAGCAAAGTCGGAATAACCGAGGTCTTTATAGCTCTGTGCCACAGCTACGACCTCACCGGGTACGTAATGCGGTTCGATATATTCCCAGAATTCATCCTCAGTACAACCGTACAGGCCGTATTCCAACTCTAAACAGGGCTGCCATAACCGCATCTTCACATATTTCCGTTTCGAGGCAGCCAACCGCCGCGTCATGGTCTTCC
>ULRI01033242.1_pt1 | contig 10646 bp, 10 predicted proteins | sample 1955291 | NCBI WGS metagenome assembly ULRI01 (sample SAMEA4835678, study PRJEB28245) | human gut metagenome | biome: gut microbiome; material: fecal sample | place: Denmark | collected 2008
GTATTCGTCAGATAGAAGATTAAAGAATCCTTTGTTAAGAGTATTCGACGGATAAGGGATCCGCGAAATTTCTGTAAAGAGTATTCGTCAGATAGAGGATCCGCAAAATTTTTGTAAAGAGTATTCGATGGATAAAGGATCCGCAAAATTATAGAAATAGTATACTTGTATACTTTGTCTTGACACTCTGAGAATCAAGGCGTAAAATGAAGTTCAAATAATGTATTTCGATTGAGGCAGACGCAGTTTGTCTGAAACGGATATTAGGAAAGGAAGTAATAATATGGCAAAGAAAGACATTGATTGGAACAATCTTGGATTTGGTTATGTAAAGACAGATAAGCGTTATGTATCCAACTTCAAGAATGGCGCATGGGATGATGGTGCCTTGATTGAGGATGACCAGATCACCATGAGCGAGTGTGCCTGTGTATTGCAGTATGCGCAGACAGTATTTGAAGGATTAAAGGCATACACAACAGAGGACGGTCATGTCGTGTGCTTTCGCCCTGACTTAAATGCGCAACGTTTAGCACAGTCTGCAGCAAGACTTGAGATGCCGGTATTCCCGGAGGATCGTTTTGTGGAGGCTATTGCTAAAGTAGTTGAGGCAAATATAGATTATGTACCACCATATGGATCTGGAGCAACCTTGTACATCCGTCCATATATGTTTGGTAGTGATGCTGTTATCGGTGTAAAACCGGCGAGTGAATATCAGTTTCGTGTATTCACGACTCCTGTAGGACCATACTTTAAGGGTGGCGCAAAGCCAATTACTATCCGTGTTTCGGATTTTGACCGTGCAGCACCTCATGGAACAGGTAATATCAAAGCTGGTCTGAACTATGCAATGAGCTTGCATGCAATTGTAGATGCACATAAGAATGGCTTTGATGAGAATATGTATTTGGATCCTGGTACACGTACTAAGGTCGAAGAGACCGGTGGAGCTAACATTCTTTTTGTAACCAAAGATAATAAATTAGTTGTACCAAAATCAGATAGTATTCTTCCATCTATTACAAGACGTTCATTGGTAACAGTGGCTAAGGATTATCTTGGATTAGAGGTTGAGGAGAGAGAAGTTCTGTTTGAAGAAGTGAAAGACTTTGCAGAATGTGGACTTTGTGGTACAGCAGCCGTTATTTCTCCGGTTGGAAAGATTGTTGATCATGGTAACGAGATATGCATGCCAAGTGGTATGGATGAGATGGGACCGATCATGACAAAATTACGTGAAACATTGACTGGTATCCAGATGGGTAATATTGAAGCACCAGAAGGATGGATCAAGGTTATCAAGTAATAAATACATAAAAAGTGATAGGGGCCAATGGATTCATTCTGTTTCTGTTATGTGAGCAGAGACAGAATGTGATCCGTTGGCCTTTTGTTGTTTCGTGTCATGCTGATGTAGCGTGATCCGTTGGTCTTTTGTTGTTTCGTGTCATGCTGATATAGCGTGATCCGTTGGCCTTTTGTTGTTTCGTGTCATGCTGATATAGCGTGATCCGTTAGCCTTTTGTTGTTTTGTGTCATGCTGATATAGCGTGATCCGTTGACTCTTTATTATTCTGAGATATGCTGATAGGCTTTTAAGTTTTGTTTCGCAACACTAAAGAATACCGTCTGTTTGCTTTAAGAGGATCAGTTTGTCACCGGGAGTGACAGCATCAGACTCTAATTCATTGATTGTGCGAATGTCATTTGTGGTGGTGCGGAACAGTTTGGCAATATCCCATAGTGTATCGCCGGTTTGTACTACATAACAAACTAATCCCGGCATTTGTTGAAAGGTTTCCATGTCAATCTCATGCTCTTCAATGTCAGTCACAACGTCGTTACAGCATTCAGTGAAGACGAGAACACAGAGATTTAATACAAGTTTAGCTTCCAGTTCTTCACGGTCGAGCATGAGTACATTGATACTGCTGATGTCGGTCTGCAGTTCGTAATCATCTTCCGGAGAAATGCCGCGTACTTCAATGGTATGTTGAAAAGGAATGCTTGCCTGCAATACGTTTAGCGGATGCAGATCATCTTCGGTGATATATAGGATATCCAGTTCTACTGCACCTTCGATAGAGATACCATCTGTGACAATGGTTTGTTCATCAATTTGGATCGTTCCGGTAGCGTTGCATATTTGCAAAATGTTGTCCTTTTCGGGATCGACTTTGATGTGGTCCGAAACACGTACTGCACTCTGATTTTTGAGCAATAATTGTTTGGCATGCGAATTGCTCTTAGTCAAACGAAGATCACAGGAGGTGGAGTAGGCGTCCTGCAAGCAGTCGAAATGTTCTTCTTCATAGAACTTGATATCCAGCAGCAAAGAAAGTTCTACATCAAAGATGCGCATTTCGCCGTCTTCATCGCTGCGGCATTCCAGTGATTTTTTGCCGGGAACAATTTCAATATCAGCAACCATATCTTCGTGGCAGCCACTACAAGAGACGATGCCGTCAAATGGCAATTCAGTTTCAAAATATTCCAAATTGCGCTCATCATCTTCGGGTGTGTATAAAACAAATATCAGAAGATCGCCGGTGATCCGAATACCGTCATCAACGAGCCTTGTTGCAAGACCCTGCGTGGATAGCTCATAGTACAATACATTTTCACAACTTGGTTTTCCCTTCGGCAGCGAGGTTTCATCTTTGATCCGAAACAGATCTTTTTGGTGGGAGGTCATTGTGGTAACGGACATAGGTGCCAGTTGTTGTTCAACACCGGCCGGCGGGGTGGGATCGCCCATCTCTGCCTGTACTGCATCGTCCGAAACAATGCCGGTACCGATGGCGAGTATGTGTTCCTCTTCCTGGCAGCAATGAAGACTTAGGATTGCACGAACGCTGATCTTGCGCGAGTTGATGAGACTGGCTCGGCAGTCCTCCAAATCATAATGACAGTGAACTTCCAGATCTGGGTTGGCGTTCTCTAAATTGATGCTTTCCTCAAAAGGAATCTGTCCCTGCATAGTATGTATTTGGCGAAAATCCACGTCGCTTAAATAAAGGAGGGAGAAGCTTAATTGACCACGAATGATGGCGCGATCTGTCTCAGCTGAGGTTTCTTGTACATGGATCTCCCCCTGGATTTTAATGATGTGTTCAATATCGGGCTTGCTGTCAGGTACATTAATGTCATCCTCGAGCGTCAACTGCATATCGCTGTGACAATTTTTCAGACTGGTGCGGATTTGCCTGGTCATGAGTTTCATAGGTGCTTTCTCCCTTTCCTGCATTGAAATCAATTTGCGTCCGCAGAACACTATTTTGCGGCAAGTGTCTTATGCGGAAACTATTACTATTCTCATTGTATGCATCCGGAGTGTAAAATAGACAATATATTTGGGGTCTTGTGAAAAGATTATGATTGCGATACACTGTAGGCATGAGTATACAGAAAAGAGGATGACTATGAAATCTACAATTACATTTACAAATAATATCACGGTAGAAAATTATAATGCACTGCGTGCGGCAGTTGACTGGATACAAGTCACAGAAAAACGTGCATCTATTGCATTGCAGCACTCTTTTTATTTGTGTGTTGCGATGGATGGAGAACGTCCTGTAGGAATGGCACGTATTGTCAGTGATGGTGGATATACATATTTTATTACGGATGTCATTGTGCATCCGGACTATCAAGGGTATCATATTGGGACAGAACTGATCAGCAGAGTGTTGGATTACATTCAGAAAGATGTGATGGACGGTGAAACAGTTATGGTCAGCCTGATGGCAGCATATAAAAGGGACAGCTTTTACCACCGCTTCGGGTTTCATAGCCGTCCCTTTGGAAATCACGGATCAGGAATGTCCATGTGGGTTTCACGCGACATTTCCGGTAAGATCATTACTGCGTAATGCCTGCTTATGACAAATCCGCTACTGCCTAATGTTTGCGCATAGCAACGGCATGCTCCACTACCGCCTGACGCTTTATTATACAAATTGATTCCTGGCAGGATCATATTGATAATCAATTCCGGCAAGTGTTTTGCACAAGGTTTCCTGCTCAATACTCAGGGACTTGCACATTTCCTCCAAAGAGGGATAGAAGTCCCTAAGCTGGGTGTTGACGTAACTGAGTAATATCATTGGATCATTTGGTAGTGCCATAGTTTCGTTATCCTCATTTCTGTTTTCTGTTCAGACGGCGGTTATGCTTACGCGCCTCATTGATCAATCCCACGATTTTTTCAATGGAATTATTTAACTGACTTTTGTCCATGGCGTGAATATATTGTTCTCGGTTCGTGTACACGTCATTTACTGTCCTCAGCAATAATTCGTTGGTCACATCTTTTTCCTGTATTACAACGCTGTAACCGGACTTTTCAAAAGAAGCAGCATTAAGAATCTGATCGCCGCGGCTGGCTTCAGCAGACAGCGGGATTAAAATGTTCGGTTTGCGCAGTGCCAAAATTTCACAGATTGCATTTGCCCCGGCACGAGAGATTAAAATATCGGCAGCGGCCATAAGGTCTCTTAATTCCGGTCCGATATATTCATATTGAGCATATCCTTTTGTGTCGTTCAGCGAATCGTCTAATTTGCCCTTACCGCACAAATGGATCACATGAAACTTTTGCAACAGTTCCGGCAATATGCCTCGGACAGCATCGTTGACTGCTACGGCACCAAGACTTCCACCCATGATCAGAAGAACCGGTTTTGTATCATCAAAACCACAGAATGCAAGGCCTTTTTCACGACTGCCCTTAAACAACTCCTGGCGGATCGGGGAGCCGGTTAGTACAGCCTTTTCTGCCGGGATATGCTTCATCGTCTCTGGAAAGTTAGTGCATACGCGGTGCGCACATGGAATGCAGATCTTATTGGCAAGACCCGGTGTCATATCAGATTCATGGATCACGCAGGGAATGTGACGAAACTTTGCTGCCAACACGACAGGTACAGACACAAATCCACCTTTGGAAAACACAACATCCGGCTTGATTCTGCCCAATAATCGAATTGCCTGACCGAGACCTTTTACTACCTTAAAAGGATCACTTAAGTTTTTGACATCAATATAACGTCTAAGTTTACCACTGGAAATTCCGTAATAAGGGATCCCCTGCTCTTTGATCAATGTGCGTTCAATTCCCTCATAGGAACCAATATAATGTACATCGTACCCTTGTTTTTTTAGCTCAGGGAGTAATGCAATATTCGGGGTGACGTGGCCGGCTGTGCCGCCACCGGTAAGTACGATTTTTTTTACTTTGCTCATAAATATCCTCCTTGCTCTGCGGTAAAAATGCGATAGTACGGCTTATAAATATGTGATAACAGCCGCTTCATATATGTGCAGACACTATTACCAATAGTATACCAGTATCAAGAAAACTCGCAACAGGTGCGCAGGTGAATTTTATTCATCTGCAAAGTGAAAGAAAAGAAACTTTCTCGCTTTACTTTTTCGATACACCCTATATAATAGTATTGTTGAGAAAAAATGAACAATTACATGAAAAATATTCACGAGACGGAGGACACCATGAAGAATGGAATAGAAATCAGATGGCATGGCAGAGGTGGACAGGGTGCTAAGACTGCAGCACTTTTGCTGGCAGATGTTGCGTTTAAGACAGGACAGAATGTGCAGGGATTCCCGGAGTATGGTCCGGAACGTATGGGGGCGCCGATCACAGCGTACAACCGTATCAGTCAGGATGTGATCCGCGTTCATTCAAATATTTACCATCCGGATTATGTGGTCGTTGTGGATGAGACGCTGTTAGAGTCTGTTGACGTCACAGCAGGTCTTAAGAAAGAGGGTGCGATCATTGTAAACACACCAAAGTCTAAAGAGGAGATCATGGAGCATCTCAAAGGCTATGAAGGCGATGTGTACACTGTGGATGGTCGTAAAATTTCGGTGGATGCGTTGGGCAAGAATTTTCCGAATTCGCCGATGTTAGCTGCTATTGTTGCAGTCAGCAAGGTGATGCCTCGTGACAAATTTATTACAGAGATGCGGGCATCTTATGAGCATAAATTTGCAAAGAAGCCGGAAGTGATCGATGGTAACATGAAAGCACTGGAAATGGCGTTTGATGCGGTAGAAGCATTGATGTAGGCGACAGCACTGCGAATGTAGAAAGAAAGCATCAGCAACACAGCCTGCAGCATCATTAAAATGAATAGAGTTTAAGATAGGAGAACAAGAGATGAGAACCGATATTACCAAAATCAATGAAAAGACACCTCATCAGGATCTGACAGAGGGATTGATGGTATTTGCCGGTGGTACGTCCAAACTGTTTAACACAGGAGAATGGCGTACTAACACGCCGGTATATGTAGCTGACAAATGCAAACAGTGCCTGCTGTGCACACCGACTTGTCCGGATGGATGTATTCCGGTTGTCGATGGCAAGCGTCTGGCATTTGATATGGATCATTGCAAAGGATGCGGTATTTGCGCAAATGTATGTCCATTTGGAGCAATTGAGATGAAGGAGGGAAATATATAATGGCGATCAAAGAACGTATGTCAGGTAACGAGGCGGTTTCCTATGCGATCCGTCAAGTCAACCCGGATGTTATGCCGGCTTTCCCGATCACGCCATCCACGGAGATTCCGCAGATGGTATCTACTTATATTGCGAATGGGGAAATGGATACAGAGTTTATTCCGGTAGAGAGTGAGCATTCCTCCATGAGTGCAGCCATTGGTTCTGAGGCAGCAGGAGCAAGAAGCCTGACGGCAACATCTTCCGCCGGATTGGCGTTGATGTGGGAGGAACTTTTATTAGCAGCTTCAAATCGTCTGCCGCTAGCACTTACTTTGGTCAACCGTACCTTATCCGGCCCGATCAACATCAACTGTGATCACTCCGATGGAATGGGCGCAAGAGATACCGGCTGGATCCAAATATATGCAGAAAATAATCAGGAAGCGTATGACAATTTTATTCAGGCGTATCCAATTGCGGAAGACACCAGAGTACATTTGCCGATCATGATCTGTCAGGATGGTTTCATCACCAGTCATGCGGTGGAAAATATTATGTTGTTAGAGGACGAGCTGGTAAAAGACTTTGTTGGCGAGTATGAGCCGGAAGAGTTTTTGCTCAACCCGGGCAAGCCGATCGCAGTTGGACCATATTCAGTCAGCAACTATGCAATGGAAGCCAAGAAAAATCAAGAAATTGCGATGGAAAATTCCAAAGAAGTCATTCTGGAAGTTGCCAAAAAATTTGCGGCAATGTCTGGCAGAGAATATGGATTATTTGAGGAGTACCGCACAGAAGATGCTGATTATATCATATTGATCATGGGTTCAGCAGCAGGAACGGCAAAAGAGGCAGTGGATGAACTGCGTGAGCAAGGGAAAAAAGTTGGTGTGTTAAAGCTTCGTGTTTTCCGTCCGTTCCCGGCAGAGGAAATCGCAAAGGCACTCAAAGGCTGCAAGGCAGTGGCTATTTTGGATCGTTGTGAAAGCTATAACGGTAACAATGGACCGCTCGGTCAGGAAGTGATGGCTGGATTATTCCGCGAGAAGGTAATGATCGAGGCAGTAAATTATATTTACGGACTGGCAGGAAGAGATTTTACCATATCTGATGCAAAAGCTGTATTTGAGGAAATTACGGATCTGGTAGAAAATGGCAAGGAAGTTCCGCAGCATCAGTACATCCGTTTACGTTAACAGTATGAAAAATAGAATGGAGAACGACAATGAGTGATTATACATTAAAAACGATGATGAACAAGCCGGAGCGTTTGGCACCGGGACACCGTATGTGTGCGGGTTGTGGAGCGACGATTGCTGTTCGTGCCGTACTTCGCGCTCTGCATGAGGGAGATCAGGCAGTGATCGGTAACGCAACAGGATGTTTGGAGGTATCTTCTTTCATGTATCCGTATACGGCATGGGAAGACAGCTATATTCATAACGCATTTGAAAATGCCGGAGCTACGTTGAGTGGTGTTGAGACAGCATATAAAGCATTAAAAAAACGCGGTAAACTGCCGGAAGATGTTAATTATAAATTCATCACTTTTGGCGGCGATGGTGGAACTTATGACATTGGTTTCCAATCGTTATCCGGTGCAATGGAGCGTGGGCATGATATGGTATATGTCTGCTATGACAACGGAGCGTATATGAATACCGGTATTCAGCGTTCTTCGGCGACACCGATGTATGCAGATACAACGACAACGCCGGTTGGCAAGCAGTCAAATGGTAAAATGCAGAATCGTAAAGATCTGGCAAGTATTATTGCGGATCATGATGTCCCATATGTGGCACAGACAACCTTTACCACGAATTTTCAGGATATTCACCGCAAAGCAGAAAAGGCAATTTACACAGAAGGTGCTTCTTTTCTCAATGTAATGACGCCGTGTCCAAGGGGATGGCGTTATGATGCGGCAGAAGTGATGAAGATATGCAAATTGGCAGTAGAAACATGTTATTGGCCGTTGTTCGAGGTAGATCATGGTAAGTGGATCTTATCTTATGAGCCTAAGAAAAAATTGCCGATTGAGGATTTTCTTCGTGAGCAGGGACGTTTCAAGCATTTGTTCAAAAAAGGCAATGAGCATTTGATCGAGCAATTTCAGGAAGAAGTTGACAGACGTTGGGAAGATTTGCAGTTTAAGTGTTCCAGATAGTTGTGTGTGGATCTGAGATAGAACTCACAGGAAACGACAGCCAAGCTGGAACGCAGAAATGGAAACGGCTATGACTTTATTAATGTATCAGGTATTAAAAACAGTGACGGAACAGGGGAGCTTTCGTAAAGCAGCAGAATTGCTGGGGCTGACGCCATCTGCGATCAGTCACGCGGTTGCTTCGCTGGAAGGAGAACTTGGATTTCCGGTGCTTAACCGCAGCAAATCCGGCGTCACATTGACAGATTATGGGGAGCGTCTGCTCCCCTATGTTAACGCAGTGTTAAATAGCAACGAGAGTTTACAACAGAAAGTGGCGCAGTTTAACGGCTTAGAACAGGGAACCGTTAAGCTGGGCTGCTTTTCCAGTACTTGTACTAATTGGATCCCGGATATTTTGCATTCGTTTCATAAACTTTATCCGGGAATTGTGATAGAAGTACTTCAAGGAACGTATGACGATGTGGTATACTGGATCAAGAACGGTGTGGTGGACATGGGATTTTTGTCGGCATCAAGTGCAGGTGACCTCTCCATTGTCCCATTGTACAAAGATCCGCTGCTGTGCGTTATGCCCCAAAATATGGAGCGGCACGGCGATGGTGAATACATTGGGATTGACGAGATGAAGACGTATCCGTTTGTAGCGCAGCGGGAGTCTACAGATGCAGATATACAGAACTTTTTGAAAGGAAGTGATCTGGATGTACATGCCAAGTATCATGTTGTAGATGATCTTGCCATGGTATCTATGGTTGCACATGGATTCGGAATATGTATTATGCCGGAAATGGTCATGAAAGACATTCCATATGAGGTGAAATGCTATCCGATCAAGCCTGAAGCATACAGAATCGTTGGACTCGCCACACAGAACTCGGAGTTTATGGCTCCGGCAGTCAGCACAATGTATCAATATATTATTGAACATTACAAACAGAAAGACGAGGTAGATGTATGAAACAGTGGGAGAAATTAACGGCGTGGCTGGTGGTATTTGCGCTGGTTGCCGGTTTAGTCGGTGGAAGCACCTTCGTGCAGGTGAGCGCAGCAGAGGAAAACAGCGATTTTGCGTATGTTGTCAATGAAGATGGAACGGCAACGATCACCGAAGTGAAAACCAATGCGGCAGATGTGATCGTTCCGGCGGTGATCGATGGACATACCGTAACGGCGATCGGAAGTCATACGAGCGAATGGTCAACAACGCCGGCGGGCGCATTTGAGAGCAAATGGCAGGCTGTGAATGTCTATTTGCCGGATACGATAACAAGTTTTGCAGACAGAGCCTTTGCTTCTTGCGCGGTAGAACATATATATCGATATGATCCTGCACAAATATCAGCAGAAGATATTGTCAGCAGCGGTTCGGCATTGGGTGTGCCAATGCAGCTTAAGACAATGGGAAGTCATTGCTTTGATAATAGCCGGTTGAAAGAAGTTCAGATCGATGCACAGGTGGACAGTATTGGAGATGGTGCCTATGCTACGATCGCAGCGCTTAGCAGCGTGACACTCGGCAAGACCGGACGTATTGGAACGATCGGTAAAAATTGTTTTCAAAATTCCGGAGCACAGACGCTCAACTTTTATTTCTATGGAAGGGTAGATGCGATTGGTGCGAATGCGTTCGAGGGTTCGGGAGGTATTCAGGACTTTTATATGGAAGATGTCGGGATCGTGGGAACAGAAGCATTTAAGAATTGTCACATCAACACAATGACACTCAAGGGTTCGTTATCGGCGATCGGTGATCGCGCCTTTATCGGATGTGGCAATTTGGACAAAGTGACAATACAGTCTTCTACACCATATACCATTGGAAAATATGCCTTTACTTGTGCATCGATTAAAGAGGTGACATTTTCAGATGGTCTTAGTTCGGTAGCGGAAGGAACTTTTTCCGGCTGCGGCAAACTGTCTAAAGTGTATTTGCCAACGACATTAAAAGAAATTGAGAAAAATGCCTTCGAGAATGTATCGACGATCACAACAATCACG
>ULRI01059218.1_pt1 | contig 10414 bp, 9 predicted proteins | sample 1955291 | NCBI WGS metagenome assembly ULRI01 (sample SAMEA4835678, study PRJEB28245) | human gut metagenome | biome: gut microbiome; material: fecal sample | place: Denmark | collected 2008
TTATCTGGCACAGAGCCCCCAGTTCTATAAGCAGATGGCTATGGCTGCCGGCTTTGAGCGTATCTTCGAGACCGGTCCTGTGTTCCGCGCTGAGAAGAGCTACACCAACAAGCACGCTACTGAGTTCTCCGGCTTCGATCTGGAGTTCAGCTACATCACCTCCTTCAAAGATGTGATGAAGATGGAAGAGGAGCTGCTGACCGCCGGTCTGCAGGCTGTTAAAGATAACTACGGCGACCAGATCAAGGAGTTGTTCGGACTGGAAGTCATTGTGCCCACCACGCCGTTCCCGGTGGTCAAGCTGGCAGACCTGTATAAGGCTCTGGAGGAAGAGTTCGGCTACACCGTGGACGAGAGCGAGAAGGGTGATCTGACCACCGAGGCCGAGCGCCTGAGCTACGACTGGGTCAAGAAGCACTACGGCCACGAGTTCCTGTTCATCACCGATTACTCCGCCGAGAAGCGCGCTTTCTACCACATGCGCGATGAGAACGGCGTGCCGCAGGGCTACGACCTGATCTGGCGCGGCGTGGAGATCACCACCGGTGCCCAGCGCGAGCATCGCTACGAGGTGCTGAAGAAGCAGGCCGAGGAAAAGGGTCTGGCCGAGGACGTCAAGTTCTATCTGGAGTTCTTCCAGTACGGCTGCCCGCCCCACGGCGGCTTTGGTCTGGGCATCGACCGCCTGACCATGCTGCTGTGCGGCCTGAGCATCAAGGACGCCGAGTTCCTGTTCCGCGGCCCCAACCGCCTGACCCCGTGATTTCATAAAACCTTTCTGAGAGCTGCTGTGCGTTTGCATGGCAGCTCTTTTTTTGAGTCCCGTGAAAAGGCAATTGAGGAAAATCCGCAGATTTTCCTCAATTGCAATTATATAAAATAATTTTTCCGCTGATTATGCCCAGAGCAAAGCGGAGGGCATTTAAGACCGTCCCGGCATAATAAGCGCTCCCTTTTCATACGATACAACGAGCACACCCACCCCTACGGGCGCGGTGCGCAGCGCAACAGGAAGGGGAGAAGGACCTTGGAGAAACAGGAACAGAACAGCATCTGTCGCGAGATCGGCGCACGCACCGGCGGGGATATCTACATCGGTGTGGTGGGGCCGGTGCGTAGCGGCAAATCCACCTTTATCAAGCAGTTCATGGAGCAGCTGGTGCTGCCCGCCATGTCCGGCTCTGCCGCTGCCCGGGAACGTGCCCGGGACGAGCTGCCGCAGTCGGCAGCGGGGCGCACCATCATGACCACCGAGCCGAAATTCATCCCGGAGACCGCCGTGCCCTTGCAGCTGGAGGGCGGCGGGGCGTGCCGGGTGCGGCTGATCGACTGTGTGGGCTACATGGTGGAGGGCGCTATGGGGCACGAGGAGGACGCAAAGCCCCGCATGGTCAAAAGCCCGTGGTTTGAGCAGGAAGTGCCCTTTGACCTTGCCGCAGAGACCGGCACCCGCAAGGTGATCTGCGAGCACTCCACCATCGGGGTGGTGGTCACTACGGACGGTTCGGTCAGCGATATCCCCCGGGCAGGCTACGCAGAGGCAGAAAAGCGGGTCGTCACCGAGTTGGAAGCGCTGGGCAAGCCCTATATCATCCTGCTCAACAGCACCCACCCGGACGCGCCGGAGACTCGGCAACTGGCCGAGGGCATGGCGCGGGACTACCGCCGCACCGTGCTGCCGGTAAGCTGCGTGGACTTGGACGCCGCCATGCTGGGGGAGATTTTACGGCGGGTGCTGTATGAATTTCCGGTGCAGGAGCTGGATTTTGCCCTGCCCCACTGGGTGACTATGCTGGAGCCCGGGCATTGGCTGCAAACGCAGATATACGCAGCCGCCATGCAGCTGGCCGAGCGAGTGTCCCGCATGAAGGATCTGCCCACTGGAACGGACGCCCCTGCGCTGGAATGCGATGCCGTGCAGCGCTCGGCAGTGGCGGGGGCAGACCTTGCCGCCGGCAGTGTGCGGGTGAGCGTGGAGTTAAAGCCGGAGATCTTTTATCAGGTGCTCAGCGAGCAGACCGGGCTGGACATCGGGGACGAGGCGGGGCTGATGCCCTGCATCATGGAGCTGGCCCGGGCAAAGCGCGCCTACGAGAAGGTGCGCAGCGCCTTGGAGCAGGTGGAAGCCACGGGCTACGGTATCGTGATGCCCTCCATCGATGAGCTGCATCTGGAGCCGCCGGAGATCGTGCATCAGGATGGGCGCTGCGGGGTGCGGCTGCAAGCCTGTGCGCCCTCTATCCAGATGATGAAGGCCACTATCCATACAGAACTGAGCCCCATCGTGGGCACCGAGAAGCAGAGCGAGGACTTGGTGCAGAGCCTGCTGGCCGACTTTGCGGACGACCCGGTGCAGCTGTGGGAGTCCAACATCTTTGGCAAAAGCCTGCACGAGCTGGTGAACGACGGTTTGCAGAACAAGCTGCTGCACATCCCGCAGGAAGCCCGCACCCGCCTGCAGGAAACGCTGGAGCGGGTCATCAACGAGGGCTGCACCGGGCTGATCTGTATCCTGATCTAGGGTGTATCTGAAAAAATCCCCGCCCGCCGTAAGTTCTGCTTACAGCGGGCGGGGATCGTTCTGTCTTATTTTTCTTCCTCGGTCAGCTTGTTGATCAGCAGCTGATAGATCTCGTTGCCCTTCAGGATGAACTGCTTCTTCACCAGCTCGGCGCTCAGCCGGTCGGGCGCACCCAGTTCCAGACAGAACAGTTCGCTGTCCAGCCCCTTTACGGTGCAGCGCACGGTGCAGTGGCCGTCGGCCTTTTCGGTGATGCGGGCGCTGTACTTGGCCTCCTTGCGGGCCCATGTCTGGCAGCGCAGCACGGCAGCCACCGCCCGCTCCCGCACGCTGCGGGGCAGGTCGTAGGCCAGCTCCTGCGCCACCTTGCGGCCTTTATCGGTAATGGTGTAGCTGTCGCCGGTCAGGGTGACCAGCGCCTGTTTTGTGATATCGTCCAGACAGGAACCGATCTCAAAATAGTTGACAAGGGCTTCCTCCATCAGGGCGTTCTCGATCTCCTGCCGGGTAATGGGACCGGCATTTTTCACCAGATAGCACAGCAACAGCCGGATCTCGGTGCTGCTGGTCAGGCCGCCGGGACGGACACCGGCGGTAAAAGCATCATTGGCGCTCATCGTTCCTTACATCCCCCTTGCGCTTTCACATGGTATCAAAGGCCTGCGCCGCTGCGGAAAGGGCGGGCAGCGGGCAGACAAAAACTCTTTCTATTAGTATAAAGGCTTTCAACCCGGATTGCAAGCCGCAACGGCAAAATCTGTCTCAATGCGCTTGGGACATTCCGGTGTGGAGTACACCCACCTGTCCAGATGTCCCTCGGTGATGAAGTACCGCAGCTCAAACCGGTGGGGCTGGCTCAGGGCGTGGTTCACGATGACCAGCTTGATCTTCATCTTTTCCGGCAAAATATTTTTGATGTAGACGCTTACCGCCTGTCCGGGCGCAAGACCGGTGCAGCTCTCCGCAAGCCCGGCAAGGTTCGGCGCAATCTCCACAAAGGTGCCGTATTCCTCCACGCTGCGCACGATGCCCACCACCGTTTCGCCCACGGTGAACCGGGCGGCGTTCTCTGCCCATGTGCCCAGCAGCTCCCGGATGGTCAGCACAAAGCGCCCTTGCGCGTCCCGGTTCTTGATGGCACACAAAATCTGCTGTCCTACGCTGACCCGGTCGGCAGGGGAGGAGATGCGGCTTACCGACATACAGTCGATGGGCAGCAGGGCACTGATACCACAGCCCACGTCACAAAACGCGCCGAACGGCTCGATGTGGGTCACGGTACAGGGCAGGATATCCCCGGGCGAGAGGGTGTCCAGATACTCTGCCTTGCACAGCCGCTGCGCCTCGGCGCGGGAAAGCCGGTAGCAGGGCGCGCCGTCCTCGTCCGTGTCCAGCCCCTCGATGACAAAGCAGGTGGGGCGTCCCACCCGGGTCAGCACCGCAATATCCCGCACGGTACCGGTCTCGGCACCGTCCGCGCACTGGGCAAAGGGCATCACCGCCTTTACGCCGCCCAGCTCAAACCGCAGCTGCCGCCGGGTGTCAAAGGCAAGGGCAGTGGCCTGTAAAATCTCGCCGCTGGCCATGGCAGCCCGCAGCTCGGCAGGAGAAAGGCGGGCGGCAGAACGGTAACTGTTTTCGGTACGATAAGCTTGCATCATGTTTCATTCCTCTTTCTATATGGTTTTCGGGTCTCTGTGCGATGCTACAACGATATGCAGCAGTGTGCGCAGATATTTGCATTTTGTGCGGCTTTGCATTATACTATATCTGTATGCGCAGCACCCGCTCAGCGGGCGGCGGCACACACTGGCTCTGCCGGGCATCTGCGCGGCAGAAAAGAAGGGAGAGGTCGGATAAATATGGACATCGCTGTGGGAGATACCATCCTCACCCGCAAAAAGCACCCCTGCGGGGCATCCAGCTTCGAGGTGCTGCGGGTGGGCATGGATTTTAAGATCCGCTGCACCGGCTGCGGACGCGAGGTCATGCTGCCCCGCGCCAAAATTGAAAAGAACATCAAAAAGGTGGTAAAGCCCGGCAGCGCGCAGTAGCACGGCCAACGCACCCGAACCGGAACGAATTTGTAAGGAGAACTGCAAGGATGCAAGATATTTCTTCCCGGATGGATGCGGTCTGCCGCCGCTTTGAGGAACTTTCCATGCGGCTGAACCAGCCCGATACCGCCGCCGACCCGGCGCTGTTCCGCAAGCTGATGCGGGAGTACCACGACACCGAGCCGGTGGTGGAGGCTTACCGGGACTGGCAGACCGCGCTGGATCATCTGGCGCAGGCCAAAGCCCTGCTGGAGGAGCCCGGTTCACTGGACCCGGACTTCAAGCAGATGATACAGCAGGAAATCAGCGAAAAAAGTCAAGATGTGGCAAAGCTGGAAAATAATCTCAAAATTTTGCTGCTGCCCAAGGACGCGAACGACGGCAAAAACGTCATCATGGAGATCCGCGGCGGCGCTGGCGGCGAGGAAGCTGCTCTGTTTGCCCACAGCCTGCTGCGCATGTACACCATGTACGCCCAGAACCGTGGCTGGACACTGGAAGTGCTCAACCTGAACGAGACCGAACTTGGCGGCGTAAAGGAAGCCATCGTCTCAGTGGATGGCGTAGGTGCGTATAACCGTCTCAAGTATGAGAGCGGGGTGCACCGGGTGCAGCGTGTGCCGGAGACCGAGACCCAAGGCCGCATCCACACCTCCACTGCCACTGTGGCGGTAATGCCGCAGGCAGAGGAGGTGGACTTTGCGCTGGACATGAAGGACCTGCGCATTGATACCTTCCGCTCCTCCGGTGCGGGCGGTCAGCACATCAACAAGACCTCCAGCGCCATCCGCGTGACCCATATCCCCACAGGTACGGTGGTGGAGTGCCAGAACGAGCGCAGCCAGTTCCAGAACAAGGATAAGGCGCTGGAGATCCTGCGCAGCCGCCTCCTTGCACAAAAGCAGAAGGAGCAGCAGGATGCCATCAACGCCCAGCGTCAGGGGCAGGTGGGCACCGGCGACCGCAGCGAGAAGATCCGCACCTACAACTTCCCGCAGAATCGCTGCACCGACCACCGCATCGGCCTGACCGTCCATAATCTGGAAAAGATCATGGATGGCAATCTGGATGAGGTGATCGATGCCCTTGCCACCCATGAGCAGACCGAAAAGCTGCAAAGGCTGGGCGGGTAAACCCCGGCTTTGCGGGTGCAAAACCACTTGAACGAGTGCCAAGCAAATATACTTTACAGATAGAAAGAACGATGATTCGTATGGAAATTAAAACCAGAGTTTTGCCTGCCGATGAAGCAGGCGTAGCCGAGGCCGCACAGCTGCTGCGGCAGGGTCAGCTTGTGGCCCTGCCAACAGAAACGGTCTACGGCATTGCCGCCGATGCCCGCAATGGTGCGGCGGTGCGCGATATCTTTGTGGCCAAGGGACGCCCGCAGGATAACCCCCTCATCGTCCACGTCACCGGGCCGGAGATGCTGCCGGGTCTTGTCAGCGAGGTGCCGGAGCGTGCCCAGCTGCTGATGGCAGCCTTCTGCCCCGGCCCACTGACCATCATCATGCCGCGCGGGCCGGAGGTGGCGGATGAGTGCTGCGCCGGACTGGATACCGTGGGCATCCGGATGCCCAGCCACCCGGTAGCGCGGGCGGTTATCCAGCAGAGCGGCTGTGCCTTTGCTGCCCCCAGCGCCAACCTTTCCGGCAAGCCCAGCCCCACCAACGCACAGGATGTGTTCACCGATATGGACGGCCGCCTGCCGTTGATTTTGGACGGCGGCGAGTGCGATGTGGGTGTGGAGAGCACCGTGGTGTCGGTGGTGGGTGATAAACCCACCCTGTTCCGTCCCGGCCACATCACGCTGGAGGACTTGGAACGCGCCCTCGGCGAAGAGGTAGAGGTGTCCAAGGCCATTCTGGAAAAGCTGCCGGAGGGTGCTGTGGTGCGCAGCCCGGGCATGAAGTACAAACACTACGCCCCCAAGGCCGATGTGACCTTGCTCAACGGCACCTTTGCGCAGTTCAAGGCCTATGTGGACGCCCATAAAAACGAGAACCCCAGCTGCCTGTGCTTTACCGGCGAAAGCGCAAAGCTGGACGTGCCCTGCGTGGAATACGGCCGCGAGGGTGACGGTGCCGATCAGGCAAAGCACATCTTCCGCTCCCTGCGGGCACTGGATGAGCAGGGCGATGGCGTGGTCTACGCTCGCTGCCCGCAGAAGGACGGCCTGTCCATGGCAGTGTACAACCGCCTGATCCGCGCCGCTGCCTTCCGGGTGATCGACCTATGATCACCTTGGGCATCACGGGGCGCAGCGGCTGCGGCAAATCCACGGTCACGGCGGTATTTGCCGCCCACGGTGTGCCGCTGGCCGACGCCGACCAGCTCAGCCGGGAAATTTTGCTGCCCGGCTCGCCGCTGCTGCCGCAGCTTGCGGCGCGCTTCGGCGGGGATATTTTAAAGCCGGACGGCACGCTGGACCGCCGTCTGTTGGCTGACCGCGCCTTTGCCACCCCGGAGGGCAAGGCCGCGCTGGACAGTCTGACCCACCCCGCCATCGTGGCACGCATCCGGGCGGCAAAGCAGGCGGCTCAGACCGCTGGTGCGCCCCTTTTTGTACTGGACGGTGCGGTCATCGTGGGCACGGCGGCGCAGGCTGAATGCGATCGCCTGTGCGTGGTCACTGCACCCTTTGAAACCAGCGTGGCGCGCATCGTGGCGCGAGACGGCATCTCGCCGGAGATGGCTGCCCGCCGCTTGAACGCCCAGACCCCGGAACAGACTCTGACCGCACAGGCAGACTACATCCTGCACAACGACGCCGGGCTGGAGGCGCTGCAAGCAGCAGCCGCCCGCCTGTGTGAGCGGCTGCAGGCAGAAGGGGGCGTGACGGCAGCGCTTTGAACGAACAAAATTATGAAAAAGCCTACGACCCCATCGCCGCCCGGGAGCGCCGCGCGGCGCGGGAAAAACAGCGCCTTCGTAAACAGCAGCGCCGCCGACGGCGGTTGCTGCGGCTGGCTACATTGTGCTTGGCTGTGGTGCTTACGGTGTGCGTGGTACCGCCTTTGTGCAACCGGGCAGAGCAGCTTTTGTACCCCCGCAAGTACGAGCAGCTGGTGGAAAAATGGGCAGCAGCCTATGAGTTGGATCCGCTGCTGGTCTACGCCTTTATTCGCACCGAAAGCGGCTTTGACCCGCAGGCTACCTCCAGTGTGGATGCCCGGGGCTTGATGCAGATGACTGAGGAGACCTTTCTCTGGATGCGCAGCAAGATCGCCCCGGAGGAGCCGCTGACCTTTGCCGACCTGTACAGCCCCGATACCGCCATTCGCTTTGGGTGCTACTACCTGCACCTTTGCATGGTGCGCTACAAAGGGGATGTATCCACGGCAGCAGCGGCTTACCACAGCGGCTGGGGCACGGTGGATCAGCTGCTGCAAATAGAGGAACACTCGGCAGATGGGGAAACGCTGCAGGGCTTCCCTTATAACCAGATGCACCACTACGTCAACAAGATCACCGCCTGCTACCAGACCTATCAGCGTCTGTACGCAGGTCAATGATAAAAAGTTAAGGAGCGAAAAATCATGAGTGAGAAACTTACTGCAAAAGAGTACGCCGAAAAGCTGCTCTACACCCCCGAATACGCTGCCGACAAGCAGGCAGACGTAAAGGAAAAGGCTGCTGCCTTTGCCGAGGGCTACAAGAAATTTATGGACAGCGCCAAGACCGAGCGCGAGGCTGCCGTTGTCAGCGAGCAGATGCTGCTGGCTGCCGGCTACAAGGCTTTTGAGCCCAAAAAGGCCTACGCCCCCGGTGAGAAGGTCTACTTCATTCAGGAGAACAAGGCTGTTGTGGCGGCTACCATCGGCCAGAAGCCCTATGAAGAGGGCTTCCGTCTGGTCATCGCCCACATCGACTGCCCCCGTCTGGACCTGCGTCCCAACCCCCTGTATGAGTCTGACCACATGAGCTACTTCCGCACCCACTACTACGGCGGTATACGCAAGTACCAGTGGGCTACCATCCCGCTGGCCATCCACGGCGTGTTTACCCGCGCCGACGGCTCCAGCGTCAACTTTGCCATCGGTGAGGACGAAAACGATCCCGTGTTCTGCATCACCGACCTGCTGCCCCATCTGGGTGCTGAGCAGAACGAGCGCAAGCTCAGCGAGGGCATCAAGGGCGAGGAGCTGAACGTGCTCATCGGCTCTGACACTGTGGAGGAAGAGGACATCAAGGAGGCTGTCAAGCTGAACACCCTCATCCTGCTGAACCAGAAGTACGGCATCACCGAGCGCGACTTCACCCGCGCTGAGATCGAGGTGGTGCCCGCTGCCAAGGCACGCGATGTGGGCTTTGACCGCTCCATGATCGGTGCCTACGGCCACGATGACCGCGTGGATGCTTACCCCGCACTGCTGGCCGAGATCGAGACCAAGGATCCCGTGCACACCACCATCTGCGTGCTGACCGATAAGGAAGAGATCGGCTCTGACGGCGTGACCGGTATGCAGAGCATGTATGTGTTCCACTTTATGCAGCTGCTCTGCCGCGCTGCCGGTCAGGACGACATTCTCGCCTTCCGCAACAGCGTGTGCCTGTCTGCGGACGTGACCGCCGCCTACGACCCCTCTTGGGCAAGCGCCTTTGAGAAGCAGAACGGCACCTACGCCGGCCGCGGCATTGCCATCTTCAAGTACACCGGCAGCCGCGGCAAGAGCTCTGCCAGCGACGCCAACGCCGAGCTGCTGGGCGACATCACCCGGATGCTGGATGCCAACAACGTGGCATGGCAGATCGGCGAGATGGGCCGTCTGGATCTGGGCGGCGGCGGCACCATTGCCAAGTATGTGGCAAACCGCGGCATCAAGGTGCTGGATATGGGTGTGCCTGTGCTGTCCATGCACTCTCCCTTCGAGGTCATCCATAAGACCGACCTGTACATGGCTTACCGCACCTTCTCTGTGTTCTGCCAGTCTGCGGACTGATCCCCCGCGCTGACGGATATTTTGCATTGAAAAACCGAGCTGCCTGCACATTTTTGTGCGGCGGCTCGGTTTTTTGCGCAAAACCCTTGACCTTCAACCGGCTTTAAGGTGTAATGTAAGGGCGGAGGTGAAGCAAATGAACATCAAACAGGCTTCCGAACAAAGCGGCGTGTCCGCCCCGAACATCCGTTTTTATGAAAAAGAAGGGCTTCTCACACCGGCACGCAGGCAGGGCAATGACTACCGCGATTACACTGCCGGGAATGTTCGCACCCTCAAGCTCATCCGTATGCTGCGGATGCTGGATGTGCCGCTGCCTACCATCAAGGCGGTACTGCGCGGGGAACAGCCCCTGCAACAGGCGCTGCAAGCCCAGCAGACCGTGCTGGAGCAGCAGGCGGCGCAGCTGGCGGCAGCCATGCAGTTCTGCGCCGACCTTGCCCGGCAGGCTCCGCAGACAGACACGCTGGACGTGGACGCCTGCCTGACCCGCATGGAAAGCCCCACCCCGCAGCAGGGCTTCTTCTCCGGCTGGCTGCAGGATTACTGCACGCTGGCGCAGGTGCAGCATCAAAAGCACTTTTTCTTTATCCCGCAGGGCAGCATCAACACCCCGCAGGAGTTTACGGCGGCTTTGCAGGCCTATGCAGAGGAAAAGGGGATGCAGTTTACCCTGACCAAAGAGGGGATGTACCCGGAGTTTTTGCTGGACGACATCGCGTATAAGGCCTACCGCAACCCGGGCAAGTACCGGGACGAGATCTGTTGCGATGCTGTGCACCCCGAGCAGCTGGACGCCGGACTGCCAGCCCGGCGGGAGAAACTGCTGCGCATCCTGCATATCGCTGTGCCGCCGGTATGTACCTTTGCCGCCATTCTGGCGGCGGGGTGGC
>ULRI01027254.1_pt1 | contig 10393 bp, 8 predicted proteins | sample 1955291 | NCBI WGS metagenome assembly ULRI01 (sample SAMEA4835678, study PRJEB28245) | human gut metagenome | biome: gut microbiome; material: fecal sample | place: Denmark | collected 2008
ATCAGGAACGGCACCGCGAACGACACGATGGCGTAATACTTGAAAAGGCCCTGGATCGAGATCGTCGCAAGGATGTAGCCAAGGAACGTCGAGCCCGTGTCGCCCATAAACATCTTGGCCGGATTCTTGTTGTACGGCATGAAACCGAGGCACGCACCCACAAGCGCGGCCATCACGAGCGCCACATCGCTTTCAGAGACGAGCAGCGCGATGACGAGCATCGAAATGGCGCTGATGGTCGAAACGCCGCAGGCAAGGCCGTCGAGGCCGTCGATGAGGTTGACGGCGTTCGTGATACCGACGATCCACAAGACTGTGATGGGGATGGACAGCCAGCCGAGGTCCCAATACGGGCTTTCAGCAAAGACGTTCGGGTTGGAGAGCATCTGGATCACGACGCCGTGGAACACGGCGACGAGCGCCGCGAAGATCTGCACACAGAACTTAAAATACGCGCGCAGCGGGGACATATCGTCCACCACGCCCAAAACAACGATGATGGACGCGCCCAGCAAAATGCCCTGCAACTGATGGTCGACCTTGACGAACAGCAGCATGCTCACGATAAAGCCGAGGAAAATCGCGAGGCCGCCGAGGCGCGGTACGGGCTTTTTGTGCATGCGGCGGTTGTCCTTCGGCACGTCGATCGCGCCGATCTTATAGGCAAACGACTTGACGAGCGGGCACATCAGAAAGCTGACGGCAAACGCGCACAGCAGCGCGCCGCCGACGCTCAGCAATAACTCTTTCGGAATTCCGTTCATGTTCTCCACCCTTTAATCAGCGCGCGACAAAGCCGACCTTCTTGTAGACCTTGCGCAGCGTTTTTTCTGCCACGTAAGACGCCTTCTGTGCGCCCGCGCGATACACGGACTCGAGATACGCCTTGTCGCCCAAAATGCGCGTGGCCTCCTCGCGGATGGGGCGCAGGGTTTCAACGACGGCCTCGCCCACGGCGGGCTTGAACGCGCCGTAGCCCTTACCGGCGAACTCCTGCTCGATCTCGTCAAAGCTCTTGCCCGTCACGGCGGAGTAGATGGTCATCAGGTTCGCAACGCCGGGCTTGTTCGTGGGATCATAGCGCACGCAGTTTTCCGTGTCGCTGTCGGTCACGGCGCGCTTGAACTTGCGCAGGATATCCTCGGGCTTTTCCATCAGGTAAATGGAGCCGTTGGGGTCCTTATCGGACTTCGACATCTTGGCTCCCGGGTCGCTCAGGCTCATCACGCGCGCACCGACCTTGGGAATGTACGGCTCGGGCATCTTGAAGACGTCGCCATAGATGCCGTTGAAGCGCTGGACGATGTTGCGGCAGAGCTCGACATGCTGCTTCTGATCCTCGCCCACAGGGACATAGTCGGGCTGATAGAGCAGGATATCCGCCGCCATCAGCGCAGGATAGGTGAAGAGACCGCCGTTGATGTTCTCGCTGTTCTTGGCGGACTTGTCCTTAAACTGCGTCATGCGCGAGAGCTCGCCGAACATCGTATAGCAGTTCAGGACCCAGCCGAGCTCGGCGTGCTGCGGCACGTGGGACTGGATGAACAGCGTGTTCTTCTCGGGGTCCAAGCCGCAGGCGATGTACTGCGCCAGCTGCTCGAGCGTGCGGCGGCGCAGCGCCGCAGGGTCCTGACGCACGGTGATCGAGTGCATATCGGCCATGAAGTAGTAGTTGTCAAATTCCTCGTCGCGCTCCGCCCAGTTCTTGATCGCGCCGAGGTAGGACCCGAGGGTCAGATCGCCGCTGGGCTGAATGCCGGACAGCATCACTTTCTTGCGCGCCGCATTTTCCATGTTTTCCATCGTTTTTTCTCCGATCTGTTTGTTTTTCTCATTTTATCTCGAATTGCGCCGTTTTGGCGCAGCTATCGACCCAATTTGTTATGTTACCATACCCCTTTTCAAAATACAAGCATATTCCGGTGAAAAAGAGCGTCGTGCGTTCGTTGACTTTTCGGTCAAAATATGGTGTAATAAATTATCTTTATTTTGATTCCACTTCAGGAGGTCATCTATGTCCATCGACATGAAGTATTTTGAGGAAATGGAAGCGAAGATCCCGCACGGTAAGGTGCGCACGCGCTTCGCTCCCTCCCCCACGGGCTATATGCACGTGGGCAACCTGCGCACCGCGCTCTACACCTATCTGATCGCCCGCCACGCAAACGGCACGTTCATTCTCCGCATCGAGGATACCGACCAGGGGCGTCTCGTCGAGGGCGCAACGGACGTCATCTACCGCACGATGGCGGAATGCGGCCTTTCCCACGACGAAGGCCCCGACGTCGGCGGCCCCGTCGCCCCGTATATCCAGAGCGAGCGCCGCGACACCTACGGCAGGGACGCCGAGCTTTTAGTCGAGCGCGGCCACGCCTACTACTGCTTCTGCGAAAAGGCCGAGAGCGAGGAGGACAGCGGCGAATTTGACCGCGCGGACGATCCCTGCCGCGGCCTGCCGCTCGAAGAGGCCAAGGCGCGCGTCTCCGCGGGCGAGCCCTACGTCATTCGCCAGCGTATCCCGAAGAACGGCACCACGACCTTCCACGATGCAAGCTTTGGCGACATCACGGTGGAGAATAAGACGCTCGACGATCAGGTACTCTTGAAGCGCGACGGTCTGCCGACCTACAACTTTGCCAACGTCATCGACGACCACCTCATGGGCATCACCCATGTCGTGCGCGGCAGCGAATATCTCTCCTCCGCCCCGAAGTACAACCTCCTCTACGAGGGCTTCGGCTGGGAGGTGCCGACCTACGTGCACTGCTCCCCCGTCATGCGCGACGCGCAGCATAAGATGAGTAAACGCAACGGCGACCCGAGCTATGAAGACCTCAAGGCGCAGGGCTACCTGACGCCCGCCATCCTCAACTATGTGGCGCTGCTCGGCTGGTCGCCGCGCGGCGAGCAGAGCGAGCAGGAGTTCTTCACGCTCGACGAGCTGGTGGGGGCATTCGACATCGGCGGCATCTCCAAGTCCCCTGCCATTTTCGATATCGAAAAGCTGACGTATTTCAACGCGAATTATCTGCGCAATCTCCCGCCCGAGGAATTCTGTAAAGTTGCCGAGCCTTACATCCGTCAGGCCGTCAAGAACGAAGCGTACTCCGTCGGCGAGATCGCAGCACTCTTACAGGCCCGCTGCGAAAAGCTCACTGATATTCCCGAAAAGGTCGACTTCTTCGATGCTCTTCCCGAGTACGGCGTTGAGTTCTACACGAACAAGAAGTCCAAGACCAACAGCGAGGTCTCGCTCGACATGCTCAATAAGGTCCTGCCCAAGCTCGAGAGCCTTCCCGAGTGGACGAATGATGCCATCCATGACATGCTCGTCTCATTTGCCGAGGAGCTCGGCGTGAAGAACGCGACGCTCATGTGGCCGCTGCGCATCGCCGTTGCGGGCAAGCTCGTCACGCCCGGCGGCGCTGTCGAAATTTGCCATATCCTCGGCCGTGAGGAGACGATCAAGCGCGTCAAGGCCGGTATCGCCAAGCTGGCATGATCTTCGAACTCTGCCCTACGCTCTCGCGCGATCTCATCAAGCGGGAATTTTTGAACACCGCCGCCGCGTTTGGCGTGCTGGCGCTTCTTGGCTTCGCCGCCGGAACGATCTTCCCCGACATGGCACAGCAGACGCTTCAAAACTTCGCCGCGCAGGTCGAGCAGCTGGGACTTACCGACGATGTTCCCCAGTCGCAGATGATGGCGACGCTGTTTTTCAACAACATCACGGCGTCCCTCCTCTCGATGCTCTACGGGCTCATCCCGTTCCTGCCGCTCAGTGCGCTCGCGCTCGGCACGAATGCGCTGATGCTCGGCGCGTTCGCCGCCGTCTATCAGCAGCAGGGCATCGGTCTCGGTGTGTATGTTCTCGGCGTTTTGCCCCACGGCATTTTTGAGCTGTCCGCGCTGATCTTATCCTGCGCGCTGGGCCTTCTCATCTGCCGCACGGGGACGGAACGGATCCTCAAAAAGAGCGATACGCCCTTTTTCCGCCGTGTGCTGGACTGCATCCGCGTCTTTTTGACATTCTCTGTGCCGCTGCTGCTGGTGGCCGCGCTCATCGAGACGTACGTCACGCCTGCACTTTTGAACCTTGTGCTGTAAACGGCAAGGTTGACTTTCGTTCCACACAACTATATAATGGACCCGTCAAGATTTTGTAGAATTTTCATCTGCTGTTTCTTCAGGGATTGAGGAAAAGCACCGCTCCTGCGGCGCTTTTCCTTTTTCGTCAAAAAATGAGAGATTCGTCCCGCCGCGGGACAGAGAAAGAGAGGTGCGCATGGCGCAGACAGTTCCGGCAAGGCAGACCGTGCAGAACATGACGGAGGGCAGCCCCGTCTCGCTGATTTTGCGCTTTGCGCTGCCGATCTTCATCAGTCAGGTCTTCCAGCAGCTATACAGCACGGCGGACGCGTTCATTGTGGGCAAATACCTCGGCACGAACGCCTTTGCCGCTGTCAGCTCGTCCGGCACGCTCATCATGCTGCTCACAAGCCTCTTTATCGGCACGGCCATGGGCGCGGGCGTCGCGATCTCAAAGTACTTCGGCGCGGGCGACTATGAAAACGTCTCGCGCGCCGTCCACACGAACCTGGCGTTCGGTATCGTGTCGGGCACACTGCTGACGCTCATCGGCGTATTCCTCACGCCGACGTTTTTGGTCTGGATGAACACCGACGCGCAGGTCATGCCGCAGGCGGTCGAATACTTCCGCTACTACTTCCTCGGCGTGCTGGCAACGGTGCTCTACAACATGTGCACGAGCATTCTTAACGCCCTCGGCGACAGCCGGAGGCCCCTGCACTATCTGATCATTTCCTCGCTCGTCAACATCGCGCTCGACCTGCTGTTCATCGGCGCGTTCCGCTGGGGCGTCTGGTCCGCCGCGGTGGCGACTGTCCTCTCCCAGGGGACGAGCTGCGTGCTCTGCCTCATCCACCTGCTCAAAAAGGGCGAGGTCTACACCGTCACGCCGCGCAACATCCGCTTCCACGCCGGCATGCTCGGCGAGATCGTGCGATACGGTCTCCCCTCCGGCATCCAGAACTGCGTCATTGGCCTTGCCAATGTCATCGTCCAGTCGCAGATCAACTCGTTCGGCATGCTCGCGATGGCGGCCTACGGCGCGCACTGCAAGATCGAAGGCTTCGCCTTTCTGCCCATCACGAGCTTCACGATGGCCTGCACCACGTTCGTGGGTCAGAACCTCGGCGCCAAGCAGTATGACCGCGCCAAGCGCGGCGCGCGGTTCTGTATCATCATCGCCGTCGTGATGGCCGAGCTCATCGGCCTGTGCTATTACATCTGGGCAAGTCAGTTCATTTCTCTTTTCGACAGCACCCCCGGCGTTGTCGCCCTCGGCATGAAACAGGCGCGCACGGTGGCACTGTTCTACTGCCTGCTGGCGTTTTCGCACTCTATCGCGGCGGTCTGCCGCGGCGCGGGCCGCGCGGTCGTGCCGATGATGATCATGCTCTCCGTCTGGTGCGTCATCCGCATCATCTACATCATGCTCGTCGTCCACTTCATCGGCGAGATCGGCTACATCTACTGGGCGTATCCCTTCACCTGGGCGATCAGCTCCACCATCTATCTCATTTATTACCTGCGCTCTGACTGGGTGCACGGATTTGAAAGGTGACTCTATGTCTTCTCCTGCGTTCCGCTTCCGCCTCGCCACGCTTGACGACGCTCCCGCGCTTCTGAGCATCTATGCGCCGTACGTCGAAAAGACGGCCATCTCGTTTGAATACGACGTACCGTCGCTCGACGAATTCCGCCGCCGCATCGCGGATATCTCGCGCAAATACCCTTATCTCGTCGCGGAGGATGAAAATGGCCAGCTCCTCGGCTACGCCTATACGCACACGTTCATCGCGCGTAAGGCCTACGACCACTGTGCAGAGTCGACGATCTATCTCGCCCCCGACGCGCGCAAGCACGGTCTCGGCAAGCGCTTCTACCGCGCGATTGAGGAGCTGTCGCTCGCGCAGAACATCTATAATCTCTATGCCTGCATCGGCGAGCTGCAGGGGGCGGACGACGAATATTTAACGGACAACAGCATCCGCTTCCATGAGCACATGGGCTTCCGCCGCATCGGCGTGTTCACGCGCAGCGGCTACAAGTTCGGCCGCTGGTACAACATGTCCTGGGCGGAAAAACTGATCATGGAGCATCCCGAGCATCCCGAACCGGTCATCCCCTTCCCGCAGCTCGACAAGGCGCTTGTCGCCGACATCCTTCGCCGCGCCGCAGAATAAAGAACCGAAATTTTACAAAAAATCATGCACACCCTATTGACATTGCCGATGGGGTGTACTATATTTTCGTTCAAGTTAATACCGCAAACCGTTGAAGCGGAGATAACGGCAGTGATGCCTTCACAGAGAGCCTGCGATGCTGAAAATCAGGCAAGATACACATTGTCAAATGGACCGCTGAGGGTGCAGCGAAATGCGTTTTATGCGCAGAGTATCCTGCAACGTGTTGGCATACGTCAGTTGCCGGGAGATATGATGGTATCTCCGCCAAGCGCACGGGTAACCGTGAATTCAAGGTGGCACCGCGGATCGTTCGTTTCTCTTGTATCGCATTCGTCCTTGACAGACTGTACCGTTCTGTCGGGGGCGCTTTTGTTTGCGCAATAAGCTCCTTTGGCAGAACGCCAAAGGAGCTTTTCTTTTTCAGGAGGTCACTCATGCATATCCTGCCACCGCTCGAAACCGTCAAAGACATCGCCGCGACGCAGCAGTACGACGTGCTCCCGCTGAGCTGCGAAATTCTTTCCGACTTCATCACCCCCATCGAAGCGATGCGCATCCTCAAGAACGTGTCCACCCACTGTTACATGCTCGAATCCGCGCAGGCGGACGACCGCTGGGGCCGCTACACGTTTTTGGGCTTCGACCCAAAGCTCGAGATCACGTGCATTGACGGCAAAATGAAGGCTGGCGGCCTCACCGTCCGCACGGACGATCCGTCCCAATACCTGCGTGAGCTGCTATCAAGCTACAGAAGCCCCCGCTTCGACTACCTCCCCTCCTTCACCGGCGGGCTCGTGGGGGATTTTTCTTACGATTATCTCAAATACAGCGAGCCGAGCGTCCGCTGCGGCGAGCAGGACGAGGACAGCTTCAAGGATGTCGATTTGATGCTCTTTGACAAGGTCATCGCCTTCGATCATGTGCGGCAGAAGATCGTGCTCATCGTCAACATGGCGCTCAGCGACGTCGAGGTCGGCTACAACAAGGCAAAGCTCGAGCTTGAGCAGCTCGTCTCGCTCCTCAAAACCGGCGAAAAGAAGCAGGAAGCGCCGGGGCGGCTCCTCGGCGAAGTCACGCCGCTCTTCTCCAAAGAGCAGTTCTGCGCGATGGTCGAAACCGCCAAGCACCACATCCGCGAGGGCGATATCTTTCAGATCGTACTCCACGGCATGAAGTCCTACTTCTGCCAGGACGAGTACGGTCAGATCGCGCCGGTGTATTCCATCTCCGCCGGTCTCGACTACCCCGGCGTCGGCCCTGAGCATGCGTACCTGCACGACATCGGCCGCGCAGAGTATGTTGCCATCACCGATGAGGAGGCCGTGCAGGCGTTCGAATACCTCGCCCGCACGGAGGGCATCATTCCCGCCATCGAATCGGCCCACGCCGTCGCCTACGCGCGAAAGCTCGCACCCACGATGGGGAGCGAGCAGCTTCTTGTCGTCACGATCTCTGGCCGCGGCGACAAGGACTGCGCCGCCATCGCCCGCTACAGAGGGGAGGATCTTCATGAGTGATCTTGCAAGAGCATTTGACCACGGCAAGGCGTTCATCGCCTTTCTGACCTGCGGCGACCCCGATCTTGAAACGACCGCGGCTGCCGTCCGCGCTGCCGCGCAAAACGGCGCCGACCTCATCGAGCTCGGCATTCCCTTCTCCGACCCCACGGCGGAGGGGCCCGTCATTCAGGCCGCTAACCTGCGCGCCCTGCAAAGCGGCGTAACGACCGACAAGATTTTCGATCTCGTGCGCGAGCTGCGGCGCGGCGTGACGATCCCCATGGTTTTTATGACGTATGCGAATGTCGTCTTTTCCTACGGCACAGAGCGCTTTTTGTCCAACTGCCGCGATGTTGGCATCGACGGGCTCATCCTGCCGGACGTGCCGTATGAGGAAAAGGAAGAATTTCTCCCCGCGTGCCGCAAGTACGGCGTCGACTTCGTCTCCCTCATCGCACCGACGTCGGAGAACCGCATCGCGATGATCGCGCGCGAGGCCGAGGGCTTCCTCTATATCGTCTCGTCGCTCGGTGTCACGGGCGAGCGCAGCGAGATCAAGACCGGCCTCGCCTCCATCGTCTCCCTCGTGCGGGAAAACACAGATATTCCCTGCGCCATCGGCTTTGGCATCTCCAAGCCCGCGCAGGCGAAGAAGATGGCCGACCTCTCCGACGGCGCGATCGTCGGCTCCGCCATCGTCAAGCTCCTCGCCCAGTACGGCAAGGACGCGCCCGAGCACATCGGTGCGTATGTAAAAGAAATGAAAGACGCGCTGCGGTGAAAACAGGAAAAAGGCCCCTCTGCTTTGATGCAGAGGGGCCTTTTTTTACATAAATACGCCTTATCGTCCCGTCATTCGACGGAAAACGTCTCTCCGAAGACGGAAACGCTGCTCACTGTTTCCGGATCAAGAATTTCATCCATCCGGAAGCAGTAGCGCCCGCGCTTATCGACATAAATAAGGGTCAAAGAATCGCAGAAACGAAAAAATCCTTGAAAGCACAATGCTTTCAAGGATCAATCATGGTGCGCGAGGCGGGACTTGAACCCGCACGCCCGTAATGAGCACTAGAACCTGAATCTAGCGAGTCTGCCAATTCCACCACTCGCGCATATTTAATTTTTAAAAAGATGGTGCGGATGGCGGGACTTGAACCCGCACGTCCATACGAACACTAGCACCTCAAGCTAGCCTGTCTGCCAATTCCAGCACACCCGCATGTTCATCTTTCAAGCGGCTGTCTCTCAACGACCGCTTGGCTATTATAAGCCCAAAATAGGCCAAATGTCAACCTTTTTTTGAGAGAAAAAATAAAAAATTTTGCTGTAAGATAAATGGCGGAAAAGCTCAGATTTTCCAAACTTTTCCGGCATCTATTTCGTGTTAAAGCTGCGCGAGCGTCTCCCCCACCGCGCCCGTGATGACAAGGTCGGCACCAAGTCCGCGGTCGAGCGGCGTCTTGTTGATGACAACGAGCTTGTGTCCACGATAGTAGCGCACGAGGCCCGCCGCCGGATAGACCGCGAGCGATGTGCCCGCGATGATGAGCACGTCGGCCTCCTGAATGTACTCCACCGCGCGATAGAGTGTCTTTTCGTCCAGGCCCTCTTCGTAGAGCACCACGTCGGGCTTGATGCGCCCGCCGCAGGTGCAGCGCGGCACGCCCTGCGAATGCTTGATGTAGGACACGTCGTAGAACTTGCCGCACTTCTCGCAGTAGTTGCGCAAGGTGCTTCCGTGCAGCTCGAGGACATTCTTGCTGCCCGCCGCCTGATGCAGCCCGTCGATATTCTGCGTGATGACGGCCTTGAGCTTCCCTTCCTTTTCCCACTCGGCGAGCTTTAAGTGCGCGGCGTTGGGCTTTGCGCCTTCGCAGAGGAGCTTCGCGCGGTAAAAGGCGAAAAACTTCTCGGGATAGCGCTCATAATACGTGTGACTCAGGATCGTCTCCGGCGGGTCGTCCCACTGCTGATGATACAGGCCATCCACACTGCGAAAATCCGGGATACCGCTCTCGGTCGAAACACCTGCCCCGCCGAAAAACACGATGTTGTCCGTTCCGTCAATGAGTTCCTTCAGCTTTTTGATTTCTTCCGTCATCGGTTCTCCTTTTGCGCTCGTGCGCTTATCTCACATAGCTCTTGTCGATCTGCACGATGGCAAAATAGCGCGGATCAAGCTCGTGTACCGCCCGCTTGATCTTCTCCTCCGCTTCCCTGTCGCTCAGCGCGCAGCCATACGGCACCACGGCATCGAAGATGACGTTCGTGTGCGTCGGCCCCGTGACCATGCGAAAGTCGTGGATGGAGATATTCTCGTCGATGCCGCGCACGAGCGAGGCGATCTTCTGATGCGCGGCGTTGGTGGTCTCGTCGTCCGTCACGATGGGGTCCATGTGGATGACCGCCTCGCAGCCGAGCCTGTCATGCAGTTTCTTTTCCACGTTGTCGATCTCGTCGTGCAGAGCGAGGATATCGCCGTGCGCGGGGACCTCAGCATGCAGCGAGATCATCACGCGTCCGGGGCCGTAGTCGTGCACCACAAGGTCGTGGATGCCGCAGACAACCTGACTTTCCATCACGATGTCGCGGATCTCCTGCACGAACTCCTCCGATGGCGGC
>ULRI01005823.1_pt1 | contig 10324 bp, 9 predicted proteins | sample 1955291 | NCBI WGS metagenome assembly ULRI01 (sample SAMEA4835678, study PRJEB28245) | human gut metagenome | biome: gut microbiome; material: fecal sample | place: Denmark | collected 2008
TATGACCCACGGCGATGACGACGGCCTGATCCTGCCCCCGGCAGTGGCCCCCATCCAGGTCGTGGTCGTGCCCATCGCCGCCCACAAGCCCGGCGTTTCCGAGAAGGCTGCCGAGCTGGCTGAGAAGATCAGCAAGTATGCCCGCGTCAAGCTGGACGACAGCGACAACGCCCCCGGCTGGAAGTTCTCCCAGTGGGAGATGAAGGGCGTTCCCCTGCGCCTGGAGATCGGCCCCAAGGATCTGGAAAAGAACCAGTGCGTGCTGGTTCGCCGCGACACCCGTGAAAAGATCTTCGTGAGCCTGGATGAGCTGGAGACCGCGATCCCGGCCCAGCTGGAGGCCCTGCGCAAGGACCTGTACGAGCGTGCCCTCGCCAACCGCGAGAAGCGCACCTGGGCAGCCACCACCATGGAGGAAGTCAAGGAGCTGGCCAAGGCCAACACCGGCTACATCAAGACCATGTGGTGCGGCGACCTGGCCTGCGAGATGAAGATGAAGGAAGAGGCTGGCCTGTCCAGCCGCTGCATGCCCTTTGAGCAGGAGCACATCAGCGATGTCTGCCCCTGCTGCGGCAAGCCCGCCAGCAAGATGGTCTACTGGGGCGTGGCCTACTAAGCCGCTCCACAGTCAGAGCCTGATCAGATGAAAAAAGCAGCTTTCCCGCCCAGCGAGAGAGCTGCTTTTTTGTATCTGCCTATTGACAATTATGTATCTACTGTATATACTGTAAATATACAGATGCAACGGAGGCGGCAGACATGAATCTCTTCATCGATAACAAGAGCGGTGCACCCATCTACGAGCAGCTTTACACCCAGATCAAGAACCAGATATTGAGCGGGGAACTGCAGCCGGAGGAAGCGATGCCATCCATCCGGGGGCTGGCGCGGGATCTGCGCATCAGTGTTATCACCACAAAGCGGGCCTACGATGAGCTGGAACAGGAGGGCTTTTTGTACGCCGTGCCCGCCAAGGGCTTTTTCGTGGCAGCGAAAAACACCGAGCTGCTCCGGGAAGAGAACCTGAAAAAAATCGAAGCACACCTGACGGAAGCCGTCCGGCTGGCGGCACCCTGCGGGCTGACCAAACAGGAACTGACCGAAATGTTGGAATTGCTGTGGGAGGAATGAACCATGAACGCATTAGAACTGCATGGCCTTGAAAAGCACTACCCGGATTTTACGCTGGGGCCCATTGATCTGGAACTGCCCGGCGGCACAGTCTGCGGGCTGATCGGTGAGAACGGCGCGGGCAAGAGCACGACCATTAAGCTGATCTTGGACATGATCGACGGGGACGCTGGCACTGTGAAGCTGTTCGGGCAGGAGGAAATCACCCCGCTTGCCAAAGCCGATATCGGCGTGGTGCTGGGCGGCGAGGGCATCCCCACCTGCCTGACCGCGCCGCAGGTGGGGAAAGTGATGGCGGGCATCTATCCCAACTGGGATGCCGCCGCCTACGCCGACTGGTGCCGCCGCTTTGACCTGCCGGAGAAAAAGCGCTACGCCGATTACTCCACCGGCATGAAGATGAAGCAGTGCCTTGCCGTGGCACTTTCTCATCACCCCAAGCTGCTGCTGTTGGACGAAGCCACCAGCGGTCTGGACCCGGTGGTGCGGGATGAGCTGATCGATCTGCTGCTGGACTTTGTGCGGGACGAGGATCACGCAATTTTGATCTCGTCCCACATCGTCAGCGATTTGGAAAAGCTCTGCGATACCATTGCCTTTCTGCACAAGGGGAAGCTCCTGCTCTGTGAGGACAAGGACACGCTGCGGGAGGAGTACGCCCTCTGGCACGGCACTGCCGGGCAATTGGAGGAGCTGGATAAGAACGCCATCGTCAGCCGTCGGGTGACAGCTTACGGGGCCGAGGCACTGGTGAAGAGGGAACTTGTCCCGGCGGGCAGCACCCTGACACCGGTGAGCATCGAAGAACTGTTCGTTTTGATGGTGAAAGGGGAGAATGTGCGATGAAAGGTTTGCTGTTGAAGGATTGGTATCAAGTCAGAACCAGTATGAAAACCATGTACCTGACGGTTGCATTTGTGCTGGTGATCTGGGTGTTCAGCACATCGAACGCCTATGTGTTCCCGGTGAGTTATGCGGCCATTTTTCTGGGCATCCTGCCGGTGAACCTGCTCACCTACGACCAGAGCGTTGGTTGGGTGGAGTATGGCCGGACGCTTCCGGTGAGCAAAAAGACGCTGGTGGCGGAAAAGTACCTCATCGGTCTGTTCTGCGCTGCGGCGGCTGTTGTGATCGGAGGACTGTTCGTAACGGTGATCCCTCTGCGCACCGGAACGGCCCCGGACAAGGATGTGCTGTCCCTGCTGGCGGGCAGTGTGTGTGCCATCCTGCTGATCAACGGCATTTCCCTGCCGCTGCTGTACCGCTTTGGGGCCGAAAAAGCCCGCATGATCTACGTCCTGACCTTTGCCGGACTGGGTGCCCTGCTGGGCGGCGGCGGTGCCGTGATGGATGAACTGCAGCAGAACGGCCCGGGAAGTGGGCCGCTGCCTGTGCCCCTCTGGCTGGCCGCAGTGCTTCTGCTGGCGGTGCTGGCCCTGTATGCCGTGTCCTGGCGGGTGTCGGTGGCATGGTATGGAAAGTATAAGAAGTAAGCTCTTCTTTGTGCAATAGAGCAATAATCCGGTAAAAAAACTGTAAAAGGGGTTGAAAAATCCGGCCCGGCGTAGTATGATAACGGGGCTGAAAGAAAAATCTTACACCAAGGAGGAGTTTGTTTCCATGTCCAGTGACCATACGGATCACCCCAAACAACGCTTCTCCTGCGATGCGGGCCGTGCAAACGTGTTAGCCGCATCCTGAACTGCATGCCCTTTGTACACCGCAGGAGTTGTAACCAGACCGATGCGGTGTATTTTTTATGCCCGAAAACGGGAAACGGAGGGACCAAACCATGCAGAAGAAAAATTATGTGCAGGAGATTCTGGACATCATCCACAGCGGTCTGCCCCAGGCAGAGCTGGCTGAAAAGCTGTCCGATTACCATGAAAATGACCTGGCCGATGCCCTGACGGCCCTGACACCGGAGGAGCGCCAGAAGGTGTACACCGCACTGGGCGTGGATACGGTGTCAGAGATCTTCTCCTATCTGGACGATGCGGAGCCTTACCTGAAGGAGCTGGACCCCGAGCGGGCCGCCCGGGTCATCTCCCACATGGATTCGGACGATGCCGTGGATGCTCTGGATGACCTGGAAGAGGACGATAAGGCAAAGATCGTCCACCAGCTGGACAAGGATGCCGCCGATGATGTGAAGCTGCTGCTCTCCTATCACGAGGACGAGATCGGCAGCTGCATGACCACCAACTACATCTGCATCCGCAGGAATATGACCATCCGACAGGCCATGAGTGAGCTGGTGAAGCAGGCAGGCGAGAATGATAACATCTCCACCCTGTATGTAGTGGATGAGAACGAGCACTTTTATGGTGCCATTGACCTGAAAGACCTCATCGTGGCCCGTGCGGAGGAGAGCCTGGAAAAGCTGATCGCACGCTCCTACCCCTACGTCACCGACCACGAGAAGATCAGCGACTGCATCGACCGCATCGTGGACTACGCCGAGCGCTCACTCCCTGTCCTGAACGACAGCGGGAAGCTGCTGGGCATCATCACCTCGGCGGATGTGGTCGAGCTGGTGGACGACGAGATGGGCGATGATTACGCAAAACTCGGCGGCTTGACCAGCGAGGAGGACCTGAGCGAGGGTGTGTTCCAGAGTGTGAAAAAGCGCCTGCCCTGGCTGATTGCCCTGCTGTTCCTCGGGATGCTGGTGTCCTCGGTGGTGGGTGCGTTTGAATCGGTGGTGGCGGTGCTGCCCATCGTCATCTGCTTCCAGTCCATGGTGCTGGATATGGCCGGCAATGTGGGCACCCAGTCGCTGGCTGTGACCATCCGTGTGCTGGTGGACGAGAACCTGACCACTGCCAAAAAACTCCAGCTGCTCTGGAAGGAAATGCGGGTGGGCCTGACCAACGGTGCACTGCTGGCCGTGCTGGCGCTGGGCTTCCTGGGCTGCTACATCCACTTCTTCAAGGCCTACGCCTGGGGTGAAGCCTTCCTGCTCTCGGGCTGTGTGGGCGTATCTCTGGTCGTGGCCATGGTGATCTCCAGCCTGGTGGGCACGGTCATCCCCATGCTGTTCCATAAGATCCACATCGACCCCGCCGTGGCTTCCGGCCCGCTCATCACCACCATCAATGATCTGGTGGCTGTGGTGGTTTACTATGGCCTGGCCGCCGTGGTGCTGATCGATATGTTCCATCTGGGCTGAAATAGAGAAAGGCTGTTGCCGACAACTCCCTCAGTCACGGCTTCGCCGCGCCAGCTCCCTCTTGGAGGGAGCCTTGACGTAATGGCAATCTGTGAAAGCCTCCCTCATTGAGGGAGGTGGCATCGCGTGAGCGATGACGGAAGGAGTTTGGCAACAGCCTCTTTTTACTTATTTTGTATCCAATACCGCTGTGTCAGCGTTCCATCGGAGGAATCGAACTGCTCGTCCTCCAGCACGCCGCCGTTGGCGCGGATGGTCTTTGCTGAGGCAACGTTGTAATGGTCGCAGCAGATGCGCACCTTTTCGATGCCTCGTTCTTTTGCCTTTTCCAGCGTCAGGCGAAGCATCTGGGTGGCGTAGCCGTTCTGCCGCTCCGAGGGGCGGACGCTGTACCCGATGTGCCCGCCGTAGGTCAGCAGGTAATCGTTGAGCCGGTGGCGCAGGTTGGTCATGCCCACCAGATGCTCGTGCTCATCCAGAGCAAGATACTCCGTGGCGGGCACGAGACCGGCGGGGGTTGTGGCTGGGTCTTTCAGCTTGCGGAGTTGGGCCAGCCAGGCATCGAAGTCGGCATATTTGTCCAGAGCCGAGGTGCCGTCCATCCGGGAGTTGATGGCCAGAAATTCTTCCCGGTAGGCCATTACCTGTTCCCGGTCGCCCTCATCCGGCTCCCGCAGGTGGATCTTCTGGGGTGAGGTGCGCCGGGTGGCGGTGCGGAAATCCGGAGCTTTCATCAGGCCGTGGCAGTTGCAGTAGAAGTAAAGCACACCTGCGCCCCGCAGGGAGAAGCGGGCAGAGGCATCTCCCTCGGGGTAGAGCTTGACCAGCTGCAGCTTATCGCCGGTGAGGTAGGCCAGAAACGAGATGTAATGGTTTTTCTCCATGGGGTGGTGCAGGGTGACGAAGAGCTCGTCCTCCACCCGCTCCACGGTCAGCTGATGATGCTCGTCGGCATCCTCGGCTTCGGCGATGTCCAGCGCAGGCAGGGTGATGCCGCAGCAGCTCACCACAGCCTGCCCGGTGGCGTGGAGCACATTGCCGCAGAGAGGGCAGACATAGAGCTTGCTCCGCAGCAGGTTGGCTGCCCGGTTCCGGTTGATGATGGGTTCTCCCTGCATCAGCTCCAGCACGCTGACTCCCAGAGCCGCAGCCAGCGGTTCCAGCAGGGAGATATCGGGCAGACCCTTGGCGGTCTCCCACTTGGAAATGGTCTTGGCGCTGACAGAGAGCGTTCCGGCAAGCTCTGCCTGGGTCAGGCCCTTGGCTTCCCGCAGCCGTCGGATGGTACTGCCGGTGACGTATGTGTTCATGTGTTGTCCTCCTGAAGTAACCCCAGCCATTGCGGTGGGGGCTGTTGTTAGACCAAAGTATAACCCAACAAAAAACTCCACGCAACCTACGCTGCGTGGAGTTCGTGCTTTCAGGAATTATTCGGCCTCGGTCTCGTCTTCCTCGTCCGGGTCCAGCTCCATGGTGAACACGGCCTTTTTCAGTTTGCCGCAGCCCTGGGCCTTCAAGCCGGATTTGTACGGCTCCCCGGCCAGATAGAGGGCAAAGCGGCCCTCGCAGAGCATTCCGGCAATGCTGGTGCCGGCGGTACCCACGATGGTATCAGCGGCTTCGTTAGCGGGCCGGGTGGGGCTGAACTCGCCCAGGGACACTTCAAACAGCTCGCTGCCCTCGAGGTCGGTCTCAAGGGTCAGGTGGTTGTCGTGCCGGACAAAGGGGGCCTTGTCGCTGGCCTGCGGGGTCACGGTGCTCACCGTGACCACAGCCTTGTCACCATCGATGCGGGTGCGCCCGGCGGGCAGGTTGTTGATATCCCGCGCCATGATGAACTCGATGACGCTGTCCAGACTGCTGCACAGGCCCAGATAGTTGGGGAGATTGTTCAGGGTATCGTAGATCATGGATCAGTCCTCTTTCGGGTCGGTCAGAAGCTCCTTGATGCTGGGCACAACGCCGCCCAGATTTTGCAGCTCCGACGGAATGATGATCTTGGTGGCCTTGCCGTTGGCGACTTTGGCCAGTGCCTCCAGGCTGCGCAGAGCCAGCACCTTGTCGTTGGGCATAGCCTCGTTCAGCAGGCGGATGGCATCGGCGTTGGCCTTCTGCACCGCGAGAATGGCCTGCGCCTCGCCCTCAGCTTCGAGAATGCGCTGCTGTTTGACGGCATCGGCACGGAGGATGGCGGATTCCTTTTCGCCCTCGGCGGCGGTGATGGCGGCCTGCTTCTCACCGTCGGCCTTCAGGATAACGGCGCGCTTTTCGCGCTCTGCCTTCATCTGCTTCTCCATGGCTTCCTGGATCTCGCGCGGCGGGATGATGTTCTTGACCTCCACGCGGTTGACCTTGATGCCCCACTTGTCGGTGGCTTCATCGAGGATGGCCGTGATCTTGCCGTTGATGACATCGCGGCTGGTCAGGGTGTGATCCAGCTCCATTTCACCGATGATGTTGCGCAGGGTGGTGGCGGAAAGGCTCTCGATGGCTGCGATGGGCTGGTTGACACCGTAGGTGTAGAGCTTGGCATCCATGACCTGGAAGAACACCACGGTGTCGATCTGCATGGTAACGTTATCGCGGGTGATCACAGGCTGGGGAGGAAAGTCCGCGACCTGCTCCTTCAGGCTGACCTTTTTGGCGATCCGCTCAATGAACGGGATCTTGACATGCAGGCCGGCCGACCAGGTGTCGGAGTAGCTGCCCAGACGCTCCACAACGTACACCATGGACTGGGGTACGATGACGATGTTGGTGACGACGATGAGCAGGATGACAAAGATGAGCGCGAGGATCACGAACAGCATGATAGGCATAGAGACGCTCCTTTTTTCAGTGGTTGATGGATTCGGTCAGGATGGGTTCCACGATGAGCAGGGTGCTGTGGATCTCGGTGACCCGGCAGGTCTGCCCGGGGGTCAGGGTATCGCCGGGGGTGGCGCAGCGGGCGCTCCAGTCCACGCCATCCAGCCGCACCCGGCCCGTCTGCTGGGCAGAAACGGGGGTCAGCACCCGGGCCTCCCGGCCAAGGGCGCGGTCACCGTTGGTGGGGGTGGGCTGCTTGTGCAGCCGTTTGGCCAGCGGCTTGAATGCCAGCAGGCAGACCGCGCTGACCGCAATGAACACCACCGCCTGCACCCGGAACGAGTGGGTGAACAGGCAGCAGAGCAGGGCTGCCGCGCTGCCTGCCGCAAACCAGACGGATACCATGCTGAAGGTCATGCCCTCCAGCGCCAGGAAACCGACGGCGGCAAGGAGCCAGAAAATGGGGTCAATGGACATCGAACATCCCTCCTTCTTCGTTTATTATATAACAAAGGCGTGGAAATGACAATATGTTGTTATTTAAGGGCGAGTGCTGCTTTGTTCAACCTCTCAGTCGCAGGCTTCGCCGCGACAGCTCCCGGGGAGGTGGCATCAAGCGTCAGCGAAGATGACGGAGAGGTTTAATCCGTCTCCTTATACATAATCATAATAGCTGTGGTCCGGGTTATGCCCCACCTCTTCCACCACGATGGTGAAGCCCATGGGATTCACCTCAGTGCTCTTGCCGCTGGCAAGGGTCTCCACGATGATATGTTCGGTGCGGTTGACGATGATCTCCGCGGTCTCCACCTTGCCCACCCGTTGGTAGTGCAGGATACCGTCCTCGGCACGCAGGACCCGCAGCTGGCCGGTGCGGAAAGCCTCGCAGGTGTGGCGGAGCTGTGCCAGCTGTGCCAGCACGGGGCGCAGGCGCTGTTCGTGGGCATCCCACCGGAAGAAAGCCCGGTTGAAGGGGTCCCGGTAGCCCTGCATGGCGATCTCGTCGCCGTAGTACAGGCAGGGCACACCCGGCAGGGTGTAGATGATGGCGTAGGCCATCCGCAGGCGGAGCAGGCCCTCCTCGTAGGCATCGCCGGTCACACAGCGGCCGCTCTGCCACGCGCGGCCCCGGCCATTGGCGGGCTCGTCAGCGATCACGGTCAGGGCACGCTCGGTGTCGTGGGTGGAGAGGAAATTCAGGGCGGTGTCCATGGCAGGGGCAGGGTAGTGCTCGCAGATGGTCAGGATCTCCGTCATGGCCTGCTCGGCGGGCTTGCCCTTGACGAAATCCAGCACGGCGTTCTTAAAGGGGTAGTTCATCACGCTGTCCAGGCCCTTGCCCAGCAGATAGGTGCGGCGCTTATTGAAGCCGAACTTGGTGGTGGCATCCTCCCACACCTCGCCCAGCAGGAACTTTTCGGGGCTGACCCGCTTGACGGCGGCGCGCACCTTCTCAATGAATTCATCGGGCAGCTCATCGGCTACATCCAGCCGGAAGCCTGCCGCGCCGCGCCGCAGCCAGGTGTCGATGACACCGCCCGGGCCGGTGATGAACTCCACATAGGAGGGGGTCTCTTCGTCGACCTCGGGCAGGGTCTCAAAGCCCCACCAGCTGCGGTAGCCGTCCTTGTACTGGGGGCCGAAATCGTACCAGCAGCGGTAAGGGGAGTTGGGGTCCCGGTACGCGCCGCCCTCACCATAGCGGCCCTCGCGGTTGAAATAGCGGCTGTCGGAGCCGGTGTGGCTGAACACGCCGTCCAGCACGATGCCGATGCCGTACTTCTGGGCGGCGGTGCACAGCGCCTCAAAATCCTCGTTGGTGCCCAGCAGGGGGTCCACATTCAGGTAGTCGGCGGTGTTGTAGCGGTGGTTGGAGTGGGCCTCAAAGATGGGGTTGAGGTAGATGAAATCCACCCCCATCTCGTGCAGGTAGGGGAGCTTTTGCTGGATGCCCTTGAGGTCGCCGCCGAAATAATCCTCATTCAGGTGGCCGCCCACCTCGTTGGGCTGCCAGAAGGGCTCTGCGTGCTTGTCGGCCTGATAGATGCGGTCGGCAAAGGGCATGGGCTTGTTCTCCACGCCTTCGCAGAAGCGGTCCGGGAAGATCTGATAGAATACCTTACCCTTGATGCTTTCGGGGGTCTCAAAGTCCTGCTCATAGACCGTGATCTGCCAACTTTCGCCATCCTGCCAGCTGATCACACCGCAGTTGTCGGGGCCGCGCACGATGCGGCGGAAGTCGGTGTAGAGGTCGAAGTAGTAGAAGTAGAGGCCCGGGTCATTCAGAGGCACTTCCACAGAAAAGTGGTTCTGCCTGGGGGTCTGGCCATCGAAGTTCATCCGGTAGTAGACGGGAACATCGAACTTACCCTCTTTTTTCAGGACAAGGTGCGGGTCTACATAGCCCAGCTCTTCGGGGATGCAGAGCGACAGCCGGACAGTCTGCCCGGCGCGCACCGCACCAAAGGGCTGCTTGAAATAGGGGTCAAAACTGTTGAACAGACAAGACAAGTGGGGTCGTTCCTTTCTCAAAAAAAGCCCCGGTTCCGTAATGGCTCCGGGGCAGAGATATATTTGTGCTAAACCCTTCCGTCAATGCTTCGCATTGCCACCTCCCCTAGTAGGGGAGGCCTTGGCAGAACGGTGAAGTCTGTGCGTAAAGGAAAAGCTGTAAAACTTCCCGTAACGCCAGAGACCCCACTACGAGGGGGGCTGTCACCGTAGGTGACTGGGGGGTTAACCTTTCCAATTACTTCACAGCAGAAGCGTGCCAGATATCGCGGGCGTAATCCAGCACAGAACGGTCTGCGCTGAAGATGCCGCTGTTGGCGGTGTTCTTCAGGCTCATCTGTGCCCACTTCTCGCGGTCAGCATACAGGCGCTGCAGGTCGGCCTGAGCACGGCGGTAATCCTTGAAGTCGGCCATGACCATATAAGGATCGCTGGTGCGCAGGTTCTCGGTGACCTCGTGGAAGTCCTCGCCGTTCCAGCCGCGCTCCAGGAAGTTCAGAGCGGCATTTGCCACGTCATCGCCCATGATGAAGGCGCTGGGGTGGTAGCCCACCTGCTTGAGGTTGTTGACCTCGGGAGTCAGCATGCCGAAGATCAGCTCGTTCTCCTTGCCGGCGGCATCGGCGATCTCAACGTTTGCGCCGTCCAGCGTACCCAGCGTGATGGCACCGTTCAGCATGAACTTCATGTTGCCGGTACCGG
>ULRI01032447.1_pt1 | contig 10288 bp, 9 predicted proteins | sample 1955291 | NCBI WGS metagenome assembly ULRI01 (sample SAMEA4835678, study PRJEB28245) | human gut metagenome | biome: gut microbiome; material: fecal sample | place: Denmark | collected 2008
CTGCGACTGGAGCCGCGACCGCTTCACCATGGACGAGGGCTGCTCCCGCGCCGTGCGCGAGACCTTCTGCGAGCTGTACGAAAAGGGCCTGATCTACAAGGGCAGCCGCATCATCAACTGGTGCCCCCACTGCCTGACGGCCCTGTCCGACGCCGAGGTGGAGTACACCGATAAGCCCGGCAATCTGTGGTATATCCGTTACCCCCTGGCGGACGGCAGCGGTGACATCGTGATCGCCACCACCCGCCCGGAGACCATGTTCGGCGATACCGGCGTGGCGGTGAACCCGGAGGACGAGAAATTCAAGCACCTGATCGGCAAGACCTGCATCCTGCCCATTATGAACCGCGAGATCCCCATCGTGGGCGACGATTACTGCGAGATAGGCTTCGGTACCGGCGCCGTGAAGATGACCCCCGCCCATGACCCCAACGACTTCGAGGTGGGCCTGCGGCACAATCTGGAGGTCATCCGCTGCATCAGCGACGACGGCACCATGAACGAGAACGCCGGCAAATATGAGGGAATGGACCGCTACGCCTGCCGCAAGGCGGTGGTGGCAGATCTGGAGACGCAGGGCTACCTGGTCAAGACCGAACCGTACAGCCACAACGTGGGCACCTGCTACCGCTGCCACAACGATGTGGAGCCCCTGATCTCCGCCCAGTGGTTCGTGAAGATGGCGCCCCTGGCCAAGGAGGCCATCCGTGTGGTGGAGGATGGGACCATTAAGTTCGTGCCTGAGCGCTTCACCAAGACCTATATCAACTGGATGGAGAACGTCCATGACTGGTGTATCTCCCGCCAGCTGTGGTGGGGCCACCAGATTCCCGCATGGTACTGCGACGAGTGCGGCCACATCAATGTCAGCCGTGAGGATCCCACCAAGTGCGAAAAGTGCGGCTGCACGCACCTGACCCGCGAGGAGGACGTGCTGGATACCTGGTTCAGCTCCGCTCTGTGGCCCTTCTCCACCCTGGGTTGGCCCGACACCGATGCGCCCGACCTGAAGTACTGGTATCCCACCTCCGTCATGGTCACCGGCTACGATATTATCTTCTTCTGGGTGGCCCGCATGATCTTCTCCGGAATGGAGCAGATGAAGAAGGAGCCCTTCAAGACCGTGTTCATCCACGGCCTTGTCCGCGATGACAAGGGCCGCAAGATGTCCAAGTCCCTGGGCAACGGAATTGACCCCCTTGAGATGGCCGAGAAGTACGGCGCAGACGCTCTGCGCTTCAACCTGATCACCGGTAACAGCCCCGGCAATGATATGCGCTTCTTCGTGGAGAAGTGCGAAGCCATGCGTAACTTTGCCAATAAAATCTGGAATGCCAGCCGCTTCGTCATGATGAACTTGTCCATCGACAAGGTCGAGCTGCCCGAGAAGCTGGAGCTGGAGGACAAATGGATCCTCAGCAAGCTGAATACCTTGATCCGCGAGGTCACCGACAATCTGGAGGCCTACGAGCTGGGCGTGGCATCCGCCAAGATCTACGACTTCATCTGGGACACCTACTGCGACTGGTATATCGAGCTGACCAAGACCCGCCTGAATGGCGAGGATGCGCAGGCAAAGCAGGCCGCCGAGAATGTGCTGTGCTATGTGTTGCTGCGTATCCTGGAACTGCTGCACCCGTTCATGCCCTTCATCACCGAGGAGATCTGGCAGGCGCTGCCCCACGAGGGCCGGTACCTCATCTCCGCCGAGTGGCCGGAGTATCAGGATGCGCTGCACTTCCCGGAGGCCGAGGCCGCTATGGAGGCCGTCAAGGACGCCATCTCCGCCATCCGTGCCCGCCGCGCCGAGATGAACGTGCCGCCCAGCCGCAAGGCTCAGGTCATCCTTGTGACGGCGCAGCCGGAGAACTACCAGTTGGGCGCACACTTCATCACCCGCATGGCCTACGCCAGCGAGCTGACGGTGCTGACCGCCGCGCCTGCCGACCTGACCGGCATGGTGACCGTCGCCACTCACGACGCCACGGTGTATATGCCCATGGCGGAGCTGGTGGACATCGCCAAGGAGCTGGAGCGCATCGCCACCGAGCGCAAAAAGGCGGAGGAGAACCTCCGGCGCATCGAGGCCAAGCTGGCCAACGAGTCCTTCACCTCTCGTGCCCCGGAGAACGTGGTCAACGCAGAGCGCGAAAAGGCCGAAAAGGCCCGGGCGCTTATTGCTAAGCTGGACGCCTCCGCTGCGGCGATGAAGCTGTAAAGCCATAGTGCTTCACAGTTATTCTGATGTAAAAACGAAAGCAAAGCCCAGCCCGCCGTGTGCAGGACCGGACAAACAAAAAAGACGCCGAAAGGCGTCTTTTTTGTTTGTCCGCAAACGGAAATATGCGCTATATACACGGCCCGCTCGCTGTGCTGGGTCGACCGCCGTTCCGGCGCCGAAAAACATGGTGCTTTCCAAAATTTTTCGCCCTTCTGACGGGTTTCGACAAATTTCGTGCGTCGGATAGTCTATAATCAACGCAGAACATCGAACCGCGGAGTTTTTTCTGGCAGGCACGGCCTGCGGCACACACCAAAGAAAAAGGAGCGTTCAAATGGAAGTATCGGCAAAACACGAGGGCCAAACGTTGACATTCTTTCTGGTCGGCGAGTTGGACCACCATGGGGCAAAAGGACTGCTGGAAAATCTGGAGTGCGAGATCGAGCGGACGCTGCCGCTGTCGCTGGTGCTGGATTTTTCCGGCGTCACATTTATGGACAGCTCCGGCATTGCCGTGGCGCTGCGGGGTTGGCAGCGGATGCGGGAGCTGGGCGGCGCCGTAACGCTGTATCATGTGGCGCAGCAGCCAAGAAAGGTGTTCGAAGCGTCGGGCGTCGGACGCATGGTGACGATCGTTTGAGGAGGGAGTACATAATATGACACGAGCTGAAAACTACGTGACACTGGAATTCCTGAGCCGCAGCAGCAACGAGGGGTTTGCGCGGGTGGCGGCGGCAGGCTTTGCCGCCCAACTGGACCCCACACTGGATGAGCTGGGGGACATCAAGACCGCCGTCAGCGAGGCGGTGACCAACGCCATCGTCCACGCCTATCCGGATCACTTGGGTAAGGTGGTGATGAAGCTGAAGATATTGAAAGGGGGGATGCTGGAGATCACGATCCGCGACTGGGGGCGCGGTATCGAAAATGTGGAGCAGGCCCGCCGTCCCATGTATACCACCGGCGGCAGCGAGCGCAGCGGCATGGGCTTTACGATTATGGAGAGCTTCACGGATCGGTTGGTAGTGCGGTCTGTTCCGGGAAAGGGGACCACAGTGCAGATGCGTAAACGGATCGCGCCGCGGCTGGCGGTACGATGAGCGACCGGCTGGCACTGCTGGAACGGGCCCAGCAGGGCGATGACCGGGCGGAGGCGCAGCTGCTGACGGAGAACGCGGGATTGATCTGGTCCATCGTCCGTCGTTACAATGGTTGCGGTGTGGAGACGGATGACCTGTATCAGTTGGGGTGCATCGGCTTTGTAAAGGCTGTAAAGGGGTTTGACCTCACATACGGGACGCAGTTTTCCACCTATGCCGTGCCGAAAATCGCCGGCGAGATACGTCGGTTCCTCCGGGATGACGGTCCGGTAAAAGTGGGCCGCACCATGCGGGAAAAGGGGCAGACACTTTGGGCGGCACGGGAACGGCTGCAAGGGCGTCTGGGCTGTGAGCCAAAGCTGTCACAGCTGGCAGCGGAGACCGGCATGACACCGGAGGAGATCGCCGCCGTGGATCTGGCGCTGATCGCACCGGACTCTCTGCAGCAGGAGACCGCGGAGGGCCTGACGCTGGAGTCCACACTATGTGCCGAGGAGCCCAGCGTCTCTCTGGTGGAGCGTATCGCCCTGCGGGACGCCATCGATGCACTGCCGGAGAAAGAACGGAAGACCATTCTCCTGCGTTTTTTCAAGGGGTTGACGCAGGAGCAGACCGCCCGCATCTTACAGGTATCGCAGGTCCAGGTCTCGCGGCTGGAGCGCCGCAGCCTGCAAAAGCTGCGGGACCTGCTGGCAGAGGAGTGACTTCGGGCAGAGACGGCGTAAAAAGGGAGGCGTCTCGACAGCAGCGCGATTTCGAATGTAAAATGGATCAGGACAGAGGGGGCTCTATTGCGGAACGCTCATCCCGTTATCGGCGGGATGGGCGTTCCCTCGTAACGGAAAGGTGAAACGCGTTTCCGTCAGATGTCTCTTAGCCGTCCGTTCTGGAGGCACCAGGCAGATTCGGCGAGGCGCCCTGCTCTTTTTCGTATTCCAAAGGCAAAAACTCCGTCATGGTCCCCCGATACCGTTTCGGCATAAACGTGTTCTGGCACCGGGGATTTTCGCGCTCCCGAATGGCGACGCTTTGGAAAAACTGTTTCCACAGCGAGCGAAAGTACAATTCGTCCTCCCCTGGCAGGACAGGCTGGAAGTTCTCGATCTGCGTAATGCGGGATCTACCGTTGGCGTACAACAGCAGTTCCCGATGGGTGCGGTCGTAGATAAAAAACTGCTCGTTGGCGTAACGCTGGCAGAAATGGCCGCGCAGCAGCGGCAGCACACGGTTTTTGGGCTCAATCTCTGCGCCCAGTGTACCGCCGTAGTCCGAAAACCGCACAAAACCGCGCAGCTTTTCCAACTCACCATTCATGTGGCGGATGGCGCGATACAGCGGATAGCAGGCCGGGTCGGATAGATCGCGCATAAAGCCGGGTCCCTCCGCCAGCAGCTTCCTGATGAAGGCATACAGATGCAGCTCCTTGTCCGACAGACACGTTAAAAAGCCGCGGCGCACCACGGCCAGCGCTTTGCCGGACCGGGCGGCGATACCGCGGCTGACCCGCTGACTGTACGCCGGTTGGGTGATCACGGTGCGAACCTCATAGAGGGAGAGGGGGTCTTCGTCGCAGCAGAAGGCGGCGGGGGCCTCCTTGTACACATAGCTCTCATATACGCAGCACAGAAAACCATCCAGGCTGCCATCATATTGATAAATCACGTCATTCATACGGCTTCTCCTACCGGATCAAAGAGAGACAGCTGTGCGGCCTGGTCCGAAGGCAACGTACCGCGCTCCAGTCGTTCCAGCTGCAGGGGCAGCGTGGTGGGGGAGAAGCGCAGTCCCTCCGGTATCCGCCCGCCGCAGGTAATAAAGTACTGTGCCCGTTTCAACACGACACCCAGCTTTTTCAGGTCCTCAAAGCGCAGGGTGCCGCAGCGCCGTGCCGATACGATGCGCCGCGCACTGGTGGGGCCGATTCCGGGAACGCGCAGCAGCGTCTCCAGATCCGCCCGCATGACCTCGACAGGGAACTGGTCCAGATGCCGCAGCGCCCAGCTGCATTTTGGGTCCAGCCGCGGGTCAAAGTCCGGGTGGGCATCATCCAGCAGCTCGGCGGCCTGAAAGCCGTAAAACCGCAGGAGCCAGTCCGCCTGGTACAGGCGATGCTCCCGCAGCAGAGGCGGTTTGGTGTCCAGGGATGGCAGAAGACTGTTCTCTACCACCGGTACATACGCGGAGTAGAACACGCGCTTCAGCCTGTACTTGCGATACAGTGACTCCGTCAGGTGCAGAATGTGCCGGTCGCTGTCGTCGGTAGCGCCCACGATCAGCTGTGTGCTCTGTCCCGCCGGGGCAAACACCGGTGCGTGCCGGTACTTCACCAGCTCCGCCTTACTCTGTGCCGCACCGTCGCGGATCAGTCCCATCGGGCGCAGGATCGCCTCCCTGGTCTTATCCGGGGCCAGCGCCTGCAAACCCTGCTGACTGGGCAGCTCGATGTTCACACTGAGCCGGTCGGCCAGCAGTCCCAGCTGATGCACCAGCTCCGGCGCCGCACCGGGGATAGCTTTGGCGTGGATGTAACCGTTGAAACGATACTCCTCCCGCAGGATACGCAGGGCCCGGATCATCTGTTCCATGGTGTAGTCCGGATCGCGCAGTACGCCGCTGGAGAGGAACAGACCTTCTATGTAATTCCGCCGAAAGAAGCCGATGGTCAGTTCCGCCAGTTCACGGGGCGTGAAAGCGGTGCGGCGCGTATCATTGCTGCGCCGGTTGACGCAGTACTTGCAGTCGTACACGCAGGCGTTGCTCATCAGGACCTTCAGCAGCGTGATGCACCGCCCATCGGCCGAAAAGCTGTGACAGCAGCCGGCGATGGAAGAGGAGGTGTTGCCGATCATACCCGGCCGGAATCCGCGGCGCACGCCGCTGGACGTACACGCTGCGTCGTATTTGGCCGCATCCGACAATATCGCCAGCTTGTCCAGCAGCTCCATGCTTTTATGCCATGCGGCGGCGCCGGGGCGCCGGCCTGTCAATACAGTCGATGAGCCGCAGTACATTGGCGGCGATGGAACCCGCGCCCAGCAGCGTGATAATGAGACCAAAAGTTGTCATAGTTGTGTCCTCCTTGCTCGAACTGTTGTTCTGGTAATAGTATAAATCGAACAAGCGTTCTTGTCAAGCGAAATCGAACAAAAATTCTATAAATTTCATTTGCGGTTGACCGGGCGCGGAAGTTGTATTAAAATGAGAGCAACGAACGAGAAAGACGAGGCCCCTCTATGACGGATCTGGAAAAACGCTTTATCAAGGCCCGGCGCGATGCGATCGCGGTGGATTATCAGAATTTGAACGACTGCCAGCGCCAGGGCGTGCTGGCCACGGAGGGGCCGCTGCTTCTGTTGGCGGGCGCTGGCTCCGGTAAGACGACCGTGCTGATTCACCGGGTTGCCAATCTGCTGCGGTATGGTCGTGGCAGTGATACCGAGGAGATACCGATTCCCATCAGCGAGGACGAGGTATCGTTTCTGGAGCAGTATGCCAAGGTGCCGGACTCGGCGCAGCACGCTCTCGTGGAGTATCTCTGCGCGGTGGAACCGGCCCGTCCCTGGGAGGTGCTGGCTATCACCTTCACCAACAAGGCTGCTAACGAGCTGAAGGATCGCCTGGGGCGGATGCTGGGGGAGGAGGCTGCCGCCGATGTGTGGGCATCCACGTTCCACTCTGCCTGTGTGCGTATCCTGCGGCGTGATATCGACCGCATCGGTTTCGACCGCAGCTTTACCATCTATGACACGGATGACAGCAAGCGTGTGGTCAAGGACATCCTCAAGGAGCTGGGGCTGGAGGAGAAGTCGTTTCCGCCCCGCGAGGTGCAGTCGGTCATCTCCCGCGCCAAGAACGATATGCAGTCGCCGGAGGAATTTCTGGAGCAGTGGCAATCGATCAACGATTGGCGTAAAATAAGGATGGGTAAAGTATATGCGCTTTACAACAAAAAGCTCCGTGAGGCCAATGCGCTGGACTTTGATGACCTGCTGTGGCACACGGTGCGCCTGCTGCAGACGGCGCCGGACGTGCGGGAGTACTACCAACGGAAGTTCCGCTATGTCCTCATTGACGAATATCAGGACACCAACGCGCTGCAATATGAGCTGGCCAAGCTGCTGACGGGCCCCGCCCGGAACATCTGTGTGGTAGGTGACGACGACCAGAGCATTTACCGCTTCCGGGGTGCGGATATCACCAATATCCTCAGCTTTGAACGGCAGTTCAAGGGGGCGCGGGTTATTCGGCTGGAACAGAATTATCGCTCCACGCAGAACATTCTGGACGCGGCAAACGCAGTCATCCGCAACAACCAGGGCCGCAAGGGCAAGACCCTGTGGACGGAGAACGGCTGCGGTGAGCTGGTGACGGTAAAGACCACCTTCAACGAGAGCGACGAGGCCAACTTTGTCCTGGGGCAGATCATGATGTACTACCGCCGGGGCGGCAGCTGGGGTGACTGTGCGGTGCTGTACCGTACCAACGCCCAGTCCAACGCGCTGGAATACGCCTGCAAGCGCAGCGGCGTCCCCTACAAGATATACGGCGGACTGAAGTTCTTTGACCGGGCCGAGGTCAAGGATATGCTTGCCTATCTGTGCGTCATCAACAACCCCACGGACGATCTGCGCCTGCGGCGCATCGTCAACGTTCCCGCCCGCAAGATCGGCCAGGCCACCGTGGACAAGGCCCAGATTATTGCCACACAGCACGGCCTGACGCTCTACGACGTATTCCGCCGTGCGGAGGAATTCCCCGAGCTGAAAAATGCAGCTGGCAAGCTGAAAGCCTTTACAGATATGATCGAGGAAATGCGCCGCCGCCTGCCGGAGAGTGAGCTGCCGGAGTTCTACGATTACGTCTGCGAGCGAAGCGGCTACGCGCCCGCCCTGCGGGAGAAGGACGATATGGAGAGCCGCGGCCGGCTGGAGAACGTGCAGGAGCTGCGCTCCAGCATCCTGGCCTACCTGGAAAACGCCGAGGGCGCGGAGACGAGTCTCTCCGGCTTCCTGGATGAGATCGCGCTGTACACCGACCTGGACAGCCGGGTGGACGGCGACAACTGCGTGACCATGATGACCATGCACGCCGCCAAGGGCCTGGAATTCCCCCAGGTATTTGTGGTGGGCATGGAGGAGGGGCTTTTCCCCGGAAATCGCGCCATGGGCGATGGCGACGAGATGGAGGAGGAGCGCCGGCTGTGCTATGTGGCCATGACCCGCGCCAAGGAGAAGCTGACGCTGACCAACGCCCGCCAGCGCACGCTGTACGGTAAAACAACACCCTGTATGCCCTCCCGGTTCCTCAGTGAGATCCCGGAGAACAACATGGAGTGGCTGTCCAAGCCGGTACCCCGCAGCGACGCCTGGGAGGACTCTCGGGACGATGATGGCTGCGCTTACGGTTACGGCGGCTATACACGTCAGGGTACCACAGCACCGACGCGCCGCGAGGTGCCTGCCGCGTCCCGTCCCGGCTCGCTGCATACGGCCAGAACAGCGGCAAAAGCGCCGTCTACCGCCTCTTACATACAGCTGCAGGCAGGGGAGACGGTGGAGCACGACGCCTTCGGCAGAGGCCTGGTGCTCTCCGTGCGGCCTATGGGCGGCGATGCACTGCTGGAGGTAGCCTTCGATACGGTGGGTACCAAGAAGCTTATGCTGAAGGCCGCCTCCCATCATTTGAAGAAGGTGTAAAGCAAAGTAATTTTATAAATACGGAAGGAGAACGGATATGGGGTTTTGGTTCGGCTTTGACACAGGGTTCGACATCATGCGGGTGTTTGTTTTCGCGATATTTGCCGTCGTCATCGTCTGCTTCATCGCCTTAGCGGTAAAGGGCATTGGCACCTGGCACAAGAACAACAATTCTCCGCGCCTGACGGTGCAGGCGGCTGTTGTCGCCAAGCGGCAGAATACCGATGTGCACCACCACAGCAATAACAATGGCGGTATGCACACCAGCACCTCCACTCACTATTACGTAACGTTCCAGTTTGACAGCGGCGACCGGCTTGAGCTGCACGTTCCCGGAAGGGAATACGGCATGATGGCGGAGGGCGACGTGGGCGATCTGACGTTCCAGGGTACCCGTTACCTGGGCTTTGACCGGCACACCGCAGGGGCCGTTCCCGAGGCCGGACCCGTCACAGCAGAGGATGTCCCGCCGCGGTACACGGAGAAGAAAAGCTGGGACCCGGAGCTGTGAAAGGGTGGGGTATATATGACATATTGGAAATGCTTGCTCTGTGCGGTGTGTATCCTGCTGCCGCTCTGCTTTGCCGCAGGCTGCGCGGCATTCCCGAAGGCAGACGACCCACCGGAGCCGCCGCAGGAAACCGTGGATACGCCTGCGGAGCCGGATATCCCCGTTGTTCCTGCACCGGAGCCGGAGCCGGAACCGGAACCGGCGGAGGACGCACTGGTGGATGTGTGTACCTACCTTCCCGGCGTCTATGCCGACCTCCGCTACGCCACGGAGAACAATTTCACCGGACAGGTGATCTACGATTTTACCCAGCCCCAGCTGCGCTATGGCACATTGAAAAAGCTGGCACAGGCGCAGGAAATGCTGGCTGAGCGGGACTTGGCGCTGAAGATCTGGGATGCCTACCGCCCCGTCAGCGCACAGTTCCGCCTGTGGGAGGTGTGCCCCGATCCGCAGTATGTGGCCGATCCCACAAAGGACTATTCCGGACATAGCCGGGGCAACACGGTGGACGTCACGCTGGTGTCCGCCGATGGTTCGCCCGTTCCCATGCCCACGGATTTTGACGATTTCACCGCCATGGCGGACAGGGATTACAGTGATGTGTCCGACACGGCAGCTTATGACAATGTCCGCCTGTTGGAGGACACCATGGTGTCCTGCGGTTTTCGGCCATACAGCGCCGAATGGTGGCACTTTACCGATACCACAGATTACCCCGTGGTGGAAGAATAAGCGGGTATACGCCTGCCGTGGCAGG
>ULRI01064923.1_pt1 | contig 10287 bp, 9 predicted proteins | sample 1955291 | NCBI WGS metagenome assembly ULRI01 (sample SAMEA4835678, study PRJEB28245) | human gut metagenome | biome: gut microbiome; material: fecal sample | place: Denmark | collected 2008
CCCGGACGCGACGTATATGAGACGGTCTCGTCTCTCGTCTCGGCGCTGCTGGTCGTTGTGCTGGTGTTTACGTTTCTTGTGCGGCTGATGGGCGTTTCCGGCCCGTCAATGATCCCGACGCTGCAGGACGGCGACCGGCTTCTCGTCGTCAACTCGCTGCTCTGCGGCGGCTATCAGGTCGGCGATATCGTCATCGCGCGCAAGGAGACCTTTGACTCGAAGCCCATCGTCAAGCGCGTCATCGCCACCGCGGGCCAGACCGTGGACATCGACTTTAACTTGGGTCAGGTCTATGTGGACGGCGAGCTTCTGGACGAGGATTACATCAACGACTACACTTATCGCGAAGAGGGCACCGTGTTCCCGCTTACCGTGCCGGAGGGCGAAGTCTTCCTCATGGGTGACAACCGCAACCATTCGAACGACAGCCGCGATTCCTCGCTCGGCACGGTGGACACGCGCCTTCTGATCGGCAAGGCGGTGTTCCTCGTCTTCCCGGGACGCGACTATCTGACCGAGCAGCGCGAGTTTGGCCGCATCGGCCTTTTGCAGTAAAGGGGGACGAGCAAATGCAGTTGGATTCTCTGAGCTGGTTCCCGGGGCACATGACCAAGACCCGCCGCATGATCACGGCGGAGCTCGGCAACGTGGACGCCGTGTGCGAAATTCTGGACGCGCGCATCCCGATGAGCAGCCGCAACCCCGATGTGGACGAACTGACGGCGGGCAAGCCCCGTTTGATCGTTTTGAACCGCGTCGATCAGGCCGACCCTGAGATGACGAAAAAGTGGGCGGCGTATTTCCGCTCGCTCGGCTGCGCCGTCATCGAAACGGACGCGAAGCAGGGCGGGGGCGTGAAGCAGTTTTCTTCCGCCGTGCGCACGCTGCTGCACGATAAGATCGCCTCTTACGAGGCCAAGGGCCAGATCGGCCGCGTGCTGCGCGTGATGGTACTCGGCATCCCGAACGTTGGCAAGTCGACGTTTATCAACAAGGTCTCCGGCCGCAAGAGCGCCAAGGCGGAGGACCGCCCCGGCGTCACGCGCACGAAGCAGTGGGTGCCGGTCGACAAGACGCTCGAGCTCCTTGATACGCCAGGCATCCTGTGGCCGAAATTTGAGGACAGCAGCGTCGGCGTGCGTTTAGCCTTCACCGGCGCGATCCGCGACGAGGTCATCGACATCGAAGAGCTCGCCATGCGCCTGATGGATTACCTCGGCAAAAATTATCCCAAGGCCATCGAGGAGCGCTACAAGCTCACCGTTTCGGAAGAGGACGACGGCTATGCACTGCTCGAAAAGGCGGGGCGCAAGCGCGGCTTTCTGATCTCCGGCGGCGAGGTCGACACCGAGCGCATGAGCCGTATCCTGCTCGACGAGTTCCGCGGCGGCAAGCTCGGCCGCTTTACGCTCGAATTCCCGCCGGAGGGCGAGCGCACATGAGCGTCAACCTACACTACGAGGACAAAGCCCGCTCCGCGGGCTTTTCATCCGTCTGCGGCGTGGACGAGGCGGGCGCGGGGCCGCTGATGGGCCCTGTGTACGCCGCCGCCGTCATCCTGCCGGAGGGCTGTGAGATCGAGGGGCTGAATGACTCCAAGAAGATGACGGAGAAAAAGCGCGAGGCGCTGTTTCCCGTCATCTTTGAAAAAGCCGTCGCCTACGCCATCGCGTCCGTCGACGAGAAGGAGATCGACGCAACGGATATTTTGAGCGCACGCATGAAGGCGATGCAGCTCGCCATCGATGCGCTGCAAATCCCAGCGGACTATGCGCTCATCGACGGCAACCGCGACCACGGCGCGTCGGCAAAGATCACCACGCCGCACGAGACCATCGTCGGCGGGGATGGCGCGAGCTTATCCATCGCCGCGGCGAGCGTGCTGGCAAAGGTCAGCCGTGACCATTATGTGGTCGAAGTGCTCGACCCGATGTATCCCGAGTATCAGTTCGCCAGGCACAAGGGCTACGGCACAAAGCTCCACTACCAGATGCTCGATCAGTATGGCCCGAGCCCCGTGCACCGCATGACGTTCCTCAAAAAGTGGGAGGTGCGGCGATGAGCACGAAGCAGGACGGCGACTGGGGCGAGGCGCTGGTTGAAAAGTATCTGAGCGAGCGCGGCTGCCGCATCGTGGAACGAGAGTGGCGCTGCCGCTTCGGCGAGATCGACCTCATCGCCGAGAAGGACGGCGTGCTGATGTTCGTCGAGGTGAAGCTGCGCACAAATTTGCAGTACGGTGCGCCGCGCGAGTACGTCACGGTGAAAAAGCAGGAAAAGCTGCGTGCCGCGGCGCTTTTGTACTTGAGCGAGCGCGAGCTGGATGTGCCCGCCCGCTTCGACGTGGCGGAGGTCTACACCGATGTGCACCGCAGCGCGGGCAAAACGCGCATCCGCTACATCGCAAACGCATTTTGATCTGACTTTGGAAGGGAGGCACGCGATGGCATTATACGCGATCGGCGACCTGCACTTATCGCTCGGCACGAACAAGCCCATGGACGTGTTCGGCCCCAAGTGGGCAAACTATGTCGAGCGCATTCAGGAGAATTTTTCCAAGCTGAACGATGACGACGTCATCGTCATCGCGGGGGATATCTCGTGGGGGATGTCGCTCGAGCAGTCGTTGCCGGATTTTCAGTTTATTGACGCGCTGCCGGGGAGGAAGATCCTCTTAAAGGGCAACCACGACTACTGGTGGGGTACAGCGTCGAAGATGAAAAAGTTTTTTGCCGAGCACGACATCACAACGCTCGATATCCTCTACAACAACGCCTTTTTCTACGGCGACCACGCCATCTGCGGCACGCGCGGCTGGTTTTATGAAGAGGACGCCGCGGGCACGCACACGGGCAAGATGCTCGCGCGCGAGGCGCTGCGGCTTGAAGCGTCGCTCAAGGCGGCGGAGGGGAAGCCCATCTACTGCTTTCTGCACTATCCGCCCATCTATCAGGGCTACAAGTGTCCCGAGATGCTCGAGCTTCTCGACAAATACGAGGTCGAGCGCTGCTATTACGGGCATCTGCACGGCTACACGCACCGCCGCGCGTTCGAGGGGATGCGCGAAAAAACCGAATATGCGCTGATCGCGGCGGATTATGTCGCCTTTCAGCCTGTAAAAATTTGCAATTAAGACATAAATTGATGCAAAAAAGGGTGGAAATTTTGAGGAAGCTATGGTATAATTCCACTTTGCAAAAGCATCATTATCTGATGTTAAACGGAGGAAAAAGAAATCATGACTGTCAAAAATGTTGAAAAGCTGGAAAAGAGCAGAGTCGCGGTGACCGTCGAGGTCGGCGCGGAGGAATTTGAAGCCGCCGTTGCCAAGGCCTACGCCAAGGCCCGCGGCAAGCTCAGCATTCCCGGCTTCCGCCCCGGCAAGGCCCCCCGCAAGATGATCGAAAAGCTCTACGGCGCGGGCGTTTTCTACAGCGATGCCGTTGACATCGCCCTGCCCGAGGCATATACGCAGGCCATCGGCCAGAGCGGCCTCGATGTTGTCGGCTATCCCGAGATCGAGATCGTGGACGACAAGATCGACGAGAACGGCTTCACCTTCAAGGCGACTGTTGCCGTGTATCCCGAGGTCAAGCTCGGCGAGTACAAGGGCCTGACGGCTGAGAAGGAAGAGATCAAGGTCAGCGCCGACGATGTCAAGGAGCGCCTCAATGAGATGGCCGAGCGCAACGCCCGCCTCGTCTCCGTCGACCGCAAGGCCAAGAAGGGCGACATCGCCGTCATCGACTTCGAGGGCTTCGACAACGGCGAAGCGTTCGAGGGCGGTAAGGGCGAGAATTATGAGCTCGAGCTCGGCTCCGGCAGCTTCGTCCCCGGCTTTGAGGATCAGGTCATCGGCATGAAGGCCGGCGAAGAGAAGGATCTCGACATCACCTTCCCCGAGGATTATCACAAGGACCTCGCCGGCAAGAAGGTCGTCTTCCACGTCAAGGCCAAGGAGATCAAGTGCAAGGAGCTTCCCAAGCTTGATGATGACTTCGCCAAGGACGTGTCCGAGTACGACACGCTCAAGGAGCTCAAGGACAGCATCAAGCGCGAGATCACCGAGCAGCGCGAGCAGTCCGCCAAGTATGCCGTCGAGAACGAGCTGATGGAGAAGGTCGCCGCGAACATCGAGTGCGACATCCCCGATGCGCTCATCGATGAGCAGTGCGCCCGCTTCCTCGAGGAGTTCAAGCAGCGCTTACAGTCTCAGGGCATCCCCTATGACCAGTACTGCAAGATGACCAACATGGATGAAGCCAAGTTCCTGGAGGAGGGCAAGGAGCCCGCGACCCGTCAGGTGCGCATGGACCTCGCCGTGAACGCCATCATCAAGGAAGAGAAGCTCGAGGCCACCGACGAGGAGGTCGAAAAGCAGTACAACGACCTTGCTGAGAAGTACAGCATGGACGTCAACGAGCTCAAGAAGTATCTTGACGCCATGTCCGTCCGCACGCAGATCATCCGCGACAAGGCCATCAGCGTCGTCGTGGACAGCGCGAAGATCGAAAAGAAGAAGGCTCCCAAGAAGGAAGCCGAGGGCGAAGCCGCTGAAGGCGAGGAAAAGCCCGCCAAGAAGACCGCTGCCAAAAAGTCCGCCAAGAAGGAAGAGGAAAAGGCTGAATAATCGGCAAAGCGGCCATAATAGATAGAAACGACGATCAACCACAAATGCCTGCCATTTGTGGTTGATTGTGTACATACCAATTTTTTGAACAGGGTATGAACAAGGAGGTTACCAAGATGAGTTTAGTCCCTTACGTCATTGAACAGACCAACCGCGGCGAGCGCTCTTACGATATTTTCTCCCGCCTTCTGGAAGACCGCATCATTTTCCTCGGCGAAGAGGTCAACGATGCGACCGCGAGCCTGATCGTTTCGCAGCTTTTATTCCTCGAGGCCAAGGACCCCGACAAGGACATCCAGCTCTATATCAACTCCCCCGGCGGCAGTGTGACGGCCGGCATGGCGATCTACGACACGATGCAGTATATCAAGTGCGACGTGTCCACCATCTGCGTCGGCCTCGCCGCCAGCATGGGCGCGTTCCTGCTCTCGTCCGGCGCCAAGGGCAAGCGCATTGCGCTGCCGAACGCGGAGATTATGATCCACCAGCCCTCCGCCGGTACGCAGGGCAAGGTCACGGATATGGAGAGCGACGTGGAGCACTTCCTGCGCATCAAGCAGCGCTTGAATAAGATCCTGGCCGAGAACACCGGCAAGACGCCCGAGCAGGTCAAGCTCGACTCCGAGCGCGACCACTGGATGACGGCGGATGAGGCGCAGGCCTACGGCCTTGTGGACAAGGTCATTTACAAGAGATAAGGACAGTTTGACTTATGAGTGAAGATAGGAAAAAAGAGCTTCGCTGCTCGTTCTGCGGCAAGAGCGAGCACGAAGTGCACCGCATGATCCAGGGGCCGGGCGTGCGCATCTGCGATGAGTGCGTCCGCCTGTGCATGGACGTGCTGGAGGACGGCTATGAGCCGCACGACGAGCTGGAAGCGCCCGACTCCATCCCCACGCCGCGCGAAATTCGCAAGGTGCTCGACCAGTATATCATCGGGCAGGAGGCGGCCAAGGTCGCGCTGTCCGTGTCCGTCTACAACCACTATAAACGCATCTTCTTCGGCGGCGACGACGAGGTGGAGCTGCAAAAGAGCAACATCCTGCTCCTCGGCCCCACTGGCAGCGGCAAGACGCTCTTTGCCCAGACGCTCGCCCGCATTCTGAAGGTGCCGTTCGCCATCGCGGACGCGACGACCCTCACCGAGGCGGGCTACGTCGGCGACGATGTGGAAAACATTCTGCTCCGCTTGCTTCAGGCGGCGGATTACGACGTGGAGCTCGCCGAGCGCGGCATCATCTATGTCGACGAGATCGACAAGATCGCCCGCAAGAGCGAGAACACCTCCATCACGCGTGACGTCTCCGGCGAGGGCGTGCAGCAGGCATTGCTGAAAATCGTCGAGGGCACGGTCGCGAACGTCCCGCCGCAGGGCGGCCGCAAGCACCCGCATCAGGAGTTCATCCAGATCGACACGCACAACATCCTCTTCATCTGCGGAGGTGCATTCGAGGGCATCGAGAAGATTATCGAGAGCCGTCTCGACCGCAAGTCGATGGGCTTCGGCGCGGAGCTCAAGAGCAAAAACGACGTGGATGAAAGCAAGATTTTACGCGAGGTGCAGCCGCACGATATCTTGAAGTTCGGCATCATCCCCGAGCTGGTCGGCAGACTGCCGGTCATCACGGCGCTCGACGCGCTGACGCGCGACGACCTTGTCAAGATCCTGACCCAGCCGAAAAACGCGCTCGTCAAGCAGTATCAAAAGCTGTTTTCTTACGACGACGCTGAGCTCACGTTCGAGCCCAAGGCGCTCGAAGCGATTGCCGACAAGGCCATCGAGCGCAAGATCGGCGCGCGCGGCCTGCGCGCGGTAATGGAGGGTCTGCTGATGAACGTGATGTACGACATCCCGTCCGACCGCACGATCGACCGCGTGACCATCACGCCGGGCTGCGTGGAGGGGACGGAACAGCCGAAAATTTCCCACCGCACAGAGAAAGAAGGGGAGGCGCCGCAGCCGTCGCTGCCGGCAGACTCCGCTTCATAAGGAGAAACCCCATGGAACCTGTAACAAAAAATCTTCCGGTCATCGCCATGCGCGGGCTCAATGTGTTCCCTCGCATGAACACGAGCTTTGACCTCGAGCGTCCGATCTCCGTGCACGCGCTTGAGCGCGCCATGGAAAACGGGGAGGAGATTTTTCTCGTCACCCAGCGTGAGATCGGCGTGGAGCAGCCGGAGGAAAAAGACCTGTACGAGATCGGCACGGTCGCGCGCGTGACGCAGATCTTGCGCGTGTCTGACCGCGTGCTGCGCGTGATGATGGAGGGCGCGTGCCGCGCCCGCCTCAAGCGGCTGTGGCAGCGCGAGCCGTTTTTGCAGGCGCAGGTCGAGCTCATCGACGAGCCGGCCACCTCGTGCCATAGCAAGCGGACGGAAGCGATGCTGCGCCAGACCTACGCCAGCGTGACAGAATATGCCGAGCTCGCGCAGAAATTGCCGGACGATGTTTACGCTGCCATTTTATCGACGAACGATCCCGGCTATCTCGCTGACTTTATCGCCCAGCAGCTCAACCTGCGCTATCAGGACAAACAGGATATCCTCGACGAGCTGCGCCCGCTGCCGAGATTGCAGCGCATGAACGAGATTCTGCGCCGCGAGATCGAAGTTACCGCCATGGAGCAGGACATTGAAAGCAAGGTCCGCTCCCGCGTCGGAAAAATTCAGAAGGATTTTGTCCTGCGCGAGCAGATCAAGGTCTTACAGAACGAGATCGGTGAGGGCGGGGAGGACGAAGAACTCGACGAGTACCGCGAGAAGATCAGCAAGGCGCACCTGAGCGAAGAAGTGGAGCGCAAGCTGCTGAAAGATGTGGACAAGCTCGCCAAGCAGCCGTTCAGCAGCGCCGAGGCGAGTGTGCTGCGCAACTATCTCGACACCTGCATGGAAATGCCCTGGGGCGAGGAGACGAAGGAGCGCGCCAGCGTAGACGCCGCGCGCAAGATTCTTGACCGCGACCACTACGGCTTGCAGAAGGTCAAGGAGCGCATTTTAGAGTTTATCGCCGTGCGCCAGCTCAACCCCGAGGCGAAGGGGCAGATTTTATGTCTCGTCGGCCCTCCGGGCGTCGGCAAGACGTCGATCGCGCTGTCGGTCGCCAAGGCGATGAACCGCAAGGTCGCGCGGCTGTCGCTCGGCGGCGTGCGTGACGAGGCGGATATCCGCGGCCACCGCAAGACCTACATCGGCGCGATGCCCGGCCGCATCATCGAGGCTATCTCCCGCAGCGGCTCGATGAATCCGCTGCTCGTGCTCGACGAGGTCGACAAGATGGGAAGCGACGGGCGCGGCGACCCCGCGAGCGCACTTCTCGAAGTGCTCGACAGCGAGCAGAACTACGCCTTCCGCGACCACTATCTTGAAATTCCCGTCGATCTGAGCCGCGTGATGTTCATCATGACGGCCAACACGCTCGACACCATTCCGCGCCCGCTGCTCGACCGCATGGAGATCATTGAAATCCCCAGCTACACGGACGAGGAGAAGGTGCAGATCGCGCAGCGGCACCTGCTGCCCAAGGAGCGTCAGGCCCACGGGCTGACGGCCTCGAGTCTGCGCGTGGACGAGAGCGCCATCCGCGCGGTCATCGCGCTCTACACGCGCGAGAGCGGCGTGCGCTCGCTTGAGCGTCAGCTCGGCAAGATCTGCCGCAAGGCGGCAATGCAGCTTGCTACAAGCGATGTAAAGCGAGTCACCGTGACAGAGAAGAACATCAAGGACTTCCTCGGTGCGCCGCGTGCTGCACAGGAGAAGATTCCCGAAAAGGACCTTGTCGGCGTGGTGAACGGCCTTGCGTGGACCGAGGTGGGCGGTGAAATTCTGCCCGTCGAGGTCGGCGTGATGGACGGCAGCGGCAAGGTCGAGCTCACGGGCAACCTGGGCGACGTGATGCAGGAGAGCTGCCGCGCGGCACTCTCGTGCCTGCGCCAGCGGGCGCAGGAGCTCGGCATCGCGCCGGACTTCTACAAGACGAAGGACATCCATATCCACTTCCCTGAGGGAGCCATCCCCAAGGACGGACCCAGCGCCGGTATCGCCATCGCGACAGCGGTGCTCTCCGCGCTGACGGGGCAGGCGGTACACCGCGATGTCGCCATGACGGGCGAGATCACGCTGCGCGGCCGTGTGCTCGCCATCGGGGGCTTGCGCGAAAAGACAATGGGCGCGCTGCGCGCGGGCGTACATACGGTCATTCTCCCGAAGGAGAATGAAAAGGACCTCGACGAGATCGACCCGCTGGTGCGCGAAAAGCTGCGCTTTGTACCGGTCGAGACGGTGGACGCCGTCTTTGCCGAAGCGCTGGTGCTGCCCGAAAAATGCACCGCTGCCGCGCACGAGAGCTATCTTCCTCCCGTGCAGGAGAGCGCGCACAGCGCGCTGCGTGCGGGCGAAATGAGCTGAAAGGAAACGAAAACCATGGCGATCAACTTCAACAAGGTCGAATTCATCCTCTCGGCGGCGTCGGAAAAGCAGTTCGTGCGCGACGGGATGCCGCAGCTCGCGTTTGCGGGGCGGTCGAACGTCGGCAAATCGTCCGTCATCAACCGGCTCGTCAACCGCAAGAACTTTGCCCGCGTGGGTGCGTCCCCGGGCAAGACCTCGCAGATCAACTACTTTAAGATCGACGGCAAGCTCTACCTCGTCGACCTGCCGGGCTACGGCTACGCCAAGGTCTCCAAGACCGAGCGCGACCGCTGGGGCAAGCTGATGGAAAACTATTTCCAGTCTGCGGGGCTCATTCACCTCGGTGTGCAGATCGTCGACGCGCGGCACAAGCCGACGGCGGACGACGTGACGATGCACGACTACTTCGTGCAGACGGGCTGTCCCGTCGTGATCGTGGCAAACAAGCTCGACAAGCTCAAAGCGCGCGAGATCGAGCCGAATCTTGCCCAAATTCGCGAGACGCTGAGTTTGCGCGACGATGAGCTCGTCATTCCGTTCTCTGCCGAAAAGGGCACGGGCAAGGAGCAGCTGATTGCGGCGATCCTCGACCATTTGAACGACTGAAAAGGAATAATGCTTCACAGAAAAGCCTCTGTATGGGTTGACCATACAGAGGCTTTTTATCGTATTTCCCGGGGAATCAGCGGCGCAGCGTCAAAAGCGCGGTGCAGTGGGAGAAGGATTCAAACGTCAGCGCAGGGAAGTGAGGGCGGAGCTCGTCATAGACGAAGTAAATTTCATCCTCGTCCCACTCACTGCCTGCCGCAGTTCGACACGCTTCGAGCTCTTCGCGCGTGCGGAAGGCGACGTCGCCGATGAAAAGACAGCCGTCCTGCTTCAAAAGCGGCAGAAGCGCGCGAAGAAAGTCGATTTTCTGCGTGTCCGTCAGGTGGTGGAGCGAGTAGGTCGCGACGATGGCGTCGTACTGCTGCGCACGAAGCTCGGGCACAAGGCCTTTGGAAAAATCGCCCTGATAGAGCCGCGCGTCCGGCATTTTTGCCTGCGCCAGTTCGATCATGCGCGCGGAAAAGTCCTGCCCATAGATGCGGCAGCCATGCTCGTAGAGCCGCGAGGTCAAAACGCCTGTGCCGAAGCCAATGTCCAGCACGTTATGCCCGCTCTGCGCGAGCACGCGCTGATAGAGCGCGTTCATCATGGCGCGGTAGCCCGCAAAGGGATAGCGGTCGTTCTCGTCGGAGAGGCCG
>ULRI01036745.1_pt1 | contig 10286 bp, 6 predicted proteins | sample 1955291 | NCBI WGS metagenome assembly ULRI01 (sample SAMEA4835678, study PRJEB28245) | human gut metagenome | biome: gut microbiome; material: fecal sample | place: Denmark | collected 2008
ATTCCCTCCGATATGTATGTGCAGGGCTACGATGGAAAGGGCGTTGCAAAGCTGCGTCTGTGGCAGGCAAAGGCCCCGGACTTTGATATGTCCAGCTTCTCTCTGGGCAACTACAACACTGCTATGAGCAAGAACGCCAACGCTGAGCTCATCTCCAAGGTGCTGTACCCCAACGACAACCACGTTGAGGGCAAGATCCTGCGCCTGCGTCAGCAGTACTTCCTGTCCGCTGCTTCTATCGGCGATATCGTGCAGAACCACCTGTCCAGCTACGCTACGCTGGAGAACCTGCCCGACAAGGTCGCCATCCAGCTGAACGACACCCACCCCACTCTGGCCATCCCCGAGATGATGCGCATCCTGCTGGATGAGTGTGGCTTTGACTGGGACAAGGCCTTCAGCATCTGCCAGAAGGTGTTCTCCTACACCAACCACACCGTTATGGCCGAGGCTCTGGAGAAGTGGAACGTGGACATCTTCAAGATGACCCTGCCCCGCATCTACCAGATCGTGGTGGAGATGGACCGCCGTGCCCGCGAGGAGCTGGCAAAGGCCTTCCCCGGCGATCAGGGCAAGATCGACTACATGGCACTGATCGGCGACAATCAGGTGCGCATGGCCAATATCTGCGCCTACACCGCCAACAGCATCAACGGCGTTTCCAAGCTGCACAGTGAGATCATCAAGGAGAGCGTTTTCCACGATTACTACCTGTTCAAGCCCAACGCCTTCAAGAACGTGACCAACGGCATTGCATACCGCCGCTGGCTGCTGGCCTCTAACCCCGGCCTGTGCAAGCTGCTGGACGAGACCATCGGCGACGGCTACAAGCACGATGCTTCCGATCTGACCAAGCTGAACAAGTACGCCGACGACAAGACCGTGCTGAAGAAGCTGAACGAGATCAAGCTGGCCAACAAGAAGGACTTTGCAAGCTATCTGGCAAAGAGCACCGGTCAGGTCATCGACCCCAATTCTATCTTTGACTGCCAGGTCAAGCGTATGCACGAGTACAAGCGTCAGCACCTGAATGCGCTGAACATCGCTGCACAGTACCTGTACCTGAAGGAGAACCCCAACGCCGACTTTATCCCCAAGACCTACATCTTCGGCGCAAAGGCTGCTCCCGGCTACTACATGGCAAAGCAGATGATCCGCATGATCTGCAAGTTGGGCGATCTGATCAACAATGACCCCGCTGTGCGCGACAAGCTGCGCGTGGTGTATCTGGAAGAGTACTGCGTCTCCCTGAGCGAGCACCTGATGCCCGCTGCCGAGGTTTCTGAGCAGATCTCTCTGGCAGGCACCGAGGCTTCCGGTACCGGCAACATGAAGTTCATGCTGAACGGTGCAATCACGCTGGGCACTCTGGACGGTGCAAACGTGGAGATCGCCGATGCTGCCGGCAAGGAGAACGAGCTGATCTTCGGTATGCTGACCCCTGAGGTGAACAACCTGAAGCGGGTGGGCTACCACCCCAACGCCTTTATCATGGGCGACGACGTTGCCAACAGCGCCCTGAACTTCCTGGAGCGCGGCTGGAACGGCGAGAACTTCCACGAGGTCACCGAGAACCTGCGCAGCAGCGACCCGTACATGGTCATGGCCGACTTCAAGGACTACCGCCGTGCACAGGCCGACCTGCAGAAGCTGTATGCTGACCGCGAGACCTGGGCCCGCATGAGCCTGAAGAACATTGCCAACAGCGGCATCTTCAGCGCAGACCGCGCCGTGCTGGACTACGCCCGCGATATCTGGTACGCTTCCCCCGTACCCATGGGCAAGTAATTTTCCCTTGTAAAACCGCAAAGCCCCGGTGGCATTTCGCCCGCCGGGGCTTTTTTGAGAAAGGACGATCTTTTTTGTCTTGTCTGTTCAACAGCTACGACCCCTACTTTAAACAGCCCTTTGGTGCCGTGCGCGCCGGGCAGACTGTGCACCTGTCCCTGTGCATCCCCGAGGAGCTGGGCTATGTGGACCCGCACCTTGTACTGCAAAAGGAGGGCAAATACGATGTGCCCGTGCACTACCGCATGAAATTTGACGGCCAGACGCCTCACCAGAACCACTTTTCGGTGGATGTTGTGCTGGGCGACCCGGGCCTATACTTCTATTACTTTGACCTGTATACTGACTTCCGCCGCATCGTGCGCGGGGCCGACAACTGCGGCGTAGTCAGCTGGCAGGAGGGCGAAAGCTGGCAGATCACGGTCTACGAGCCGGATTTCCAGACGCCAGAGTGCATCAAGGGCAAGGTGTTCTACCAGATTTTCCCGGACCGGTTCTGCGAGGGCATTGAGAACAAGCCCATGCCCTTCCCGGACCGGCTGTATCAGGCCGATAAGCACGCTGAGCCCTTCTGGCAGCCCAACGAGACCGGCGGCCACCTGAACGAGGACTACTTCGGCGGCGATTTAGAGGGCATCCGCATCAAGCTCCCCTACCTGCGGGAGATGGGCGTGGATTACCTGTACCTGAACCCCATCTTTGAGGCACACTCCAACCACCGCTACAACACCGCCGACTACCTGAACGTGGACCCGCTGCTGGGCACCAACGAAGAGTTTGAGGTGCTCTGCCGTGAGGCCGCCAAGTACGGCATCGGCATCGTGCTGGACGGTGTGTTCAGCCACACCGGCTCCGACAGCCGGTACTTCAACCGCGAGGGACGCTACGGCGAGGGCGGCGCTTACCGCGACCCCAACTCCCCTTACCGCAGCTGGTATGATTTTGATCCCAAGTACAAGGGCGGCTACCGCAGCTGGTGGGGCTTTGAGACCCTGCCGGAGGTCAACGAGGAGACCCCCTCCTTTGTGGAGTTCATCACCGGCGAGGGCGGCGTGATCGACACATGGCTGCGTCGGGGTGCTGCCGGTTTCCGGCTGGATGTGGCCGATGAGCTGCCGGACGCGTTTATCGAGAAGATCCGCACCGCCGTCAAGCGGGTAAGCCCGGAGAAGTTTTTGCTGGGCGAGGTGTGGGAGGATGCCACAACCAAGTTCGGCTTTGACCACCGCCGCACCTACCTGCTGGGCAAGGGACTGGACAGCGTGATGAACTACCCCTTCAAGAACTCCGTGCTGGATTTTGTAAAAGGCAAGCCCGCCCAGCAGGCCGCCAACGAGATCCTTTCCATCTGCGAGCACTACCCTGCCCCTGCCATCAACACGGCGCTAAACTTTTTGTCCACCCACGACACCGAGCGCGCTTTGACCGTGATCGCGGACGAGCCCGCCAACGGACGCGGCCGGGAGTGGCAGAGCGGCCGCAGCGTGACCGGCGAAGCCTACGAGGAGGGCATGCTGCGCCTGCGCATGGCCTATGCCATCATCTATACCCTGCCCGGCGTGCCCTGCCTTTACTACGGCGACGAGATCGGGATGCAGGGCTACCGTGATCCCTTCAACCGTGCCTTCTTCTGCTGGGACAGCCACGAGGAGCGGCTGCGCCCGGTGCTGGCACAGCTGGCACAGCTGCGCCACAGCTGCGAAGCCTTCCGCACCGGCGAGCTGCGGGTGCTGCGGGCTGAGGACGGCATTCTGCACTACCAGCGCATCGGTAAGACCGAAACTGCGGAGATCATCGTGAACCGTTCTGAGCACATCATCGTGGAGCCGCTGGCTTCCGGCAAGCACACCGAGGTAAACCCCATGGGCTTTACCATCGTAGTGGAAGAAAACGGCCATAACCCCAACCACAGCTACTACGATATCCAGTGATGCCTGCGAGGCTGTAACCATTTAAAATGCTCTCCGCTTGCGCTCTAAGCATCCATAGCGGGATTCTATTCTTTATTTGTAAGTCGGAAGGCTCTGCGGAGCCTCCCGACTTACTTTTTTCACAGGGTGGGACGCAGTGATTTACGGGCTTTTTTCCCATTTTTGTCTATATTTTGTTTTCTGTGCAACGTTCCAGTAAAAAGCTCTTGACCTTCCCCCAAGGGGATGCCGTATAATAGCAGCATAAGGAGGTAACATACCATGCAGATCTCCCCCCATTCTCTGGCTGGCTGCAGCCGTGGGCTTTCTGGCACTGGAGGCCAGTACCTTTAATATGACCTCCATCTGGTTTGCCATCGGCTCTGCCGCCGCATTGCTGTGCTGCGTGTTCACCGGGTCGTTCCGGGTGCAGGCGGTGGTCTTTCTGGTGGTAAGCATCCTGTGTCTGGCAGCCTTCCGCCCGCTGGCGGCAAAGCTGCGGCTCAAGCATACCGCCACCAACGGCGACCGCAATCTGGGACGGGAGGCCATCGTGCTTTCCCCTGTCACTGCCGAGGTTCCCGGCCGGGTGCGGCTGGACGGCGTGGACTGGAATGCCCGCTGCGCCACCCCCGGCGACACCCTCACACCCGGTGCGCTTTGCCGCGTTACCGAGATCCACAGCACCCTGCTCATCGTAGAGCCTGTTCTGACCGAAAGCCGCACCCCCCACACAACCACCTGACAAAGGAGATGTATTATGGTCCTGTTTTTTGTCATCCTTGCGCTTGTTTTTGTTCTGGTTCTGGTCATTGTTTCCAACATCGTCATTGTACCGCAGTCCAAGGTGTATGTCATTGAGCGGCTGGGCAGCTATTCCGAAACATGGACTGCCGGCCTGCACGTCAAGATCCCCTTTATTGAGCGCATTGCCAAAAAGGTAAGCCTGAAGGAGCAGGTTGCAGACTTTCCCCCTCAGCCTGTGATCACCCGCGATAACGTGACCATGCAGATTGACACGGTGGTGTTCTTTCAGGTCATGGACGCAAAGCTGTACACCTACGGCGTCAACCAGCCCATTGCCGCCATCGAGAGCCTTTCCGCCACCACCCTGCGCAACATCATTGGTGAGATGGAGCTGGATCACACCCTGACCAGCCGCGATGTCATCAACGGCAAGATCACCGCCATCCTGGACGAAGCCACCGACAAGTGGGGCATCAAGGTGAACCGCGTGGAGGTGAAGAACATCATCCCGCCGCGTGAGATCCAGGAAGCCATGGAGAAGCAGATGAAGGCTGAGCGCGAGAAGCGCGCCGTCATCCTGAAGGCAGACGGTGAAAAGCAGGCCGCCATTACCGCCGCCGAGGGCGAAAAGGAAGCCGCTATCCTGCGCGCCGATGCTGTGAAGCAGCAGCGCATTCTGGAGGCCGAGGGCGAGGCACAGGCCATTCTGGCTGTGCAGAAGGCCAACGCCGATGCCATCCGTCTGCTGAACGAGGCCATGCCCAGCGACAAGGTGCTGGCCATCCGCAGCCTTGAAGCGCTGGCGAAAGTTGCCAACGGCAAGGCCACCAAGATCATCATCCCCTCTGAGCTGCAGAATCTGGGCGGCGTTGTGCCCAGCATCAAGGAGCTGATGACCGACCCGAAGGACGCCGAGTAAGCGCCCACTTATCCAGCAGTAAGCTAAAACAGCTCCCGGTCACGTTAAGCGGCGTGACCGGGAGCTGTTCTTTTGCTATTTATGCTTTATCCGGGGGATCACTTTTCCCCTTTTTCCTCGTTCTCCTGTGCCTGCTGTTCGCGGCGCAGCTCTTTGATGCGCTTTTTCTCACTCTGGACGTGGGGCCACGGCCATGAGAAGCCCTCGTTCTGCTTGCACCAGCGGGTAAGGGGGTAGAAGGCAAAGGCCAAGCCAAAAATGTACAGCAGAGCGTACAGCAGGGCATCCAGTGTGATCAGGGCATCCAGTGCACCGATCACCGCCACAACGCAGCCCGCCTTTAAAAAGAACTGGCCGTTCTGGCGGCAGTATTCCTCAAAGTTTTCGGCCTTGACCGCCCTGCGCCCCTGATCACCCCACACGCGGGGATTTTTCATCACCGAAAAACCGTAAAAGGCCATCATCAGGCCAAGGGTAAGCTGAAAGCCAAAAAACATGGGTCATACCTCTTTTTTATCAGGATACGAAAAGCGGATCAGTCCTCAAACAGGGGCTTCATAAAGGGCAAAAAGTCCAGCGTTGCAAAGTAATCGCGGGGGGTCTGGGCGCGGCGGATCAGCCGGTGAGAGCCGTCCTCACACAGCAGCACCTCGGCGCAGTGCAGCTTGCCGTTGTAGTTGTAGCCCATAGCAGAGCCGTGGGCACCAGTATCATGGATGTAAAGGATATCCCCGATGTCAATCTTGGGCAGCATCCGGTCAACGGCAAACTTGTCGTTGTTCTCGCACAGACCGCCCACCACGTCGTACTTGTGGTCGCAGGGCTCGTTTTCCTTGCCCAGCACGGTGATGTGGTGATAAGCGCCGTACATGGCGGGGCGCATCAGGTTTGCGGCGCAGGCGTCCAGACCGATGTACTCCTTATAGATGTGCTTTTCGTGGATGACGGTGGACACCAGTGCGCCGTAGGGGCCGGTGGTAAAGCGGCCCATCTCGCTGAAGATGGCCACATCGCCCATACCGGCGGGCACAAGGATCTCCTCAAACTTTTTGCGCACACCCTCGCCAATGGCCATGATGTCGTTCTCGGTCTGCTCCGGGCGGTACGGGATGCCCACGCCGCCGGACAGGTTGATGTAGCTGATGTGCGCACCGGTAGCCTGCTGCACCCGGACAGCCAGCTGGAACAGGATGCCTGCCAGCTCCGGGTAGTAGGCGTCCGAGATGGTGTTGGAGGCCAAGAAAGCATGGATGCCGAACTGCTTTGCGCCCTTCTGCATCAGCTTTTTGTAGCTGTCGATCATCTGCTGCTCGGTCATGCCGTACTTGGCATCGCCGGGCTTGTCCATGACCTGAAAGCCCTCTTCGCTCTCGCCCAGCTGGAAGGTCCCGCCGGGGTTATAGCGGCAGAAGATCTCCTGCGGCACCCCGGCCACCCGCTCCAGAAACTCCACCATGGTGGCGTCATCCAGATTGATGTAAGCGCCCAGCTCGTAGGCCTTCTGCATATCCTCCACGGGGGTCTGGTTGGAGGAGAACATGATCTCGTGGCCGGTAAAGCCGCAGGCCTCGCTGAGCATCAGCTCGGTCAGGGAGGAGCAGTCCACGCCGCAGCCCTCCTCCTTGAGGATCTGCAGGATGACCGGGTTCGGCAGTGCCTTGACCGCAAAGTACTCCTTGAAGCCCTTGTTCCAGCTGAAGGCCTTGTTGATGCGGCGGACATTCTCCCGGATGCCCTTTTCGTCGTAGACGTGGAACGGCGTGGGCACATCCTCGATGATCTCCTGTGCCATCGCCTCGGTCAGAAACGGTTTCTTTTCCATAATAACATCCCTCTCGTTTTGCGCAGCCCGGCATGTTCCGGCCTGCGGTCTATCCCATGCGGCCCAATGCCGCAATTCAAGCTGTTACAGTTTCAGGTTCTCCCGGGTGGGGGTAAAGGTGGGGATCATGGCCGCCAGCTGGCGCACCACGCCCTCATCGTTGTGGGCGGCAGCGGCTTCCAGCGCCTGCAGCTGCTCGTAGAACTCGGCCAGATCAATGGTGCGGGGGCTTGCCACAAAGATCTTGTTGTGCTGGGTGCGGCGCATCTTGTCCTGCTCCTCGTCCATCATCAGCTCTTCGTAAAGCTTTTCACCGGGGCGCAGGCCCACGATCTTGATCTCCATATTCACGCCCGGCTCGTAGCCGTAAAAGCGGATGAGCTGCTTGGCCAGATCCATAATGCGCACCGGCTCGCCCATATCCAGCACATAGATGTTGCCGCTCTCTGCCAATGCGCCCGCCTGCAGCACCAGCTGGGCTGCCTCCGGGATGGTCATAAAGTAGCGCACGATGTTGGGGTCGGTCAGGGTGACCGGCCCGCCCTTTTTGATCTGGGCTTCGAACAGCGGGATAACGCTGCCGTGGCTGCCCAGCACGTTGCCGAACCGCACTGCCACACACTTCATATCCGTGTTGCCCGCAAAGGTCTGGATGAGCATCTCGCAGATGCGCTTGGTGCAGCCCATGACGCTGGTGGGGTTCACGGCCTTATCGGTGGAAAGCTGCACAAAGCGCTCCACCCCGTGCTCGCTGGCACTGACCAGTAGGTTTTTGGTGCCCAGCACATTGTTCTTTACGGCCTCGGCGGGGCTTACCTCCATCAGCGGCACGTGCTTGTGCGCCGCTGCGTGGAACACCACCGTGGGGTGGTAGGTATCAAAAACCTCGTCCAGACGTTTTTTATCCCGAATGGAGCCGATGAGCACCGTGACCGGGATATCGCGGCCGTACTTCTGCTGCAGTTCCATCTGCAGCTCGTAGGCGCAGTTTTCGTAGATATCAAAGATGAGCAGCTTGCCGGGCTTGAAGCGCATGACCTGACGGCACAGCTCGCTGCCGATGGAACCGCCGCCGCCCGTTACCAGCACCGTTTTGCCGGTGAGGTAGCCGGAGATCTTGTCGGTATCCAGCGTGACCTCCTCGCGGGAGAGGAAGTCGGCGGGGTTCAGCTCGCGGAACACCTCCTGCTGGGGTGCGCCGCTGCCCACCAGCTGCGGGTCACTGAGCAGCTGCACCGCGCAGTGGGTGCTGACGCACAGGTCGATAACGTGGCTCAGCTTGCTGCCCTTTAAGGTTGGGATGGCAATGATGATGCTGTGGATGCCGTAGCGCGTGCACAGCTCCGGAATGTCCTCCAGCGTGCCCTTGACCGGCACGCCGTGGATGGTCTGGTTCAGCTTTGCGGGGTCATCGTCCACCGCCACCACGGCGTGGCCGTATTCCTTGTTGGATTTGCACACGTTGATGGCCCATGCACCGGCTTCGCCCGCACCCACGATCAACACCGGACGGTTGGGGTCCTTGGCGGGCACTTTGCGCATCCGCTCACCCAGCGGATGGTTCAAAAACAGCCGCCAAGCCAGACGGCTGCCGCCGATGAACAAAAAGATGAGCACCGAGGCCATGCAGTTGGCGGAATTGAACAGCACACCGTGGATAAAGCGGCGGTTCACCACATACACCACAGCGGTGGGCACGGCGATCATCCCGGCAAGGCGGATCAGATCCCGCTCGCCGGCGTACTTCCACAGCACCGAGTACAGCCCGCCCGCCAGAAAGCAGACGATATACACCGCCACGATCCACGGCAGGTTTTCGTACAGCAGGGCACGGTTGTGCGGCCACCACCCGGCCTCCACGGCACCGTCTGCCCGCAGCAGCAGGGCAAAATAAAAGCTGAATGCCACAATGGCTGCATCCAGCAGCACCAGCAGCGCACGGCGCAGCAGCACCTGCGGGGTATTCTTGGTTTTATCTTTCACTTACGATCCTCTTTTTTCCTCTCAGCGCCAAGGGTTTGCCCTGCGCTGCTTTTTCGGCAGTGTTCTCCCCCGGCAATGCCGGAAGGATACAACTACACGTTTGTATTATACTCACAATCCCCGCCTGTGTCCAGAAAATTTACGTTTTTATCACTTTCCCCTGTTTTTCCCGGTCTTTGCCTGCCGCAGCACCGCCCGCAGCTCCTCCCAAAGCCCCAGCGGCAGCGCCGCCAGTAAAAACACGATGGCCGTTGCCATGCCGCCCACTGTCAGCACTGCCAGCTGTTCCCACAGCCCCTGTGCCGGAAAACCCGCCAGCGCCCGGCGCACACCCCGCCCTGCCGCACCGGCGGCAACAGCAGCCAGCAGCGGCGCACCCAGCCAGCGGCGGAAAGCGTGCCCTGTACCGCTGGAAAGCAGCAGCCGCCCGGTGTTGGCCGCGCAGGTGTAAAAGCTGGAAAGTAAGATCACCGCCAGAAAACCCCGCATCCCGTACCGGGGCAGCAGCACCGCCACCCCGCCAATGCGCAGCACTGCGTCCCACACGCTGTACCGGAAAGCGGCCTTCTGCTCCCCGATGCCCTTCATGGCGCCGTCCACCATGCTTTCCAGATACATCAGCGGCATGGCCGGGGCAAGGGTCTCCAGATAGAACCCGGCCTCCGGGCTATGGTAGAGCAGCTGCGCCAGCGGCCTGCCCCACACCCAGAACAGCGTGCCCGCCAGCATGGAGAAGTATCCCGTAAGCCGCAGCATCCGGTCCAGCAGGGCGTTCAGCCGGGCGGTCTGCCCCTCGATATGCGCCTGTGTGATCTCCGGCATCAGCAAAACAGCCAGACTGCCCAGCAGCCCAAAGGGGAAATTGAGCAGCGGCAGCGCCATGCCCTTTAAGGTGCCGTACTGCTCCAGCGCAGCGGTGCGCCCGCCGGAAGCCCCCAGATACACCGCAAGGCAGGCGGGCACCAGCATATTCTCGGCGGTGTGCAGCGCGCTGGAAAGCACCCTGCCGCCCTCCACCGGCCACAGGATGTCCCACAGCCGCCGGGACACCTCCCTTGGCGGGCGCGGCGCTGTGCTGCCGAAGCAGCGTGCCGCCTCCCGCCGGTAAAACAGTGCC
>ULRI01002776.1_pt1 | contig 10248 bp, 7 predicted proteins | sample 1955291 | NCBI WGS metagenome assembly ULRI01 (sample SAMEA4835678, study PRJEB28245) | human gut metagenome | biome: gut microbiome; material: fecal sample | place: Denmark | collected 2008
GCGGACGGTATCCAGAATCGCCTGACGGCGCAGGATATCGCCGAAGCGACCATCATCATCCACTCCGTGGCAGTTACCCCGGAAGATAACGAACGTTTCGAATCACGCGACGTTTATGAAATCACTTTGCAGGACGCAATTAAAAACGCTGCGGGAATCATCAAAGAAATCGAAGAGATGATTGCCTCTGAACAACAGTAATATTCGACAGGGATAATTGTTATGGCCATTAAAAAACGCAGTGCAACCGTTGTGCATGGCGCATCCGGTGCGGCAGCGGCAGTTAAGAATCCGCAGGCCTCTAAATCCAGCTTCTGGGGTGAACTCCCGCAGCATGTGATGTCAGGGATTTCACGCATGGTGCCGACCTTAATTATGGGCGGTGTGATCCTCGCTTTCAGTCAGCTGATTGCTTATAGCTGGCTTAAAATTCCTGCTGATATCGGCATCATGGATGCTCTTAATAGCGGGAAATTCTCTGGTTTCGACCTCTCCTTACTTAAATTTGCCTGGCTGTCGCAATCCTTCGGCGGCGTGTTGTTTGGTTTTGCCATTCCGATGTTTGCTGCTTTTGTGGCGAACTCTATCGGTGGCAAACTGGCGTTCCCGGCTGGTTTTATCGGCGGCTTGATGTCTACCCAGCCGACGCAACTGCTGAACTTCGATCCCAGCATTATGCAATGGGCGACCTCTTCGCCGGTGCCGTCCACCTTCATTGGTGCGCTGATTATTTCTATCGTTGCCGGTTACCTTGTGAAATGGATGAACCAGAAAATCCAGTTACCGGATTTCCTGTTAGCGTTCAAAACCACATTTTTGCTACCGATTCTTTCCGCCATTTTTGTCATGCTGGCGATGTACTACGTCATCACCCCCTTTGGTGGCTGGATCAACGGCGGTATCCGTACCGTGCTGACCGCTGCAGGTGAGAAGGGCGCGCTGATGTACGCAATGGGGATCGCCGCGGCGACAGCAATCGACCTTGGTGGCCCGATCAACAAAGCGGCAGGTTTCGTTGCCTTCAGCTTTACCACTGACCACGTATTACCGGTCACTGCACGTTCTATCGCTATCGTTATTCCGCCGATTGGTCTGGGTCTGGCGACCATTATCGATCGTCGCTTAACTGGCAAACGCTTGTTCAACGCCCAGCTTTATCCGCAGGGTAAGACCGCGATGTTCCTTGCCTTTATGGGGATCAGTGAGGGTGCGATTCCGTTTGCACTGGAAAGCCCTATCACCGCCATTCCGTCGTATATGGTTGGCGCGATTGTCGGCTCAACCGCCGCAGTCTGGCTGGGCGCAGTGCAATGGTTCCCGGAGTCCGCTATCTGGGCATGGCCGCTGGTCACTAACCTCGGCGTCTACATGGCGGGGATCGCGCTGGGGGCAGTCATAACTGCGCTGATGGTGGTGTTCCTGCGTCTGATGATGTTCCGTAAAGGCAAATTGTTAATCGATAGCCTGTAAGAAGGAAAAATCCAGATGACATTACTCGCTTCGCTGCGTGACTGGCTTAAGGCACAACAACTGGATGCGGTGCTTCTCTCCTCACGGCAGAACAAACAGCCGCATCTGGGGATCTCCACCGGATCAGGTTATGTGGTGATTAGCCGTGAAAGTGCGCACATTCTGGTGGATTCGCGCTATTACGCGGATGTAGAAGCCCGCACGCAAGGTTACCAGCTGCATTTGCTCGACGCGATGCACACGCTTGCCACCATCGTCAGACAAATCATTGCCGATGAGCAGTTGCAAACGCTCGGTTTTGAAGGCCAGCAGGTGAGTTGGGAAACCGCGCACCGCTGGCAGTCCGAACTCAATGCGAAACTGGTGAGCGCCACGCCGGATGTGCTGCGGCAAATCAAAACGCCAGAAGAGGTGGAGAAAATCCGCCTTGCCTGCGGGATTGCCGATCGTGGCGCAGAGCATATTCGCCGCTTTATTCAGGCGGGAATGAGCGAATGCGAGATAGCCGCTGAACTGGAGTGGTTTATGCGCCGGCAGGGCGCAGAAAAAGCCTCTTTTGACACCATTGTCGCCAGCGGCTGGCGTGGGGCGCTGCCGCACGGCAAAGCCAGCGACAAGATTGTTACAGCGGGCGAGTTTGTCACTCTCGATTTCGGTGCGCTCTATCAGGGCTACTGCTCTGATATGACGCGCACCTTGCTGGTGAATGGCGAAGGGGTGAGCGCCGAATCTCACCCGCTGTTTAACGTCTATCAAATTGTCCTGCAGGCACAGCTCGCAGCAATCTCCGCGATTCGCCCCGGCGTGCGCTGCCAGCAGGTTGACGATGCCGCGCGCCGGGTGATTACAGAAGCCGGTTATGGCGACTATTTCGGCCATAACACCGGTCATGCTATCGGCATTGAAGTCCATGAAGATCCGCGTTTTTCACCGCGGGACACCACGACGCTACAGCCAGGTATGTTACTGACCGTGGAGCCAGGGATTTATTTGCCAGGGCAAGGGGGCGTGCGCATCGAAGATGTTGTGCTGGTTACCCCGCAAGGCGCAGAGGTGCTCTACGCCATGCCGAAAACAGTGTTGCTCACGGGAGAGGCATAATGGATTTATCGCTATTAAAAGCGTTGAGCGAGGCAGATGCGATCGCCTCCTCGGAACAGGAAGTGCGGCAGATCCTGCTGGAAGAAGCGGATCGCCTGCAAAAAGAAGTGCGATTTGATGGTCTGGGATCGGTGCTGATCCGACTCAATGAGTCGACAGGTCCGAAGGTGATGATCTGTGCGCATATGGACGAAGTGGGATTTATGGTGCGCAGCATCTCCCGCGAAGGGGCGATCGATGTGTTGCCGGTTGGCAATGTACGCATGGCTGCCCGCCAGCTTCAGTCGGTGCGTATCACTACCCGTGAAGAGTGCAAAATTCCAGGCCTGCTTGACGGCGATCGGCAGGGGAATGACGTCAGCGCCATGCGCGTGGACATTGGCGCGCGCTCCTGTGACGAAGTGATGCAGGCAGGAATTCGTCCAGGCGATCGCGTTACCTTCGATACCACTTTTCAGGTTCTCCCTCACCAGCGGGTGATGGGGAAAGCCTTTGATGACCGCCTCGGTTGCTATCTGCTGGTGACGTTACTGCGTGAGCTGCACGACGCCGAACTGCCTGCGGAAGTGTGGCTGGTGGCAAGTTCCAGCGAAGAGGTGGGATTACGCGGCGGGCAAACTGCCACCCGCGCGGTGTCGCCGGATGTCGCCATTGTGCTTGATACCGCCTGCTGGGCGAAAAACTTTGATTATGGCGCAGCTAACCATCGCCAGATTGGTAACGGGCCGATGCTGGTGTTAAGCGACAAGTCACTGATTGCGCCGCCAAAACTTATCGCCTGGATCGAAACCGTGGCGGCAGAAATTGGCGTACCGTTGCAGTCAGATATGTTCAGCAATGGCGGCACGGACGGTGGGGCGGTGCACTTAACCGGCACTGGCGTACCCACAGTGGTGATGGGGCCAGCAACCCGCCACGGACATTGCGCCGCATCGATTGCCGACTGCCGCGACATTTTGCAGATGCAGCAACTTTTATCTGCCCTTATTCAACGTTTTACGCGTGAGACGGTTGTTCAACTGACGGATTTCAGATGATCTCCTGATTAACCCGGAGCGGTTATGTTAACGATTCAATTTCTCTGTCCTTTGCCTAACGGTCTACATGCTCGTCCGGCGTGGGAACTTAAAGAGCAGTGCAGCCAGTGGCAAAGCGAAATCACTTTTATTAACCATCGCCAGAACGCAAAGGCCGATGCGAAAAGCTCGCTGGCGCTGATTGGCACTGGCACTTTATTTAATGACAGTTGCAGCCTGAACATTAGCGGTAGCGATGAAGAGCAGGCGCGGCGAGTGCTGGAAGAGTATATCCAGGTGCGCTTTATCGACAGCGATAGCGTCCAGCCGACGCTGGCAGAACTGACGGCGCATCCGCTGCCGAGTTCATTAAGCCGCCTGAACCCGGATTTACTGTACGGCAACGTGCTGGCAAGCGGCGTTGGCGTGGGTACACTGACCCTGTTACAGAGCGACAGCCTCGACAGTTATCGGGTGATCCCTGCGAGTGCGCAAGATTCCACCCTACTGGAGCACAGTCTGGCAACGCTTGCCGAGCAACTGAACCAGCAATTGCGTGAGCGTGACGGCGAAAGCAAAACTATCCTCAGCGCCCATTTGTCGCTGATTCAGGATGATGAATTTGCAGGCAATATCCGTCACCTGATGGCAGAACAGCATCAGGGGCTGGGGGCGGCGATCATCAGCAATATGGAGCAGATTTGTGCCAAACTTTCTGCTTCTGCCAGCGATTATCTGCGCGAGCGGGTCAGCGACATTCGCGATATCAGCGAACAGTTGCTGCATATCACCTGGCCGGAACTAAAACCGCGCAATAATCTGGTGCTTGAAAAACCGACCATTCTGGTGGCTGAAGATTTAACCCCAAGCCAGTTTTTGAGCCTCGATTTAAAAAATCTTGCGGGCATGATTCTGGAGAAAACCGGGCGCACCTCGCATACCCTGATTCTGGCCCGCGCTTCGGCGATCCCGGTACTGAGCGGCCTGCCGCTGGATGCGATTGCCCGTTATGCCGGGCAACCTGCAGTGCTTGATGCCCAGTGCGGCGTACTGGCAATTAATCCCAACGATGCGGTGAGCGGTTATTACCAGGTGGCGCAGACGCTGGCGGATAAACGCCAAAAACAACAGGCGCAAGCTGCCGCGCAGCTGGCCTATTCCCGTGATAAAAAGCGTATTGATATTGCGGCGAATATTGGCACAGCTCTGGAAGCCCCAGGCGCGTTTGCCAACGGCGCGGAAGGCGTTGGGCTGTTTCGTACCGAAATGCTCTATATGGATCGCGACAGCGCGCCGGACGAGCAGGAACAGTTTGAAGCGTACCAGCAGGTGCTACTGGCGGCGGGCGACAAGCCGATTATCTTCCGCACGATGGACATCGGTGGCGATAAAAGCATTCCTTACCTCAACATTCCCCAGGAAGAGAACCCGTTCCTCGGCTATCGCGCGGTACGTATTTACCCGGAATTTGCTGGCCTGTTCCGTACTCAATTGCGGGCGATTTTGCGCGCTGCCAGTTTCGGCAACGCCCAGTTGATGATCCCAATGGTCCACAGTCTCGATCAGATCTTATGGGTGAAGGGTGAGATCCAAAAAGCGATCGTTGAGCTTAAGCGCGATGGCCTGCGTCATGCAGAGACGATTACGCTGGGTATCATGGTGGAAGTGCCGTCGGTGTGCTACATCATCGACCACTTCTGCGATGAGGTCGATTTCTTCAGTATCGGCTCCAACGATATGACCCAGTATCTGTATGCGGTCGATCGTAATAACCCGCGCGTATCGCCGCTGTATAACCCGATTACGCCATCGTTCCTGCGCATGTTGCAGCAGATTGTTACCGCTGCGCATCAGCGCGGCAAATGGGTAGGTATTTGCGGTGAACTGGGCGGTGAAAGTCGTTATCTGCCGCTACTGCTAGGGCTGGGCCTGGATGAGCTAAGCATGAGTAGCCCGCGTATTCCGGCAGTGAAAAGCCAGCTTCGTCAACTGGATAGCGAGGCGTGTCGGGAACTGGCGCGTCAGGCGTGCGAGTGCCGCAGCGCGCAGGAAATTGAAGCGTTACTTACCGCGTTTGCGCCGGAAGAAGACGTTCGCCCACTGCTGGCACTAGAGAATATCTTTGTTGATCAGTCCTTTAGTAATAAAGAGCAGGCGATCCAGTTCCTGTGCGGTAACCTCGGTGTTAACGGGCGTACTGAACATCCGTTCGAGCTGGAAGAAGATGTCTGGCAGCGGGAAGAGATTGTTACTACTGGCGTTGGTTTTGGCGTGGCGATCCCGCACACCAAATCACAGTGGATCCGTCATTCCAGTATCAGCATTGCCCGGTTGGTGAAACCGGTTGACTGGCAGTCAGAAATGGGCGAAGTCGAACTGGTGATCATGCTGACGCTGGGCGCTAACGAAGGGATGAATCATGTGAAAGTCTTCTCGCAGCTGGCGCGCAAACTGGTGAATAAAAACTTCCGCCAGTCGTTGTTTGCCGCGCAAGATGCGCAAAGCATCCTGACGCTGCTGGAAACGGAATTAACCTTCTGACGTTAGCCCTGAAAACGGGCGCTGTACTCTCCCGGCGTCAGGCCAAACTGACGCCGGAAAACGCGACAAAAATAGTCGCTGTCCGGAAAACCGCAACGCTGTGCCACATCATGAATCGACAGATGATATTTCTGCAAAATCATCCTTGCCTTTGCCATTCGTACCCAGCGAACATACTCGATAAAACGCATTGTTCCATGCTGAGCAAACAGTTTTGACAGATGATTGGGCGTGATATTAAAAAACTGAGCCACGCTCTCGCGGGTGAGCGGCTGGGCATAATTATCCTGAACCCAGTTACAAATGCTGTGATAGAGAAAATCGCCGCGCGGCTGCGAATTGCCCGGCGGCATATTCACCACGTTACGGCAAAGATGCAGCAAACTTAACACCAGTGGCTGAATGATATTCTGCTCCAGCGGCGAACGGCTAAGATGGGTGAGGGCGGTAAGCATCGCTTCACCTTCGCCGCGTTGCAGGCTGGGAAGTTGGATCTGGCGAGCAGGATGTAACAACGACGTGGTGCGGCTATCGTAAAATGATAAGCCAAGCCAGGTCGGTGCGAACACCAGGCTTAACAGCATCACCGGTTTGTTGTTGACCGGTAAATTAGCCGCGCGTGCCGGAATAAACAGCATTTCTCCTTCCACCATACGTTGCTGCTTTGCTTCCAGCAGATTGCCGTATTCGCCGCGTAGCACGATATCCAGACGGGGAAAATCAATACATAAACTGCCCACTGGCAATGAGGCGGGGTGGCTGGCAAACCAGACGCGCCCAAGGAGTTGCGGGTTAAGCACCAGGCCGCTGAACAGATCGGCGAAAAATTGTTGATCGGCGGGCAAGCCTGGTGCTTTCATGAAAGTTCCCGATTACAGATGCATTAACTGGCGGAATTCTTTAACTTTGCTACGGCTGACCGGCACTTCAAAATCCAGATCTTTCAGCCGCAGAATGTAGGTGTTATTAAACCACGGTTCGATTTCGCGTATTTTGTTCAGATTGACACAAAATGAGCGATGGCAGCGGAAAAAATGCGACGGCGGCAGCTTGCTGCAAAACTCGGTAATGTTCATCGGCATTACGTAGGATTCACGCCGCGTATAGACAAAGGTCATTTTCTCGTGCGCTTCGGCGTAATAGATATCGTTAATTGGCGTGACGATGATTCGCTCATCTTTCACCAGATTAATGGTGTCATTCTCACGCGTTACCGTCGCGGCAGGTGTCGTACTGCTGGTCTGCTGTTGTTGCCAGGCTGCTTCCAGTTTTTGCAGCATCCCGGTAATGCGTGACTCCTGATACGGTTTGAGAATGTAGTCAAACGCTTCCAGTTCAAATGCTTCCACCGCATGTTCTTTCCACGCGGTGATGAATACAATAAACGGTTTATGGGCGAACTGGCTGATGTTTTGCGCCAGCAACACACCGTCCAGCGACGGAATATTGATATCCAGAAAAATGGCGTCGACGCGGTTATGCTGCAAAAACTTCAACACGTCCAGACCGTCGTCAAAGGTGCCGACAATCTCCATCTGGCTGTGCTCTTTAATTAGCCAGCTCAGTTCCTGTTGTGCCAGGAATTCGTCTTCAACAATGATGACTTTCACAATATCACTCCGGCTCAAAGCAATAAGGTAGCCTGTGAGGCGACTGGGGTGCGTTGGTTAGGAATGTAAAACGCAATTTCCGTTCCTGGTTCCAGGCGGCGGATATGCAGCCCCTCGCCATACAATAACTTCACGCGATGATGGACATTCAGCAGGCCAATTTTATTGCCCGGCATTTCGTTCGCTTCGACCCGCTCAATCACCTTTGGATCGATGCCGTGCCCGGTATCTCGCACCGCAATGCGTACCCGATTACCGCACTCTGCAACGCTGATGGTGACAACGCCTTTACCTTTGCAAGGCTGGATACCGTGGACAATGGCGTTTTCCACCAACGGCTGGATCAGCAGGCTGGGAATGCAGCAATTCACCTCTTCATCAATATCATAGATAACCGTCAGCTTGTCGCCAAAGCGGGCCTGCTCAATGGCAATATAGTCTTTAATTTGATACAGCTCTTTTTTGATATCGATTTGCTCATCGTCTTTTAATTCAATGTTATAGCGCAGATAGCGCGACAAATTAAAGATCAGCTGGCGAGCAGTATCCGGATTCAGACGGATTGACGATGAAATAGCGTTCAAAGCGTTAAACAGAAAATGGGGATTAATTTTGCTTTGCAGGGCGCGAAGCTCTGCCTTATTTGCCATTTCACGCAGCTGCTCAGCGCGCGAAACCTCCAGTTGCGTGGAGATGATTTGTGACAGACCGACCGCCATTTCCTGTAATGACGAGGTTATCTGATGCGCGTGGCAGTAGTAAATTTTCAGCGTTCCGGTCACAACGCCTTTCTCCCACAATGGGATCACCAGCATGGAATGAATCTCTGGTGTGCGGTGGGCTTCATCATTGTTTTTAATGATGATTTTTCCGTAATTCATCGCCTGTCGGGTAGTCGGGCTAATGAAGTCATCGCCATTCTGATAGTTGTGTTCACCCACGCCGACATAGGCCAGCACATGATCAGTATTAGTCATCGCTACCGCATCGGCGTGAATATCATCGCGAATAATTTCACAAACTTTGCGTAATGACTCGCTATTGACATGGCGAAACAGCGGTAGCGTTTTGTTGGCGATATCCAGCGCCAGCTTGGCCTGCCGCGCGGCGCTGGCCTCTTTTTCGCCCTCAACGCTTTGCACCAGCAGCACAATAAAGCCGATACAGACGCTACCGAGGATCATTGGAATCCCGATTTTAGAGACGATATCGATCCCCAATGCGGTAGTTGGTGCCCAGACAATCACCAGAATCATGGTCAACGTTTCACACAACATGCCGCCGAGAATACCGACGCGCCAGCGCTGTGCTTTGGGGATTTTCAGGTTGATCCAGCCCGATATACAACCCGCCAGAATGCTGGTGATAAAGCAGGGGATCGCCGTTACGCCGCCGATGTCAATTAAATAACGGTGAATACCCGCAATCACGCCGGTAATGATGCCCACCCACGGGCCAAACAGAATTCCGCCTGACATCACCGCGATAATACGTACGTTCACCAGCGAGCCTTCTACGGGAACGCCGGACCAGGTGCTGAACAGGGCGAACAGCGAGAAAATGGCGGTAACGGCGAGCAGCTCTTTCGGTGAGTGTGCCGACTTGTGCAACAGTTCGCGAAACAGGCGGATACGGATGAGAAAAAACAGGCAGATAAGCATTAACGCGGCCCGATCGAAGACCGCCAGCAGCATGTTGAATATTTCGTGCACGGGTGACTCTGAATAAGGATTAAACCTCTATGATAGGTAACCTGAAGGCTGATGACCAGCAGGCCGTTTTTGAGGAAAAACCACAATTTTAAAAGGGGATTGAAAGATAAATGGTGTATTAGCAATGCATCTCTTGATAATGCACATCTGGTTGGTAAATTTATTGAAATTATAATGTTAATAAAATGAGTGGTAATTTTCTTGTTAGCGTAGATAAATTTCCTGTTTTTGAAGTGGAGTTCCTCATTTAAAGCCATTGATAAAAATGTTCTAAAACGCTGGACAGACAGAAATTAATCAGGCTATTTTCAAAACAGCCACCATCGTGGCGACGTCGCTCGGACGGTCCGGGCGCTAACGTTAATCTGAGGAAATTATGGCTGACACTCGCCCTGAACGTCGCTTTACGCGTATTGATCGTCTCCCGCCCTACGTTTTTAACATTACCGCTGAACTGAAAATGGCTGCGCGTCGGCGCGGCGAAGATATTATCGATTTCAGTATGGGTAACCCGGACGGTGCGACTCCGCCGCATATCGTCGAATTCACGAAAACGCGGAATAAACACCATCGCCAGAAATGCAAACAGGAGCCTGATGGCTCCTGTTTTTCATTGCACAGTTTGCTTTTAGATCATCAGGGCAAAAGTACCGGCCCAAACGATGACCATAAAAGAAATGCCCATAAAGAAATATTTCACTTTACATCTCTCCGCGTAACTACTGTTACGCCTGAATGACTTTATTACACCTGATACAGTGAGTTGACACCGGGCAAAACGACCTTAAACGTCCTGTA
>ULRI01001433.1_pt1 | contig 10228 bp, 9 predicted proteins | sample 1955291 | NCBI WGS metagenome assembly ULRI01 (sample SAMEA4835678, study PRJEB28245) | human gut metagenome | biome: gut microbiome; material: fecal sample | place: Denmark | collected 2008
CTGGTGGAGATGACGTTGCTCAGCAGGCGGCGGCCATCCTCCACAAGGGATGCGGCGGTCTCGTCGCAGGTGGATTCGATTCCTAAAACGATCATAGTTCAGTGGGCCTCCAGCCAGTTTTTGCCAGTATGCACATCGGTGCTCAGGGGCACCGCGTAGTGCACGCAGCCTTCCATTTCCTCCCGCAGGATCTGTGCGGCCTTTTCGGCCTCCGCCTCCGGGGCTTCCACGATCAGTTCATCGTGGACCGTCAGGATCAGGCGGCTTTCCATCTTTTCGTTCCGCAGCCGCCGCCAGACACGCACCATGGCCAGCTTGATAACATCAGCAGCCGTGCCCTGAATGGGGGTGTTGCGGGCCATCCGCTCGCCGCTGGCCCGGATGTTGTGGTTGTTGCTGTTCAGTTCCGGCAGGGCGCGGCGGCGGCCGAACAGGGTGGAAACGTAGCCGCACTGACGGGCATCCGCAATGGTCTTTTCCATATAGCCGTCGATATTGGGGAAGGTGGCCAGATAGGTCTGCAGGAAGGCCTCTGCCTCCTTGACGCTCACGCCGATGTCCTTGGAAAGGCTGTAAGCGCCTTTGCCGTACATGATGCCAAAGTTGATGGCCTTGGCGCTGGAGCGCAGGCGGGGCGTGACATCCTCAGGTCGGATGTTGTAGATCTTGGCTGCGGTGCTGCGGTGGATGTCGGCACCGGAGAGGAACGCCTCCTGCATGTGTGCGTCGCCGGTGACATGGGCCAGGATGCGCAGTTCGATCTGGCTGTAATCGGCATCCACCAGCACGCAGCCGGGCTTTGCCACAAAGTAGGCGCGGAGCTTGCTGCCCATCTCGGTGCGGATGGGGATGTTCTGCAGGTTGGGATTGTCAGAGGAGAGCCGCCCGGTGCGGGCCTCGGTCTGGTTGAAACGGGTGTGGATGCGGCCATCCTCGCCAATGACCTTGAGCAGACCCTCCACATAGGTGGAGTTCAGCTTCTGGCAGGCACGGTACTGGAGAATGTCCTCCACCAGCGGGATGTCCCGCAGCTTTTCCAGTGTCTCGGCATCGGTGGACCAGCCGTTCTTCGTCTTCTTGCCGTGGGGCAGGCCCATGGTATCAAAGAGCAGGGTGCCCAGCTGTTTGGGGCTGTTGGGGTTGAAATCGGAGGTACCTGCCTCCATCTCGATGCGGGTCAGCACCTGGTCCAGCTCCTGCCGCAGCTGCACGCCGAAGGCTTCGATGCCCTCACGGTCTACAAGGATGCCGGTGCGGGTCATATCGGCCAGCACCTGTGCCAGCGGGAATTCAATGTTGTTGTAGAGCTCGTCCTCGCCGTTTTCGGTGATCTCCGCCTTCATTTTGGCGAACAGGTCTGCCAGGAAACCGGCATCGGGGTACTCCTCACAGGAGAACGCTGACCTTGCATGGTAGCTGGTGGCAAGGGTGGTGAGCAGATAGTGGGAAGCGGAAGCGTCCAGCAGGTAGGCGGCCAGCTTGCCGTCCCAGACGATGCTGCTGCCCCAGCTGCCTGCGGCCATGGCTCTGGCGTAGAGGGGGGCGGAATCGAATACATCCAGCGTCACCTTGGGGTTGTCCAGCAGGGAGACCAGTTCCTCCTCGGAGAGGGGATACACGGTGGTGTCCTGCACGGCGTACCAGGCCTCCGGCTGCACGACCGCGCTCTTTTTGCCCAGAACGGCGGGGCGTGCGGCCACCAGATAGTGGCCGGAAGGCTCTGCGGGCAGAGACGCAATGGCTGCGTCCACCTCCGGCAGGGTATCGGGGTCCTGTTCCGGAACGATGCCGTCCAGCCCGAACCGGGTGATGAGGGTCTGGATCTCCAGCTCCTGCATCAGACGGACAGCGGCGGGCTTGTTGCCCTCGGTCACCTTGTAGGCCCCTTCCGCTGTGTCGATGGGAGCATCGGTGCGGATGGTGCCCAGCGTGTGGCTGAGGTAGGCATCCTCCCGGCAGGCCAGCAGGTTTTCCCGCTGACGGGGCTTGATGATCGGGCTGTCCAGATGGTCGTACACGCTGTCCAAGGTGCCGAAGTTCTTGACCAGGGTCATGGCGGTCTTTTCGCCGATGCCCTTCACGCCCGGAATGTTGTCGGAGGTGTCGCCCATCAGGCTCTTCACTTCGATGAGCTGCTTGGGCTCGATGCCGTACTTTTCGTGGATGGCATCCAGATCCATGGTCTCCGTTTTGCTGCGGCCCATGGCGCTGGTGGCCAGCAGCACGGTGGTGGTCTCGCTCACCAGCTGCAGGCTGTCGCGGTCTCCCGTGGCCAGAAAGCAGTCGTCCCTGCGGGCCTCGCAGGCAGCGGCCAGCGTGCCCAGAATGTCGTCGGCCTCCCAGCCCTTTGCCGATACCTGGCGGTAGCCCAGGTCGGTGAGCAGTTCTTTCAGGATGGGCATCTGCTGGGCCAGCTCGTCCGGCATGGCGTGGCGGGTGCCCTTGTAGCCGTCGTACATTTCGTGGCGGAAGGTGGGGTGCTTCAGATCGAAGGCCACGGCCACCTCGTCGGGCTCACACTCCCGGAGCAGGGAATTCATAATATTCAAAAAGCCGAAGATGGCATTGGTATAGCGGCCGTCCTTGGTGGTCAGCAGCTTGATGCCGTAAAAGGCACGGTTGGCAATGCTGTTGCCGTCAATGACCAGTAAACGCATAGTCAGTCTCCTCCATTGCATTATAACTCAATTTATAGTATAACACAAAATGGGGGCCAGCGGGGGATTTTTGCAGAAAAAACAAAAATGCCCTCCCATGCTGGGAAGGCAGGTGAAGGTGTTACTCCGAGATGGTGATGGCACTCACCGGGCAGGCCTGTGCGGCTTCCACGGCGGTGGGTACGGTGTCGGGCGGCAGCTCGCCCGGCATAGCGACGGCCAGGATGCCTGTCATCTGGAATACCTCGGGGCAGATCCCGGCGCACTGGGTGCAGCCGATGCAGAGATCGGGGTCAACGAATGCTTTCATGGGAAGTTCCTCTCTTTCTGAAATGGCCCGCCCTTCGTTCAATCTCAGGGGCGGCTTGTGATAAAGCAAGTATGGACGGAAAGAAGATGAATTATCCCTAGGTTTTTTCCGGCAGATATGATACAATAGAGCACACAGGATCCAGGAGGAAAAACGATGAACATTCAGATCTTTGGCACCAGCAAGTGCTTTGATACCAAAAAGGCCCAGCGCTATTTCAAGGAGCGGGGCATCAAGTTCCAGATGATCGACCTGAAGGAAAAAGAGATGAGCCGGGGCGAGTTTGAGAACGTGGCCCGTGCGCTGGGCGGCTGGGAGCAGCTGGTGAACCCGGCGGCAAAGGATAAGCAGACGCTGGCCCTGCTGGATGCACTGGTGGATTGGCAGAAGGAGGACAAGCTGTTCGAGAATCAGCAGCTCTTCAAAACGCCTATCGTGCGCAACGGCAAAAAGGCCACCGTGGGCTACCAGCCCGAGATCTGGAAAACGTGGGAATAAATCGCGCTTTCACAAAAAATCCACGCCCCGGGTTTTGCACCGGCGGGCAGTTTGTGGTATACTGAAAGCTGGTATTTCCCCAAAAGATGACCTGATTTAGGAGACGATAACGATATGAAGACCTATATGACCCCGGAAGAACACGCCCGGCTCCACCGCCGCCGCGCCCGGCAGACCCTTGGCCTGCTGATCGCCGTGCTGGCGCTGGTGGGCATTGTAACGGTTGTGCGGGCCGGTGTGAAGGGTGTGGCCACCCTGTTTGACGACACCCAGCAGAAAGCGGAATATGAGGACCGGCTGGAAGGTCTGGTCCTGTTCGACCCGCTGCCCTTTGACGGCATCGAGAACATCGATGACCTGACTCTGCGCGAAGCCGCCGTCTGGGGCTGCGTGTACAGCATCCAGGAGACCCAGGGAAGCTTTGATAACTACAACACGGACCCCGACACCGAACAGCTGCTGCTGCCCTCGGTGGATGTGGATGCCTATCTGGCAAAGCTGGTGGGTCCCAGCTTCAAGCTGACCCACAAGAGCTTTGAGATGGACGACATGACTGTCGAGTTCGATGAGACGACCCAGTGCTATAAGATCCCTGTCACCGGCAGCGTGGGCACTTTCCGCGCTACCGTCACCAGACTGTTCAAGAAGGACGGCCTGCTCCACGTTACCGTGGGCTATATCCCCACCCAGAGCAGTGATGACAGCATCCTGAACAACTCGTCCGACACGCCCACCAAGTATATGGATTACCTGTTCAGCCGCCAGAGCGGCAGCTGGTACCTGACCGGCCTGACCGACAGCGAGACCAAGCCCGAATCTGCCGACAGTGCAGCCTCTGCCGCGGAGCCTGCCCCGCTGGCTGAGAGTGAGGTCAACGATGCCATCCTTGCCACCGCAGGCGATTCTGCCGCCGACAGCGCCGTTGCTGAGGAGGCTGCCCCGGTGGAAGAGGCAGCGGAGAGCACCCCGGCTGAGAGCACCCCGGCGGAGAGCACCGAGGCTTCCTCTGAGAGCCCGGCGGCATAACCGAAAACCGAAATCTGACAGAACACCCCTGCACGGAATGTGTGAAGCATTCCACGCAGGGGTGTTTTTGTTTCCTGATCATTTCAGATCGAACCTGACCACGACCAGACGATACCACAGGTAGGGCACCATGTTCCAGATCATCCACAGCTCCATGAGGATATAGTTGGGCAGGTCCTTCAGGCGGAAGGGGCGCTTGCCCAGCCGCCCCTCTTTGAGCAGGGCAAAGGCTTCGTGCATTCCCTTGTCCCAGGCTTCGCCAAAGCCCTGCTTGTGGAACTTGTAGCACTTGAACAGATAGCCCAGCGCCAGCGGGAGAAAGTTCAGGATGAGCATGAGCAGCGGCTCGTTCTTGAGGGGGAGCAGGATGCTGTTCCGGCCGCTCTGCTGGCTCTTGAAGGCGTTGTACTTCACCGCGCCGGTGCTGGCACCGCAGATGTGGTAGCATTTTGCGGTGGGGCAGAGGACACACTTGTAGCCTGCGTTGTTGGCACGCCAGCTCAGGTCCACATCCTCAAAGTAGGCGAAGAAGTTCTCGTCAAAGGTGCCGATCTCCTCCAGAATGCTCTTGCGGTAGAGCGCCGCGCCGCCGCAGGCCGAGAAGATGCGCTTCTGTTTGGTGTAGCGGCTGGCCCGGCGGCCGTCGCCGGTCTTGCAGGCAAAGCCCATCCAGGTGACGTAATCACCGGCATCGTCGGCCAGCTCCCGTTCAAAGTGGCGGAGCATCAGGCTCTGCACGGCAAAAATTTTGGGATCGGTCTCGGCGGTGCGGATGAGCTCGGCCAGCCAGTTCGGCTCGGCAAAGGCATCGTTGTTGAACATGACCACATACTCGCCCTTGGCCCGGGCAATGCCCTGATTCACGGCGTGGGAGAAGCCGGTGTTGGTGCCGTTTTCGATCAGGGTGAAGTTGGGGCGGCCGCAGTAGCTGCGGGCCTGCTCCAGACTTTCATCGGTGGAACCGTTGTCCACGATGATGAGCTCAAAATCCTGCTCTGTCTGGGCATAGACCGACTCGATGGAGTCCTTGAGCCAGCCTTTGCCGTTGATGTTGGGGATAACGATGGTTGCTTTCATATATAAATGCTCCTGAAAATTCAACTTCAGGGCAGATTATACCATAATTGCGTTGAAAAAGAAACCGGCAGTTGGGAAGAAAAGCGGAAAGCACAATGAAAAACTTTTCCGGACTTTTGTAGCAAATAACCAACCACTTCACTGCACGGTTGTGCAATCTGCCCTTGAATTGTGACCAAAGCGTGTAAATATTGAGAAAATGGCTGCAAAAGTGTTTACAAAAGAGTAACAGGATGATATACTTTACACCAGTGAATGAAACGCTCTTTTGTGAAGAAAGGATACTGACGTGGAAACAGCCAAGCACTTTGGAAGCAAACTTCGGAAAACTCTCGCTGCCCTGCTTGCGACGATGGCCCTGATGGCCGTGCTGCTCCCCGGGGCACTGGCCGTGGACCTGAACGTTGATGTTGGGTTCTACTTCAAACAGAGCCGGGGCGGCACCTGCACTCTGGCCTCTGCCGCAATGATGCTTCGCCGCCGGGCCTATCTGGATGGGATGGACAGCTGGGTGGATGTGACCGAAAACGGCATCAAGAGCACGGCCTGGTCGGGCGGGCTCTCCCACAGCTTTACATACAACGATATGCATGTGGGTTATGCGACCCTGCCCTCGGGCAAGGCGGCCAAGACGGAAGCGCTGGTCTCCATTCTGGCAGAGCATCCGGAGGGCATCGTGCTGTACGACCGCACCAGACCCCATGCCGTGCTCCTGACGGACTACACTGACGGCGTGTTCTACTGTTCCGATCCTTCCAACGGGGTTGCCTCCGGACGTGTGCCGCTGTCTGCCGCCAGCATCTCCATTGGCGGCGCATCCTGCTATTGGTACATCACCGAGGATGGCAATGACGATGGTCTGGAGCTTCTGGAAGAGGCTGTGCAGGCGGAGGAAGCCGCCGCGGAAACTGAGACTGCGGCAGAGACGGAAGCCACTGTTGGCGAGGAAAGCAGCAGTCAGGATTGGTGGACGAGCCTGTTTGGCTGAATATTGATCTTCTGGGCGGCTGGCCGTTGGGTCAGCTGCCTTTTTTGTTGCTGGCTTTTCCGGCTCCTCGGCCAGAGAAGCTGAGGCGGAGCGCTTGAGGGGGTTATCTCCGCAGCTCTGTCCCCGGGAAATAGTGCGCCAGAATTTCCTCCGCGCTCTGTCCCTGTTCGGCCAGCGCCTTGGCACCCCACTGGCTCAGACCTACACCGTGGCCATAGCCCTTGGTGGTGAGAAGAAAGCTGCCCTCCTGATATTGCACCGTGAAGCAGGCGCTCCGCAGGCCCAGTGCTTTGCGCAGGGCCGGGCCGGTGATGCTTTGCCCGCAGACAGGCAGGGAGGCTACATAGCCCGAAGGGGTGAGCGCGGCCTCTCCGAACCAGTTGGCAGGTGCGGCAGGGTCAGGGAGAAGGCCCAGCCCGGCGAGAGCCTGCTGCATCTGTTCGGTGGTGAATTGGACGGTATAAAGATAGTTGTCCGCATTGAGGTCGGTGGAGCTGTCCACGGCCACAAGATAGGGAAGGGCAGTGCCCCAGACGTTTTCGCTGGCCTCGGTCATGCCGTTGGAGATGGCAAAGTAGCTTGTCCCGGCGGGGGCGCTGCCATAGTAGAGCACATCGGTCAGCACACTGCCCACCAGCGCCGAGAGGCGGGCATAGTTTTCCTCATAGGCGGTGCCCCAGTAGCTGCGGAGGACTGCATCTGTTAAGTATCCCTGCCGCCGGACGGGGTCCACGCTCAGCCAGCCGGAAGCCGGTTCGGCGGCATGGTCGCGGCAGTAGAGGGCATAGCTGTGGGCCGCGATGGCCTGCGCCTTGAGCGCCTCGTCCGGCCAGCTGATGGGCATTTCCGCCGCCACGGCACCGATCAGATAGTCCCGCCGGGGCACCGAGACCACGGCCCCGGCGCTCTGGTCGGCCAGCAGAAAGCTCTCGCTGTCCTGATCGGAGGGCGGCACGGCGGCGCTGTCCGGGGCGGCTTCCGAAGTTGCAGCGTCCGGCAGGGGAGCGGAAGAAGCCCCCTGTGCCGGGCCGAACACCGCCAGTGTCAGCCGGTAACCGGCGATCGGCAGGAGCGTGCCCAGCACCAGCAGCAGGGCGCAGAGGAGAAAGAATGTCTTTTTCATCGTAGTTTTCCCTCCCGGACAGGCATTTTTCTGGGCCCAGTGTACCAGCCCGGCAGGGTGAAAAAGCGCACATTTCATCCAAGACTTGAATTTACTTCACAAAAGCGCTATCATAAGGGTGTGCCATCATGGTGGATGGCCGGAAAGTATATAAGAGAGAAATAAGAGAAAGGGGAAATTCGCGCATGAACTATACCCATGCAGAAGTGGCGTCGCTGGACCCGCAGACCATGCGGACGCTGTGTGAAGAGTATCTGGCAAACAACTACATCGACCCGGAGACGAGTGAGCGTCTCGGTGTCAAGCGCGGCCTGCGCAACCCGGATGGCACCGGTGTGCTGGCAGGCCTGACCAATGTCTGTGACGTTGTGGGCTACAAAAAAGATCAGGAGGGGCATGTCATTCCCATTCCGGGCCGCCTGATCTATCGCGGTGTGGACATCAACGAGATCGTGAATGAGGCCTACCGCAACGACCGCTTTGTGTTTGAAGAGGTCATCTGGCTGCTGCTGTTCGGTAGCCTGCCCACCCAGGAGCAGCTGGACGAGTTCTGTGAGCTGCTGGCAGAGCACCGCGCCCTGCCCGATGGCTTTATGGATACCATGAATGCTCCTTCGCCCAATATTATGAACAAGATGCAGCGGTGCGTGCTGGGCCTGTATTCCTACGACGAGCACGCCGAGGACCTGACGCTGGAGAATATCCTGAACCAGAGCATCAACTTGATCGCCAGCATGCCCACCATGATGGTGAACGCTTACCAGATGAAGCGCCGCTATTATGATAAGCAGAGCATGTTCTTCCACATGCCCAAGCCCGGCCAGAGCACGGCGGAGCACATCCTGAGCACCTACCGCCCGGACCAGAAGTTCACCCACGAGGAAGCCAAGCTGCTGGATATGTGCCTGCTGGTCCACGCCGACCACGGCGGCGGCAACTGCTCCACCTTTACCGCCCGTGTGCTGTCCTCCTCGGGCACCGATACCTACTCGGCCATTGCAGCCGCCATTGGCGCGCTGAAGGGCCCCAAGCACGGCGGTGCCAACCTGATGGTCAACCGTCAGCTGCAGGATATCCTCAAGCATGTGGAGCACCCGGAGGATGACGATGAGGTGCGCGAGTATCTGCGCCGCATCCTGCGCAAGCAGGCGGGCGACGGCTCCGGCCTGATCTACGGTATGGGCCATGCGGTCTACACCATGAGCGACCCCCGTGAGGTCATCCTGAAGGAGCGCGCCAAGCACCTGGCCTACGAGAAGGGCTTTGAGGAAGAGTACAACATGCTGTGCAGCATCGAGCGGCTGGCTCCCGATATCTTTGCCGAGGAAAAGGGCAGCAGCAAGCCGGTGTGCGCCAATGTGGATCTGTTCAGCGGCCTGATCTACAACATGCTGGGCATCTCTGAGGATATCTACACCCCGCTGTTCGCCATTGCCCGTGTGCCGGGTTGGTGCGCACACCGGGTGGAGGAAGTCATTTTTGCCAACCGGATCATCCGGCCCGCCTATAAGTATCTGGGCGTGCGCCAGAAATATAAACCGATCGAGGAACGCTGATGAACGCTTTATTTGTGCTGATTTTCACCTGTGGTGGTGCCCTTGCCATTGGGCGCGGGCTTGATCTTGCCCTGTGGACGGACTGGAACACCGGCCTGTGTACGGCGGGCTCTGTCTGGCTGCGGTACGGCGGCCTGTGGGCGGCGCTGGTCGTTGGCATCATCGCAGCCCGGAAGCTTGCCCGCCAGCCCCTTGTTCTGCGCAGTGCCTGCAGGCCGGTGGGAGTTACATCGGTGCTGGGCGGCGTGTGTGTCGGCCTGGCCGGTGCGGTGCGTCTGGCAGTGGGCATGACCGGCGTTGGCGCGCTGGTGCGTGCCGTGCTGGAGCTGGTGTGCGCTGTCTGGCTGATCCGACTGGGCCGCAGCTGGACGGATAAGGGAGAATACCGTCTGCCCGGCCGGAGCATGACCCCGGCGGTGCTTGGCACGGCGGTGTTCTACTGGGGGGTGCTGAGCCGCTTTATGGAGAACAGCTCCAGCTGGCACCGGGTGGAGCCGACTGCCATGGTCTGGCAGATGCTGGCCGCGCTGGTGTTTCTTTCGGCGATGGTCCGCGCCCTTTGGCTGCCGGAAACGTCCAACGGCTGCCAGCTGTGCGAGGCCGGGATCTGCACGTTCCTGCTCTGCTTCTGCTGGGAGCTGCCCCGGGTGTTGGTTCTGCAGTTCCACGGCATCACGGCGGCTGACCTGCCCGAGGTGCTGTTTGGCTTTGGCATGTGCTGCATCGGCGCGCTGGGCCTGTTCACTGTGGCGCGGGTGGCAGGAAGTGACGGAAGGCCTGCAATACCCCGACACGCCGTTGGTTGAATTGCTGAAAAGATTCCCATAAAAGCTGTGAAAATCGTTCAAAAACAAAAAAGTGTGAAATTACCTTGTTAATTTTTTGGCGGGCACTTGAAGGTTTCCGCAATTTGGTCTATAATAAGGCTACCGTGATTATTATCCGATAAAAGGGTAAGAACATTTAGGAGGTACTATTAACATGGCTGTTAGA
>ULRI01057014.1_pt1 | contig 10171 bp, 5 predicted proteins | sample 1955291 | NCBI WGS metagenome assembly ULRI01 (sample SAMEA4835678, study PRJEB28245) | human gut metagenome | biome: gut microbiome; material: fecal sample | place: Denmark | collected 2008
TCATGGAATGTGAACGGGCTGAGAGCCTGCATGCAGAAGGGATTTCTGGATTTCTTTCAGGAAACGGATGCAGATATTTTCTGCTTACAGGAGACAAAATTGCAGGAGGGACAGATCGCACTGGATCTGCCCGGATATCATCAGTATTGGAATTACGCAGAGAAAAAGGGCTATTCCGGCACTGCAATTTTTACAAAGGAAGAGCCCATACAGGTGACTTACGGCATCGGCGTGGAGGAACACGACCATGAGGGCCGGGTGATCACTGCAGAGTATTCGGAGTTCTATTTTGTGACAGTCTATGTACCGAACGCCCAGAGAGAGCTGACGAGACTGGAATACCGCATGCAGTGGGAAGCGGATTTCCTGGCGTATCTTAAGAAGCTGGAAGAGAAAAAGCCGGTGATCTATGCGGGAGACCTGAACGTGGCGCATCAGGAAATCGACCTGAAAAATGCGAAAACCAACCGTGGCAATGCGGGCTTCACTGATGAAGAGAGAGCCTGCTTTTCGAAGGTATTGGAGAACGGATTTATCGATACGTTCCGCTATTTTTATCCGGACCTGACCGGGGTGTATTCCTGGTGGTCTTATATGTTCCAGGCGAGAGCAAAAAATGCCGGATGGAGAATTGATTATTTCGTGGTATCGGAGTGTCTGAAAGACCGGTTGGCGGATGCGAAGATCCACACGGAAATTTTGGGATCGGATCATTGTCCCATTGAACTGGATCTGAAATAAACGGACAGCATAACGGAGGAGACTTATGAGCTTACGTTTCTGTTTTGGCCCTTCCGGGGCGGGCAAAAGCCACAGAATCTATGAAGAGATCATGCAGCGGGCGGCAGAGGAACCGGGCAGGAATTTCCTGATCATTGTGCCGGATCAATTCACCATGCAGACCCAGAAGGATCTGGTCATGCGCAGTGACCGGGATGGCATCCTGAATATCGATGTCCTGAGCTTCGGCCGACTCAGCCACCGCATTCTGGAGGAAGTGGGGACCAAAGAGATGCCGGTACTGGATGACACCGGCAAAAGCCTGGTGCTGCAAAAAGTGGCGGCGGATCTGAAGGAACAGCTTCCGGCCATGGGAAGTCTCCTGCACAAGCAGGGCTATATCCATGAGGTGAAAAGTGCGATCTCCGAGTTCATGCAATACGGTATCAGCACACAGGATATGGACAAGCTGATCACCAGTGCACAGAAGCGTGGCGCGCTGGCCATGAAACTGAAAGACTTAAAGACTCTGTACCGGGGCTTTCAGGATTATATCAGGGATCATTTTATCACCACCGAGGAGACACTGGATGTACTGCGCAGATCCCTGTCCAAATCAAAGATCTTAAAGGGCAGTGTAGTGGTGTTTGACGGCTTTACGGGATTTACTCCAATACAGAACCGGCTGATCCAGGAACTGATGCGCGTGTGCGCAGAGACCATCGTTACCGTGACCATTGGAGTGGGAGAGGATCCGTATAAAATGGATGGTGAACAGAAGCTGTTCCATCTGAGCAAGAAGACGGTGGCGGATCTGGAAAAGCTGGCAGCGGAGGCAGAGGTAGAGCGGGGAGAGGATCTCTTTGTCAAGGGGGGGCCCAATCGCTTCGCCAAGGCACCGGCATTACACTATCTGGAACAGAATCTGTTCCGGTATCAGTATGAACCGTATGCGGGAGAACAGCAAGAGATCCATATGTTTGAAGCCCTTTCCCCCAGAGAGGAAGTCCACCAGACAGCGCTGTACATCCGGCACCTGATCAGAGAGCAGGGGATGACCTACCGGGACATTGCCGTGGTCATCGGAGATCTGGAAGGATACGCTTCCTATGTGGAAACAGAATTCGGACAGCTGGAGATCCCATGTTTCCTGGACCGTACCAGAGGGATCGTGCTGAATCCCATGATCGAATATATCAAGAGCGCATTGCAGCTGTATATTAAGGATTTTTCCTATGATACGGTGTTTCATTTTCTGCGCAGCGGCATGGCGGATATTTCCAGAGAAGAGATTGATGAGCTGGAAAACTATGTGATCCGCACCGGGGCGAGAGGCTATCGGACCTATAGCCGTCTGTTTACCCGCAGAACGGAAGAACTGCAGGGAAATGCGGAGGGGAGCGAACAGGCGGAAGAGAAGACCATGGAGCGTCTGAACCGTATCCGGCAACAGTTCATGGATGCGGTGGAGATTCTGCACATGGGAAGCCGGGAAAAGGCTGGAGACTATGTCAGCCATCTGTACGATTTCCTGGAACAGAATCAGGTGCAGCAAAAGCTTTTGAACTATCAGCAGCAGTTTGAAAAAGAGGGAGACTTATCCAGAGCCAGAGAGTATGCACAGATTTACCGGCTGGTCATGGATCTGCTGGATCAGGTCTATGAACTGTTGGGAGAGGAAGAAATCTCCAGACAGGAATTTGCGGATATTTTAGAGGCCGGTTTCGGCGAGATCACTGTCGGTACGATCCCTCAGAACGTGGATCGTATCGTGGTGGGCGATATGGAGCGAACCCGTCTGAAACAGGTGAAGGTATTGTTTTTCCTGGGAGTCAATGACGGAAATATTCCGAAAAATGCTTCCAAGGGCGGGATCATTTCGGATATGGATCGGGAATTCCTGATTGAATCCGGGACAGAGATGGCACCCAGCCCGAGACAGCAGATGTATATCCAGAGATTATATCTGTATCTGAATATGACCAAGCCCTCAGAACAGCTGTATCTGTCCTATGCCAAGGTAAACAGTGAAGGAAAGGGCATAAGACCGTCCTACCTGATCGATACGGTGCGGAAGCTGTTCCCGGCAATGAGCGTGGAGTATCCCCAGAACCGCAGCCGTCTGGAACAGATTGAGGGCAGACAGGAAGGTGCCAGATATCTGGCGGAGGAACTGCGGGAATATGTGGAAGGAACCCTGCCGGAAGAAGAGAGGCAGGACTTCTATCTCATGTACCGTGCCTACGAGGCGGATGCGGCGGGCAGAGACCTGCTGACCCGGGCGGCATTTCGCAGATACAGGGAGAGCGGTCTGTCCCGGATCGTGGCCAGAGCATTGTACGGACAGCAGCTGGAAAACAGTGTCAGCCGTCTGGAAACTTATGCTGCCTGTGCCTGCAGACACTTTTTGCAATATGGTCTTTCCCTGCAGGAACGGGAAGAATTCGGCTTCGAGGCTTCGGATATGGGTACGGTATATCATGCAGTATTGGAAAACTTTGCAGGAAAACTTGCAGAATCCAACCTGACATGGTGGGATTTTACGGAGGATTTTGCAGCCAAAGCCGTCAAAGAATCCGTGGAAGCCTATGCGGCAACCTACGGGGAGACGGTATTATACAGCTCTGCGCGGAATGAATATGCCATTACCCGCATGAGCAGGATCCTGACCCGCACAGTGCTGACCTTGCAGAAACATTTGAAACAGGGCAGTTTCCAGCCAGATGATTATGAACTTTCTTTCCGGTTTGCGGAGGATCTGGACAGCATTCATGTGGATCTGTCTGAGGACGAGAAGATGCATTTGCAGGGACGGATCGATCGTATCGATGTGTCGGAAGATGCAGAGCATGTCTACGTCAAGGTCATTGATTATAAGTCCGGCAACCGGAAATTTGATCTGGCGGCATTGTATTACGGTCTGCAGTTGCAGCTGGTGGTATATATGAATGCAGCCATGGAGATGGAGAGCCGAAAGCATCCGGACAAGGAGATCGTTCCGGCGGCACTTCTGTATTATCACATCGATGATCCCACCATAGAGACACCGGTGGAGCTCACGGATGAGCAGATCAATGAACAGATCCTTGCAAAGCTTCGTATGAACGGTGTAGTAAACAGTGATCCTGGGGTCGTGGAGCGGCTGGACCGCTATATGCAGGATAAGTCTGTGGTCATTCCGGTGGAGAAGAAAAAGGATGGAAGCTTCAGTGCCAGATCCGGTGTCTTAAGCCGGGAGGAGATGCAGCTGATATCTTCTTATGTAGATGCCAAGATCCGCAGCATCGGGCGGGAGATCCTGGACGGAAAAATAGCAGCCAATCCCTATGAGAAAGGCAATGAAGAGGCTTGTACTTATTGCGCCTATAAAAAGGTCTGCGGTTTCGATGGCAGTATTCCGGGCTATGAGAAGAGACAGCTGGAAGATCTGGATAAGCAGGCGCTGATGCAGCGGATGCAGAAGACCGTGGAAGCTTAGGGCAAAGGGTGCCCGGCGGGAGTGTGTGCCTGACAGGAAGCTCGAAGAGAAAGCACCCGCTGCCCGGAGGAACAGGACGGCAACAGGAGAAAAGAAACAGGAACAGAGGTAGCGTATGGGAATGAATTTTACCCCGGAACAGCAAAAGGTAATCGAACTGCATAACAGCAACATTCTGGTATCGGCGGCCGCGGGAAGCGGTAAGACGGCGGTACTGGTAGAGCGTATCATCCGTATGATCTGTGAGGGGGAGCATCCGGCGGACATTGACCGCCTGTTGATCGTGACTTTCACCAATGCGGCGGCTGCGGAGATGCGGGAGCGTATCGCAGCCGGGATCGCCGCCAGACTGGAAGCGGATCCGGGGAACGACCATATCCAGAAGCAGTCAGCCCTGTTACACAATGCCCAGATCACCACGATCGACAGCTTCAGCCTGTTCCTGATCCGGAATCATTTTAATGAGATCGGTCTGGATCCGGATTTCCGTGTGGCAGACGAGGGTGAGATCAAGCTGTTGCAGCAGGAGGTGCTGGGACAGCTGCTGGAGGATGCCTATGCGGGGAAATTTGTTCCGGATGATGTTCCGACGTCCCGGGAAAACCGTGACAGCGGAGCGATGATACCGGAGGAAGCGTCAGGGAATGATTTTGCGGAAGAGGTTCCGGGAAAACGTGACAGCGAGGACCCATCCCGGGAGGCACGGGAACGTTTCCACGCCTGTGTGGAATATTTCTGCCCCGGCGGCAGAGAGCGCGTGCTGGAACAGCATATCCTGAACCTGTCCCGCTATGCCGGAAGTTTTCCCTGGCCCGCAGAATGGCTGGAAGAGCGTAAAAACGATTATGCGGCGGGAGATCTGGATGCCCTGCTGCACAGTGATTACGGACAATATCTGGCAGAGCGTGTGAGCCGTGTCCTGCAAGGGTGTCTGGAAAAACTGGTGGAAGTGAAAAAGCTGTGTGAGCTGCCGGACGGTCCATATATGTATGGAGAACTGACAGAAGCGGAGAGCGAACAGCTGGAACGCCTGGCGGCCTGCAAGGATTTGAAGGAACAGGCAGCAAAGGTTCCAGCAGTGACTTTCGGCCGTCTTTCTTCCAAGAAGGATGAGAGCGTGGATCCCGCCAAACGGGAGCTGGCGAAATCCATCCGTAATAGCGTAAAAGACACGCTGGCGGATCTGACGGAACAATATTTCAAGACACCGTTAGAGTTGGTGGTGGAACAGGGAAAAGCCTGCAGAGAGCCGCTCCGGATGCTGCTTAACCTGGTGCTGGAATTCGACAGAAGGCTTCTTGCGGCCAAACAGGAGCGACATCTGATTGACTTTTCCGACATGGAGCACTATGCGTTACAGATTCTGCTAAAACGGGAAAAAGTGGAAGAGACCGGCGATGCAGGGACGGACAGCACCGGTGATACAGGAATGGATAGCACCGGTGTGAAATATGACATTGTGCCAAGTGACGTGGCATTGGAGTATCGCCAGTATTTTCAGGAGATCCTCATTGACGAATACCAGGACAGTAATCTGGTACAGGAATATCTGTTAAGTGCCATCTCCGGGGAAGTGGAGGGACATTATAACCGCTTCATGGTAGGTGATGTGAAGCAGAGTATTTATAAATTCCGTCTGGCCAGACCGGAACTTTTCCTGGAAAAATACGACACCTATCAGGAGAGTGGGGATCTGTGCCGGATCGACCTGGCGAAGAACTTCCGAAGCCGTGTGCAGGTGGTGGATGCGGTAAACGATGTGTTTTCCCGCATCATGAGCCAGGAGATCGGCGGCATTGCCTATGATGATAAGGCAGCATTGTATCCCGGGGCCACATATCCCGCCACAGAGGATCCTGCATACGGCAGTGAACTATTACTGATCCGTAAGCCGGAGAAGGGGGATGGTGCGGAAGGCGGCAGCGGAGAACAGCGTCCCGACGGGGCAAGAGGTCCCGTGGACTATGACAACGTAAGACAGCTGGAAGCACTGGCTATTGCGGCACGTATCAAGCAGCTGAAGGGCAGTCTGAAAGTCATGGAGAAGGCTACGGGAGAATTGCGCCCGGTGCGGTACTCGGATATGGTGATTTTGCTTCGTACCACCAGTGGCTGGGATGAGGAATTCAAGAAAGTACTGGAACAGCAGGGAATCCCTGTCTACATTACATCCAAGACCGGATATTTCGGGGCCCTGGAAGTACAGGAACTGCTGCAGTTTTTACGAGTGCTGGACAACCCGAGACAGGATATTCCGCTGTTCGGCGTGATGCAGTCGATCTTCGGAGGCTTTACCCAGGAAGAGATCGCCCGGATCCGCAGCGGAAGCAAAGGGCATTCCCGGAAGAGAATGACACTGTATGAGGCATTGAAAGAAGTGGCGCAGAGGGGACGGATGGCGGAAGCGGGAGAAGAGGCATCAGCGGGCGAAAGCGCCGGAGAAGAAACCGCCGGGGCCGGACAGTACTGGCAGCGCGCATTGGAAGCTGCAACAGTACCGGAGGACATGGAAGCGGAGACAGAACTTTCCCAAAAGGCAGATACTTTCTTACAACGTATTGATCATTACCGTGATCTGACTCCCTTCACCTCCATCCGCGACCTGCTGCAGCGGATCCTGGACGATTACGATTATCTGAACTATGTGACGGCACTTCCTGCTGGCAGCAAGCGCCGGGCCAACGTGGAGATGCTGCTGACGAAGGCTTCTGCTTTTGAGAAGACCAGTTATTTTGGACTGTTCCATTTCATCCGTTATATGGAACAGTTGGAAAAATACGATGTGGATTACGGTGAGGCGGATACCCTGGACGAAAATGCCGATGTGGTGCGGATCATGAGCATCCACAAGAGTAAAGGTCTGGAATTCCCCGTGGTATTTGTCTCCGGGCTGTCGAAGCGTTTCAACATGCAGGATGCGAACCAGTCCCTGATCGTGGATATGGATCTGGGAGTAGCGGTGGACTATGTGGATTCCGGCCGCCGCATTAAAAATAAGACCCTCCGCCGGGCTGTTCTGTCAGCGAAAATGAAGGAGGACAATCTGGCGGAGGAACTGCGTGTGCTTTACGTGGCACTGACCCGTGCCAGAGAAAAACTGATCCTGACAGCGGTGTTGGATAAGGCGGAGGAAAAATGGGAGCTGTCCCGGATGACAGGACAGGAGAAGCTGACCTATCTGGATTTCTGTGAGGCGGGGAGCTATATGGATTTTCTGCTGCCGATCCTGCCTAAGACAGGAATTGCAGTAACAACGCTGGGAACAGAAGACCTGGCGGCAGAGGAGATCAGGGAACAACTGCGCATGGGAGACCGCAGGGAACTGTTGCAGCGTGTGACGGACGGCGAGACTCCTTTGCCTGGGGACCCGGAGGAGAACGAACGAAAGCTTGCGAAACTGCGGGAGCGATTTGCCTATGCCTATCCGTATCCCGGCCTGCAGAAGCTCTATACCAAGACCACGGTATCGGAACTGAAGATTGCGGCCATGGCGGAGAAGGATGAAGCGGCATTTCATACCTTCGAAGAAAAAGAAGTGGTGCCTTATATCCCGGCTTTCCGCAGAGAACAGGAAAAGGTCAGCGGAGCCGTCCGCGGTAACGCGTTCCACCGGACCATGGAACTGTTGGACTTTTCTTATCTGTTTATGGAATCCGGACTATTTGCCGGATGCCCTGGGACTTATGAGGAATACCGTCAGGGCCTGGATACGGACCGGTTACAGGTACGTCTGAAGGAATTCCTGCAGCGGGAGACAGCTTCCCTACGACTGACAGAAGAGTATGCGCAGGCCGTAAGCCTTCCCAAAATCCGGCATTTTCTGGAACAGGAGCTGGCCTACCGCATGTGGAGAGCTTTCGAACAGGGCCTTTTGTACAGAGAGCAGCCCTTCGTGCTGGGCATTGATGCGAAGCGTTTGGATCAGGACCTTCCTGAAGGGGAAAAGGTTCTCATTCAGGGTATCATCGATGTCTTCTTTATAGAAAACGGAGAGATCGTCCTGTTGGACTACAAGACCGATGTGATCGATTCCCTGCAAGCCCTCTGGAACCGCTACAGCGTCCAGATCCAATACTATGAGGAGGCACTGACGAAGCTGATGCAGCTGCCCGTGAAGGAGAGGATCCTGTATTCCTTCTATCTGGAAAAATACGAGTAAAAAAGCCGGAGTAAATGGAGGTTTCATATGAGTCAATATTTTGATTTATCAATAAGAAGGATTGAGATAAAGAAACCAAAAAGAGACTTGAAACCTGTTATTAAATTACAGTATGAAGTTAATAAGACTTTGCTGCATGATGAATATTATTATCCTACAGATGAAAGAACTATACAGGAATGTTTGGATGGTGATTATATCTTATTAGGCGTATATAATAAAGATAAGCTTATTGCAGCAAGCTTTGCATTTGAAGGTGGTTTGTTCTTCTCTAAGCCTATTACTGATTGGATGGAAATTCCTGGCAATAAAATTATGTGTCATGAATTCGTTGTGGTTGATATGGAATATAGAGGTAATGGTATGCAGAAGAGATTCATGGATGCTACTATAAGAGAAGCTAGACAGATGGGTTATGATACTATTTGGTGTTGTGCTCATCCTAATAATACTCCGTCTGTATGTAGCATAGAGAGTACAGGCTATAAATTTGCCGATCAGTTTGTTGTAGATGGCTGGCCTAGGAATGTTTATTACAGAAGTACATCTATACAGAGATAGCAGTTATTTAGAGGGAGAGTATAAGTTAAGTATGGCATGGTATGCAGAACGAAAAAGAAAATGTTGGTATTGTATCTGTGGTGTAGAAATGAAGTAGGATGACAAGGTGGGAATCCGGTTTCGTGTGAGGGATAACGGTATCGGAATGAGTCCGGAGTTCCTGCCGCACCTGTACGATCCGTTCTCCCAGGAGCGTTCCGAGGAAAACATCACGGAGAATCTGATGGATGCCAGAATTTTACTGGTGGAAGATAACGAGATCAACATTTATGTGGCCCAGCTGATCCTGGAAAAAGCCGGATGTGTGGTGGAGATTGCAAAACGGTACCTATCATTGCCATGACAGCGGATGCTTTTGAAGAGGAGAAGAAAAAGACGCTGGAGGCCGGAATGAACTATCACCTGTCCAAGCCCATCAACCCGAAGACATTGTATAATATCCTGTCGAACCATCTGACCGGAAAAGAGGCATAGAGATCAGAGATATAGAACCCAGAGATATTAGAATCATGACATGTAAAAAGGAGGTATCCGTGGCGGATATCTCCTTTTGTGTTGCCTTAACTGCTTACGATATAAAATTAAGCGGTGATCACGGTGCCGGCCTTGCCCCTGATGGCATCCTTGACGTGATCCATGGAAGTGATCAGAACCTTTCCTGCTGGAACCTTCTCCAGATAAGCAATGGCTGCCTCGATCTTGGGAAGCATGGTGCCTTCCTCGAACTGACCTTCTGCCATCAGTGTCTTGGCTTCCGCAACGGTGAGAGTCTCCAATGCAGTCTGATCCTCTTTGCTGTAATTTTTATAAACGCAGGGAACACTGGTCAGGATGATCAGCTCATCACAGCTTAAATCGGAAGCAAGCTTACCTGCAATGGCATCCTTCTCAATCACAGCGGAGGCACCCTTCAGCGCATGCTTCTGCTCAATGACGGGAATTCCGCCGCCACCGCAGGCAATAACGACCTGATCTGCGGCTGCCAGAGCACGGATGGCTTCGATCTCCACGATGTCGATGGGCTTGGGAGCAGCAACGACACGACGGAAGCCTTTACCGGGATCTTCCTTGACATAATTGCCCTTTTTCACTTCGATCTCGGCGTCCTCTTTGGACATGTAACGGCCAATGACCTTGGTGGGCTCATAGAAAGCCTCGTCATAAGGGTCTACGGTTACCTGGGTGAGGATGGTGCTGACCGGCTTGGAGATACCGCGGTCCAGCAGCTCTGCCCGGAGAGAGTTCTGGATATC
>ULRI01030551.1_pt1 | contig 10082 bp, 9 predicted proteins | sample 1955291 | NCBI WGS metagenome assembly ULRI01 (sample SAMEA4835678, study PRJEB28245) | human gut metagenome | biome: gut microbiome; material: fecal sample | place: Denmark | collected 2008
ACCGATAACCGAACATACTGCCTGAGGCATACCCTTCGATGTTATCAGATCCGCCCATTACATTTAATTCATTCAAATCTTTTAAATAAGTCTTTTTAATCTTATTCGTATTTTGAGCAATGTTGAAAGAATTAATCCAACGTACATTAGCCCCCAAATCAAGACGCAAATTGACATTAAACTCCCATCCGGTATTCTCAATACTGGATACATTCGCCTTGATACTCGTACGTCCGTATGACTCTGGAGTTGTCATCGTTCCTAACAAATCTTTCCCGGTATTCCAATAATAGTTGAAAGAACCTCCGATTCTGTTATCCCAAAAACCGAAATCCAAACCGAAATTCCGGTCTTGCTTTCTTTCCCACTTGATATTGGGATTTGGGAAAGTCACAGACTCCGCTACAAAATTTTCGTCATACCGATATCCACTTAAAAATATCATTGGAATCGGATAAGAGCTTCTGTCTATATTTCCGGTATATCCATAAGATAAACGAATCGCCAAATCTGAAATAAAGTTCACATCTTTCAGGAAATTCTCCCGCATCGCATTCCAACGGAAACTGGCAGACCATAAAGGGGTAAAACGGTTATCCGTACCAATGATGTCGGCCCCGTCAAAACGGGCATTCAAATTGAACACGTACTTATCACATAACGTATAAGTCAAGGCACCAAAGAAAGAAGCGGAACGGTCCTGAGCTTCTGCTGTTCCAATTAACCCACTCAAGGAATTTTTAATATCGTTATAGGAAATATCATCCGAAGGAAAATCCGGGAAAGCAATAAACCGATAATAATCATTGAATTCCGGAGAACGATGATAATTGTTATAAGACTTACTACCGGACAATTCCGTACCTACAACCAATGAAAAAGCGTGATTTTCCAACTTGTTATTATTATAACTGATCAGTCCCCGCAAAGCAAAAGCCGTTGAACGTCCTGATCCTTCTTTCAAATAACCGTTATTGTACTTTTCCGGAAGTTCCCCACTAATTGCACTGGAAGTAAAACAGTTAGAATAAGACGTATAGGTCCCGGGGGCAGCCCAAGCCTCTGTATTGTTGGTACTATACGTAAGCGATCCATTTAAATCCACACTCAAACCTTCCATTACCTGATAATTCATCCCTAAACGGGCAGAAAGATCGGAAGCGATGGTCTTATTCTGAGTTTCATTCAATTCCCGTAAAATATTAAATTGGTCATATATATTGCCATAATGGATCGAGCTCCGGTTATCGCCCAGATAAGTAAAATCCGCCGCATAACTACCGTCTTCATTGAAAGGTTTCTCGTAAGGATTGGCGAATACGGCATATTTGAAGGGATCTATGGAAGAATTATGATCCTTACTTTCGCGGAAATTCCCGTTTAGTTTAAAATTCATCTCAAAATTTTGGGCCGGTTTATGGCGGATTTCCAGACTGGCTCCCAGATTATCATACGAATTGCTCTTTAAAATTCCGGACTGGCCATTATAGTTAATAGATGCATAATAATTGGTTTTCTCCGTACCTCCGCGCATAGACAAAAAATGGGATTGTGAAAAAGCTTTACGGAAAATCACATCGAACCAATCGGTATTGATCTTGCGCAATTTATCCAGCTCTTCCCGATACTGGCTTTCTGTATATCTTCCCTGCATGTAATAATCGTATATTTTACCGACCAGTCCCCCTTCCCATGCCCTGGAAAAATCTTTCATCAAAGAAATCTCAAAATCGATTTTTTCGCTGCTGTTCATAAAATCCAAATCGATACGGGGAGCTTCTACCATACCGAAACTGCCGTTGTAGTTAAATGTCGCCTTCCCTTCAAAACCACGTTTGGTCTTGATCACAATCACTCCGTTGGCTGCACGTGCTCCGTAGATGGCCGACGCAGCAGCATCTTTCAATACCGTAATCGATTCAATATCCGTTGGAGCGATATTACCGATCCCATGATCCAGTATCGATTCCTGAATATTACCGGCATTTACCACATTAATCGAAGCAACTCCTCCTTGCAAAGGCAAACCATCCACCACCCACAACGGTTCTTTGTTACCTGAGATCGAATTGTCACCCCGAATCCGGATATTGGCCCGGGTTCCGGGAGCTCCACTGGTTGTATAAGAGTACAAACCGGCCACTTTACCTTCCAAAATCTGATCGATACTTTTGAAAGAATTGTTTTCAATCTCTTTAGCGGTAATCACAGTAACAGATCCGGTCACCCGGTCGCGACGGATATCCTGATACCCGGTTACCACAACCTCATCCAGGTTACTACTCTCTTCCGTCATCTTTACATTGATTTCCGATTTATTAGCCACTGCAATTTCTTGAGTCTTCATGCCGATAAAAGAAAAAATCAGAACGGCATCGGAAGTTGCAATCGGTAACGAATAAACTCCGGAAGAATTTGTAGAAGTCCCTACAGCTGTACCTTTAATCTGAATGGTCACTCCCGGCAGAGGATTATCCCGGTAATCCGTTACCTTCCCGGAAATGATTTTCGCCTTTATAGTCTGCGGAAGAATTTCCTGTTTTTTGACAATGATCACTTTTCCATCACAATCATAAGTCAAAGCTTTTCCGGAAAAAACTTTGTTCAGCACATCGCTCACCTTTTCATTCTGCGCTTGTACACTGACATTAGCCAGGCCATCCAATTGTTCTGCATTATACAGAAAACGCAAACCTGTTTGTTCTTTTATCTGATTGAACAGTTCATATAAACTGACATTTTTCAGATTCAACGTCACTTGTTGCTTTTGTGCCAGACTATTTCCGAAACTTGTACCTACCAGACATACTGTAAAAATAAAGTACAATTTCATGACTATCCAACATTTTTGATGAGTCTTGTCAAATAAATGACATAAATGAAATTTTTTTTTCATACATTTGTAAATTATAAGTAACACTTAGGATAAATGCTGGGGAGCTTTATCCGTTATTAAACACAGCCGGGATTTCGCAGATCCCGGTTTTATTTTTCACACACAATCAGGGTACGTCCGTTGACTTGGAAACGAACATCCGAACTCTTCTCCAAATAGGCTAATATTTCCCGGATATCGGAGTAGCGTTTCATGTCCCCGTAAAAACGTAAATCTTTCAACCTTTCATTTTGAAAAAATACATTCACATCATACCAACGTTCAATTTTTTCCATAATAGATTCCAAACGTTCGTTAACAAACACCATGTCTTTATTTTTCCAGGCGATATAGGGATATACATCGACATCCAGGACTTCTGTCTTTCCATTTCCGGTATTTGCAATACCCAACTGTTCCGGTTGCAGAACGATTTCTTTGCATCCGGCATTTGCCCGGAAACCGATACTTCCTTTCACCAATACCGCTTCAATACGATCGGTATGGTAGGTGTTCAGATTAAATTCCGTTCCGTAAACCTGGAGCTGATATTCTCCGGACTTTACAATAAAAGGTTTTTGGCAATCTTTAGCTACCTGGAAATAAGCTTCTCCCTTTAATCTGACCTCCCGGATAGTTTCACTGAAATTTACCGGAAATTCGAATTCGGTATCTGCATTCAACCACACTTTCGATCCGTCGCACAAAGTCACGAAATATTCCCCGCTCCTGGGAACGATCACTTTATTATATATGATTTCTTCCGATTGCAAATCCGTTCTCTGATAACGAATCTCTCCGGATGAGTCCACCTCTACGATCATCCCATTCTGTTCTGTGATCTGCTCATGACTTTCCGCAAGATCGATCTGTTTACCTGAGGAGAGTACCAATACTGCCCGGGGAGTTATCGGTTCGATTTTAGCGAATACTTCTGCCGGGATTTCCGTATTTTTATCTACATGCCGGAAACCCCACCAGCCGGCGAAGAGAAGTATAACAACCGAAGCTGCAATGGTCAGGTAACGTTTCCAAGATAAGCCGGGTTTTCTATTCCATACTGCTTTCAGTCTTCGTTCTGCATCAGAGGAATCGAGTTTCCATTCTTTCAGGCTCCATTGCCAAAACAACATATCCCCACTGATCCGGCGGTACTGCTGCCGGTGTTCTTCCGATTCCGCCAGCCATGCTTCTACCCTTTGTAGCTCCAGGCCTTCCAGTTCTCCCCGGAAATAAGCGGTTAATAATTCTTCGGTTTGTTTATCCAATGGTCCTTTTTCCATGCTACAATCTTGTTTTCATGTATTAGTACCGGAAAAATGGAAAAAGGTCTAATGGAAAATCAAAAAAAATTAAAAGATCTGACAAAAAGATTTTTTCTTGCAAAAAAAGAATAAAAAACCGGCAAATTTTTCTTTGTCCAATCGTTCCCGCAATTTCCGGACAGCATTTCCCAATAAGGTTTTTACGGTTGAAATGGAAACATTGTATTTTTCCGCCACCTCCCGATATTTCATATTGTGAATAAATACCTCTTCCATAATAACCCGGCTACGAGGCGGCAGGTTTTCCATTTCCTGCAAAACCTGAGTCAGAATCCGGTCATGTTTTTCATTATATTCTTCAAATGCCAGGTGTACCTCCTGCAAATCGGTAGTATTATGAAAAATATCCTGTTTTTCAAGTTTATTTAAGCAACGATTTCTTACAGATACATATAGAAAAGAAGTCAAAAAGGGGGCTGTCAGTTCTTTCTGTTTCCTTTTTTCCCAAAGGGCGATAAAAAATTCCTGAACAACACCCTCAGCCAATTGTATGTCTTTCAAAAAAGTATCTGCCCACACAACCAACCGGCTATAATAGGTATTGAACAACAAATCCATTCCTTTGGGATCTCCTGTAGACAATAACCGGCATATCTCATCGTCTCTTTTTGAATATTCCATAAAAAAACACTACGTTTTCTCACAATGTTCAAGCAAATTTCGTTCAAAGTTATAAATTGAATTGTTACCTCAAACAGAAAACCGGATATTTTAATACCTTCTCCTGTACTTCTTCTCCAACCATATTAGCTTTTCCGATACGATTTTAGCATACCCATCATCGATGCGAACCACAGAGAAGGCAGTAACCTGGGATTTATTCATTTTTACTCACCTGTGGATTATCTGAAAAATTTCATGTACATTTGTATTCAAATATCAGGAGAATGATCTATGGGAAAAATCAATTTTTTAATTCTATTGTTTGCCGCAGTACTTTGTTGCAATTCTTGTAAGCTTTATAAAGTAAGTTATTCCACGACAGGAGCTTCCATCAGTCCTGACGTAAAGACCTTTTCCGTGGATTATTTCCCGAATAAGGCTCCTCTGGTAGTACCTTATCTAAGTTCGCTGTTTACCGAGAAACTGACAGATTACATGCGTTCCAAAACAGGCTTGAGTCAATTGACCGATAACAACGGAGATATTCGTTTCGAAGGCCAGATCACCGAGTACAGCCAACGGCCCATCGATATCCAAAAAGATGAAATCGCAGCCTCCAACCGGCTGACGATCGGAATCAAAGTAAAGTATACGAATACGAAAGACGATAAATACGATTTCTCTTCTACGTTTTCCAACTATGCCGATTACTCGACCGACGCTGATTTCAATTCCATAGAGGAGAGCTTGATTATAGAAATCCTGGATAAGATTATCGACGACATATATAATAAGGCACTCGTCAACTGGTAATCGATCGGCAGAAGAATGAAAAGTGAAAAAATCATAGAATTTATACGTCATCCTGAAAAAATCAACAATGACGATCTACGGGAATTACATACACTCGTAGAACGTTATCCTTATTTTCAGACGGCTCGTATTCTATATTTAAAAGCTTTATATCTTCTGGGAGGTGTCAGATTTCGCAGCGAACTAAAAGCTTCGACCGTCCATCTTACGGATCATAAGCAATTTTTCAGGTACCTGAACAATCAGATCGGTTTCGAACCCTTGGGTTCCGGTACGGCAACCCCTAAAAATTCGCTGAGTCATATTGTCGACGAACGTATCCGCGAAATCCATGGTCATACCGTCGTTCACAGCCAGGGTATTCCGGTCTGTCAGACTACCGAAGAGACAACTACCGGATGCGAAGAAGACATCATACAATTCAATCTCCGGCAAAAGGGAAGAAAACGGCCGGAAAACGATGAGAAAGAAATCATTTCCAACCCTATCCGACTGGACGATGTACCGGGAATAATCGACGATTATTCCAACTCTACCCAAGAGGATAGGTCCGAAGCGAACCATTCTGCCACCCCGTATGCCTCCCCCATCCAGCCCATCGATCTGAGCGGAATACAGGGCATCGTAGATGAAGCCCCCCGTCCTGAAAATAATTTCTCTATCGATGTCGATCTGGACGAAGAAATAGCGGATGCACAGGAAGAAAAACCATCGGTCTCTCTCGATACTCCCGAAATCATCAGTGGCGGATACCGGCTGACCGACCAGCCTCATACCGAAGAAACCGTCATAACAGAGAAAGAATCCCGGAAATCCCGAAAGAAAAAAGACGATCTCATCGAGCGTTTTATTCAGTCTGAACCCATCATGCCCAAAATAACTTCGGCCTCGACGGATAACAGGGATCTATCTAAAGAAAATCCTTATATCCAAGAGGAATTATTCAGCGAAACACTGGCAAAAATATATGTCAAACAACATCTGTACGAAAAAGCAATCTCAACTTATATAAAATTAAGTTTGAAATATCCGGAAAAAAGTGTTTACTTTGCAGACCGAATCGAAAAAATAAAAGAGAACATTAATAATAAAGAGTAATTATGTATACGGCAATTTCTGTTTTGATATTCATTATCTGCGTTTTATTGATATTGATTGTATTGGTACAAAACTCCAAAGGCGGAGGCTTGGCTTCTTCATTTGCTTCTTCTAACCAAATCATGGGAGTAAGAAAAACGACCGATTTTCTTGAAAAAGCAACCTGGACGTTAGCCGGAGGAATGATGATCCTGTGTGTATTGGCCACCTTTTTTATCCCCAGAGGAGAAAATGCAGTAAAATCTGCTATCCAGGAACAAATCGAAGCTCAGCCTGTTCAGCAACAAACCATCCCGACTTTCCCGACCAATCCGGGAGCCGGCGAAAATGCCCAGGAAACAGGAGCTGCAACACCCGGAGAATAATTCCATTAAAACTTAAAATAGAATGTCAGTATGTCAGTCATACTGACATTTTTTTTGCTTTTCTGCCAAACCCTTTTTTCCCCTATTTTTTATCTTTTATCATTTTTCCTCTATTTTTCAATGATTTACATTTTCTTTCCTCCTCTTCCTTTCTGTCGTATTTTTTTTGGCACAAAATATGATAAGAAGGAAATGTTGTAACATTCAACCTTACAACGACGTTGAAATATTGCGTATTAATTTGAAAATAAAATCATATTATAAACTTTTAAATTTTTAACATTATGACACTGAAGACCGTACTTAACAAGGTAATTGTTGAGCCTGTTGAAGCAGAAACTGTAACTAAAGGAGGGATCATCATCCCCGACACAGCACAAGAAAACCCCCAGAAAGGTACAGTTATCGCACCTGGTAAAGGTAAAGCAGACGAACCGATGGAAGTAAAAGCAGGCGATACTGTTTTATTCGGAAAATATTCCGGTACAGAAGTTCATATTGACGACAAGAAGTATCTGGTCATGAACCAAAGTGATATCCTTGCAATTCTTTAATTGTAAATTGTAAGTAATCCCAAAAATTAAAATCTAAAACTAATTTGTTATGGCAAAAGAAATAAAATTCAATATCGAAGCTCGTGACCTGATGAAAAAAGGGGTAGATGAGCTGGCAAATGCAGTAAAAGTAACTCTGGGACCGAAAGGCCGGAATGTAGTCATCGAAAAGAAATTCGGAGCTCCCCATATCACCAAAGACGGTGTCAGCGTAGCTAAGGAAATCGAACTAGCCGATCCGTATGCAAATATCGGAGCACAGATGGTAAAAGAAGTTGCTTCTAAAACCGGAGATGATGCCGGAGACGGTACGACTACCGCTACTATCCTGGCCCAAAGTATCATCAATGTAGGGTTGAAAAACGTTACTGCCGGAGCTAATCCGATGGAATTGAAAAGAGGTATTGAAAAGGCAGTTGCTGCTGTCGTAAAACATCTTGAAGGACAAAAAGAAGAAGTAGGTAACAACTTTGAAAAAATCCGTCAGGTAGGTCGTATCTCTGCCAATGGCGACGAAACGATCGGTAACCTGATCGCCGAAGCAATGGAAAAAGTCGGCATCGAAGGAGTAATTACCGTTGAAGAAGCCAAAGGAACCGAGACAGAGGTAAAAACGGTCGGTGGTATGCAATTCGACCGTGGATATATTTCTCCTTATTTCGTAACCGACAGTGAGAAGATGATCTGCGAATTCGAAAATCCTTATATCCTGCTTTATGACAAGAAGATTTCTTCTATGAAGGAATTACTTCCGGTTCTGGAACCGGTAGCACAATCAGGTCGTGCCTTGTTGATCATCGCCGAGGATGTCGAAAGCGAAGCATTGGCTACTTTGGTGGTCAACCGTTTGAGAGGTTCTTTGAAGATTGCAGCAGTAAAAGCTCCGGGATTCGGTGACCGCCGGAAAGAAATGCTGGAAGATATCGCTATCCTGACCGGAGGTGTTGTCGCTTCGGAAGACAAAGGAATGAAACTGGAAAACCTGACTATCGATATGTTGGGTCGTGCAGACAAAATAAGCATCGACAAAGAAAATACGACGATTGTCAAAGGGGCCGGTAAAAAAGAATTTATTCAGGAGAGAATCGAGCAGATCAAGAAATTGATTGAAAATTCGACTTCCGACTATGATAAAGAAAAACTGAAAGAACGTCTGGCAAAATTGTCAGGTGGTGTTGCCGTCCTGTATGTCGGAGCAGCTTCTGAAGTTGAAATGAAAGAAAAGAAAGACCGGATCGACGATGCCCTGCATGCCACCCGTGCAGCCAGCGAAGAAGGTATCGTACCGGGAGGTGGTGTCGCTTACATCCGCGCACAAGCAGCCCTGGAAGGTCTGAAAGGAGAAACCGAAGACGAAACTACCGGTATCGAAATCATCAAACGGGCTATCGAAGAACCGTTACGTCAGATTGCTTATAATGCCGGTGTCGAAGGAGCTGTCGTTGTCAACAAAGTACGTGAAGGCAAAGGCGATTTCGGATACAACGCCCGGAAAGATATCTATGAAGATTTGAAGAAAGCCGGTGTGATCGATCCGAAGAAAGTAACCCGGGTAGCCTTGGAAAATGCAGCTTCTATCGCCGGAATGTTCCTGACTACCGAATGTGTATTGGTGGAAGAGAAAAAAGATGAACCTGCCGCTCCTGCCATGGGTGGCGGAATGCCGGGAATGATGTAATAAAAAATGGTTCAATACAAGGAAGCTGTCTGCGTTTGCAGACAGCTTTTTTTGATTAATTACCCGTATATTTTTTGATTAGTATCATAATACCCACTACTATTCGTAGGTAATCTTTTCAATTCTACTCCTTGCCAGATAATTTTAAGAATAATTTCTCCATTAGCCGTAAAATTTATCTTATTCCCTGATTTATAAGCACTACCACTTAAATGATTATAACCAATAAAAGTATCCCAAAACCCCGTATTGTAAAAAGCACTATTAGTTACAGCAGGTACAGTGATATCCCAAAAAACATCTACCCGTCCATCAGAATTCAAACCAGAGATTTTAACAATCCTTTGCCCACCACTTTCATTAGTTGACTTTAAACGAGGTAACATGTCAAATTGTTCAGAAACTAGTGTTCTAATATTTTCAGATTGCATATTCTGAATATATTTCAACACTTTTTCTAGCTCTTCAAACGAAGTTATAGCTTTCAAATTTTTGACTACTGACTTGTCTTTCACATTTTTCCACATTCTCCCATCCATATTTGGAAAACAACTTATCGTACTCCATTATTTCTGAAGTGTCATCCGATATGTTTTTTGAACAAGAAATGGAAAATAGTGAGATCACCATTAATACTAAATACAATTTTTTCATCATTTTTAAATTAATACTTATCTATTTAACAATGATATGAAAACATTTTATTATACCCAATAGTGAATCCTCGGAAAATATTCGGAATATTTATCCTCCCTTTTCGGGAAAAGTTTA
>ULRI01037095.1_pt1 | contig 9878 bp, 7 predicted proteins | sample 1955291 | NCBI WGS metagenome assembly ULRI01 (sample SAMEA4835678, study PRJEB28245) | human gut metagenome | biome: gut microbiome; material: fecal sample | place: Denmark | collected 2008
GTTGCTACCGTTAGCGTTACTACCGTAAGGGGGGTAACGGTCATCTTTACCGTTAGTACCAAAAAGGGGGTAACGGTGATTATCATCTTTTTCTGTAGCCGGATCGCTGATATTTTCAGACGAAACCTGTTCATTCTCTTCTCCAGATATGTCCGCCTGCCGCTTCTTTTCTGCTCTTGTCAGATTGTTACTGGAAACCGTTCCATCGCAGCTATGATATAGTGTATGTGGTCCGAGATCCGGTTCATCTAACAACTCATACTCAGCCCGCCATACCCCATTATCCGGCATAAAGTGAACCTTCAAGTATCCAAAATCTTTTAATTCTTTCCACGCACTATCAAATGCCTTTTTCCCTTCTTTAGTCAGATTTCGGAAATCTTCTTTTGTCCATTTCTTATCCGGCATGGAGATATATGCCTGTATGACAAGATATAGTCCCTTTGCTTTCAAAGAAATATTCACATCTCTGGTTATCTCATTTTGAACGACTGTAAATCCTTTTTTACTTCGGAAGAAACCTTCTGCCATGTTATCACCTACCTGCCATCGACCGGTTGCTCCTCATCCGAAACGGATGAAAAATCACTGTCTTTATTTGCCGGTTTCTCCGCACTTTTCTTCTGTGCAAATTCAACCTCTTCTGTAATGATGCTGAAACCATAGACCTTGCTTCCCTCTTTGGTCGTATAGTTGTTATTCTGCACCCGTCCAATGACTAATACACGGGAGCCGCTGTGAAAATATCGCTCGACAAATTCAGCCTGCTTTCCAAATGAGGTGCAATGAAAGAAATCCGCCTCCGCATTTGACTTCTGCTTTGTCTTTCGATTTACCGCGAGATCAAATTTGGTAATAACAATCTCCGTTCCATCCTCACTTTTCTTTCTTGTCGTTTTTGGATTTCTCGTCACATTTCCCAGTAAAATAATCTTATTCATTTTGTCCGCCTCCTCTCTTTTGTTTCCATTCATCCAATAACTCTAAAATGATTTTTATCATTTCCTCTTCTGTGGTTTCTTCCTCAAAATACTCTGACAGCCGTTCATTTCTCAGAGTAATTTCTTTTTTCTTTTTCTGCTTGGGAACCGAAAAAAGATACTCTTCCAATCTGTCGGCATCTAATTTCCCCTCCAAACTGAATTTCTTTATCTCATTTGCCTGTATGGTCGATATTTTCTTCCCATACCGGCAAATAGCATCATAAACCATACCTTGCTCTTCTTCCGGAAGAACAGACAGGCTGACACCCTGAACCAATCCAAGCTGCTTATTATCTACTAAAGCCAGCAGCGCATCACTTAATCTGGCAAGCCATATATAGCGCTGAATCATCTTATAATTTTCGCCACTTTCCTCGGACATCATCTTCAAGCTGTTTCCTGCCTTGCCCTGATTCTTCATGGCATCATACTTGATTTTATATGCCTTTGCTTTTTCACTCGGCTGGATGTTTTCCCGCTGAATATTGGAATCTACCATAACTACACTGGCTTCATCGTTATCCATTTCTTTCACAAATACCGGCATTGTTTCTAATCCAAGCACTTCACATACGTGCTTCCTGGTATGCCCGGAAATAATCTCATAACCGCCTTCTTTGCGTTTTCGGACAATTCCCGGCACCAGTACACCATGCTCTCTGACACTTTCAATCATCTCTGCTAATTCCTCATCGGAACGAATCTGAAACGGATGGTTATAAAATTCATGCAGTTCGGAAAGCGGTATCTCTCTCACATCTCCTGCTTCGGCAGCTTTTTCGGTTTCCTTTCCACCAAAGAGGTCATCAAAACTCGTTAATTTCACTTTTTCCAAAGCCTTTGTCCTACTCATGAGCGATTACCTCCTTTGTCAGTTTCTCGTAAGCCTGCGCCACCGGATGTTTCTTATCCAGTGTAAAGATACTCACTCCAGCTGCTGATGTTTCAGCGGCTTTTACCGAAAATGGTATTTTACTTTCAAAGATAGGAATGGATTCCCCATAATATTTCTTGATTAGTTCCATAATGTCCTTGGCATAATTGGTTCTCGCATTCAGCATGGAAATCAAAATCCCTTCAAACTGAATCTGCGGATTCAAATGCTTTTTTACACGGTAAATAGTTGTGATTAACTGCTCCAAGCCTTTTACCGGAAGATAAGCTGCCTGCACCGGAATCAAAACACTGTCCGATGCTGTTAGCGAATTGACCGTTATCATTCCTAAACTTGGCATACAGTCAATGAGAATGTAATCATAAAACTCTCTCATGCTTTCCACATATGTTTTCAAGACAAACTCTCTACTCATGGCATTCACAAGTGAAACATCCACTCCTGACAGATCAATGTTACATGGCATAAGGTCAAGTCCTTCTTCATGGTGAATGATTCCTTTTGTCACATCCACATCCTTATCCATGATAATCTGCTCCATGATACTTGGAAGTGCAATCTCCAGTTCATCCGGATTTTCAATTCCAAGACTCTGTGACAAATTTCCTTGTGGATCTGCGTCAATGACAAGCACTTTCTTTCCTTCTCTTACTAAACCAACTCCAAGATTTACGGTTGTGGTAGTCTTGGATACACCACCTTTTTGATTGCATATGGCGATTACTTTACACATAATTCTGACCCTCCGTATTCTATAAATTGTTATTTCTTAGTTTCTTGATGTTTTTCTTTTTGACATAAATACATTGTCAAATATAAGCGATAAAATTTGTTATTATCACACTGCATAAAATTCGAAGTGTAGTTAATCTGGCATCTCGGATTTTTTCTTAACAGTTTCATCATTCTTCTCAGCTCTTTTTTGTTACCTTGTAACCTGATTTTTAACATCAAACTTACCTCCATTTCTAAAAAGTGGAACAAAAAAACACATCGTTTATTGATGTGTTTTTAAAAAATTATTTAAATCATACTAGAGCTTAGCTTCAAACTAATCAAAAGGTGTAAAAAAGGTGTAATTTTAGTTAGATGGTGTTTCATTGTGCCCTAAATGTTGACATTGCCATATTATTTTGAAATATTGCCATGGCAGATAAATAATACTTTAATTTTCATATTTTTTCTCCTTGTCGGGTACAAAAAGCCGCGTTTTGCCGCAGTTTACGCCACTCTTTTTGATAAAAGAAATGTTTGTCTGTCAAGTGGACATCAGACAAATGCACATTATATGGCAAATCGAGGCAAAATAAGGCAAAGTGTCACACTCAAACGGATACGAACCGTATACGAATATAGGGTCAGAGTATACACTTGAAAATTGGGGCTATCGTTAAAAAGTGAACACAACTTTATAACGATGAACCCAGAGGGTACAATATCATGATGCTGGGGTCAAAACATAGTGATTCTATGTTTGAACCTCTATCAGAACCTTGAAAATTTTATATTTCACAGTAAATTTGTCTTAAAAAGCATCGCTGGCTTTGAAGCGTCTATGTATTTCTGGTATATTTTTAAGCTAATACCGGATTTTGGGCATAGTTTCCCAAGCCCTTTCGGAATGCAAAGAGTTTTCGGAAATTTAGAGCCGCTATTTTACTGCCAAAGAAGAATTTTCCCCGTTGTTTTCCTCTTGGAAGTTTATCGAGATGATAATTCCTTCGGATGTTGGCGAGAATGGTTTCCACACCATTTCTTAGGCGTGCCAGATTACTAAATTCCTCACTTTTCATATATCTTTGGCTTTTAGCTCTATTAGATGCATTCATTGAAGTGATAAAACTGGCAACTCTTTTATAAATTTTAGGGCGACACTGATTCTGATATGGACAGCCGACACAATGATTTCGGTCAAATGAAACTCTGCATTGCCTTGTTGTTTTTGTATAAGACTGGCTTATAGGTTCATGCCCTGCAGCACATTTCAAGAGGCGGGTTCCCTCTTCATTGAATTCGAAATCAGCTAAAGCATCCGGAGCTTCTTTGCCGATCAATGCAGTAGTTACCAGTTTGACATTCTTCTCTTTTGCAAGAGCTACATTGTCCTGACCGTCATAGCCGCCATCTGTAACCAGAATGATTTCTTCTTCGGATTTTTCCATTTTGGAAAGGGATTCCTGAAGGAAAAGACTGTCCGTATGTGTATTTTTATCAAACTGATAATCCGTTACTACAGAGCCATTACTACCCACTGTTTCTTCAATGTTAGCAACATATCCTCTGTAGGATTTGCCGGATTTATTCCTATAGGTTGCATCCGGATCGGATGGATTTTGAAGTGCCGACGAATTCATGGTGCCATCTTCCCTGGTTTTCAGACGACGTTTATCATTTTCAACAACTGTCTGGTCTGAAAGGCATCTGATAAAAAGCTGGTATTCCGTTACTTCTTCAAAATCTGTTTTGCACAACTTCAGTAAGACGTCACTATCTGTCAACAAGGTTTGAATAATTGCTTCCATATCATCATTTCTCTGATGATAGAAGATACGGTTATAATCATTCGGGTCTGCGTAATGCTTTAGTTTCTCAGAAAGCATATCTGGCTGCTTCTTTGTAAGATAAACAACCAGTTTGGATATACAGGTGTAGATCAGTTCCATACGGCTCAGAAAACGAATGTTGGATTCTATCATAACGGAATCCATACGGCGTATGCGTCCATTCAGCTTCATTATCTTAGCGATTTTACCGCTGAGATCTTTTACACAGTCGTGGTATAAGTCCACACCATGAAGTGTCTCATAGTCATAACATCTTTTACGGAAACGACTCAGAGTTTTGTCCGATATCGGCTGTTCAGCAAAGCTTGTGGTATGCAAAGCGTATTGAAGGTGGAGATCAAGCATCAGATTCTCAACGATTTCATCGTCAGAATAATCAAAAAGTTCCTTGATGATGAGTGCACCAATAATAACATTTACAGGTGCATTAGGTCTGGAGGCTTTATCACTATACAAAACAGAAAAACGCTCTTCATCTATCGCAGGAAAAATCTCATCGGCGAAGATTTTTGCCCAGGAATTTTCTAACGCTTTTCTTTCACGCTCAGTCAGATTCATAAAACTGTCATCGAATGACAACTGTTGGCAATCATTTGTTTTAAAAGACATAAGGGGCACCACCTTTCAAAAGTAATCCTGAATTATTCACGGAGCAACAGCAACAACCGCTGAAATCTGCATAGTTACTATATTTTAATTGAATATTGCTTTTCACTTATTTAGTGAATAGAAAAAGACCGCTATCTATGGTAAAATTTAGGTGTCAAATCAAAATCAAACCAAAGAAAGGGTCTTTCTATGGATATTTTAAACACCGTAAGCTTAGAAAGCAATAGCCAAATTAAAATTAATTTCGATGGAGGCGATTTATCCTCCGATGCAGGGCTTCTCCTGTTTAAAGAGTTCCTGTTTAAGATTGGAGCCGTTAAGCTCATCAATCGCATGTTCAAAACCAATGATACTGCATGGTTTCGCATTCATAAAGATGATACAAATCTGATGCAGGTAATCTATCAGATTATCAGTGCCTACTTCGAGGATGACTGTGCAGATGAGCTGACAAACGAACCCGTCATGACAGCTATTTTAGATAAAGATGCTCTGGCATCCCAGCCTACCTTATCACGCTTTTATAACCGCATGGATGAAGATACGATCAGCCAGCTAAACCAGATTACACGTGAACTCCGCAAAGTCATCTATTCCATTAAGAAACCGGAATTCATGCTTTTTGATATCGACTCCACACTTCTTGATGCTTATGGAAATCAGAAAGGAGAAGGTTTCAACTATCATTATCAGGCACATGGTTATCATCCGCTGCTGTGTTACGATGGATTAACCGGTGATCTTCTAAAAGCAGAACTTCGTGACGGTACCATGTACTGCAGCAAGGAAGCAGACATTTTTATGAAATCTCTTCTGGATGAATTCATCTGTGATTTTCCAGATATGCCGCTTTACCTTCGTGGTGACAGTGGTTTTGCATCACCCGATTTATATGAAGTTCTTGAAGATAAGAACTGTAAATATGCCATCCGACTGAAAGAGAATGCAAAGCTGCGCGAATTGGCCGAAGATGAAAATCAGGCGTTGTATCGTGCAACAAAATTCAACCAGGTGGATTATGCCGTCGAGTATGGTGAGTTTATGTATCAGGCGGGCTCATGGAGTCATCCGCGCAGAGTTGTTTTTAAAATCGAAAAGCCTTATGAACAAATGATTCATCTATATACATTTATTGTCACAACACTGGAAATGGACCCTTATCAAGTAATCCAGTTCTATTGCGGCAGAGGAAAGATGGAAAATTTCATCAAAGAAGGCAAGAGCGGATTTGACTTTGCCTCTGTAAGCAGTTCCACCAGGCTGGTCAATGCGAACCGCCTTTTGGTTCATGCATTGGCTTATAATCTATTCAATTGGTTTAGACGATTGGCACTTGCTGTCAGTATGAGAAAACAGCGTATTGATACCATTCGTTTAAAACTGCTGAAAATTGCCGCGAAAGTGGTAAGATCAGCACGATATAAATATTTCAAGCTGTGTAGCAGTTGTCCCTACAAGAAAGAATTCTATGAGACACTGGAAAATATCCGTAACTTGCGACCACAGTTGGAATGACAACTTTTAACGAACCTTGACAACCACAATAAGCATTTAAACCTATCACGGGAGAAGTCTGCCCATTTATAGGCTATCTTCTGGCAGGATAAGGTATTGAGAGTGGTTGTAACAGCAACTACGGCAGATTTTATGCACGCATATACTGCCGTGAATAATTCAGGGTAATAATATTATAACTCATAAAAAGCTATATTCCTGCCGTCACCGCAGTATCTTTTTTCTGTATTCTGCCGGAGATAATCCGGTCACCTGCCTGAACTGCCGTGAGAAGAATTTTTCATCATCGTAACCGCAGCTTACTGCCGTCGCATAAATGCTCATGGCGGTAGAATACAGTAAGTAGCAGGCTTTCATTACCCTTGAATTTATGCAGTCGCGGTTGTAACTTACATCAAAGCACTGTCGGTAAATCAAGCGGAAATGCCCCTCGCTGACGCACATTTTTCTGCTGACTTCCGAAAGCTTAGGCATCTTATCAGGCACTGAAATTATCCTGTTCCTTATGTCGGCAAGCTCGTTATAATGCGGAAGTCTTCTTCGTTCGCTTATCAGACCGACATCGCGCTCTGCATTCAGCGATACGGCCGATCGCAGTTCTCCGACCGGCGTGTTATCGGAACCGTGGCATGTGATAATAACCTGCCGTTCATCGTGCCGTGAATAAACCTCGTTGTGGAGCGATATTTTCAGTTTCTCAGGGAACATTCCGTTTTCCTTTTTGGACAGGATAAGAAATGTGTTGTCATCGGTTCGGCAGCATATTTCATGCTGAGCGCATACACGTTTTATTGCTGACGCTGTTTCTGCGATTATGTCGCTGCGGTAGTTTTCGCCAAACAGGTATTCTCCGCCGTCCGGGAAACTAAGCTTTACCGCCTGAATGCAGAAGTTATGCCCGGCTTCCTCCACAATGCTTTCAAATTCACGAAGATTGTAGAACCCCGTCAGCGAATCATACAGTGCGGATTGCCGCTGGCATTGCGTGAGATAGTGGATATCATTCTTCATTCGCAGAAATTCCAGCGTATCCGCAACAGTCTTGCTCCAGTCGCGGAAACTGAAATCATAGCTCGCCGGACGGTTGTATTCCAGCACCGTGTACCCGTAAAGCCTTGTCTGAAAGCACACGGGATTCACATAGAAAATCGCAGGGGAATCGTGCTCCGTAATGAATGGCACGGGAGTTTCGCCACTGCTGAACTTTATCGGAGGTTCTGAATACTCGTTACCTATCGCACAGCACAGGAACTCACCACCGTTGAAACGTTCACTGTTCCATGCGCTGTCAAGGCACAGAAACAGCCTGTCAGCGCCGTGCAGCAGGTAGAAAAACTCGCTTACCGCTCCGGTGTATTCCTCAAGAGTACGCGATGTAGTGAGCTTGCCGGAAAACTGTGCCACGGTGCTCATAATGGTGTGATACTGGTCTATCTTTTCCGCGTTAAGCTCGTCTAAAAGCTGCGAACGGCAGGTGCCGCAGGAGCAGGTGTTTCCGCTTACGAACCTATCGGAATTGTCTTGAATAGGACTGCCGCCGAGAATAGCATCCACAGCGTCCCGTCCCATTTTACGGCGGTTTCTGCGGTAAGTTGTCAGCAGCGGATAGTGATATATCCTTCCGACGGTATGGTCGTAGCCCGTTACCGTCAGCTCGCCGGGAATATCCACTCCTGCCGCCGAAAGAACATTGCACAGCCCGAACGCCATGGAATCGTTGGTGCATATCACCGCCTGAGGCTGCAGAATTTCACCGCTGAGATACCGCCGGGCAAGTTCCTCGCCGGAATCGTTCCAGAAGTTCCCGTAATACACTCTGATATTATCAAGGCTTATTCCGTGCTTTCCGAATGCGCGCTTGCAGCCGTTCAGGCGCTTTTGCGAAATAGCGTTGTCACTGCTTCCCGTCAGTATGTCGATGTCCGTGAAACCGTGAACCGTTATCAGATGTTCCGTCATTTTCTCCAGGTCGGTTTCATCGTCGGAATAAACGCTCTTAAATCCATCCATCTCCCCGTCAATAATAATGGCGGGGATTTTTGCAGCTCTTATTTTATCGATTGTATCGTTGATTATTGTTATATCCCGGAATGCCTCGGCTGTGACAATAACGCCGTCAAATAAATCCGGCTCAAACAGGGAGTAAATGATGTTCTCATAATTCAGCAGATCATCGTCCTGCCAGTGGTTGTATATGTTTGAGTAGACCGCAACATCGGTGCCTTTCCGGAATGCGGCTTCGGATATTCCGTATAGTATATCGCGCTGTTCGGACGCGTCGGCTCTTGCGGTAATGACCGCTATTCTTCTGCGCATAATATCACCCCCGTTTACAGTATAGCTTAATTTCGCACTAAAGACAAGAGCAAAAGTGCACATTATGATTAAAAGGTGGACTAAACGAATATACGCTATTGAATTTCTGCTTTGCAATGTGTATAATAAAACAAAAACAATGAGGTGGCATAATGAAAATAAGTGAAAATTGCTACAAGCTGGAAAATACGGCAAATCCAATTTCGCCGAATGTATTCTGCGCCGACCCGACAGGCGTTGAGTACAACGGCAGACTGTATATTTACGGCACTAACGACCATCAGCAGTACGAGGCAGTCGGCGATGACGGAAAGAACGACTATGTTCACACAAAATCCATCGTTATGTTGTCCACTGACGATATGGTGAACTGGGAATACCACGGCTTCATAGACACCGCAAAAATAGCACCTTGGATAGTGAATTCATGGGCGCCGTCCGTAGCTTCCCGAGTTGAGGCGGACGGAAAAACTCATTTTTACCTTTACTTTTCGAACAGCGGCTGCGGTGTAGGAGTGCTTACGGCGGAACACCCTCTCGGACCGTGGAGCGACCCTCTCGGAAAGCCGCTAATCTATCAGAATATGCCGGGGCTTGAAAATTGCCCTGCGCCCTTTGACCCGGGAGTATGCCTCGACGAAAACGGCACAGGCTGGCTTGCGTTCGGCGGAGGAACCCCACCTACAGGTAATACGCTGCACACAGATATCCCTAAGATAGTGCGGCTGGGAAAGGATATGCTTTCGTTTGACAGTGATTTCGTTCCGATAGACGCTCCGTATTTCCTCGAGGCAAGCGAGCTGAACTACGAAAACGGAACTTTTATCTACACATACAGCACGGACTGGCTGTCAAGAGAGAACTGGAACAGAACCGACGTTCCGGTGCCGGGAATATGCAGCATGGGCTGTCTGACGAGCAAAACTCCCCTTGACCCGGAAAGCTGGCAGTTCAGGGGCGGATTCTTTCTAAACGCCGGCGATTCCGGAATGGACT
>ULRI01048241.1_pt1 | contig 9873 bp, 7 predicted proteins | sample 1955291 | NCBI WGS metagenome assembly ULRI01 (sample SAMEA4835678, study PRJEB28245) | human gut metagenome | biome: gut microbiome; material: fecal sample | place: Denmark | collected 2008
GGGGTATGGACATGGATGCGGGTGACGGGACAGCCGCACAGCAGGCATTCGGACTTGGTGACGCCGGTGCCGGGGGCAAACATATCCCGGCCGGTGGGCAGCGCCTCCGCTGTTTCCACGGCCAGATCGGTACGCGAGAGGTTCATAGTAGTGGTCAACTCTCCCTTCTGAACACAAAATATTGTGGCTTTTGGGTAGCATGGCCGGTGAAATCGCTTTTATACAAAAACTGCCGCGGAAATTGCAAAAAAGTCTTGCATTTTTCAGGCAAAGATGCTAAAATATCATCCTGCGTGGAAGTGTATATTTTCGCTGCACAAAAAATTCAAGTCGGGGAGGTGTTTGGTTTGCCGAATATCAAGTCTGCTAAGAAGCGTGTTCTGGTGGCAGAGACGAGAAATGCTCGCAACAAAGCCAATAAGTCCGCACTGAAGACTGCTATCAAGAAGTTCGAGGCTGCTGCCGTTGAAGGCAATCGCACCGAGGCCGAGGGCACTTACAAGGTGGCGGTCAAGGCGATCGACAAGGCTGCTGCAAAGGGTCTGCTGCACAAGAACAACGCGGCCCACAAGAAGAGCGCGCTGACGCTGAAGCTGAACAACATTGGCTAATGACCAAACGCAACGGACATCCGCAAGGGTGTCCGTTTTGGTTTATACGGGAAAAGGGACGGCGGCGCCGTCCCTTTTTTCATATCCCCTTATACTTGCGGCGCGTGGCCATTCCGCCGCGGATGTGCCGCTGGGAACGGTTTTCGTCCAGTATGGCCTTTACCTGTGTGTACAGCGCCCGGTCGCACAGGGCCAGACGCTCGGACAGGTCCTTGTGTACGGTGGATTTGCTGACGCCGAACTTCTTGGCGGCGGCGCGGACGGTGGTCCGGTTCTCTATCATGTACAGGGCCAGCTCTTTGGCCCGCTGCTCCAGATCGTCTCGCATAACGCAACACTCCCATGCCGTTGTGCTCTATCTATATGGCGGAACGCGGGCGGATATGACAAAGGGGACGGACCGCACATCCTTAACGGACACTTAGCGGGCGGCGGGAGTATAATTTGGCATCATCCGGAGATGAAATGAGGCGAGTCTATGGATATCTGGAAGGAATTGCGGGACGAGGGCGTGGACAGCGGCCTGCTGGAGGAGGTACGCCGCTTCCGGGAGGCCCACCCCCTGACGCCGGAGGCGCAGGAGCGCGTGCCCGTGCCGAAGTATCTCTACTACGGCAGGGAGGTATGGGAGAGCGCGGCGGCGGCGCTGCTGTGCGGCGAGCACCTGCTGCTGGCGGGGCCGAAGGCCACCGGCAAGAACGTGCTGGCGGAGGACCTGGCGGCGCTGTTCGGCCGGCCGGTGTGGGACGTGTCCATGTATGTGAACGTGGACGCGGCGGCCCTGATCGGCGCGGACACGCTGAAGGACGGGCAGGTGGTGTTCCGGGAGGGACCGGTGTGCGCCTGTGCGCGGCTGGGCGGCTTCGGCGTGCTGGACGAGGTGAACATGGCCAAGAACGAGGCGCTGGCCGTGCTGCACGCCACGCTGGACCACCGGCGCGTCATCGATGTGCCGGGGTATGAGCGCATACAGCTGGACGACGCGGCGCGGTTCATCGGCACCATGAACTACGGCTACGCCGGCACCCGTGAGCTGAACGAGGCGCTGGTGAGCCGGTTCGTGGTGGTGGATATGCCGGTGATCTCCGACGAGAATTTGCAGAAGCTGCTGCGGCGCAGCTTCCCCACCCTGAAGCGGGAGTGGGCCGAGCAGCTGACGGCGCTGTTCCGGGACCTGCGGACCAAGTGCGACAGCGGTGAGATATCCACCAAGGCGCTGGACCTGCGGGGACTGCTGGCGGCCCTGCACCTGATCGAGAAGGGGATACCCTCCGGGCAGGCGCTGGACCTGGGCATCATCAACAAGGCCTTTGAGCCCTTTGAGCGCCAGCTGGTGGCGGACGCGGTGTGGGCGCGCCTACCCAAGGACGCCACCCGGGACAAGCTGTTCGACTGATATGGACAGACAGGACAGAGAGACGCGCCGGGCGGAAAATCAGGTGTGGAACGGCTGGGGGGACTATGCCCGCAAGCCGGAGCTGCTGACCTTCGACCGGGCGGGGGATGCCGAGCTGTACGGCAATACGGTGCTGGGCCTGGCCTGCCGGTATTACGACTTTGACCGGTTCCGGCCGCTGCTGAACGAGTTTCACCGGTCGGCGCAGGAGGCACTGTACACGGACATATTCTTCCTGGTGCTGGAGGGGGCGGTGTTCGCCCGCGGCGCGGCGGAACGGCCGCTGCTGCCGGCGCTGCGGCGGGACTATGCCCGCCGGCTGCTGGCGCAGACGCCGGTGGCCGAGGGCATGAACGGGGACGCCGTGCGCCGGGCCTGGGCCTGCCGCGTGCTGGAACAGCCGGAGGACCCGGCCCTGTCGCCGTTGCTGGACGAGCTGGCCGCGCCGGGGGACAGCACGGAGGCGCAGCTGATCCAGCGGACGGAGCGCGTGCTGTACACCTGGTTCCGCCGCGCCCGCCGGGCCGCCGACGACCGCCAGTGGGCGGCGTGGGTAGGCCGAAAGCGGGACAAAAGCGGCGGCGTGCACTTTGTGCGGCCCAACGCCCTGCGGGCGCTGTCACACGACGCGCCCGGCGGCAGCGGCGGTCTGCAGAAGCAGACGCTGTTCAGCTTTTTGCAGGGCCGGACGCCGGAGCCGATCCTGCGGCGGTATGTGGAGGACTGCTTCGGCGCGTCCATGCTGACGCCGGGGCAGCTCAGTGAGGCGGAGCGCACCCTGTGCACCGGCGTGCACAAGAACTGCCGGCTTCACTTTACCCGCGGCGAACCGGTGGGCCGCGCGCCCGCGCCGGAGGCGGCCTGGGACGCGGCCCACTTCCGGCAGCAGCGGGAGAAGAACCGGGCGTATTATCAGGAGCATCTGGTGGAAAACAAGCTGGCCATCGCACAGCTGACGCAGAAGCTGCAGAACACGCTGCTGCTGCGGGCGGAGGACGAGGGCGGTACGGGCCGCGCCGGGAGGCTGCAGCCGGAGCTGGCCTGGCGCGCCGGGGCGCTGGGGGACGAGCGGGTGTTTTCCCGCCGGTCGCCGCAGGAGCCGGGAGAGCTGTCCGTGGACCTGCTGCTGGACGGCTCGGCCTCGCAGAACCGGCAGCAGGAGAAGCTGGCCACACAGGCGTATCTTATCGCGGAGAGCCTGAGCCGGTGCCGCATCCCCGTGCGAGTGACGGCGTTCTGCTCCGTCAGCGGCTGCACGGTGCTGCGGGTGCTGCGGGACTATGACCATCCGGAGCAGAACGAGGGGGTATTCGACTATGTGGCCGCGGGGTGGAACCGGGACGGGCTGGCCCTGCGGGCCATGGGCTGGCTGCTGCGGCAGCGGCGCAGCGAGCAGTCGCTGCTGCTGGTGCTCTCGGACGCCAGCCCCAACGACGACCAGCGGATACCCAACGGCCTGGGCGGATGGGCCTACACCGGGAAGCGCGGCGTGGACGACACGGCGGCGGAGGCCGCGGCCCTGCGGCTGCGGGGCGTGCTGCCGGTGTGTCTGTTCACCGGAAGCGACCGGGAGGTGCCGGACGCCCGGCGTATCTACGGACAGGCCATGGAGCGCCTGCCGGCCATCGGGTGGCTGGCAGACGCGGTGACGCGGCTGATCCGGGGCCAGCTGCGGCGGGGATAGGACGGTATTCGACACATTACGACAGGAAGCGACGAAATGTGTCCGTGTTCGACATGGGTCGACGGGAAACGACGGGATACGTCTGTGTGCGACGGGGAACGACGGGAAACGACGCAAAAGGTCATCGTGCGACGTCAAAAGACGAAAATCGACGTGAATGGCCGCCATACGACGTGCAAGGACAGAATGCGACACAAAACGACAGAAAGAGACACACCGAAGGGTGTGTCTCTTTCGCTGCTCAATACCAGGTGATGCCCTCCAGATCCTGTATCTGCACCCGCAGGTCCTCCAGCAGTGTCTCCGCGGCGGCGGAGAGGGCGCGGCCCTTGGGTGTGACCAGGTAGAAGGTGCGCTCCGCCGGCGGGTGGGCCAGGCGCAGCACCTGCACGTTGCTGAACATCCGCAGATAGGGCTCGGTCGCGCCGGCGGGGATGATGCTCCAGCGCTTGCCGCAGGCGGGCAGGGTCTCGGCCAGCTGGGGCGTGTCGGTGTACAGCAGGGGGCGGGCATCCACGCCGTACCAGTAGTCGTGCCATTGCAGTATCTCCGGCTGGCCATAGATGAGTATCTCGTCCTGCACGTGCAGGGTGGTGGCCTCTACCGGTTCCGTCAGTGCCACCGTTTTGGGCACCACCAGGAAGAAGCCCTCGCGGAACAGGGGTTTGGCTTCGATCTGCAGATCGTAGTGCAATGCGCCGTCCACGATGGCCATGTCCGCGTCGCCCCGGGCTACGGCGGACACCGCCTGGTCCGTCCGCATGGACTCCACCCACAGGTTCACCGGCAGCTCGCGCTCCAGAAAGCGCTGGTACACCGGGGGCAGGATGTACTGGTTGGCGGTGTAGGCGGCGATGACGTGGAGGAACTCCCGCTTTTCCGCGGCGGCGAAGGTCTGCGTCTCCGAAAGCAGGTTCTGCCACCGGCGGGCCAGAGGCAGGAAGTGCTGGCCCGCATCCGTCAGGGTGATGCGGCGCTGGCCCTTGCCACGGTGGAACAGGGGCGCGCCCACCTGGTCCTCCAGCGACTTCAGCCGGGCGGACAGGGACGGCTGGGTGATGTACAGCGCCTCGGCAGCGGCGGTCATGGTGCCGTGGTCCAGCACGGCGAAAAAGGTCTCGATGTCCTGGTTGGTCATAGGCGGCTCTCCAATTATAGTTTATGCCTATATTATACCGTAGAATAATCAATTTTACAAGCACCAACCTTTGTGGTATGATTTGGCCACAATACAGAAAGGAGTTGTTCCCTATGACAAACACGAAAACCAAGACTTCCCCGGCAAAGGCGATCGCCGCTGTTGTGATCGCGGTCATTCTGGCGTTCACGCTGGTGTGCCTGCTGACGGGGAACATCAACCCCGTGTGCCGTGTCACCGCCATGCTGATGCCGGTGTGGCTGGCCGCCGAGCTGCGCCTGCTGTGCACGCTGCTGTAACGGGGCACCGGCTGATTTTGCTGTTTTCTTCCCTTTTCTCTTTCTTATTTGCGAAAAACGCGGACGCAGGTGCGTCCGCGTTTTTCATCGTCCGGACGCGTAAAGACGGCGCAAAGAATACTACGAACTCCGAACTATTTTCCCGAAAAAATCCTGTATTTGTAACGCTTTCGTGAATTCTGCGCCGTCCCGCTTGCAAGTCGGCGGCGGGGATGGTACACTTATACATTATTACAGTTTTACCCTGGGTGCGTGGGCGCTGCAGGCGGAAAAAGGAGGGACGGATATGGCCGGCTTCAGCGTGAAAAAACCGCTGACGATCTTTGTGACGGTGCTGGGCATTATCGTGCTGGGCGTGGTGGCGTATCTGAAAATGACACCGGATCTGCTGCCCAACATGGACTTTCCCTATGTCATCATCGTCACTTCTGATCCCGGCGCCAGCCCGGAGTCCATTGAGCAGTCCATCACCAGGCCGTTGGAGCAGTCCATGGCTACGCTGGATAAGATCAAGACCGTCACCTCCACCAGTCAGGACAGCGTATCCATGGTCACGCTGGAGTTTGAGGACGGCGCCAATATGGATACCATCAGTGTGGACATCCAGCAGAAGATCTCCGTATTGCAGGGCAGTTGGGACGACACCGTCTCCGCCCCCTATGTGCTGAAGATCAATCCCTCCATGCTGCCGGTGATGGTGGCCGCCGTGACCCGGGAGGACATGGACGTGTACGCGCTCAGCGATTTCGTCACCGGAGAGCTGTCCCCCAAGCTGGAGGGCGTGTCCGGCGTGGCCAGCATTTCGGTCAGCGGCGCCGTGACCCGGGAGGCCCATGTGATCCTGGACGAGGCCAAGCTGGACGCCCTGTCGGAGAAGCTGGCGGATGCGGTGCGTACCGAACTGAACAAGACGAAGCTGGATCTGCAGAAGGCCAAGGACCAGGTGGAAAAGGGGCAGGCACAGCTGGATGAGGCCAAGGAGGCCATTGCCGCCGGCGCGGCGGCCAAGGCGGGCGCGGCGGTGGATAAGCTGTACGAATATCTGAAGGAGGCCCGGGGCCAGATCCCGGGGCCAGACCCGGATCCGCATCCCGGTGAGCCGCCCATCACCGTGCCCGGGCTGGAACAGCTGCAAAAGACGCTGGAACGGTTGAACGCGACGCTGGATAAGCTGATGCAGGATCTGGAAAGCGGCGAGCTGAAGCGGGAGGTCACCAGTGAGGTCTATAACCTGACGCTCTCCCTGATCGACGGCATTACCCAGCTGACGGAGGCGCAGATACAGCTGGATGAGGCCATGACCCAGATCGAGGCCGGCATGGACCAGATCAACGAGGCGTACAAGTCCATCGCCGACCAGACGGACGTGGGCGGGATGCTGTCCATCTCCGCCGTCAGCCAGCTGCTGACGGCACAGAATTTCGCCATGCCTGCCGGGTACATTGAGGACGACAGCGGCGTGAAATACATGGTATCCGTGGGCGAGAACGTGTCCTCCCGCCAGGAGCTGGAGGATATGGTGCTGCTGGACCTGGGCATGGACGGCATCGAGCCGGTGACACTGGGCGACATCGCCACCGTGGTGGTCACGGACAACGCCGGGGAGCTGTACACCAAGGTCAACGGCGACAACGGCATTCTCATCACCTTTACCAAGCAGTCCAACTACGCCACGGCGGAGGTGTCCAATAACATCAGCGCACGGTTCGAGGAGCTGGAGGGCCAGTACGAGGGATTGTCCTTCGCGCCGCTGATGGACCAGGGCGACTATATCTACCTGATCGTGGAGACCATCACCTCGTCGCTGCTGTGGGGCGCGCTGTTCTCCGTGGTCATTCTGTACCTGTTCCTGCGGGATTGGCGGCCCACGGTCATCACGCTGGTATCTATCCCCGTCAGCGTGATCTTTGCCATCGTACTTATGTACTTCACCGGCGTGACCATCAACATGATCTCCCTGAGCGGTCTGGCCGTGGCGGTGGGTATGCTGGTGGATAACTCCGTGGTGGTCATTGAGAATATCTACCGCCTGCGGGCCAAGGGCGCCACCATCATTCAGGCGGCGGTGTCCGGCGCGGGCCAGGTGCTGGGCGCGGTGACGGCCTCTACCCTGACCACCGTGTGCGTGTTCGCGCCCATCGTGTTCGTAGAGGGCCTGACCCGCCAGCTGTTCACCGACCTGGCGCTGACCATCACCTACTCGCTGCTGGCCAGCCTGCTGGTGGCGCTGACACTGGTGCCGGCGATGGCCAGCGGTATGCTGCGCCGGCCCATGGTGCAGAAGCCGGGCCTGCTGGACAAGGTCTATCCCGCCTATCGGAAGGCCATCGCTTTTTCGCTGGACCACAAGGCCGGCGTGCTGCTGCTGTCGCTGGTGCTGCTGGTGACCAGTGCCGGCGCGTGCCTGCGCCGCGGCTTTACCTTTATGCCGGAGATGGATATGAACAACCTGTCCCTGACCATCACCATGCCGGAGGACACCTCCCGCGAGGAGGCGGTACGGCTGGCCGACGAGGTGCTGGAGCGGGTGATGACTGTGGACGACGTGCAGGATGCCGGCTTTATGATGGGCGGCGGCACCATGGGCGGCCTGAACATGGGCGGTGCCATGGGCGGCGCCTCCGGCGGCAGCTATGACGTGGAGGGCTACATCACCATGCCGGAGGGGACCTTCGGCTCTGTGGCGGGGAAGGAGATCGAGACGCTGTGTGCCGACCTGCCCTGTGAGGTGACGGCCAGCGGCGTGATGAGCGGTATGATGAGCTATATGACCGGCAGCGGCGTGTCGCTGCAGGTGTTCGGCAGCGATATGACGGACCTGCAGAGCAGCGCCCGGACCATCGCCCGGCGGCTGGAGCAGGTGGAGGGCGTCGGCGAGGTCAGCGACGGGCTGGACGCCTCGGCCCCGGCGCTGCAGGTGACCATCGACCGGAAGGCGGCGGCGGAGAAGGGGCTGACCGTGGCCCAGGTGTATATGCAGATCGCCGCGGCGCTGCAGAGCAGCGCCAGCGTCTCTGATGTGACGCTGGACAGCGAGGACATGGACCTGACTGTGGACGCGGCGGAGGGCAGCGTCCTCAAGCGGGAGAACCTGCTGGAGCTGGAGTTGTCGGCGGAGAGCAGCGCGTCCTCCGCCATGACTGGCAGCGCCTCAGGCATGACCGGCAGCAGCGCCGCGGGGCAGCTGACCGGGGACAGCGAGGAGGACAAGACCTTCAAGCTGGGCGATGTGGCCACCGTGACGGAGACGGTGTCCATGAACACCATCTCCCGTGACCAGCAGCGCCGGTGCGTTACCGTGACCGCCGCCATCGCCGATGGCTACAACGTCACCCACGTGACCTCCGCGGCGCAGCAGGCCGTCAGCGGTCTGACGCTGCCGGAGGGCGTCACCGCGGAATTCAACGGAGAGAACGAGCAGATCATGGAGGCCATGAGCCAGCTGCTGTTGATGCTGCTGCTGGGCGTGGTGCTGGTGTACTTCATCATGGTGGCACAGTTCCAGTCGCTGAAGTCCCCGTTCATCGTCATGTTTACCATCCCGCTGGCCTTTACCGGCGGCTTCCTGGCCCTGCTGATCGCGGGGATCGAGGTATCTGTCATCAGCCTGATCGGCTTTGTGATGCTGGTGGGCATCATCGTCAACAACGGTATCGTGCTGGTGGATTACATCAACCAGCAGCGGCTGTCCGGCATGGAGCGCCGGGAGGCGATCATCGACGCGGGCGTGACCCGCCTGCGGCCGATCCTGATGACCAGTCTGACCACGATTTTGGGCCTGATCGTCACCGCCACGGCGAAAAACGCCGGCACGGCGCTGATGCAGCCTATCGCCGTGGTCTGTATCGGCGGACTGCTGTACGCCACGCTGATGACGCTGTTCGTGGTGCCCTGTATGTACGACATGATGAACAAGAAGGACATGCAGAAGGTGGACGAGAGCGAATTGCAGATCGTGGATATTTGAGCAAAAAAAGAAAGCCCCGCGGGGCTTTCTTTTTTACGCTTAATAGGCCAGCTTCTCGGCCAGATAGGCCTTCAGCTCGCTGATGGGGATACGCACCTGCTCCATGGTGTCGCGCTCGCGGACGGTGACGCAGTTGTCGCCGGCGTGCTCGGCATCGCCCACAGTGTCGAAGTCCACGGTGATGCAGAAGGGAGTGCCCACCTCGTCCTCGCGGCGGTAGCGCTTGCCGATGGAGCCAGTCTCGTCGAAGTCCAGCATCCACTCCTTGGACAGGTCCTCGTAGATCTTGCGGGCGGGCTCGGAGAGCTTCTTGCTCAGGGGCAGGATGGCGGCCTTGTAGGGGGCCAGGGCCGGGTGCAGGTGCAGCACCACGCGGACGTCGTTCTTCTCCGCGTCCACGACCTCCTCGTCGTAGGCATCCACCAGCACGGCCAGGACGCTGCGCTCCACGCCCAGAGAGGGCTCGACCACATAGGGAATGTAGCGCTCGTTGGTCTCGGGGTCGAAGTAGGTCAGGTCCTTGCCGGACACGGTCTGGTGCTGGGTCAGGTCGTAGTCGGTGCGGTCGGCCACGCCCCACAGCTCGCCCCAGCCGAAGGGGAACAGGAACTCGAAGTCCGTGGTGGCCTTGGAGTAGAAGCACAGCTCCTCGGGGTCGTGGTCACGCAGGCGGAGGTTCTCGTCCTTCAATCCGATGCCCAGCAGCCAGTTGTGGCAGAAGGTGCGCCAGTAGTTGAACCACTCCAGGTCGGTGCCGGGCTTGCAGAAGAACTCCAGC
>ULRI01031666.1_pt1 | contig 9826 bp, 4 predicted proteins | sample 1955291 | NCBI WGS metagenome assembly ULRI01 (sample SAMEA4835678, study PRJEB28245) | human gut metagenome | biome: gut microbiome; material: fecal sample | place: Denmark | collected 2008
TATCAACCAAAAACTCTGCGTTCTGCGGCAATTATCTTAGTTCTCTGCCGGCAGAACAAGTTAGCTTATCGGCTGCAAAATACTATATTTATTGCTGACATAATAAGCAATATGTGGTTCTTGCAGTAGCTTCCGGTATGGGAAGTTTTAGTTACAAATTAATAAAATTTGCGTTTTTTTGACTTGTGATTTGCCTTGTAACCTTAGAGGAATATAGTTATAATGTAATAAAAATATAATGACAGGGGAGCAGGTGAGCATATGAAAAAGGCGATTAGTATAGGAATACAAGGTTTTTCTGATCTGAGAGAGCAGGATTGCTTTTTTGTGGATAAAACAAATTTTATAAAAGAATGGTGGGGAAAACGGGATGTTGTAACATTGATCACGCGTCCACGCCGTTTTGGTAAGACATTAAATATGAGTATGCTGGACTGCTTCTTTTCTAATAAATATGCGAACAGGGCGGATCTGTTTGAAGGGCTTTCTATATGGCAGGATGAAACGTATCGGAAACTGCAGGGAACATATCCTGTGATCTTTTTGAGTTTTGCTGCTGTGAAAGCAGGCAATCTGGAGGATGCAAAAACCCAGATCAAGCAGGAGATTACAAGGCTGTACTGGGAAAACAGGAATCTCATGAAAGAAGATATTTTTGGTGAGGATGAGCGTGAATTATATTACCGGACAACAGTAAAGATGGATGATGTTACGGCACAGGATTCTTTGAGAAATTTGTCTGTCTGGATGGAACGTTATTATGGCAAGAAAGTCATTATTCTTTTGGACGAATATGATACACCGATGCAGGAGGCGTATGTTCAGGGATACTGGGATGAATTTACGTCTTTTGTGAGAAGTCTGTTTAATGCGTCTTTTAAGACAAATCCTTATCTGGAGCGAGCAATTATGACGGGAATTACCAGAGTATCCAAGGAGAGTATTTTTCCCGATTTAAATAATTTACGTGTCGTAACGACGACTTCCAATCTGTATGCAGATTGTTTCGGTTTTACGGAGGAGGAAGTTTTTGCTGCACTGGATGAGTATGGAATGAGCGATAAAAAGGATGAAGTGAAACAGTGGTATGATGGTTTTACTTTTGGAGAACACAGAGACATTTACAATCCGTGGTCCATTACGAATTATCTGGATGAACATAGATTATATCCATACTGGGCATCCACAAGCTCCAATGGGCTTGTGAGCAGATTGATCCGGACGGCATCTGCAGATGTGAAGGAGAAGATGGAGGATCTGCTGAGGGGACAGGCGATCACTGTAAATTTTGACGAGCAGATCGTATATAACCAGTTGGATGACAATGAAGAGGCGATCTGGAGTCTTCTGCTTGCCAGTGGTTATCTGAAAGTACAGAATATAGACTACCGTGGGATTACTTTGGAACCATGGTACACGTTGGATATTACAAATATTGAGACACTGAGCATGTTCATGACAATGTTCCGGGGATGGTTTAAAAATAAAGATGCGAACTATAATGATTTTGTGAAGGCACTGTTAAAGGGAAGTCTCAAGGAAATGAATATTTATATGAATGATGTTGCACTTGCAACCTTCAGCAGCTTTGATACAGGAAAGAAACCTTCTGAGAAAAGTCAGCCGGAGCGGTTCTATCATGGATTTGTTCTGGGACTTTTGGTGGAGTTGCGGGACAGGTATCAGATCCGTTCCAACCGGGAGAGTGGATATGGACGATATGATGTGATGCTTACACCTGTGACAGAGGTGGATGATGCCATTGTGATCGAGTTTAAAGTGCATGAACCGGATGAGGAGAAATCTTTACAGGATACGGTTCGGACGGCTTTAGATCAGATCAAAGAGAAGAACTATGATGCCGAACTGCTATTACAGGGAATACCGGCAGACAGGATCCGTCATTACGGCTTTGCCTTTGAAGGAAAAAAGGTTTTGATCGGACAGGACGAAATTCAGAATGTAGCAGTGAGGAGGTGATTTTGTGTCAGAAACACAAAAACCATTTATTTTACACAGCGAATACAAACCTACCGGTGATCAGCCCCAGGCGATCGACGCTTTGGTCAAAGGTTTTGAAGAGGGCGACCAATTCCAGACTTTGCTTGGTGTGACGGGTTCCGGTAAGACCTTTACGATGGCAAATGTCATTGCGAAGCTGAACAGACCGACTTTGGTCATTGCGCACAATAAGACATTGGCGGCACAGCTCTACGGTGAGTTCAAGGAATTCTTCCCGGAGAATGCGGTGGAGTATTTTGTATCCTATTACGATTATTATCAACCGGAGGCATATGTGCCATCTTCCGATACGTATATTGAAAAAGATTCTTCGATCAATGATGAAATTGACAAATTACGTCATTCTGCAACAGCAGCACTGACGGAGCGGCGGGACGTGATTATTGTAGCCAGTGTATCTTGTATTTATGGTTTGGGAAGCCCTATTGATTATCAGAACATGACGGTGTCTTTGCGTCCGGGTATGTGCAAAGACCGTGATGAAGTGATCCAAAAATTAATAGAGATTCAGTATAACCGTAATGATATGGATTTTCAGCGTGGAACATTTCGTGTGCGTGGCGATGTTTTGGAGGTATTTCCGATTTCAGAAGCGGATCAGGCGGTTCGCATTGAATTTTTTGGTGATGAGGTGGATCGCATTGTTCAAATTGATGTACTGACCGGAGAGATTAAAGCAGAATTGGAACACATTGTTATTTTTCCGGCATCGCATTATGTTGTTGATAAAGATGCGATGGAGCGTGCGATCCGAACAATCGAGGCAGAGCTGGAAGATCGTGTGAAATATTTTAAAAGCGAAGATAAACTACTGGAGGCGCAGCGTATTGCTGAGCGAACCAATTTTGATATTGAGATGCTCCGGGAAACCGGCTTTTGTTCAGGTATCGAAAATTATTCGAGGCATTTATCGGGATTAAAGCCGGGAGAAACGCCACATACATTGATGGACTATTTTCCGGAAGATTTCTTGATCATGGTAGATGAGTCTCATATTACGATACCACAGATACGAGGCATGTATGCAGGAGATCGATCCAGGAAGACTACACTTGTAGACTATGGATTCCGTCTGCCATCTGCATTAGATAACCGTCCGCTGAATTTTGATGAATTTGAGTCGCATATCAATCAGATGTTATTTGTATCAGCGACACCGAATGTATATGAGCAGGAACATGAGCTGGCGCGTGTTGAGCAGATCATACGGCCTACCGGACTGTTGGATCCGGAGATTTCTGTTCGTCCGGTGGAGGGGCAGATTGATGATCTGGTAGGTGAGATCCGAAAGACGATCGATGCAGGAAATAAGGTTATGGTAAATACGTTGACAAAACGCATGGCGGAAGATCTGACGGACTATTTGAAGGAAATTGGGATTCGGGTGCGTTATCTGCATTCAGATATTGATACGCTGGAACGTTCGGAGATTATTCGTAATATGCGGTTGGATGGATTTGATGTATTAGTCGGTATTAATTTGCTGCGAGAGGGACTGGACATTCCGGAGATAGCACTGGTTGCTATTTTGGATGCTGATAAGGAAGGATTTCTTCGCTCAGAGATTTCTCTTGTTCAGACGATTGGCAGGGCCGCACGTAATGCAGAAGGACGGGTTATTATGTATGGTGATGTTATGACAGACTCGATGTGCCATGCCATTGACGAGACGAATCGAAGACGAAAGATTCAGATGCAGTACAATGAGGAGCACGGTATTACGCCACAGACGATCAAGAAGGCGGTACGTGATCTGATCAGTATATCGAAGAAAGCCGATGGCAACTCAGGTGATATTGAGAAAGATCTGGAATCTATGAGCAAGAAAGATTTGCAGCAGCTACGTAAGAAGTTGACGAAACAGATGCATGCGGCCGCAGCAGAGTTAAACTTTGAACTGGCAGCAACGTTGAGAGATCAAATGATGAAAGTTGTACAGCAATTGAATGAGTAAAATTCTGCCGTCAAAGGTTATATAAATCAGTGTTGGCGAATAATCGCAGATAGGGTATAATGATTGGGTAATGTAATGGTGAACGTAAGGATTCGACAGATATTCTAGAGAGAAGGGCAATAAAATTTTAGAGTATGCCTTATGTTTATTTTAAGAAGGGAGAAAAAGAATGACAAAGAAATGGCGGCGCGTATATGCGTGGGTGCTGACCGTGGCAATGGTCTTATCTATGGCAAATCTGCCGATTACCATTGCTAAGGCAGCATCGACACAGAATCTTACCGTGAAGAGCGGAGCAACCAGTGTAACGATTGCTAAGAATGAGTATGGCGATGATTATATTGGCGATATGTTTTTTAACATACCGGATGCCTTGAAAACGAAGAGTGCAATCTCTTCGAACAAGGTGACTTCCATGACGGTAAAGATCACGATCAAAAGTTTTACACAGGGAAGTGGCGCAAAAGCGCAAGCATTTATTTTTGCACAACCGGATGCATCGGGTAATTGGAATTGGAATCAGTCTTCGACTGCAGAGCTGGTTACCGGCAGTCAGTTGACGCTTACCTATTCCTTTGCAGATATGGATTGGAAAGGTGGAACAACGCTGGGAAATCTTGGCGTGCGTTTTGCCAATGCAGCCGAGGGGAGTACCGTGTCCTATTCTGTTGACTCTGCGGTGATCAATATGGTGGACAGCGGCAGCAGTGCGACAAGTAAGCCAAGCAGCGCGACAAGTAAGCCAAGCAGCACAGCTAGTGCCGGTGGCAATGTTTCGACAGACCAGATTGCGATCACGAGAAGTGTTGGCAGTGGAACAAATGATTATTATGCAGAATACAGTTTTTCTATCACAAATAACAGCAGCGAAACGGTTAGAGGTATTCAGATTTTAATACCGACATCGGGATCGGTTGACGTTGGCTATGTTGAGGGATTTTCTGCAGTGTATGATGCGGCGCTGGGAGGTGTTGTGGCATATTATTCGACAGAGATTGCAGCGGGAGCAACGGTTAGCAGCTCTTCTAATAAAGTTGGTTTTGGAAAACAGCCGTCTATTTCCGTTGGAGAATCTAATGTCATTGCTGTAAATTGTGCAGGTCCAAGTACCGGTGATGAACTGAATTATGAATTAACCGGACGTAAAGATGTTGCATATGCGGACACTCCGGTCGGCAGACATGGTAAATTGTCAGTACAGAAGGTTGACGGCTATGCGGCACCGATCATGGTGGATCAGAATGGTGTGCCGACACAGCTTCGTGGAGCCAGTACCCATGGTATGCATTGGTTTCCGCAGTATGTCAATCAGAATGCGTTCCAGACATTGCGTGATGATTGGGGAATCAATATGGTTCGATTGGTCTGTTATCCACGCGATGGTGGATCGGTTGGATATTTGACGGGTGGAGACAGTACCAAACAGCAGCTTGATACATTGATTCAAAATGGTGTCGATTATGCAACCAAGCTCGGAATGTATGCGTTGGTAGACTGGCATGTGCATGCTTACAATCCAAATGAGTATTTGAAAGAGGCAAAGATATTCTTTACAAAGTACGCAACAATGTACAAGGATCATGATAACGTGTTATATGAGATTTGTAATGAGCCGACAGGCACAAATTGGTATAGTGGCAATGGCAAAGATCTTTATACATATTGTAGTGAAGTCATTAAGACGATACGTGACATTGATCCGGATGCGATCATTATATGCGGAACGAATACTTGGTCACAGGATGTCGATCAGGTAGCGGCTAAGCCGATGAAAGCTCTTGGTTATGAAAACATCATGTATACGTTCCATTTTTATTCCGCAACGCACAAAGAGAATTTAATGAAAAAAGTACGTCTGGCAACCAAGGATGGAACACCGATCTTTGTTACCGAATTTGGTATATGTTCAGCAGATGGTAATGGAAGTTATGACGCGGAAAATGCGGATCGGTGGATCGCGTTGTTGGACGAATTAAATATTAGTTTTGCATGCTGGAGTTATAGTAATTGTAATGAAAAATCGGCGTATTTTAAGAGCAGCTGCAGCAATGCCGGGGGCGATTGGACAGCAGATGATCTGACAACAACCGGTAAGTGGCTGATCAATACCTGTCGAGCACACGAGGAGAAAGAAAATGCATCCTATCCGGCAGTATCACCGTCAGCAGGACCGACGAAAGCACCGACAGTAACGGAAAAGCCGACGACAGAACCGACGAAAGCACCAACTGTAACCGTAAAACCAACGGCAGAACCGACGAAAGCACCGACTGTAACGGAAAAGCCGACGACAGAACCGACGAAAGCACCAACTGTAACCGTAAAACCAACGGCAGAACCGACGAAAGCACCGACAGTAACCGTAAAACCAACGGCAAAACCGACGAAAGCACCGACGGTAACCGAAAAGCCAACGGCAGAACCGACGAAAGCACCGACGGTAACGGAAAAGCCAACGGCGGAACCGACGAAAGCGCCGGAACCAACGGCAGCACCGATAAAAACGCCGACACCAACGGCAGAGCCAACGAAAGCGCCGGAACCAACAGCAGCACCGATAAAAACGCCGACACCAACGGCAGAGCCAACGAAAGTACCGACAGTAACCGAAAAGCCAACGGCGACACCAACGGCAGAGCCAACGAAAGCGCCGGTACCTAGTGATGATCCGACTGAAAGTGCTGCTCCAAGTGAGAAACCAACGATCACACCAACGCAGAAGCCGGGAATTCAGGCGACCGGAATGCGCGTTATTGCCAGTGTGAAAAAGGTAAGTAATCTTCCGGTAAAATCGAAATTGCAGCTTGCAGCAGGAAAGAGCATGCAGCTTACGGTGACTTTGTTGCCGACAGGAGCTAAGCCTCAGAAACTAACGTATACCAGCAGTAAACCATCAATAGCAAAAGTAAGCGGTAGTGGTAAGATTGTTGCTGGTAAGAAAGCCGGAACGACAGTGATCACGATTCGTACAGCGAATGGATTGCAAAAGAAAATTACCATTCGCGTTATGAAAAAAGCGGTGAAGAAGATCAAACTGTCTGGCGTTAAGAAGTTAAAGGTTGGTAAGAAACTCAAACTGAAAGCCAAGATCACGCCTAAGAAAAAGTATGCGTCTGCTACAGTATTCTGGGTATCTGGTAATACTAAAATTGCAACAGTGACACAGAGCGGTGTTGTAAAAGCGAAGAAGAAAGGCAAAGTTAAGATTACTGCAATTGCAACGGATGGCAGTGGTAAGAAGAAAGTGATCAAACTTACCATTAAATAAATTTTAACAGATCGACTTAGAAATAAGTGGTAAATATGCCTTTTGAAAATTTAGAAAAAGAACAACCAAGTATTGGTTGTTCTTTTTTGCTTTATAGGAAACTTGTCGTTTCCTATAAAGCGAAAAACGCTCCGCGAGGATGCGCATCTCGCGGAGAAGAAGTTAGCTGCAAACAGCACTGCTCGAGCGCGAAAGAGTCGCAAGCGACTCTTTGTTCTTTAATCGGAAATTGCTGTCTGGCAATCTTAATTTTTTCTTAAGGAAACGGACATATATTACAGCCATAAATGTTGTAATATATAACCAAGGAGAAAATTATAAGCTCCATCGTAATATTACTATTGTAGCAAAACGGACAGCGCGATCAATTGTCCAACATAGAAAGGAGAGAGTAATATGAGGATGAAAAAATATGTAATGACGCTGGCATTATGTATCGCTGCAGGAGTTATGCTGACTTTACCGGTGCAGGCAGATGCAAAGTCAACCGGGAAGTTGAGCAAAAACATCAAATGGTCTTTGAACTCTGATGAGACAGTATTGACAATCACAGGAAAAGGAACGGTGGATATCCGTAAATTTCGTAAAGAGGGAAGATACAAATGGCCTGGTTCAGAAGCGGGACAGCCGGCAATTTTTGACAAGCTGGTGTTTGGAGAGGGTATCACAACAATTTCATCTGGCTTTTTTTGTATTGAGGGTATCAAAACGATTTCACTGCCAAAGAGCTTTAAGAAGATCAAAGCGTCCAATGAAATGGATGCCGTCAATGGCTCTTTTGAACCATACAGCACGACATTAAAGAAACTTCAAGTGTCTAAGAAAAACAAGAAGTTCTCTGTCAGTAAGGGCATCTTGTATTCAAAGGACAAAAAGAAGTTGTACATTTATCCAAGTGGCAAGACGGAGAAAAAATTTGCAATACCTTCCAAGGTAACCAAAATTTGCAGACGTGCCTTTTATGGAAATTCCATAGAGAGTGTTATTATGGGAAATAAGTTGCGTGAAATTGGTCGGCAGGCTTTTGCGAAAACGGAGTTAAAGTCTGTAAAGCTTCCAAAGTCGTTGAAAATTATTGAAGATTCTGCGTTTGACAGCACTCAGATTTCATCTGTAGAATTGCCAAAGGGCCTTAAGCGGGTAGGAAATCATGCGTTTGGAAACATCAAAGATTTATCGACAATCATCGTACGATGCAATTGTAAACTAAATTATGTGTTTGCAGACAGTGGTTTTCAAACAAATCTTCAAACCTATGACCGAGAGAACTATACGGATTTTCGAATTGTATTGGGTAAGGAATTAAATGCAACAATATATCGTTTGTTTGCTGATTTTGCAGATCACATAAGACTTGGCAAGATGAAAGTTGAAGTTGAGAAAGGCAATAAGACATATTACATCAAAGACGAGGCGGTATACGCTAAACGAGGGGATCGTCTGAAAGAGAGCTTTAAGAAGTTAAATGGTAAAGAGCAATCATAAGAAGGGAGTGATTTTTATGAAAAAATGGAGACAGGTAGCAGTAGTCATGCTTTGTCTGATGGCAGCGTTGACTATGACAATGACAGCAGATGCCAAGACAAAGAAAAAGCAGCCGAGCGGTAAAGTATGCAGTGGGGTGAAATGGACATACAATAAAAAGAGTAAAACATTAACCATAACTGGAAAGGGATATGCTAAAATTACCGGGTTTTATGACAAATCACTGAGCAGTTATGAGTGGCCGTGCTCGGAAGATTCTGTATTGCCGGTGTTTACGAAGATTAAATTTGGAGAGGGGATTACGCAGGTCGATTATCGATATTTTGCAATGGAGGGCATCAAGCAGATATCGTTGCCAAAATCTTTTAAAAAGATTAAGTATGCAAGCCCAGTTCGTGTCAATGGAGCTTATGAAGGCTGGAGTACAACCTTAAAAAAGATTTCTGTAAATAAAAAGAATCGTAACTTTTCATCATCAAAAGGTGTATTGTATTCGAAAGACAAAAAGACAATTTACATATATCCTTCGGGCAAAAGTGTCGTCAATTATAAGTTATCCGATAAGGTGACGACGATCGCACCGTATGCATTTTATGCAGCGGATATGAAATCAATTCAGCTTTCTTCAAAGCTAACAACTATTGGAGAGTACGCATTTCAGTATTCAACAGTCAAGACAGTTACCGGCGGCAAAAAACTTCGAGTGATAGGACAGATGGCTTTTTATGAAGCCGATGGATTGACCAACTTTGCCTTTGACAGTGCACTTAGAAAAATAGGCAGCAATGCGTTTTATGCCTGCAGGCTGCAAAGTGTAACTCTTCCGGAAAAACTGGTATCTGTAGGAAATTGTGCGTTTATGGCAAACGAAGAATTGCGTTCTTTGACGATATTATGCAGATTAAATTTGGGAGAAATCTTTCTGCTTTGTACGAAAAAAATGAATTATAGCAAGTCGGAATATGATTACCGACCAATTACGGTAAAGCTTGGGAAGAATGCTACCGGACCGCTTACGACACTCATAGACGATTTGGGGCAGCAGATCACTTTTGAGGTGGATAATGCCAATCCGATATATTACGTGAAAGCCGGGG
>ULRI01049674.1_pt1 | contig 9712 bp, 20 predicted proteins | sample 1955291 | NCBI WGS metagenome assembly ULRI01 (sample SAMEA4835678, study PRJEB28245) | human gut metagenome | biome: gut microbiome; material: fecal sample | place: Denmark | collected 2008
TATCGCACTTTTCACAAGTTCCCGTTTTTACGTTGCACTCACTGTAGTATAGGCAAGAATAGCATAAGCTTGTAATGCTTTCCGGGTGCGCTGGTTCGTAATCGTCGCCCGGCTTCTTTTCCGCTTCTTTCTTCTCTCGTTCTTCTTTTACCATTTCCCGAACATCTTTACTTAACAGCTCTCCGTTTTCAATAACTTCATGCTGCTTTGCTTCCGGCAGCCTGGACGTTTCGTAAGCTGTAGAAAAGTTTATTTTCCCGTCCTTAAATGCTTCCTTACCTTCTTCGCACAAATTGTTATTGATACTGTTGATCTGATTTATTTTACCTGTAGACTTCCCGGTAACATTCGCTATATAGTCTCTCATTTTTCCCTCTATAACCAGCTCTCCGGCTTCCTTGGCTTGTTCCAGGTACTTTTTAAACTCAGCTACGCCGTTTGTTAATTCCCAGTCGCTAAGCTGTCTATTAAAGATATTTGCACTATGAAGTGTCAGCATAAATAAGCTTTCGCTCATTTCCTTTATCTTGCAATCCACAAGCTTAAATTCATCGTGACCGCGTTCAATATTAAGGACTGCTGCCGCTGTACGTCTATGACCTACTATTATTCTGTCCTGTCCATCTACGCGCCCTACTATGATTTCCTGTAGCTGTCCGACTAAAAGCATATTATCCGCCAGCTCTTCTATATTGTCCTGGCTGTATTTGTTATGCTCCGACGGAATCAGTGTACGCGGGTCTAAGCGTACCTTTCTATAGTCCTTTGCGAAAATAATATTTTTCTTGCTGTTTGCGTTAAGTCTGTCACCTATGCCAATCTTTCCCATTGTCTTCTCCTTTCTGTTGTACCTATTTTTTTAACTTTCGTGCTTCTTTCTCCCAATCAAAGCCCGTATAAGCTATACATCTTTTGCAATCTCCCATAATATCAAAACCTAAACATTTCTCGTCTTTGTCTTTCCCTGGATGTCCTACAGTCTTGATTACTGCACATTTTCTTTGTCTTTCCGCTATGCGGCACTCTTTACATATTACGCCTTTCTTTCCAACCGTTGCACCTTCCACCCTTGCGTAGTACTTCGCCCATTCCTTGCTTACTCCTGTCCCCGTGCTGCTCCAACCTATTATATTTTCTTTGCACATATCACACGTTACTAGCGTATTTACTTCCCTGTATATTCCCATGCATTAGCCCCTTTCTACATCTTTTACCTTCTTTATTTCCAGCCACAAGCCTTTTTTTCCGTCCTTCTCGTATAGAAAATCTGTATCATACCCTTGTCGCTGTAATATATTATGCGTCTCTACTAAGTCGTCTTTATCTGCGCATTTTATTGTATCTCCTACTTTTAACATCTTTATATCCTCTTTCCCATGTACTCTAATACCAGGTTCTTATAATCTCTTGTCGCCGCGCTTCTCGGTGTAGTCTCTAACAAGCTCTGCCCGTTCTCATACGTCCAGGCTGTTACTTTCTTGCTATGTCTGATATGTGTAGTAAATACGTCGTATTTGCTATTTCTTAAGACTTCCTCGCCTTTTATTACATCAATATCTTTCGTATACATTGTTACCAGGCAGCGCACGCTTTCCAGTTTTTCGTTATATGGTCTAATTTCCTGTATAATGTCGTCTAGCTCTTCCATTCCGTCTAAAGCGTTCTTGTCTGCCTTAATCGGTATAATAATGTCTTCTGCTGCTGCCAGTGCGTTAAGTACTTCTATCCCTACGCTCGGGTGGCAATCAATAATACAGTAGTCGTATTCTTCTTCCACCTGGTCTAAGATATTTCTTATCCGCCCTATCTGATCGCTGTCTTTATCCGTTATAAGGTCGTCTGCTGCCGCGATCATGTTCATATTTGCCGGGATAATATCTAAGCCCCAACGCCCACTCGGTATAATTACCTCTTCCGCTGATAGCATCGGATTTCTAAGCACGTCTTCCATGCTCGGCTTATCGTAACTGTGCTTTCCGAAGAATTTAGTAACTGCTGCCTGGAAATCGTTGTCTATCAGCAATACATTTTTTCCGTGTGCCTGGCTCATAATCAAAGCCATGTTAATAGCTGTTGTACTCTTTCCAACTCCGCCCTTTAAGTTCACTACTGCTACTGTTCTCATTCGTTCTACCTCACTTTCTTTTATTTCACTTTCCACGCTGCTAAGCCCATATTTTCGACCATTAAGACACAGTAGCCATCTAACAAGCCTTCTTTTTCTCTTTCTGTGCTGTATACCTGTACTGTAAGCTTCTTCCCGGTAAACTTCCCGTTATCTTCTTCCAGTAATATTAAAATATCGTCCGGCTCATATCCCCTGTCTTTCAATATCATGTATGTAGAGTAAGACGCTTCCAGTTCTGTAGCTGTACCCTTATCGCATTTTTCATAATATTTCTTGCCTATCTTTCTTTCGTCCGGCTCAATATGTAATTTTCCTCTTAACCATTCAATCGCCTTCATTTGTAAACCTTCCCTTTCTGCGGCGGCAGCTTCCCGCTCCGCCGCTGGTGCTTCGTTTCCGTGTTTCGTGTGTGACATATTATTTCCTTGCTTCGCCATATAACCATAAGCAGTTACAAGCTTTTATCTTTTGTACTGTTTTTTACGTTGCTGGTAGCAGTCCCGGACTTAACGCGTCGTCTATTGTCCTTCCCTGGCAGCCTTTGTTATTACATTCTCTACAATCTGCGCCACAAAAACCTATAAACCTCTTCTTATTCGCCCGTTCTGTAATCTTTGCTTTTTCCGGCGGGTATGTATCGCTTGCTATCTCTAAGCTATCTATCGTCCCTTCCAGGTATGCAGTTATTACGCTTATAGCAGCTTCACTTCCGTATGCTATAACTGCTTTTCCGCCAATTCCATTTATCGTATCTATAAACTTAAGCTGATTGTCTGAAGCTTTGTTATTTCCTACTTTCAGTTCTACATACAGATTGTTGTATTTTCCCGAAGCATACGGTAAGCAGATATCACTTACGCCTGGCTTCATTCCCTGGCGCTTAAGTTCTGCTCCGGCTCTTACGCTTCGCTTTCCTTCGTTTGCTGCATGGTACATAGCCTTAAGCTGTGGGTATTTCCCTTTTTGCCACCTCGCCCAGTCAAATACGTTTCTCTGTGCCTGGTCTTCTGATTCCGTCATATTCATGCTTATATGTCTTCTCCCGTGATTATCATTATCGCTACGCCTATAATAATTATTATCGCAAGCCACCACATAAGCCCTACGGTTAGTGATGTTCCGATTTCTGCAATTATAAGCGCTGCTTTGTCTTTTCTTTCTAGCTTTTCTCTGTAGTACCCTTCCTCTACCTCTCTTATCTCTCTTCTCATATCATCTATAAGCAGCCACAGTAACGTAAATGCAGCAGCTACTACAAGCCCGGTAAGATAGATCGCTTTAATCATCTTTTTCCCCTTCTCTCTGTGCCTTCTCGCTTGCCTTTTCCGGCACTTTCGCAATATATGTACCTACTGCCTTTTTGATCTCGCCCGCCTTTTCTTCTGTGATATTCTTTCTATCTGTTTCTTCCTTAAGTACCGCTTCTAAACCTTGTCCAGTCAGCGCGATACCTTCCGCTAAGCCCTGTTCGTAACCATTGTTGTAACTTTTGTCCGTTACTCTCGTTAAGTACCCATCCAATTCCTTGCGGCTCATTCTCTTAATTTTTCTTGCTAAGTCTCTGTCGATTCCTAAAGTTTTTCCCATTCTAGTTCTGTCTCCTTCCAGGTTTGGTTGATTTTTACAAATGTGTAGGTAAAGAACGTATAACCTGTCTTTTCGTGTATTCCTTCCTGTACGCTGTCGCCGTCCAGGTAATAGGACTGCTCCAACTTCTTCGGAAGCCTTGCGATACGGTTATACCAGCCTTTGTCTTTTACTGGCTCTTTCCTTAATACCTTCGGTTTCCTTAAGTTCCGTGAACTATTCCAGCGCTTTCCTTGCAGTGCGTCCGGGCTTCTTAACATTCCGTCGCTTTGCTTTATCAGATACGACGCTAATTTAGCGTACTGCCCTGTATCGTCTAGCGGGTTGTGGTGTGTCCTTCCTCTTCCCTTCCAACACCGTACTATAGCTTGCTGGCTTATCTCTTCGGGTGTATTTATGACTAAGTGATGATGCAGCGCCCCTTTCTTCCCGATCTCCATTACATGAATGTACTTGAACGGGATACCATGACGCTTATACAGCTTTCGCATTTCCCTCAAGAAGTCGTCTGCGTCTTCCCGCATCTGTACTCTTCCGGCTGGTCTTCTCTCCTTTCTGTAATCTAGTACCAGGTGTGTATCTCCTTCCTGGAAGTTTTCATTTATCAGCCTTCTTAACTTTTTCTCTGCTGCCCTCTTATTCACTTTTATCTGTTCTTCTTTTGTAAGGTTCTGTCTCTTTCCCCTCTTTATTCCCTTCTTACCGTACCTACTGCTATAGTACTTCATTACCTCTATAGTCTTACCCGCTTGTACTACCTCTATGATGTATGGCATATATCCTAACTCCTGTTCCTAAAGTTAATACTTTTATCAAGCCTTAAAACTGGTAAAATCCCTTGATTTTAAAGGCTTTCCAGTTGCTTTTTTGCCGGATATTTGCTATACTATCTTTGTGAGTTTAAGTACAGCTTTGTACGGCAAAGCCGCTAAGTTATTTCCCGATAACCTAGCGGCTTTTCTTTTTGTCTATCTTCGTTTTCGGGTGTATGTGCTTACGCTTCTTTCGTTAAGTCTGCTGCTACCATTTCGTATTTTTCAATACTCAACTCGTAGCACGTTCTTACTTCTGTTTTTTCATGTTCCAGCTCTTTTGTGTACTCTCTGCTTTGTAAGCGTCCCTGTACTTCGATACAGTCCCCTACTTTAAGATTTTCTGCTGCTCTTGCTGCTGTTCCGTTCCATGTGATCGCCGGGATATAATCACTTACGCCGCTTTCATCTTCTCGCCAGCACGCTAAAACCATATCTGTTATACGGATTCCTCGCGGCGTTGTCCTCATATCTCCAATTTTGCACACATACCCGGTCATAATTACGCCGTTTGTATCTCCTGTGTACTCTTCGTCTGTGATCTCCTGGGCGCGTACTGAAATATGTAGCTTGCTATGTTCTTTCCCTTCTAAGTTGCGTGTTCTTATTCTTCCAGTAACCTTAAGTTTGATTTGTAAAATATCTTTGTTTTTGTCGATTGCTACCAGGCTTTCAAAAGCTGGCGTACCTTCTTCTACAATTACCTGGGTAATATCCTTAATTCCACTTACCCTTTCTGTTGCAATGCTAAAGCCGTAGTACGCTGTTCCTTGCTTATCTACGCTTACCTGGTGCGGATACTCTAACGGTTCTCCGTACAGTGTTATATAGTTATTCATCGGTTTTATTCTCCTTCTCGTCGTTCTTTGCTTCCCAGTACCTACCTTCACTTTCGTAGTAAAGTTTATACATTCCTGGCGACCACTCGCCCGTTACAATCGCGCTATCCATACTCACGCACAACCCCATATACTCGGTTGTTTCATACGGATAAGTGCCGGAAATATGTATGCAGCCTTGATACTCTCGCGTTACGCCTGTATCGTCTGTTACCGTAATTGTTCCCCAGGTGTCTTGTTCTGTCTGTATCTTCCCGGTTTCCGGCGCTACTGCTGTTACTTCCGGCTGGTTCTCTTTTGCAACAATCGCGGCAAGTAACGCAATACAAACTACTGCGATCATTCCCGCGATTCTCTTACTACATTTAGTGCTTGCTCCGATGATTCCTAACAACATCAATACAACCATTATGTATAAAAATATTTTCAGTCCTAACACTCGTTGTTGTACCTTCCCCACTTACTTCTAAATTCAGCCAGGCGCTTTTTAAATTCGTCCTGGTCTTTCTTCTTCTGTACTACTTCCGGGTCGTCCTGGCTTTTTGGTTCTGTTCGGTGTCTTAAGTCTTTTCGTTCTGCCGCTGTAAGTACCAGCGTTGTACCGTAAATGTCTACATAATGTTTTTGTCCACAAGCTCCGCATCTATGTACTTCATTGTCCTTAAGTCCGACCATTAAGCGCCCACATTGTAGACACTTCTTGTTTTTCTTATTTTTTATGCTGCCGACTCTTTTTAATATCATTTTTTCTGTTTCCCTTTCTCTTCCGGCGTTTCCTTTGCCGCCAGGAACATTTTAGTAGCGATATAGACGGCTTTCTGCATCGAAGTATCAAGCTGTCCTACAAGCTCTAAGGCTTCGTCTGCTCTTGCCTTCTTCTTATCCATACTAATAGCTGCTGCCATGCTTTCGCTCCTTTCCCGTTCCATATCCGAACCCGTGACCGAAAGTGTAGCCGCCGTATCCGTATTCTTCTTCGTCTCGCTGTCTGCTTACTTTTACGTTCTGCCCGGTGTATGGGACGCATGATATAATTTCTTCGTTTTCATGTTTGCAGTTGCTAATTGCTGTGCATTTGTTTCTTGCTGGTACTAACCTGGTTTCTCTTCTTTCGTTTTCCTTCTCAATCTCTACAACCCATTTTTTCACTGCTTCGTTCTCCTTTTCTTTGTTACTTTTTCGCGATTTTACCTATAAACAAGGGCTTTACGACTGCTGCCACAGTCTTTTTATCTTTGGTTCGTGCTTCTGATTCTTTTAATCTCTTCCGCTACGTTCTTAGAAGTCCGCTGCTGTAATAAGTTGTCACTGATCTGATATGTGTACTCACTTGAACCAGGAAGCTTTATGGCTATTCCTATCGGAAGTTGCCCCATTTGCATAGCAACCCGGATAAATTGCGGCGAAACGCCCAATATCTCCGCTGCTTCCGCTGGTTTTATGTTGTTTTCCCTCAATCTATCCCGCCTTTCTATGTATTTTCCGCCCTCTGCATTTCTTCCAGGCTTGGGACTGGCTACCGTGGTAGGCTGCATTACGGGTTTAGGTATTTCCCCCTACCAGGTGGCGCGCGTGAATGATTCTTTTTCATTTTTGTACTTCTCCGTTCCGGCTTTATTTACTGTGTAGTCGCTTTTTCCCATTAAAAAAGCTGTAGAAAAACTTGTTATACGTCTGTACACTCTTTAGCTGGTGTACCCGCTGCTATTTTTATCACAGTATGCAGCTTAAGCTATCTGCTTGCTATCACTGCTGCAAGGTTGCCGTCCTTGCTACTAATGCGCCGTGTGGGACTCGAACCCACGCCCGCCCGGTTATGAGCCGGGTGCTCTTACCAACTGAGCTAACGGCACTGATCGGGCGACTGCTGCCGCCCTGGTGCTTTACTCTATTACTTCTACTGGTTCTATTCCTTTGTAGTATTCTTTTACTCTTTCATCCCATGCTTTTTGGCTGTAATAATCAGCGCAATTTAAAATATTTTCATTGTAACGACTCGGGTACTTTTTCTTGTACTTTTTGGCGGCTTCTCTAATGTCCTGTGCTTTTACAATTAAGTATTGTCCTCTTGTATACGGGAACTCTTCTGAACTTCCAAAAGTAAAATAAAAGTTCTTCGGTTTCTTCTCCGCCCACAGCTTAGTAAAATGTTTGTCCAGTTCCCCGGTTGTCAGTCCTGTAGTTTCTGCCAGCTTTTCTATAAAGTCGCAATAATCTTTATGTGCTTCTTCAAAGCCTTCCTTTTCCGTTGATGCTAATGCTTTTTCTACTTTTTCAAGTTTTTCTAAGCCTTTTGCTTCTACTTGTTTCCAAATTTTAAATTGTTCTTCGCTCATTCTTCTATCTTCCTTTCAATTTTTATTTTCTTTTTTGTATTATTTCATTCTCGATTTTCGTTTCAATCATTACCAAATTTTCATACGCTCTTTGTAGATTCTTTACAGCTTGTGGCATTGTTATTAGAATTGTCTCTGTTGATAATTTTGCAATTTTCTCAACTTCTTCTTTTCTTTCCTTTAATTCTGCGACAGCCTTCACCCTTTCCAGATTTCCCATAAGTTCAATGTTTTCTTTATTTGTTAACTTCATGGTATTTTCTCCCTTCCCTCATTCGTGTTATAATCTTTTCAAGTAGCTTTATGCTACTAATCTCTTGTGAAAGGGGGTGTACACTTTGAAAGATACAGACCCAATCACAAAAGAAAAGTTGATTGCTTTACTTACTTCTGCTTTGGAAGATTTTCGTCCCGAATTTGACGACGGCTCATACGCTGCTGTTGTTAAGTTCGTCTCTGAACTTGAAACCAAACTCGAAGTTCTTTAGTAGCAATCAAACAGGTACTAATGAAGACCTGTTAGGAACTTCTGACATTTTTAGGAAGTTCCGGGAAAGTCGTTGTATAAGGGGTACAGCGGCTTTCTTTTTTTGTAAGCAACAAAGTACTGTGTCCTCTCGCTTGTTGATTCTTCCGTTTAACTGCTTCTTGGTCTAGGAGTAAAGTCACTTTTGGCTAGTGCTGAAATGTTTTCTTCAATTAGTACAAATCACTTTGCTTTCTTGTCCTACAGTTCCTACTTTCTTCAACTGTTTTGACGGGTCTTAATTATTCTGCACTCACTCTGTCTGTCCTTCCACAGCCTGACCGCCATGTCACTTATGAGCCGCCCTATCATTGCACCCGTTCTTTCCTGCTTGCTTTGTTGATTACATTTACATTATAGTGTACTATATTTACCTTGTCAACATGTTTTTAATCTTTTTGTTGATTAAGTTTACTTTTTATGCTATCGTATAATTAAATTTAAGAAAGGGGGTATCATTTTGAACGAACGTCTTAAAGAATTACGCAATTACTTAGGGCTTAGCCAGGAAGCTTTTGGTGAATCAGTCGGCGTTACTAAAGCAGCTATTAGCCGTATAGAAAGCGGCATTAACTCTTTATCTGATAGAATGATTCTATCTATAGTAACTCAGCATAATGTAAACGAGGACTGGTTAAGAACTGGTAGCGGGGAAATGTTTAACAAAATGTCCGAAGATGAAGAACTGGACTTATATGTAGGTCGTATCTCCGGCGGCGCTGATGAATTTAAGAAGAACTTAATTAAGACGCTTTGCAAATTATCAGAAGACGAATGGGACGTACTTAAGAAAATCATTTCAGAAATGAAATAAGGGATAGACGCTATTAACGTCTACCCCTTCAAGCCCAGGATATAAAAGTATATCTTTCTTAATAGTTTTTCTTCCTGGATAGTGTCTATAAGGTTGTGTAGCTTCTCACGCATTATAGTTAAGCCCCCTTCCTTTGACAATATCCATTATATTCCTATTTTTTCTGCTCGTCCCGGATTTAAAAAACATTTCCAGGATTGTGGAAATATTTACAAGAATACCAGGTAAAAAGTTGTGTTATGATATACTACTTATATTCGGAATCGTACAGATCGCTTATACGGCAGCCTAAGCCTTTGGCTATTTTTTCCAGGTTTGCCAGTGTTGGCGAAGTTTTACCATTTTCAATATTGTTTAGTGTGGACTTGCTTACACCAGTCATTACGGCTACAGCTTCCAGCTTTAAACCTTTGGCTGTACGCACTTCCCACAAATTTACTTTTAACATTATCCTACCTTCCTTTCAGCGTGATAGGATAATGTTATTATCGGCATCTAACTGCCGGAATCATTAAATTGAATACAGTATTAACTAAACCTTTGCAAATTAAAAAAGCCGTCCCGGGCTGCCACCCGAAACGGCTACGCGATACCTATAAACAAGGGCTTATAGATAAATCAAAACGCAATATGATTATACCATAAGCCCATATTTTTAAAAAGGGCTTAT
>ULRI01042042.1_pt1 | contig 9663 bp, 10 predicted proteins | sample 1955291 | NCBI WGS metagenome assembly ULRI01 (sample SAMEA4835678, study PRJEB28245) | human gut metagenome | biome: gut microbiome; material: fecal sample | place: Denmark | collected 2008
CAGAAGGTTCAGCAGATTGAAAAAGATCATGTAGCCTCCCAGCTGTAAGATGCTTCTTCCTGCTGCTGTAATGGCATCATCCAGGGCATCCGGCAGAGATATGGCAGGAAGGCAAGCCGGATCGGTCTGTTCTGAAAGCTTCGCTGCGTTGTCTCTTCCGAAAGCTTGGTCTGTTTTCTCTGGAATCCGATTTCTGTATACGCTATAACGCAGAGAAATACCATATAGCAATGGAATGCCATACATACCAAATACATAGGGGAGCACCAGCTTCCTATGCAGTAGTGGCAGTACAAAACCCAGAAAATATACCGGTCCCAGATTGTTGCAGAAGGCCAGCAGATATTGTCCTTCCTCCGAAGAAAGTTCCTGTCGGTTCCGTAAATCCGCAATCGTCCGGGCACCCATGGGAAATCCGCACAAAAAGCCCACCAGGATCACATAGATTCCCGGTCCTGGCAGGCGAAAGATTCTTCCAAACAAAGGCTTTACCGGACGGATCAGGCTGTCCGTCATGCCCATACGGATCAAAGTGCCGGACAGGATCATAAACGGCAGAAGCACCGGCACCATTTTTTCGTACCAAAGACTTAATCCCAGGGCAGCATAGGCAAGGCTCAGGGAAGAATGAGTCAGAATACAGCCGGTCATTAGAACAAAGAAACAGATTCCGAATATTTTTTTCATGGCTGTCTGCCTTGAAAGGTTTGTATACTATATGCCGATGAAGAAAAATTAAGTCTAAGAAAGAGATCAAAGCCCATGCGGTTGGATAAATTTTTATGCGATAACAATATTGGCACTCGAAGTCAGGTGAAAGAGTACATTAAAAAAGGTCAGGTGACAGTAAACGACCAGATAATCAAAAAGCCGGAGACAAAAGTCAATGAAGAGACCGATACGGTGGTCTGTCAGGGACAGCCGATCCATTATAGGAAATATGTCTATTATATGTTAAATAAGCCGGAGGGGGTTGTCTCTGCCACCAACGATAATACAGCCCCAACCGTGGTAAGTCTCCTTACTGTCCCGGAACAAAAGGATCTGTTCCCGGTAGGGCGGCTGGACAAGGATACCACGGGATTGCTGCTCCTTACCAATGACGGTGCTCTGGCCCATGATCTGTTGTCACCGAAAAAACATGTGGATAAGACCTATCTGGTAAAGCCGGAAAAGCCGCTTTCCGCAGAAGATATCCACCGGTTGGAAAACGGGCTTGACATCGGTGATGAGAAACCGACAGCCCCGTCCAAAGCCAGACTCACAGAAAACGGTGATCTGTTATTGACCATTCATGAAGGCCGGTTTCATCAGGTAAAACGGATGTTGCAGGCGGTTGATAATCAGGTACTTACACTGGAGCGGGTAAGCTTCGGCCCCCTGTCCCTGGATCTTTCCCTGCAAAGAGGGGAATACCGGGCATTGACGGAAGAAGAGATCGAAGTCTTGTCTGGCTCTGGAAAGAAATCATAAATAAAGGAGTTATTTTTCATGCAATTCAAAAGAATGTTTACCACTGATGCCTATAGAGGAACCCGCGGGTATCTCCGCACACAGAAAATTTATGAGATTTTAAGAACCGTGCTTTATTTTGCCATCTCTCTGTCTTTGTTTATCGCCGGATGGGTCAGCACCGGAAGCCGTGAGAATCTCCTGACCATCGTGGCGGTACTGGGATGTCTTCCGGCCTGCAAGAGTCTGGTAGAAATGTTCATGTTCCTGCGCTACCGGGGCTGTGACGAGCAGGTAGCTGCAAAAATCGCAGCACATACAGAAGGCCTTACCACTCTCTACGATATGGTATTTACTTCCTATGAGAAGAATTATGTTATCTATCATCTGACAGTCTGCGGTAATACGGTCTGTGGCTACACCACGGATCCGAAATTTGCGGAACAGGCTTTTTACAAGCACATTCAGGACATTCTGAAAAAAGACAATTACAGAGAAGTCTCTGTGAAAATATTTAACGATCTGGACAAGTATCTGGCAAGATGTGATCAGTTAAAGGAGCTTTCCTCACAGCCGGAACTGTCTGCCGGGATCTGCCAGACCTTAAAGAGCGTATCTCTATAACTTACTTCTCAAAAGGAGGGTGTCCTATGCAGTTGCTTACCATTGGCAAAAATCAGGCGGGACAACGTCTGGACAAATTTTTAAAAAAAGCGTTACCTAATGCAGGCACCGGATTTTTATATAAGATGCTTCGCAAGAAAAATATTACGTTGAACGGGAAAAAGGCTGAAGGTAAAGAAATCCTTGCCCCGGGAGACGAGGTAAAATGCTTTTTCTCTGAGGAAACTTATGCCTCTCTGTCCGGTGCCGGGGCAGCGGAAGATACTTCCGATTACCGTAAGGCTTACCGTTCCTTAAAGGATATCAGCGTTCTTTATGAGGATGAAAATATCCTGTTGCTGAATAAACCTGCCGGAGTTCTGACCCAGAAAGCCAAACCGGAAGATTTTTCCCTGAACGAATGGCTGATTGGCCACCTGCTGGCTGCCGATGCCATAAAAGAAACCGATCTTGCCACTTTCCATCCATCGGTCTGCAACCGCCTCGACCGCAATACCAGCGGTATCGTATTGTGCGGAAAGACGCTGGTCGGTTCCCAGGCACTCAGCCGGATCATCAAGGATCGTTCCGTAAAGAAATATTATCAGACCGTCTGTAAGGGCAAGATTTTACAGGAAAGCACCCTGGAAGGCTATCTGTACAAGGACGAACGCACCAATACGGTACAGGTATTTCCAGATATGGCGGAGGCTCCGGAAGATGCTTCCTTTATAAAAACAATCTACACTCCCAGTGCGGTGGCTGGGGAATATACCCTGCTGACCGTAGAACTGGTCACCGGCAAAACCCACCAGATCCGCGCCCATCTGGCCAGCACCGGACATCCGTTACTTGGTGACACCAAGTACGGAGACAGCAAATTAAATCGCAGGATGCAATCGGAATACTCTCTGCACCACCAGCTTCTGCATGCCGGAAGAGTGTGTTTCCCGGAAGAAGCGGAAGGACCTCTTGCAAAGGTGAGCGGTCAGACTTTTGACGCACCGCTTCCCCATAAATTTGCAGAGATCTTACAGGCTCTGAATCTGACACCGGATTCCGCCTGCTAGAAAGGAAAACTAAGAACAATGGCAACATGGAATACCAGAGGGCTTCGTGGATCTACTCTGGAGGATATGGTCAACCGCACCAATGAAAAATATGCCGAGGCCGGTCTGGCCCTGATTCAGAAGATACCCACCCCCATTACCCCGGTCAAAATGGATAAGGAGAACCGCCAGATCACCCTGGCCTTTTTCGAACAGAAGAGTACCGTAGACTATATCGGTGTCGTACAGGGCATTCCGGTCTGCTTTGATGCCAAGGAATGTGCGGTGGACACCTTTTCCCTGCAAAATATCCATCCCCATCAGGTGGAGTTCATGCATCAGTTCGAGAAACAGGGGGGTATCGCCTTTTTCCTGATATTTTACAGCCATAAGGATCTGTTATATTACCTTCCCTATGAAATGCTCCGCTTTTTCTGGGACAGGGCACAGGAGGGCGGCCGGAAAAGCTTCCGTTTCGAGGAACTGAACCCGGAATATATTATCCCGAAGCATCAGGGAATCCTGGTTCCCTATCTGGATATTCTGAAAAAGGATCTGGAAGACCGGGAGGAATAATAAATAATAATTTCTTGACAGCGGAGAGGTCTCCTAGTATACTACAAATAGTTTCACATGCTACTATGATAATATGGTAGCACGTTAATATATTAAAGTATATGAATTGAGGAACACTTATGAACAACAGACTTTTACATACGCCGGAGGGCGTCCGGGACATTTACGGCAAAGAATATGCAAAGAAGCTGGCTATAGAACAGAAACTGCAGCAGGCGATCCATTGTTTCGGTTACGAAGATATCCAGACCCCTTCCATTGAGTTTTTCGATGTTTTCTCCAAGGAGATCGGAACCACTCCCAGTAAGGAGCTGTATAAGTTCTTTGATAAAGAGGGTAATACGCTGGTGCTGCGGCCAGACTTTACGCCGTCCATCGCCCGCTGCGCAGCGAAGTATTTTATGGAGGAAAAGGTGCCGCTTCGTTTCAGTTACAACGGCAATACGTTTACAAACACTTCCAATCTGCAGGGTAAATTAAAAGAGGTGACCCAGATGGGTGCAGAACTCATCGGAGATCCTTCCGTAGAGGCGGATGCCGAAGTGATCAGTATGGTGATCGAAGCTCTGAAAAGCGCAGGACTGACCAGATTCCAGGTGACTATCGGTGAGGTGGATTATTTCCGCGGCCTCTGTGAGGAAGCCGGTCTGGATGAGGATACGGAAAAGGAACTTCGTTCCTGTATCTCCGGCAAGAACTTTTTCGCTGCCCAGGAATTACTGGAGCAGAAGCAGATCCCCGAGCCTTATCACAGCATTCTGTTAAAGCTGGCGGATATGTTCGAAAATATAGAGTCTCTGGAGGCTGCCAAAGCACTGGTTAAAAATGAAAGATCCTTACAGGCGATTGCAAGACTAGAAAAGTTAAAAGAGCGCTTAGAGCAGTACGGTGTGGCGGAATACATTTCCTTTGATCTCGGAATGCTCAGCAAATATCAGTATTATACCGGCGCTGTCTTCAAGGCTTACACCTACGGTATCGGTGATGCCGTGGTAAAGGGTGGCCGTTACGACAATCTGCTTCGGAAATTCGGCAAGAATGCCGCAGCTATCGGTTTCGTCATCGTCATTGACGACCTGTTGGAAGCATTATCCCGCCAGAAAGTGAATATCGATATTCCCGCTTCCGGCAAAACCGTGTATTACCGGGCAGGAGACGAGGCAGATTATCTGGCGAAGCTTTCCGAAGTCATAACCCTGAGGAAAGAAGGGATTCCCACCGTGCTTTCCCCCGAGATCACAGAGAACGAGGAGGCAGATCAGTAATGAGTGAAGAAAGATATCTTACGTTTGCTCTGGGAAAGGGCAGACTTGCCAAAAAGACACTGGAGCTTTTCGAACAGATCGGCATTACCTGTGAAGAAATGAAGGATAAAGATACCAGAAAGCTGATCTTCGTCAATGAAGAATACAAATTACGCTTTTTCCTGGCAAAGGGGCCCGACGTTCCCACCTATGTAGAGTATGGTGCTGCTGATATCGGCGTGGTCGGCAAGGACACCATTCTGGAAGAAAACCGGAATGTTTACGAAGTGCTGGACCTTGGCTTCGGCAAATGCCAGATGTGTGTCTGCGGTCCTGCTTCCGCCAGAGAGTTGTTGAAACACCATGAGCGGATCCGGGTAGCCAGCAAATACCCCAATATCGCCCGAGAGTATTTCTATAATAAAAAGCATCAGACCGTAGATATCATCAAATTAAACGGTTCTGTAGAATTAGGGCCGCTGGTAGAGTTGTCCGACGTCATTGTGGATATCGTTGAGACCGGTTCCACCTTAAGGGAAAACGGGCTGGAGGTTCTGGAAGAGGTATGTCCTCTGTCCGCCCGTATGATCGTCAATCCGGTGAGTATGCAGATGGAAGCCGACCGTATCCGCAAGCTGGTGGGTGCGATCCGGGAGCAGTTAAAAATACAGGCCTGACCGAGACGATAAGCATCGTCATAAAAAGTATTTAAAGGAGAGTACCGTCATGAGAATCGTAGCATTGGATAAAGAATCAAAGCAGAGTATTTTGAACGACCTTTTAAAGAGAAGTCCGAACAATTATTCCCAGTATGAGAGCACTGTAAACCAGATCATCGAAAAAGTCCGTGCCGAGGGTGACAAGGCATTGTTCGATTATACCTTACAGTTTGATAAGTTCGCTTTAAGCGCAGAGAATATCCGTGTCACAAAGGAAGAGATCGCCGAAGCCTATGCACAGATGGATGAGAATCTGATCGATGTGATCAGACAGTCTGCGGAAAACATCCGCGCTTTTCACCAGAAGCAGCTTCGTAACAGCTGGTTCGATGCCAAGCCCGACGGTACGATCTTAGGCATGAAGATCACCGCCATCGAAAGAGCCGGTGTCTATGTCCCCGGCGGTAAAGCCGCTTACCCTTCCAGCGTACTGATGAATGTGATCCCCGCCAAGGTAGCCGGTGTGGATGAGATCATTATGACCACCCCTCCCGGAAAAGACGGTAAGGTCAATCCCGGAACTCTGGTCGCCGCTGATATTGCAGGCGTGGATACCATCTATAAGGTCGGCGGTGCCCAGGCTGTCGCAGCCATGGCTTTCGGAACCCAGTCGGTACCTAAGGTCGACAAGATCACCGGTCCCGGTAACATTTTCGTAGCTCTTGCCAAAAAAGCTGTTTATGGCTATGTCAGCATTGATTCCATTGCGGGCCCCAGCGAGATCCTGGTACTGGCAGATGAGACCGCTACCCCCAGATACGTTGCAGCAGATCTGCTGTCTCAGGCAGAGCATGACGAACTGGCAAGTGCCATTCTGATTACCACTTCGAAGGAACTGGCGGAGAAAGTCTCCGAGGAAGTGGACGGCTTCGTAAAAGTACTGGAGCGTGCTCCCATTATCCAGAAGTCTCTGGATAATTACGGCTACATTCTGTTAGCCGACAACATGGAAGATGCTATTGATGCCGCCAACGCCATTGCTTCCGAGCATCTGGAGATCATTACAAAGAATCCTTTTGATACCATGACCCGTATCCGCAATGCCGGTGCGATTTTCCTGGGAGAGTATGCTTCCGAACCCTTGGGTGATTATTTTGCAGGTCCGAACCACATTCTGCCCACCAACGGTACCGCACGGTTCTTCTCCCCGGTAAACGTGGACGACTTCATCAAGAAGACCAGTATTATCTCTTATTCCAGGCAGGCACTGGAAAAGGTGCACAGCCAGATCGAGACCTTCGCCAAGAGTGAAGGCTTGACCGCACATGCAAACAGTATTAAAGTTAGATTTGAAGATTAATCATTTCCTCTGGGAAGGGAGTCATCGGATATTATGGAACGAATTGCAACTGTGACCCGTACAACGAAAGAGACCGATATTGCCATCACCTTAAATCTGGACGGCACCGGAAAAGCGGATCTGTCTACCGGCATCGGATTTTTTGACCATATGCTGGACGGCTTTGCGAGGCACGGCTTTTTTGACCTGGAATGCAAGGTGAAGGGCGATCTGCAGGTGGACGGTCACCACACGGTGGAGGATACCGGCATTGTCTTCGGTGAAGCTATCAAAAAAGCGGTAGGAGACAAGAAGGGCATCAATCGTTACGGCTATTTTATTCTGCCTATGGATGAGGTACTTGCTTTGTGCGCCGTTGACTTAAGCGGCCGGCCTTATCTTAATTTTGAATGTGAATTTACTGTACCGAAGGTAGGTGAACTGGATACGGAGCTGGTAAAGGAATTTTTCTATGCCGTATCCTACAGTGCCGGAATGAACTTACATATCAAAATGTTGTCTCCGGGCAATAATCACCATATGATCGAAGCCATGTTCAAGGCATTTGCCAAGGCGCTGGATCAGGCCGTTTCCTATAATCCGAAGGTAACGGATGTTTTAAGTACCAAAGGAAGTCTGTAAAAAATACGTGCCTGCGGCATAGGCTTTGCAGGTATAGAAAGACGTGAGGATTACTATGATCATCAAGAAATTTGTTCCCTGTATTTATTTATATCATGAGCATGCGGTGCGGAATCTTACGGATACCACCATCGTGGATACGGATCCCGTCCGTCTGGCAGATTATTACTGTGAGCACAATGCGGATGAGCTGATCGTTTTCGATATGTCCGAAGGTGACGCAGAGCATGATGCCGCACTGGATATCATCAAGGAGATCTGTACCAGGGCGGAAGTGGATGTCATCGGTGCCGGCAATGTCAAGCGTATGGAGGACATTAAGAAATTACTTTATGCCGGATGTAAAAAAGCAGTTCTCGACTATGAGAAAGAGAGTAATATTGAGATTACCGAAGAGGTCTCTCTGAAATTCGGTAAGGACAAGATTCTGATCTCTTACAACGACCCGTCCGTTCTGAAATTACATAAGGAGAAGATTGAGAAATATATCTCTGCCATGATCCTGATGAACCCTCATCAGATCCGGGAGACTCAGGCCATTCTTTCCCTTCCGTTTTTCGTGCAGATCAATCAGGTGGCATTGAATAAATTGCTGGAGATTTTTGCTTATGAGAATGTCTGTGGTGTCACCGGCAATACGATAAATGACAATGTGAAAGAGATCGTAGCCCTGAAGGATCTGTGCCGGGAGAACGATATTCCCATTGAATCCTTCCAGGCTGCCTACAAGTGGGAAGATTTCAAAAAGAACAGTGACGGCATGGTACCCGTTATCGTACAGGATTACCGGACACAGGAAGTTCTGATGATGGCTTATATGAATGAGGAAGCCTATGAGCAGACCCTGAAGCTGGGCAAGATGACCTACTACAGCAGAAGCCGTCAGGAATTATGGCTGAAAGGTCTGACCAGCGGTCATTACCAGTATGTGAAGGAACTGGTGGCGGACTGTGATATGGATACAATCCTTGCGAAGGTATCTCAAGTGGGCGCTGCCTGCCATACCGGAAGCAGAAGCTGCTTCTTCAACGAGATCACGAAAAAGGATTATGAGGAAAGCAACAATCCCTTACAGGTATTCGAGGAAGTCTTCGATGTGATCAAAGACCGCAAGGTCCACCCCAAGGAGGGTTCCTATACCAATTACCTGTTCGACAAGGGCATTGACAAGATTCTCAAGAAACTGGGCGAGGAGGCAACTGAGATTGTGATTGCCGCCAAAAATCCCAACCCCAATGAGGTCAAATATGAGATCAGTGATTTCCTGTATCATATGATGGTCCTGATGGCAGAAAAAGATGTCACCTGGGAAGAAATCACTACAGAGCTTGCGAACCGTTAACCGCTGTTTCCACCCAGGTCTTAAGATAAGTGCCGTAATCTGCGTCAGTGATATAGTGCAGCACCTGATCCATGGAGATCCCGGCAAAGCATTTGCCTTTTTGATCCAGCAATATGATCGTCAATAATAATACTCCGGCCAGAGCAAGGCGGATTTTGAACGTACCGGTATCGGAAGATGCGGCAGGTTCCGAATCGTTTTGCTCTGGCCGTATTTCTGCCTGTCTGCGCATCTGCTGTAAGAGTTCTTCCTTATGTCTGTGATCATGTTTTTCCATGCTCTTTTACATTCCTTTCTGGTATCTGCAATCTTCGCAGTTCATATTTATGTGCCTTTTGGTACTGGCAGAACTTAAGTTTATAAGGTATAATGATAACTATTCAGAGCCATGTAAGCATTTCGTAAATATTCGTCGAATACTTGTATTCGTAAGAATATTTTGGAATGCTTATAGGGCGAGTAAACTTCATGAGCAAAAAGGTAACAATTATGGCTGAACAAAACGGAAAAGAATTAGCATCCAGAATACAAAACAATATTCAAAAAGTCCTGGTCGGAAAAGAGGAAGTGACAGAACTTCTTCTGACGGCCTTAATCGCTGACGGACATGTACTATTAGAGGATGTCCCCGGCACCGGCAAAACGAAGTTGGCCAAGGCACTGGCAAAATCTTTAAATGCCAAGTTTTCCCGGGTGCAGTTTACCCCGGATCTTTTGCCCGGTGACATTACCGGCATCAATGTCTATGACAGACAGA
>ULRI01023932.1_pt1 | contig 9662 bp, 10 predicted proteins | sample 1955291 | NCBI WGS metagenome assembly ULRI01 (sample SAMEA4835678, study PRJEB28245) | human gut metagenome | biome: gut microbiome; material: fecal sample | place: Denmark | collected 2008
AATAGCGCGGTTCAGATGCTCACAGCACTGCGCGGCCAGCCAGATGCCGTTTTCGGCCAGCACTGGGGCAATGCCCGCGTACACGGCCTGCGCGGCTTCCAGACTGGAATCCTTGCCAATGTGCCCGCCCACGATCTCGCTGGACGAGCAGCCCACCACGAACACATCGCCCTTTTTCAGCTTTGCTTCGGCCAGCAGTTCGGTCACTGCCTGCCGGGCCTGCATCTCGATCTGTTTTTTGAATTCTTCTGTCATAAAAAACACCTCGGTTTTTATCAAAAATCAAAGATTTGCACTGCGCACCTTTTCGCTGCCTGCAAGGCCGAGATACAGCCTGCTCTCCACCGGGCACAGAGCTGTCACACCGCCTGCATCCTTGCTGGAGACCGTCCGCTTCCAGCTGCCGTCTGCCGTATCTACAGCTTCCGCGCAGGGCGCATCGGCAGGCAGGCTGAATAGCTTTTCCTGCAGATTCCGGCCTGCACGCAGGGCAATGCCCCGCAGCAGGGTGCTGTCGGCGTTCTTTTCCAGCCAGCTGCTGCGCGCCCACCGGTAGCCGATGTACAGGGTGCCGTCTGCATCCATAGCAAGCGCACCGGGATACCCCGGCAGGCCGGAAACAAAGCTCTGGCAGTTTTTACCGCCCGCCGTCAGGTCGCGGGCATCGGCGGCAGCGCTCCACACACAGCGGTTCCCAAGGTCAGCCACGAACAGCGTGCTGCCGTCCCGGCTCAGGGCCAGCCCGGAAGCACCGGCCACACCGCCCAGCACCTTCTGCACCGTGCGTGCTGCCGGGTCGTATACATACACGCAGCCCGTGCCGGTGTGGGCCAGCAGTTCGGTGCGCAGAGTGTTCTCCAGCCCGTCCGCGGCACTGGCACTGGCAGCAACAGCAAAGTAGATCCTGCCGTCCGGCGCGGCTTCCACCGCTGAGACAGCCCCCAGCGGTGCACCGTCGATCTGGGTCACTACCTGCTCCACCGCCGTGCCCCAGCTGTCGTGGGCGGCGCGGCACAGGCTGCCGCCGCCGGGCGTGAGGATGCTCAGCCACAGGTCCCCGCTGCCGTCAAAGGCAAAACCGGTCAGCTCACCGTCCACGGAAAGGATGGCCGCATCGTGTCCGCCGTCGGTGCGCACAAGGTCGCTCGTGCGCTTTTTTAAGGCTGCGCCGTCGTATGCTGCGGCATACACAAGGCCGTCCTGTGTGCGGATGCAGTCCACACCCTGATATTCGCCCAGATCCAGCGTTCCCTTATGATCGGCGGCAAGGGCCGTCTGTGCTGCACCGGTGTCCTGCCGGACATCCGGCGCGGTGTAGCCTTGCGGCGGCGTATCGATGGGCCGGAACACCAGTGCATACACCAGCGCCAGCAGGATGCACACGCCAAACACCGTGCTGGCCGTGCGGAACCGCTTGAGCAGCGCGTCCCGCTCCACCGCCATCTGGGCCGCATACTCGGCACGGCGGCGGGCGGCGCGGGCATTGGCGCGGTTTGCCCGGCGCATCCAGCGATCCACGAACAATGCCACCTGCGGCCCGATGGTGAGCGACGCAATGGCAAGGATGAGCAGAAATTCAACAAGTCCGATCCTCATAGGGCTTTTTCCTTTATCTTCAGAGCTTTTTCAGGGGGGATATCCCCTTATCGTTTCAGTATAGCATCTGTGGCGCGGCAGTTCAAGCACCCAACTCTGTCTCCCGGCTTTTGCCGTCGCCTGCCGCCTTTTTCTCCATCTTTCCTGCCAAAGCCTTTTTTGCCGTGCTGAAATATGCTATACTGATTATAAATATGGCATTCTGCACCGGAATGCCGCGTGTCAGTGTAAAAGAGGATAGCATGGAAGCATTCAAATATCATGTACAGCCGGGCCGCTACCGGCATTTCAAGGGCAACGAATACGAAGTGCTGGGCATGGCCCGCCACAGCGAGACCGAAGAGGAAATGGTGGTGTACCGCGCCCTGTACGGGGAACGCGGGCTTTGGGTGCGTCCTGCCGCCATGTGGTGCGAGACCGTGGAGCGGGACGGCAAAGTGCAGCCGCGCTTTGTGCGCATTGAGGAGTGAACCGGCAGTTTTTGCCGATGGGATAAAACGGAGGGTGATACTTTTGTACAGTGAACAAAAACAGGCGCTTGCCGCCGAACTGAGCTTCAAGCATCCGGCAGTGCTGGCTGTCAGCGGTTCCGCAGGCAGCGGCAAGACCGCTCTGCTGGCCGCGCTGCTGCCGGTGCTCAAGAGCCGCGGGCTGAAGGTGGGCGTGATCCGCGAGGCTGACGATCTGCGCCTGCCCGCCGAGACCGACCGCTTGCATGAGGCCGGTGCCGAGGGTGTGGCCGTGTTTACTGCCGGGCGCTATCTGCTTACCGAGCAGTTCCGCCTGAACGAGCAGGACCTGCTGGCTTTGTTCGAGCGCCACGGCTACGACCTTGTACTGCTGGAAGGCTTTGGCGACAGCGGCTGGGCCAAGATCGAGGTGGTGCGCAGCTCGGTCAGCCCGGTGGGCACCGCGTTCCAGCCCATGGCCATCGTGGGCGATGTGCCGGGCGCTGATTTTGCACTGGACGATCCTGCTGCTCTGGCAGACTGGATCGAGAACCAGATGCCGTCCCTGTAACGGAGGTTCTGCATGAAACTCATCCGTACCGAAGACGCTGTCGGGCAGGTGCTCTGCCACGACATCACACAGATCATTCCCGGCCAGTTCAAGGGAGCACGCTTCCGCAAAGGGCACATCGTCCAGCCGGAGGATATCCCCGTGCTGCTCTCCATTGGCAAAGAGAATCTCTATGTCTGGGAGAAGCGCCCCGGCATCCTGCACGAGGACGAAGCCGCTGCCCTTTTGTACAAGGCAGCGGCGGGCCGCAACATCCACGGCACTGAGCCGAAGGAAGGCAAGATCGAACTGGTTGCCGACTGCGACGGTCTTTTGAAGATCGACCGCGCCGCCCTGCTGGCCGTGAACCGCACACCCCAAATGATGATCGCTACCATCCACGGCGACCTGCCCGTGAAAAAGGGCCAGAAGCTGGCCGGCACCCGCATCATCCCGCTGGTGATCGAGCAGGAGAAGATGGATGCCATGCAGGCTGCGGCAGGCAGCGAACCCATCCTGAACGTGCTGCCTTTCCACCCGAAAAAGTTTGCGGTCATCACCACCGGCAGCGAGGTGTTCAAGGGACGCATCGAGGACAAATTCACCCCCATTCTGGTGGGCAAGCTGGCCGAATACGGCTGCGAGATGACCTATCACAAAACCTGCGACGATGACCCCGCCGGGATCACCGCCGCCATTCTGGAAGCAAAGGCCGCAGGCTGCGAGCTGATCTTTACCACCGGCGGCATGAGCGTAGACCCCGACGACCGCACGCCGCTTGCCATCAAGAACACCGGTGCCGAGATCATCACCTATGGCGCACCGGTGTTGCCGGGTGCCATGTTCCTTGTGAGCTATCTGGACGGTGTGCCGGTGTGCGGCCTGCCCGGCTGCGTGATGTACGCCAAGCGCACCATTTTTGACCTGCTGCTGCCGCGCCTGCTGGCCGACGACCCCATCACTGCCGAGGACATTGCCCGGCTGGGCGAGGGCGGGCTGTGCTTAGGCTGCGCCGAATGCCACTGGCCCAACTGCGGCTTCGGGCATTGCTGAAACCCTCTCAGTCAAAGCCTTACGGCTTTGCCAGCTCTCCCAAAGGGGAGAGCTTTATCAAGGTAAAAATTATGAGCGAAACAAAACTTTCTCATTTTGATGCGTCCGGCAGCGCCGTGATGGTGGATGTGAGCGAAAAGCCCGTCACTGCACGGCAGGCTGTGGCCCGCGGCATCATCACTATGAATGCGGCAGCCTTTGCCGCTGTTCGGGACGGCACCGCCCAGAAGGGCGACGTGCTTGGCGTGGCCCGCATTGCAGGCATCATGGCGGCCAAGCGCACCAGCGAGCTGATCCCCCTGTGCCATCCGCTGCCGCTGAGCAAGCTGACTGTGGATTTTCACCTTCTGCCCGAACAGCAGGCCGTAGAGGCCGTGTGCACCGCCAGGACCATCGGCGTGACCGGCGTGGAAATGGAAGCTCTGACCGGCGTTTCTGCCGCGCTGCTCACCATCTACGATATGTGCAAGGCCGTGGATAAGGGCATGGAGCTGGGCGAGATCCACTTGGTCGAGAAGACCGGCGGCAAGAGCGGGCACTATGTGCGGGCCGAGGGCGGCTATGTTTGATGCATACGGCCGCAATATCCACTATCTACGCCTTTCGGTCACCGACCTGTGCAACCTGCGCTGCCGCTACTGTATGCCGGACGGCGTGCCAAAGCTGGCTCACGAAGATATTCTGACCTATGAGGAATTTCTGCGGCTGGCTGCGCTGTTCGCCCAGTGCGGCATCGACACGGTGCGCATCACCGGCGGTGAACCGCTGGTGCGCCGGGGCGTGGAACAACTGACGGCGGGCCTGAAAGCCATTCCCGGCATCCGCCGCGTTGCCCTTACCACCAACGGCGTGCTGCTGGCCCAGAAGCTGCCCGCCCTGCTGGCGGCGGGCCTTGACAGCGTGAACATCAGCCTTGACACCTTGCACCCGGAGACCTTCCGGCGCATCACCGGCAAAGACGAGCTTGCCGCCGTGCAAAACGGCATCCGGGCGGCCCTTGCCAGCGGCATTCCGGTCAAGCTGAACTGTGTGCCGCAGCCCGGCGTGAACGAGGGCGAGCTGGAAAGCCTTGCTGCCTTCGCACAGGAGCATCCGCTGCAGGTGCGCTTTATTGAGATGATGCCCATTGGCTTTGGTGCCGGGCTGCCCGGCCTTTCCGGCCCGGAACTGCTGGAGCGCTTTTACCGCCGCTGGCCGCAGCTGCAGCCGGTGACCGGTGCGGCCTTTGGCGATGGGCCGGCGGTGTATTATTCTGCGCCCGGCTGGCGCGGCAGCATCGGGTTGATCGCTGCCGTGCACGGCAAATTCTGCGCTTCCTGCAACCGGGTGCGGCTGACAAGTCAGGGCTTTCTGCGTCCGTGCCTTGCCAGCGAATCCGGCACCGACCTGCGTGCTCTGCTGCGCAGCGGCGCGGACGACGCGGCCCTTTTGCAGGCCATTCAAAACACGATTCTGGCAAAACCCCGGGAACATCACTTCGGCCAAGGCTCTATGCCCGCCACACGAGGGATGTACCGGATCGGAGGATAACACAAATTTATGGGTAAAATTCTGGCTATCTGCACAAGCCCCCGGCGCGGCACCTTGAAAACGCCGGTGCCGTCCGCTGTTCTCACCCCGGAGTGGGGTATTGTGGGCGATGCCCACGGCGGAAGCTGGCACCGGCAGGTCAGCCTGCTGAGCGCGGAAAAAATTGAAGCTTTCCGTCAAAAGCTCTGGGTGGACTACGGTGCCTTTGGCGAAAATCTGGTGGTGGAAGGGTTCGATCTTGCCACCCTGCCGGTGCCCAGCTTTTTTGCCATTGGGGATGCCGTGCTGGAAATGACCCAGATCGGCAAGGAGTGCCACAGCGACTGCGCCATCCGCCGGCAGACCGGCGACTGCATCATGCCGCGGGAGGGCGTGTTCGCACGGGTGGTAAAAGGCGGCACCATCCGCACCGGCGACGAGATGAAGCTGCTGCCCACCCCGGCAGATCTGCCCCTGCGCGCGGCGGTGATCACCCTTTCCGATAAGGGCAGCCGCGGCGAACGGGAGGACAAAAGCGGCCCGCTCATTGTGGAAATGCTCACCGCCACAGGCTACAAGGTGGAGGAAGCACTGCTTCTGCCGGACGATGCCGCCCAGCTCAAAACCCAGCTGCTGCGCCTTGCGGATGCCCGTCAGGTGAACCTGATCCTCACCACCGGCGGCACCGGCTTTGCACCCCGGGATATCACCCCGGAGGTGACTTTGAGCGTAGCCGAACGCAACGCGCCCGGCATTGCCGAGGCCATGCGGTACCATAGCCTTACCATCACACCGCGCGGGATGCTCAGCCGTGCCGCCAGTGTGCTGCGCGGCAAGACCCTGATCGTGAACCTGCCGGGCAGCCCTAAGGCCGTAAAAGAAAACCTCGAGTACATCCTGCCCAGCCTTGCGCACGGCATCCGCCTTGCCGCCGGGCTGGACGGCGAATGCGCCCGGAAGTAAAAAAGTATCCCGGTGGGCGGCACCGCATCCTGTACCGTATCAAATGCAAAGATTCATTTTAAAAACAGGAGCGCTTATCATGAACAACACTAAAATTTCCCGCCGCAGCTTTCTGGCTGCTGCCGGTATCGCCGGTGCCGCTGCGGCCCTGACCGCCTGCGGCTCCTCCGCTTCCAGCACTGCATCTTCCGTGGCAGGCTCTGCCGCTGCTTCTTCTGAAGCTACCGGTGGATCCATGGAGCTGATCGTGTTTGCCGCCGCATCCCTCACCGAGACCCTCACCGCCATCGGCGAGATCTACTCTGCCGAGAACCCCGGCGTGACCTTCAGCTTCAACTTCGACTCCTCCGGCACCCTCAAGACCCAGATCCAGGAAGGCGCGGACTGCGACCTGTTCATCTCCGCCGGTCAGAAGCAGATGAACCAGCTGGACAGCACCGCTTCCGCCGATGTGAACACCGAAGGACTGGACTTCGTGAACAGCGATTCCCGCGTGGACCTGCTGGAGAACAAGGTCGTTCTGTGCGTGCCCGAGAATGGCGATAAGGGCATCGACAGCTTCGATTCTCTGGCCGAGCACCTCAAGGCCGGGGACATTCTGTTCTGCATGGGCAACAGCGATGTGCCCGTGGGCCAGTACACCCAGAAGATCCTTGCCTACTACGCTCTGGACGAGGAAGCACTGGCCGCAGCCGGTGTCATCACCTACGGCTCCAACGTCAAGGAGGTCACCACCCAGATCACCGAAGCCAGCGTGGATGCCGGTGTCGTGTACTGCACCGATGCCTACAGCGCAGGCCTGACCCCCGTGGATGAGGCCACCAAGGAGATGTGCGGTCAGGTCATCTATCCTGCCGCCGTGCTGAAGGCCGCCCCCAACGCCGAGGCTGCCAGGGAGTTTCTGGCCTATCTGCAGACCGACCGTGCCGCGACCGTGTTCGAGAGCGTGGGCTTCACCGCACTGTAAATCCGTTGTTTTTCAGAGCTTCCCCTCCGGGGGAAGCCTTTTTATTCGGAGGTATCATTTATGGACTGGTATCCCCTTTGGAACAGCCTGCGCATCGCCCTCGTCAGCTGCGCGGCGGTGTTCTTCCTTGGCATTTTTGCCGCCTACTATATTGCCAAGCTGCCGCGCACTGTCAAGGGCGCGCTGGACGTGGTGCTCACCCTGCCCATGGTGCTGCCGCCCACGGTGGTGGGCTATTTTCTACTGCTTTTGTTCGGCGCAAAGCGGCCGCTGGGTGCCTTTTTCATGGAGCATTTCGGCGTGAAGCTGGTCATGAACTGGTACAGTGCCATCTTTGCATCCATCGTGGTGGCCTTTCCGCTGATGTACCGCACGGCGCGCGGCGCGTTTGAAAGCTTTGACGAAACGCTGGCATGGTCGGCGCAAACGTTGGGCCAGTCGGACGTGTGGATCTTCTGGCGGGTGCGGATGCCCTGCTGCCGTCAGGGCATTCTGGCCGGCACGGTGCTGGCCTTTGCCCGCGCGCTGGGCGAGTACGGTGCCACCAGCATGATCGCAGGCTACACCCCCGGCAAGACCGCCACCATTGCCACCACCGTGTACCAGCTGTGGCGCACCAACGACGAAGCCGGTGCCATGCGCTGGGTGCTGGTGGATATCGTGATCTCGGCAGTGGTGCTGCTGGCCGTGAATCTGCTGGAGAAAAAACAGAAAGCAGGTGGCCGCGCATGAGTCTTGAAGTGAACATCACCAAAAAGCTGGCTGGCTTTACCCTTCACGCCAACTTTGCCGCGCGCAGCACCGCCACAGCCATTCTGGGCGCATCCGGCTGCGGCAAAAGCATGACCCTGCGCTGCATTGCCGGTATCGTAAAGCCGGATGCGGGCCGCATCGTACTGGACGGCCGGGTGCTGTTTGACAGCGCCCAGCACATCGACCTGCCGCCGCAGCAGCGCGGCGTGGGCCTGCTGTTCCAGAACTACGCACTGTTCCCCAACATGACCGTGGAGCAGAACGTGCTCTGCGGCCTGAAAGCCGAAAAAGACAAGGCCGCCCGCAAGGCCCGCTGCGCCGAAATGCTGCAGGCCATGCGGCTGGAATCCCTTGCCAAGCGCTACCCGGCCCAGCTTTCCGGCGGACAGCAGCAGCGCACCGCGCTGGCACGCATCCTTGTGGGCAGGCCCAAAATTCTGATGCTGGACGAGCCGTTCAGTGCGCTGGACAGCTACCTGCGCGAGGAAGTGGAGGGCGAAGTGGGCAGCCTGCTGGCCGGGTTTGGCGGCACGGCGCTGCTGGTCACCCACAACCGTGACGAAGCCTACCGCCTGTGCCGGGATATGATCGTGATGGATGGCGGGCAGGTGCTGCGCACCGGCGGCACCAAAGAGGTGTTTGCAGACCCGCAGAGCACCACCGCTGCACGGCTGACCGGCTGCAAGAACATTCTGTCCTGCACCCGCGTGGATGCCCACACCGTGCGCCTGACTGGCTGGGATGCGCCCCTTCGCCTTGCCGCCGAGGTGCCGGAGACCTGCACCGCCGTGGGCATCCGCGCCCACGACTTTGCCCCCTGCGCACCAGCTGCGCCGAACGCTCTGCCGGTGCAGCTGAACTCCACCAGCGAGAATCCCTTTGACTGGAACCTGATCTTTACCGCGCCGGACGGCACCACCCGCCTGTGGTGGAAGGTGAGCAAGACGAACCTGACCGCTGCGTCGCCGGAGGCACCGGCGTTTCTGGGCACTGCACCGCAGAACATCATGCCGCTGGGGTGACGGACAGTGCAAAAACCGCCCTGAAGGGCGCTGTGGGTAGCAGCGGATTTGCAAAGCCGCACAGCATATTCCCCGGCCAGAAAGCCGGATAAAACAAAAAGCGCGTACATTCAGCAGTATGCTAAAATGTACGCGCTTTGATTTGTGCATTATTCTGGTATTCCCGTTTTTTTGTGGATCGCCTCGCGGTAGCGCCATGCGATCATACCGCTGATGAACGGATACGCTGTGCGGTGGGTGTGCACCTCGTTGATGGCAAGGCTGTGCACCAGGCAATTCTTCCGCCCGGCGGCGCTGCCCAAAAAGCGGGCGTTTTTCTTTTGGATTGCTGTGCTTGGCACTTGTTTTTGTATTTTTCATGCTTTTATCCGGTCGTTTCAGTGTCAATTCCAACGTTCTGGGCATAAAATGGTATTATAGCTAATATTATCACACTTCGCAGTTTTCTGTAATAAACATCCCGGTATTCAGCGGCCTGCGGTCTGCCCTGCAAACTCCGGCTGTGCAGGGCCGTTTTTCTGTGGTATACTGGTACTGGAAGCAGCCCGCCGCTGCGGGCACTTTTTTTGAAAAGCATTCACGCAAACTTCACAGCTTTTTTTTATTCTTGCTGTATGATATTCTGGTCAAGAAGTCTATTATTGAGGAAGGTGTCTGTATTATGGCTAAGATCCTGATCGTTGACGATGAGCCGCGTATCCGCGAGCTGATCCGTGAACATTTACAATATTCCGGTTATATCTGTGAAGAGGCCGCTGACGGCACAGCTGCGCTGACCCAGCTTTCCGGCGGGGCCTTCG
>ULRI01015214.1_pt1 | contig 9631 bp, 7 predicted proteins | sample 1955291 | NCBI WGS metagenome assembly ULRI01 (sample SAMEA4835678, study PRJEB28245) | human gut metagenome | biome: gut microbiome; material: fecal sample | place: Denmark | collected 2008
GCCGCTCTCGAGTGCACCTTTTCGGCGTGCCGCAGCCAGTTCGGCCTCCGTATGGAGACCGACGGCATTGAGGCACTTAACGAAAAAGTTCATCTCGAAACCGAATCAGCGAAGCTGCTCCGCCAACAGGCTGAGAATGTTCGGCGCAACGCCGGTCTTGTCTTCGCCGCCTTGAGCATCCTGAACCGTGAGGCGGGTTTTGGCGCCTTCATCACCCAAGTGCAGACGATAGGTGGGGGCTTCAATCGCTTCATCAGAACCGAAGACATTGGCAAAGAAGCCGCGGGATTCCTTCACCTTAGCTTCATAGGCAGGATCCAGATAACGGACGAGATACCAGCCAGCCGTGCGGTCACGGTCGACGAGCTCAAAGCCCATGCGGTCGATCACCAGACCGAGGCGGCGCCAAGCCTGATCAAACCCTTCGTCAAGCACCACTGCGGCAGCCTTGCCGTCGCTGCCGTTTTCAATGGCTGCCTTAGGGGCAACAGGCTTGATTTCCAGATCCTTGGCGATCTGCTGCGCGTTAGCTTCCTGCTCTTGACCGGAGGCCTCGGGATTAAATTCGGCATCAATGCGAAGCGCAAGGCGCTGGAGCATTTCTGCTTCCATCGTCGGGTCCGTAGGACCAGGCTGCCAGACGCTGCTCTCATTGTCGCGGCCGGTCATGACTTCAACCATCGAACGGTGCGAGATATAGATATCGGTCGTATCGTCGTCGTTGCGCTCCAGGCGAACGCGGTACTGATCCTGCTCACCCGTGGAGTATGCAAAGTCAATAATCTTGCCGACCGTGCGGCGAATAATGTCCTGCGGAAGCTTGGCGCGGTTCTCCGCCCATTCCGTTTCCATATAGCCCGTCTTCGGATTCTGCTCGCGAACGACGAGACCGACGGAAGGCCAGAAGTCCTGCACGACCGGCCAGAGTTTTTCCGGCGCCGCGTTGACGCGCAGCCAGCGATCCTGACCGTCCTTCATTACCTTAGCCGACACCGTCAGCGGCACAATTCGGCTCGATGCAGCCGAAGGATCCTGACCTGACGCAGCCTGAGCACGCTGAGCTTCGGCATTGGCGCTCACCACACCGTTGCGCGACGGCACGGCAAAGCGATTGTCATTTTGGATCGGCGTCAGATCCGGCGGAACCTCAAGGTTCGCGCGCGAGTTGGAGGACTCGTACTGAACCTTCTCGTCATTGAAATCGATTCCGAGAAAGGTGCAGCCGGAAAGGGAGGCAATCGCCGCGCAGGCGGCAGCGAGTCGAAACGCGCGCAAGGACATTTACTCTATGTTTCCGCAAAGTGAATCGGACCCGACAAGGTGTTGCCTCAGGCGCCCGTCACAATCGGGCGCCGTCGGAAGCTACTGATGTGTTGAAATCAGACGGCTTCGCCTGCGGGTTGAAAAAAGATCTGCTGATTCTATCAAAGGCCGGCCCGCGCAAACGCTTGCCAAGCATTTGAATGAGTTGACAGCGCCAACGGCATGCTCTCGAAATGTTTCAGACAATTCACCGCGCGCCGAGCCGCAGGGCCAGCACTTCAGCATCTCCGGGCTTGAGCCAGACAATACGCTCCAGTCCAAGCTCGTCGGCGTTGAGTCCTTCCTCATAGGCGCAAATGCGCGCTTCCGGGGGCGCAAGGCGCAGGAGCTCACCGGGCTGCAGGACGTGCTCAGGACTGCGCGGGCGTCCCCAAATGGCGGTATTCACGGTCGTGAAGGTTTCCATGAGGAATAAGCCGCCCGACTTGAGCGAGCGCCAGTAATGGGGAAAATGCGCCCGATAAAGATAGTTGGTCACAATAATGGCGTCGAACGCTTCCTCGGCATAGGGCCAGGGCTCAGCTTCCAAATCTCTGCATTCCAGAGTGAGGCCGGGCGTGCCGACGAGCGGTTCGAGATGCGTAACATCTACGTCCACCGCGGTGACGTCAAAACCGCGCAGGAGGCAGAGACTCGTATGCCGCCCCTCTCCGCAGGCCACATCCAGCACTTTTGCATGGGGCGGCAGTTCATCAATAAACCGAAGCACCCATGCCGACGGCAGCGCCATACAGTTTTTAGGATTGCGACAGAGCGTCATTTTCAACGTGCTCCCACAAAAAATCACAAAACCAAATTAATGATCCATTGGCCGAACATCAGGAAAGGACGCACGAAAAACGACAGACCTCCGCCCACCATCAGCACCAAAAGAATCATGAAGCCGTACGGTTCAATCTTGTCGAAGGCCATTCCTGCCTGACGCGGCAGCAGTCCCCGCACAATTCGGCCGCCGTCCAAAGGCGGAATTGGGATGAGGTTGAAGGCCATCAGCATCAGATTCACGGAAATGCCCGCGGCACAAACAGAAATCACGAATTTGTCGTAAAACCCAACGGCAGCGAGCGCCTTGAGCAAGAGCGCCCAGAAAATCATCTGCAAGAGATTGGAGAGCGGTCCGGCCGCTGCCGTGATCGTCATGGCCTTAAGCGGATTGCGGAAATACCGCGGATTAATCGGCACGGGCTTTGCCCAGCCAAAAAGCAGTCCGCCGCCCCCTGTAAGCGCGCTCATGAGCAGGAGCGCGCCGGGCACCGCAATGGTGCCGATGGGATCAATGTGCGGAATCGGATTGATCGTCACGCGGCCGAGCATCGTGGCGGTCGGATCCCCCAACCGTCCTGCCGCCCAGCCATGAGCAGATTCATGAAGCGTGATCGCAAAGATCAGCGGGATTGCGTAGACGCAGATGGTCTGAATGGCGTGGTAAAACGAATCCATGGTGTCCTGAGAGAATAATTTTTCAGATCAGCATCTTAGAGCACGTGTTCAGACATGCTTCTCAAATCAAACAATTTGATGCGATCAAAACGCATCGTTGACGCATTTCGCCGCGGCCGCCTCCCCTTCATCGAGCTTTGGCACGACACCTGCTGACGCAGCTTCACCATCTGCCAAAGCATCAATAGCCTGCATGCGCGCTCCCATACGGCGGCTTTTAACCGACATTTGTTCGAGGGAGCTCTGTGCTTCGCGGAATTTCTTTTCAACCGTTTCAAACTGCCGAGAGAAGACCGCAAAGTCTGTCTTCACTTCCGCGAGAATCTTCCAGACCTCGCTCGAGCGCTTTTCCATGGCAAGCGTCATGAATCCCATTAAGAGACTGTTGAGCAGCGCGGCAATCACCGTGGGGCCTGCGGGCGTAATGCGGAATTCCCGCTGCAGACGTTCAAACAGCCCGGGCGTACGAAGCACTTCGGCGTAAAGTCCTTCGGACGGCAAAAACATCACCGCAAATTCTGTCGTGACCGGCGGCCGCACATATTTCTCGCGAATCGACTTGGCCTGCTTAAGCACCGCTCTTTCAAGCCCCTTCCGGGCCTCTGCGGCAGCTGAAGCATTCCCTTCGCGCTCGGCATTTTCCAAAAGCTCCCAATCTTCCAGCGGGAATTTAGAGTCGATCGGCAGCCAGCAGGGTGCATCATCCGCACGTCCGGGCAGCCGCACAGCAAAGTCAACCGCTTCGGCGGATTTGGGATCGAGCCGCGCCTGAGCAGCGTATTGAGCGGGGGTCAGGATTTCCGAAAGGATGGCCGCAAGGCGCACCTCGCCGAAGGTGCCTCGCGTCTTCACGTTGGCGAGCACATTTTGCAGGCGCGAAACGCTCTGAGCCATGCGGCGCATTTCACCCAATCCCGACTGTACAAGACCGAGCTTTTCATCCACCATGCGAAAACTCGCCGAGAGCCGCTCTGAGAGGGTTCGATCGAGCTTTTCTTCCACGGTTGCGCGCATGGCCTCGAGCTTCTGCGCATTTTCTGCGCGCACCTTTTCAAGCGAGGCGTCCACCGTGCCCCGCACTTCGGCGAGCGCAGCCGAAAGCTTCGCCCCGAGCGCTTCCTGAGCGCCCGCATTGGTCTGGAGCACCTTGGCAAAACGCTCGTCCACCATGCTTTGCAGCGAAAGAAATTCTTTGGCCAAAGTTTCATTCATGCGCGCCAAATCACCGCGCGCAGACGCCGCAAACCGCTCCACGGACTCTGACGACCGTTTCTGTTCGGTCGTTGAGTAGGTAATCAAACTCGAGAGCCCGGCAGAGAGTCTGGCATCGGTCTTTGCCACGGTCCCTTCAATTTCCCGCTTAGCACCCGCCACGCCTTCGAGGAGCGCGTCGCACAGGTCGTCATCTTCTGCGCCGCGGCGGTGTCGATCTGAAAGGACCAGATAAATCAGCAGAGCGAGCAGACCGACGGTAAGCGCAAGCAGACCAAAGAGTGCGAGCAAAAGCGTGTGTTCCGTGGGCATGAAAAAGTCACTCAAACGACGAAAAGCAGAAAAACCGAGCGGTCAGCCTTCAGCGGGCTGAAAACCCAAACCAAGCCAAATGAGATCTTTGCAGACTTTTTCAAGCTTTGGGCGGCGTTTGCGCTGTCTGCTCTGCCGTGTCAGGCTTTGCCTCATCCGCGGGCTCAGCATCGCCCGAGTGATCGCTGCCGCGTTTTCTCCAAAAGAAGGCGGACGCAGCCCGCCTGCCCCAGCCGCGCGCGGCTTCACGCAGTGTTTTTTGGGCCGGTGTTTGCCGCTTGGCTTCCGACATTGCTTCGTCAGCCACTGTCACGGCAGCGGCCTGCAGTTTGTCGCTCTGAGATTCGGCCGCATCCGATGCGCCCCCAGTGCGAACGGCTGCGACGGTACGCATGTATTCCTCATTGATAATTTCGCGCACCGTCTTGCGGTTGGCTTCCTCCTCGGCTTCGCTCTCCTCACGCTGGAAAAGTTCCTCAATAGCGGTGGCGGCCACCGTGAGCGAAGTGACCAGCGGTTCGCAGAGTATCTTCAGGTTCTTATCCGTCTGATCAAAGAACACGCCGTCGTCAATGGTTTTGGTGAGCACCACGATGGGCAGCGTTTTATTGAGTTTGCGGGCAGCATCCACCACATCCTTCGCTTCTGCCGCGGTTCCTGAAGGAATAACGAGCACGCCCGCGCTGAGCACATGCGCCTGAACGAGAACCATTGGATCGGACGGAGAGCCGAAAAGCACGCCGATGCCGGCCTCCCGCAGACGATCAACGGGCGCAGAACCGCCGCAGATCACAATCGTGCGGCGTTTGGCTTTAAGGAGTGAATCAAAAAAGGCCTGAGCGCCGTCCTCCGGGATGCCGACAACAATCATCTGACCATCCAGAATCTCCCGCGGCGCATTTTCCGGCAGCTGCGAGAAAGGCGCAGGACGCATAGCCGCACGTCTTGCCCATGCATAGCGCGACGTGAAGATGCGCATCAGTTTGGGAGCCGCCTCAAAGAGCACCGGATTAAAGGCAATCGTAATGATCGAGGCTGCCACAATGATGCTCATCATCGAGCTGTCGACGAGATGGAGGGCAATGCCCTGAGCTGCAAGGATGTAGCTGAACTCACCGATCTGACCGTTGCAGGCCCCAACCGTAAAAGCCGTTTCCAGCGGCCAGCGGGCGATGGTGACGAAAGTGGTTGCAAAAGTCATCTTGCAGATGATGATGATGAGCACCACCAACGTGATTTCAATCGGATGCTGCAGGAACACGTGCCAATCCAGCATCATCCCAACGGACACGAAAAAGAGGACGGAAAAGGCGTCCTGCAGCGGCAGAGAATCCGTTGCTGCCCGATGTGCATAGCGGCTTTCCTGCATCACCATGCCGGCAAAGAACGCCCCCAGAGCGAAACTCACATTGAAAATGGCCCCGGCGCCGTAAGCAATGACGATGGCGCAGCCCAGCACCGACAGCGTGAAGAGTTCGTTGGACCCCGTCAGCGCCACTTCCCGCAAAAGGCGAGGCATCACCTTGCGGCCTGCCACGAGCATCAGCACGACGAAAACCGCCGCCCAAATCAGCGTGGTCGCCACTTTCCAGGCCACAGCGCTCAGAGAGACATCCGCCCCCTGTACAGCCTGTGCGAAGGGCGGCAGGCAAACAAGCAGCACCACGCTCATGAGGTCTTCCATCACGAGCCAGCCGATGGCCACCTGACCATTGATTTCATTGGTCATGCGGCGAAGTTCCAGAGCCTTCGTCACCACCACCGTTGAAGCGCACGAAATGGTGAGCCCAAAGAGCACTGCCGCACCAAACGACCAGTGCCAAAAACCCATGGCGACGCAGGCGCCCAAAATAGCCGTCACCATCATCTGAACAGCCGCCCAAGGCACAACGGCTGTGCGCACGTTCAGAAGATCTCTAACGGAAAAGTGCAGACCCACACCAAACATCAGCAGCATCACGCCGATTTCTGCGAGCTGCTCAATCATGGCTTCGTTCACAGGCGGCAGCCCCGGAATAATGCCTACTGCCACGCCTGCCAGAATGTAGCCCACCAGGGCGGGTGACCGAAGGAAACGTTCGGCGAGATAACCGAAGGGAAGCGCAAGGCCGAAGCCGGTTACGAGACTCGTGATAAGGGAATAGTTCTGCACGGCCCGTCCTTTTTCTTAAGTTGTGCGCGGCGCGTCAAAATTTATGCTGGTCCAAAGCTTTTGCGAAACACCGTCAGCCTGCTGGCGAAACGCATCAAGCAGAAAAATTTTACGCTTTGACCCTCATTTGGCGAAGCATTACTGACACTTTCGGAACAATTTTTCACGCCTGCGAGGCGTATAGCACCCATAACCTCTTATTCCCAAAAGCAAAGTCATCCGATGATGACTGAGCGGCTGAAACGCACGCACAAGTTTTGACTTTTCCCCATGACCTTTCCGCAGCCGGACGGGTAAAAAAATCCGGCTGAACGAATCCAGCCGGAGTTGAATTTTCTGAACGTCAGCGCGAAAGCACTAAGCCTTCGCTCTGCCGCATCAATTCATTGTCGGAACTTTACCCACGACCCCTTTGACGAGCCAGTTCATATTGAGGAGCACATCGTCGGGAGCCGTCTTGCCGGCCTCAACCACGGTCTGGCCTTCGTTCGTCACGATCGGCCCCGTGAAGGGTGAAAATTCGCGGGCCGCCATCTTGTTGTAGGCCGCCTGAATATCGTCCTGCACCGACTGAGGCGCATCCGAGCGGATGTCCACCAGATTCACCATGTGTTCGGGGATGCCGCCCCAGATCGACTGGGACTTCCAGGTGCCGTCCATCGCAGCATTGATTCGGCCGGTGTAGAACTCCTCCCAGCTCTGAACCACGCCGCCCAAAAGCATTGTCGGAGCAATGCGCTTCATAGACGTGTTGTAGGAGATCACCGGGACCTTCATATCTTCACCGGCAGCCACAACGGCCGGCGAATCGGTGTGATGCGTGAGCACGTCGGCCTTCTGACCGACGAGCGTCTTGGCGGCATCGGATTCCTTGCCCGGATCGTACCAAGCCGAAGTCCAGACTACGCGAACTTCAACATTGGGATTGACGCTCTGAGCGCCAAGCGTATAGGCATTGATGCCTTGGAGGACTTCAGGAATCGGAACGGCAGCGACGTAGCCCAAAACGTTCGTCTTCGTCATCGCACCAGCTAGTTTGCCGGCAAGATAACGCGCTTCATAAAAGCGGGCCGAATAGTTGGCCACGTTGGGTGCAGTCTTATAACCCGTCGCATGCTCGAACTTAACGTCCGGAAACTCCTTGGCGACCTTGAGAACCGAGTTCATGTAGCCGAACGAGGTCGCAAAGATGAGCTTGTTGCCCTGCTGCGCGAGGTCGCGAAGCACGCGTTCGCTGTCAGCTCCGGCGGGAATGTTCTCTACCGTCGTGAACTTTACTTTGTCGCCATATACCTTTTCGAGCGCGATACGGGCGAGGTCGTGCTGACGCGACCAGCCTTCCTCACTCGCCGGACTCACATAGACAAAAGCCACTTTGTAGGGGCCTGCAGCTTTATCGGCGGGAGCGGCAGCGGTCTTTTCCGGTGCGGCAGCCTCTTTGGGTGCTTCGGTTTTGTCGCCGCAGCCCGCGAGCATCGCCGCAGCGGCGCCGGCCAGGACCAACTTCAAAGCAGTACGCTTCTGCATCATTGGAGAACTCCAAAAACAAAAATTCGAACAATGAATTGGGACCGATATCTGAGCACTCGGCTGAAAAGCCGAACCTGCATCTCAATATGCGGTCCCAACGATGAACGTCAATGAATATTAGCTTCCGCTCGGAAGTTTGCCGGCCACGCCTTTGGCGAGCCAGTTCATCGTGAGCAGATCGGCGTCGGTAGCCTTCTGTCCTTCAGCCAAGACCTGACGGCCAGTATTGTCAACAACCGGACCGGTGAACGGATGGAACTCGCGGGCTGCCATCTTGTCGTATGCAGCCTTAATGTCGGCCTTGACGGCATCCGTCGCCTTAATGTCCACGAGGTCGATCATGTGTTCAGACGCACCGCCCCAGATGGACTGAGGCTGCCAGGTTCCGTCCATGACGGCCTGAATGCGGCCGGCATAGAACTCATCCCAAATATGAATAACGCCGCCGATCAGCATCGTGGGCGCAGCGCGCTTCATCGAAGTGTTGTAGGAAATCACCGGGATCTTAGCTTCTTCACAGGCCGAAGCAACCGCCGAAGAATTGGTGTGATGCGTAATAACGTCGGCACCCTGACCAATCAGCGACTTGGCAGCATCGGACTCCTTGCCCGGGTCATACCAAGCGGAGGTCCAGACAACGCGGACCTCAATGTTGGGATTGACGCTCTGAGCGCCGAGCGTATAGGCATTGATGCCCTGAAGCACTTCTGGAATCGGCAGCGCGGCAACATAGCCGAGGATATTGGACTTGGTGGTTGCACCCGCGAGCTTGCCCGCAAGATAGCGGGCTTCATAAAAGCGCGCGGAATAGTTGGCCACGTTGGGCGCAGTCTTATAGCCCGTAGCGTGCTCAAACTTCACATCCGGGAATTCCTTGGCGACCTTGAGAACAGAGTTCATGTAGCCAAACGAAGTGGCGAAGATGAGCTTATTGCCCTGTTGAGCCAAATCACGCAGCACGCGCTCGGCATCCGCATTTTCGGGAATATTCTCAACGGTTGTCACCTTGATCTTATCGCCGAACTTCGCTTCAACCGCGCGGCGGGCAATGTCATGCTGAGTAGACCAGCCTTCTTCATTGGCCGGGCTCACATACATGAAAGCGACTTTCAAAGGCTCCTTCGCAGCTGCTGGAGCAGCAGCGGTCTTAGCGGGCTCAGCCGCCTTCGGCGGTTCAGTCTTCTCACCGCAGGCCGTGAGCGCCAAGGCGGCAGCACCAGCGAATGCTAGCTTGAAAGCAAAGCGCTTGTTCATCTTCGTTGACTCCTTTTGAGAACAATGAAATTAAGAAAAACTGTTGCCCGAAAAAACTGAACTCTTGGCAGCGCGTCAGCCCGCTGCAGGTTCTCAGCCTTTAGGCGAAAAAGGTTTGCCGAGCGACGCAGGAACGTTGAGGCGAATCCAAGCGGGGTTCCGGGAAATCAGCACAAGCACGAGAATCGTCGCGAGATAAGGCGTCATTGCCATGAACTGCGGCGAAATGGAAATGCCCATCCCCTGGAAGGCGAACTGCAGCATCGTCACGCCGCCGAAAAGGTAAGCGCCGACAACCACGCGCAGCGGCCGCCAGGTTGCAAAAGTCACCAGTGCCAATGCAATCCACCCGCGGCCGGCCGTCATGCCTTCGACCCAGAGCGGCGTATAAACCAACGACAAATAAGC
>ULRI01023752.1_pt1 | contig 9561 bp, 8 predicted proteins | sample 1955291 | NCBI WGS metagenome assembly ULRI01 (sample SAMEA4835678, study PRJEB28245) | human gut metagenome | biome: gut microbiome; material: fecal sample | place: Denmark | collected 2008
GGATCAGGATACCTACAACGATACGACCGGAATGTCCGTCATGCTGCGGGCAGAGGCACAGCTGGATCAGATGATCCACGGCATAGTGACCGCGTTAAACGATGTGCTTTGTCCGAATGTGACTGCGGAAGATACGATTAAGAATCTTACGAACGGTGCTGCTACAACGCTGGATGTGACGCTGGCGGACGGCTCGACTGTAACGTTAAATGCGAACACCAAAATTCTGGATGCAGACAACTGTGCAACCGGTTCCGACAAGCAGCTTCCGCCGCAGGAACTGTTTTCCAGAATTGGAACAGAGCGGTACACAAAGGCGACTTACACCTATCAGCCGGTAGATGAGAACGGCAACCCGAAAGTGGACGCCAACGGCAACCCGGTGACGGAGACCAAGGAGATCTACATTTACAATGAAGAGGATCCGAACGATACCACGAAGCAGTACACACTGCAGAGCTTGAGCGTCAACGAGGCGCTTGTGATCGACGAGACGTTGCTGCCGCATCTGTGCCAGAACGGTGATGTCGACTACGCGCTGGCAGCGAAGCTGGCCGGTGTGTGGGATGAGGAGCGGCTTACGCTGAACCCGAACGACACCAAAGCTTGCAGCTTTAAGGATTACTACAAAGATATGATCGGTGAGATGGCAACCTACGGAAATGTCTACAATTCCACGGCGACCAGCCTCACGGGAACGGTGGCTTCTGTGGACAATCAGAGACAGCAGGTCATCGGCGTATCTTCCGATGAGGAGCTGACCTACATGATCAAGTATCAGAATGCTTACAATGCAGCCAGCCGTTTCATCAATGTGGTCAATGAGATGATCGAACATCTGCTGACCCAGCTTGGATAATTGAGCGCGTAAAGAAAGAGAGGGTGTTACATGCCATCTACATTTTTTGGTTTAAATATTGCATCATCAGGCTTAAGTGCCTATCAGGTCGCACTGAATACAACGGCTAACAATATTGCAAATGTGCAGACGACCGGCTACTCCAGACAGCAGTCGAACCGTGTGGCATCGGATGCGCTTTTGGTGCACCAGCAGTACGGAGCTGTGGGAACCGGTGTTACAACCGTGTCCGTCAAGCAGATCCGAAATCAGTATTACGATACAAAATACTGGTACAATCAGTCATCGGTCGGACTGTATGAGACAAAATTGAGCTACTTACAGCAGATCGAGAACTATTTTATCGATGACAGCTCCTCCAAAGGCTTTACGACGATCCTGAACACGATGTTCAATTCACTGGATACATTGAAGAATAATGCATCGGATGTCAACACCCGTCAGCAGTTTATCGGAAGCGCACAGAATCTGGCAACCTACTTCAACAGCGTGTCAGAGGGACTGACTGATATCCAGAAAGGGACGAACGATGAGATCAAATCCACGGTCCAGAATATTAACGCGATCGCGGAGAAGATAGCGGTATTGAACAAGCAGATCAACGTCATTGAGATTCAGGGCGGCTACGCAAACGAGCTGCGCGACCAGCGAGCCCTGTTGATTGATGAGCTGTCCGAGATTGTGCCGACCGAGGTTTCCGAGGTGCCGATCACGGATACGAACCATCCGGACGAGCCGACAGGTGCCAATTACTACACTGTAAAAATCGGTGGTCAGGTGCTTGTAGATACCTACAATTACGAGACGCTCGAGTGCAAGGCGAGAGAGTATAAGGTCAACCAGACGGATGCAGCCGGACTTTATGATATTAAATGGTCGAAGACAGGCAATACCTTCAATGCGGGAGGAAGCTCGATGTCCGGCACGTTAAAAGCGCTGTTTGACATCCGCGACGGAAATAACGGCGAGAATTTCTCAGGACTGGCAAAGGTGTTGAACAGCACCGAGGTTCAGATTACCAATCCTTCCATCACGAGTATTGTGGGAGTCAGCATGCCGGAGGAAGGCATATTGACGATCAACGGTAGAGAGTACGCATATGAGGGATTTACCTTTGAGCAGGATGCGGACGGCAACATCACTTCCTATACCTTTAATATGAAGAGAGCGCTCACGGCGGAAGAGCAGGCACGTGTAGACGGACGCACGGCATCGGTCGGAACGTCGATTGACGCGATGGGTATTCCGTATTATATGAGTCAGATGAACCAGTTCCTGCGCAGCTTTGCGACGGAATTCAACAATATTTTGAAAAAAGGTGTCGATCTGGACGGCAATTCCACCAGCGGATATGCATTTTTCACCGGTACAGACACCGTGACCGGCGAAGAGTTTTCCTTCGACGGCAAAGATGCGAACGGGAATGCAGTCAACGGATCTGGCTCAGACACGTATTACAAGCTGACAGCAGCAAATATCTGTGTGAACAGTATGATTGTCAAGGATCCGACCAAGCTGGCGACAACCGTTGACATCAACGGAAAGGGTGGCGTGGATGCGTACGATCTCGTGGAGGAACTTGCGACGTTAAAGAGCGGCAAGGTGCTTTACCGCGGAGGTACGGCGGACGGATTCTTAAAATGCATGATTGCAGATATTTCCGTGGACACCCAGCAGTCAGAAATTTTCAGCAAGAATTACCAGAATGTGGCGAGCGCGATTGACACGCAGCGTATGTCGATTTCGGGCGTTGATGAAGATGAGGAGGCAATGGATCTGATCAAATTCCAGAATGCCTACAATCTTTCTTCAAAGATGGTATCTGTCATGGCAGAGATTTATGACAGACTGATCCTTGAGACCGGTGTATAGACAAGGACATGAGGAGGAATCATAAATGCGTATTACGAATAACATTATACTTCACAATACGACGGGCAATATCAATGGAAATAAAGTGAATGTCAACAATCTAAACAATCAGATGACATCCCAGAAAAAGATTCAGAGACCTTCCGAGAATCCGGTCATTGCGGTGCGTTCACTCAGACTCCGCACAACACTCAGCGAGATTGACCAGTATTACGAGAACAATATTCCGGATGCAGAATCCTGGATGAAAGTGACAGAGACGGCACTTGCCAATATGAAGACGATTCTGACGGACATCCGCACACAGTGTACTTATGGAGCGTCTGATCAGATTACCGCAGACGACCGCAAGACGATCTTGACCCAGTTAGAGAAGCTGCGGGATCAGGTCTACGCGGAGGGAAATGCAGATTATGCAGGACGTACCGTTTTTACCGGTTACCGCACGAATCAGAAGCTGACCTTTATGACAGACGACAATACGACATCTTACAATATCACACAGGGACTTTCCTATAAGAACCTGGAAGAGCACCGCTACTACAGCGATGAGGTGACACTCCCGACCACAGCGGCGGAGGTGACAGGCAACACCATCTCGAATCCGAAGCAGGCGACATTCGACCGTATCCGTTTAAGCTACGGCGAGATCGACAGCATCACGGACAAGGACGGCAATGCGCTGTCGGCAAACGGTGCGACCGGAACGCTCAGCTATTCCTACACAGATGCAGCCGGTGTGACACAGACGGACGGCGAACTGAAGGTAACCGTATACGATACGTTTGAGGACTGGGCAAAAGCATCCCAGACTGCGGACAACACCTACAATATCACAGACGGTGAAGCGGTATTTATTAAGGAGAGCGGTGAGCTGATCTTAAGCTCGGATGCGTCATCGACGATCAAAAGCGGCAGGGCAAGCCTGGATGTCAACTACACCAAGACCGGATTTAACAAGGGTGAGGTACGTCCGGAGTATTACTATAACTGCACCAACATCACGGATGCGGCAAAACCGGTGGAATATATAAAGTTTGAAAACGGCAAGGAAATCTATCAGGATATCAATTACGTCGTAGCGGCAAACCAGACCCTGACGGTCAATACACAGGCATCCGCCGTATTTGATGCATCGATCGGAAGAGATGTTGACGCCATGATCGAGGCGGTAAAGTTCGCGCAGGACGCAAACAATAAAGTCGAGGAACTGGAGAAAATGCAGAAAATGCAGGAGTATTCTTCCGATGACTGCCAGGCGGCACTTGAGGACTGGATCGCAGCGGCGAAGAAAGAACGCGATTATGCGGACGATAATCTGCAGAAGCTTTATAACAGCTACATCGGGAATTTTGACGATTATCTGCAGAAGGTTAATCTGGCGAACACGGACCTCGGAAGCAAGGGACAGAGCCTGGATCTGACCAAGAACCGTATGGCAAATCAGCAGACCACGATGGAGGAATTAAAGTCCACCAACGAAGACCGCGACCTGTCTGAGATCATTATTGACTATACGTCGGCGTACACGGCATATCAGGCATCTTTGCAGGCTGCGGCGAAGATCAATCAGACAACATTACTGAATTACATTTAACAGACACGAACTGGGGAAGCTGGAGGAGAACCGATGAAAGCAAACACAAGACTTTTTGGGGAGATTGATATTGCGGATGACAAGATCATTTCATTGGAGGATGGAATGATCGGACTTCCGGAGTACCGGAATTTTGCATTGATATTTGATGAAGAAAAGGAAAAAGACAAGAGTTCCGTGATGTGGTTCCAGTCCATGGACGATCCACAGACAGCATTTCCGGTCATGCAGCCAAACCATGTGTGCCCGGATTACAACCCGATGGTGAGCGATGAGATGCTCCGTCCGCTCGGCGGGATGACAGAGGACAATACTTACGTGCTCGTCACACTTACGGCAGCGCCGGATCCGAAGGATACCTCGGTGAACCTCAAGGCGCCGATTGTCATTAACACAGACACCCGTAGGGGAGCACAGATCATTGTGGAAGATGACTATCCTGTCAAATATAAGATCTATGATGTAGTAAAAGGAAAGAAGAAAGCGGAGGAATAAGGCATGCTGGCATTGACACGCAAAAAAGGGGAGTCGCTGGTCATCAACAATAATATTGAGATCACGGTGTTAGAGATCCGCGGAGATCAGGTCAAGATCGGAATCAGTGCACCGAAGGAAGTGCCGGTATACCGCAAGGAGGTTTACCTCCAGATTCAGAATGAGAACAAGGCGGCATTGAACGCAACAGATGCAATGGAGGCGCTGAAGAATCTTTTCTGATGTGGTTAATAAAAGCCATAGTTTCTCCGATATAAGACATAGAAAACCGGGAACATAGAGGAGCCATGTATCACACGGAGGTGGTAAGAGATGGAAATAGAGAGCATGAAGAGCGGAGCGGCAGCGTCGTATCAGGGAAGTGCAGCAGCGGCATCCACAAAAACGCCGGATACTGCGGTACAGCCGGAAGCATCCACACAGGCAGGGCTGTCGCAGACAGCAGATAAAAAGCCCACAGTGCAGAACTTTTTTACAGAGAAGGATCAGGAGGATAAGGATCTGTCCGAGGAAAAAGATGCAAAGCAGGGAACACAGTTAAAAAAAGCGGTCAATGATCTGAACAAACAGATGAAGAACTCGGAGGCGATCTTCGGAATTCACGACAAGACGAACCGTGTTACAATCAAGATCATCGATAAGACCACAAAGGAGGTCATCAAGGAGTATCCGCCGGAGGAGACACTGGACATGATCGCCAAGGTATGGGAGATTGCGGGAATCCTTGTGGATGAGAAGTTATAGAAAGGAACGGTGAGCATATGCCAATTCGTATTACTGGATTAAATTCAGGACTGGACACAGAGGCGATCATCTCGGCTCTGGTATCGTCGTATAACTATAAGACCAACAAGTACAAAAAAGCGCAGACCAAGCTTTCCTGGAAGCAGGATGCCTGGAAGACGCTCAATACCAAGATTTACAGCTTGTATTCCAGCGTGGGTAATCTCAGATTATCCAGCGCATACAATCTGAAATCCACCACGGTGTCCGATACCACCAAAGCTACAGTGACAGCAAGCAATACTGCGCCGAGCGGTACACAGACCCTGAATGTTATCAGTGTGGCGCAGGCGGGATATCTGACCGGCGGCCAGCTGGATAGCAGCGTGTCCACAGGCACGACGCTGGCGGAGCTTGGCTATACCGGTGGGGACGGTAAGATCAATCTGACGATGGGAGACGGAACGACGACTTCCATTACGGTAACACAGGGGACGACGGTTGCGGGCTTCCTTGCATCATTGAAGGACGCAGGCGTCAGTGCGAATTACGATGAGACGAACCATCGTTTCTTTATCAGCTCCAAGAGCACCGGAAAGGATAATGATTTTACACTTACAGGCGGCGATGCAGATGGTATCAGTGCATTGACAAAGCTGGGGCTGAATGTACAGTCCAAGGCAACCGATGCCACCTATACGTCTTATACACAGTATTATGATGCAGATGGCAATAAACTTAACCAGAATATCACGGATGCGATCGCAGCTTACAAGGCGGCGCAGGAGGATTACAAGACAAAGTCGGCACAGAATGCCAATCTGACCGCATCCTATGGTTATGCCAGCGCTTATTCGGCAATGATGGATGCCTTAAAGAGCAGCGGACTTTCCGATGCAGATCAGAAGAAGCTGCAGACACTGCTTGGAATGACGGCATCCCAGCGAGTGGATTCCCTGATGGATGCAAACGGAAATGTCTACACGAAGTCCGATACGGACAGTCTTGGTAATACCATTTACAGCTATAAGGATGAGAACGGTGATACGACTTATATCCGCAAGATGGTTACCTATGAAGATGGCAGCAACAACGTTTACACCAAGAATGACGACGGTACTTACACAGACGGTGACGGTCATGTATGGACAGCGACCGGCGGGAAGGACACAGACGGCAATGCCACGTATTCATATACGGCGGATGACGGTACGGTGAACACTGCCACGATCAAGGAGAACACCAATTACTATGAGGTAACCGCAGAATCGCGTGGAACCGGTTATTACAAGTATACGGATGGAAAAGGTGTGACCTACACACAGAATGACAACAATACTCTGGCGGGTTCTGACGGGAATACATACAAAATCAGCAGTGGCAATCTGGTACAGATCGACAGTGACGGTAATGAAGTAGCAGACGGCAAGACAGTTGCACTTTCTGCCTGCACACAGAGTGAAATCCAGAAGATGGTGTATCATCAGAAAGCCGCAGCAACAGATATCGGTCGTGCAGCAGATGCGCTTACAGACTTAAAAGAAGCAAACAAGGACACCCTGACAGATGATTTTGTCAACAAGATGACCTCAAATGTTGAGAAAGTCAATGCGTTTGAAAATGCGGAGGATACGTTAGACAGTGCTGACAGTGCTTCCAGAGCGAGCATTGCAGCAGCGGTAAAGAATGCTTATGCGACGAACGGATCTGCAGGAGTGACGACGCTTACCAATACCTACGCATCACAGATTACTGCCAACAAGACAGCCATGGAGGCAGACCAGGATGTCATTGATAAGAATGCGGTATTGTCGAAGCTCGCGGCGATGGATGAGACATCTGCAGAGTATGCAACCGCGTTTGCAGATTTTGTGAGCCGGGTGCAGAGCGCTTATGAGATTCAGAACGGCTCCAACATAACGTACAATTCGGATGCAAAGAAGATTGACGGTACAGATTCCGAGATTCTTCTGAATGGAATCAAATATACCAGTTCGCTCAATACATATACCATCAACGGTCTGTCGATCACTGCATTGCAGGCAACCGGTGCGGGAGATACGAATGCGATTTCTATTACCACATCGACAGATACACAGGGAATTTACGATAAAGTAAAGGATTTCCTGACACAGTACAATGCGCTGATCAATGAGATTACATCACTCTACAATGCGGATTCCGCAAAGGGTTATGAGCCGTTGACTGATGATGAGAAAGATGCTCTCTCGGATTCCGAGGTGGAGAAATGGGAGCAGAAGATCAAGGATTCCCTGCTGCGCCGTGATGAGAGTCTGGAAAAAGTCATGAATGCCATGACATCCTCAATGAGCAAGGGCTATGAGGTAAACGGAAAGACCTATTATCTGTCCAACTTTGGCATTAAGACTCTCGGCTACTTCAATGCGCCGGAGAATCAGGAATATGCATACCATATTGACGGGGACGAGGATGACACCGCTACGTCCGGAAATGCCGACAAGCTGATGGCGATGATCACTTCTGATCCGGATACGGTAATTTCCTTTATGCAGCAGCTGACAAGCGGTCTCTATGATGCAGTCGGCGAGAAGATGAAGTCATCTACCTTAAGCAGCAGTTACAAGGTATATAATGACAAGGAGATGGCATCAGAATACAGCGATTATACCGATCTTATCAAGAAATGGGAAGAAAAACTGCAGGACAAAGAGGATTATTATTACAATAAGTTTTCCGCGATGGAAACAGCATTATCCAAGCTGAACAGCCAGACATCCTCACTGTCGAGTCTGTTTGGAAATTAGACGGCATAATGCCGTGAAAGCGTCTCTGCTGAGTGCATAAAAGCACCGGCAGAGACGAATATATGTATGGAGGACAACCATTATGTTAGCAAATCAGGGATATGCAGCATATGCCAATAACAAGATTATGACCGCTTCCCCGGCAGAACTTACTTTGATGCTTTATGAGGGGGCAATCAAATTCGCCAATCTTGCGATCGAGGGGATCGATGCGAATGATATTCAGAAAGCACACAATAATATTATGAAGGTGCAGCGTATTATTGAGGAGTTTCAGAGTACACTTGACCATAAATATCCGGTGGCAAAGGATTTTGACGAGGTCTACAACTATCTGTTGATGCGCCTTCGCGAGGCAAATATCAAAAAAGATAAAGACATCATGGAAGAGGTGCTAAAGCATCTTCGTACCATGCGTGATACATGGAAGGAAGTTATGAGAACGGCACATGCATCAAGATAGAAGCAACGGTGTGTCGGTTACAGCAGATTGACAGGAGCAGCGAATGGAGAAGAATCCATATCTTACAATCATGATCCAGAGCCTGAAGAAAAAAAGTGCGGTTCTGGATGCGATTATTGAACTGAATATACGACAGAAGGAAGAACTGGAGAATCCGGGTCTTGATCCGGATGACTTTGACGCCTGCGTGGAGGAAAAAGCAAAGCAGATCGAACAGTTGGAGCTTCTTGACGCCGGATTCCAGGAGGTTTACGATAAGATAAAAGCAGATCTGCAGACCAATCAGCAGGAATACCGCGAAGAGATTGCGGAAATGCAGGAATACATCCGCAGGCTGACTGATAAGAGCGCAACGATTCAGGCGCAGGAGGCGCGCAACAAAGATCTGATGACGCAGAAGTTTGCCTCTGTGCGCAAACAGGTCAAGGAAGTGCGCAAGAGCCAGAAGGTCGTCAATCAGTATTACAAGAGCATGATGAAGTCCGGCTATATGGAGCCGCAGTTTACGGACAATAAAAAATAACGATATAAAAGCCATTTTTTGATTCTTCAAAAAATGGCTTTTATATCATTAGAGTAAGGGGTATGGGATGACACCGCTGGAATGGATAAAAAATGTAATATCGGTCTGTGCTGCCGGAATTGACAGAGAGAATGAGCAGAAGACGCAGGGCGATGTAGAGAAACTGGCAGAAATATATAATAATTATAACGTAGAACAGCAGGAGAGCATACATCAGATCCTGCGTGAACAATTCCAGATGAA
>ULRI01006492.1_pt1 | contig 9556 bp, 13 predicted proteins | sample 1955291 | NCBI WGS metagenome assembly ULRI01 (sample SAMEA4835678, study PRJEB28245) | human gut metagenome | biome: gut microbiome; material: fecal sample | place: Denmark | collected 2008
CCTCTGCTGCGCCATTGACGATGTCATCGATGACCTTGCGCAAATCCCAAAGGCCAGGCAGTCCATGCTCCATCTCCAGCGAGCGTTGCAGCAGGCTGAGGACATTTACATCGAGACTACTGTCTACTGGGAGGATACCAGTCAGACTATCATAGAACTGAAGGTGGATTGCCCACCTGATGAGGAAAACAGAAGGGACTGATGGAGCCATCCGTCAGTCTTCCTATTAAGAACATCGCTTATTGAATTGAGGGAATTCGCATATCTGTAAAATTCCCCCACAAGCATTTGTGTAAGTTTTTTATTTAATCATATTGTTTTATACATATAAAACTGCTATAATTCAAAATAGGAAAAATATGTCGAACATGGACAAAAAGGAATTTCTTATGACGAATTATGAGAAGATGCGAATTGAGGCCGCCGCCAGAATGACGGCAATGGGAATCGATACGGTTACTATCGAAAACTATAAAAGAAACGGTCGTATTCCTGTTTACTCTAAAAATGGAGAGAACTCTTTGACATCATACCCGGCACTTATGTCCGTTGCATCCAATATGTCAAACATGGATTTAGCTGTTTTTGCGATTATCTGCTGGGATAGTCCTATTGGAAGAATGAATTCATTTCTTTACATCAACTCCAACGAAAATGAGTGGCCGCTGCAAAGAGAGGACGCCCGGAAAGGAATTGCAGTCACATATACAGAAAACGAGACAAATGCTGATTTGTCGGAGTTTGGGAGTATTCTCGTGGAAGAAAGAGACCACTTCCTTTACCGAGTAGGCTGATTCGGAGAAGATAAATGATTAAATATATTTGTAAAAACTGCAATATCACGACAGAAATGTCGCAGTGCCCCCACTGCAAATCTCGCACAGAAATGGTAGAATCTACGATTTACTGGTGCGACGATTGCAATATCCCTATCTTTGAAGAAGTGTGCCCAATATGCGGAAAAAAGGGGAAACGGATTGGCTCAGACATTCGTCCGGTTTTCCCTGAAGAGCGTTTGCTGCTCGAAATTATTTTAGGCGTTCCTCTGAAATATAAAAATTCCTCAGTATGGAATACTACTGGAAATTACTACTATGTCGACGGCAAAAAAATTCAGTTTACTGCAAGCCAGACAAAGAACTTAGACGCTGATTTTGTCCGGCAACAATTGGAAAAATACAAAGAACAGAACACATATACCGCCTTTGATGCAACCATTGAAAAATTCATCCAAGCGAATAAAGAGCGGTATGATTTCATCACCAGCGAAGCAACACAGTACATTCGGGATGTATCTGACCACTACGATACATCGGAGATGTATGTTTCTTTTAGCGGCGGAAAGGATAGCACAGTTTCGTCGGACCTGGTAATGCGGGCATTGAGTAACGAAAAGATACTACATTTGTACGGTGACACAACATTATTATGTCAAGTTCCAGAAACCCAAAAGAGTTTATTCAGCGGAGAGGCCGTCTGCTACGACGCAGTGAGGGCAAGGAAAAAGCAGTCATTTATGACTTTGTAACTTTGCCAAGAGATTTGGATGATGTATTCCCATCAGATTATGATGAGGACCGCACAATTGTGCTTGGTGAACTCGCCAGAATTAACGAATTCGGAAAGCTGGCTAAGAACCGTGAGGAAGCTGAAGCGCTAATGAACAGAATCATGCAATCCTACGATACCTACATCGATATCGAAGAAGAAATGGAACAGATGGAGGACTACTATGGAGACGAATGAAAGTAAGGTCAAAAATGGCCGAGTTTTAAGCATGTTCATGGCCATCAGAAATGCCGAACTGAAAAATGTTCGGACTTTGGAACATGATGATAAAGACATGGTAAAACGTATCACAGCGTACATCAGAAACGAAGCGAACAGGCCGCCTCAGGGGGAAGGAGATGATTAAGCGATGAAATTTAAGAGCATAAAACTGCACAATTTTATGCGTTATAAAGGGGACAATCAACTTATTTTTTCCTGTGATGCAGAGAAAAATGTGACCGTTGTGCTCGGCAATAACACATTCGGAAAAACAACTTTGGCTCAAGCATTCAGATGGGGCCTTTATGAAGAACTGAACAGCACAAACTACACGAAAAAGAGTGATATCGTCCTTCTGAACAATGAAGTTATTGCCACCATGGGTGAGGGAACCAGGCAGATGGTTAGCGTTGAAATCGTCATGGAAGATGGCAATACAATGTGGAAATTCACGCGCACCGCTATCTTCAAGCGCAAGCGGCCGGGCACATTGGATTTCTCTGTCACTCAAGACGGTGAAACCAAGTTGACCATGATAGTCTATGTGGACGGGGTCCCGGGCAAGGTCATCAATAACAATGGACTAAATCCAGGTTACGAAAAAGACTTCAGGAAAGAAGGATGTGTGCAGGATACAATCAATAACCTGCTACCACCTAAGCTGTCAAACTATTTCTTCTTTGATGGTGAACGTTGGAGCGACACAAGGACTGCAAAGAAAGAAATTAAGGAATCCATCAACACGATTCTCGGCGTAACAGGGCTTTTGGAGATGAAAAAGCACATCAAGGACGGCATGGGTAAAACCGTTCTCAAAACGCTGCGTGACAGCATCAAAGGCTCTGGAAACGAATACGAGCGCCTTCATAACGAAATTGCAGCTCTGGATAAATCAATCGAGGATTTCGAAAAACTCATAGAAGACGAAGTGAAAGGTTTGGAAACAGCCCAAAGAGACCGAGATTCGCTTGAAAAAGAGCTCAACGACAAGCACCAAGTAGAGGAAGACCAGAGAGCATATAAGAATCTTACAGACGATATTGAGCAATATGAAAATGACGCTCAAAGATATTATGCTGATATAGTAAAGGCGTTTAGTGACTCTGCGCGATATTTTGCAGCTGGACTGCTTCCACGAGTCAGTGAATTGCTCTCCAGCATGGACCTTGAAGGAAAAGACATCCCAGGTGTGACAACGGATACCGTCGATTACTTACTAAATCTGGGGAAATGCATTTGCGGAACAGAACTTTCTACCAATTCAGAAGCATATCAGACATTGGTTGACCTCAAAAGGGTGATTCCTCCGGAAATGATTGGTGGTGCTGCAGGAAAACTTCAAGAGCAACTGGAATCGTGGGAAAACGATAAAAAGGACATCGTCGATGAGCTTGAAGAAAAAGCATATGGATATGATAGTATCCGAGAACGAATCGACGATAAGATGGCAGATAGGGACAAGCTCGAAAAGAGAATGGACCGGAAAGCCAACGTCGCAGCGATAAGACGCCAGTACAATATTGCTGGGTCACTCTGCCGTACCCATGAGAGCAAGAAAAACGAATATATTGCAAAACGCGATTTTGCAATTAAGACGCGGGATGGTAAGATAAAACAGCTTGACTTGATTGCTCAACAGTACGAGGAGAATCAAGCAGTTAATAATGCCATCGCATATGCCGAAGCAATTTATGCCATGGCAGATAGACAGGCACAGAAAAAGCAGAATGGCGTATTTGAAGAACTGAATACTATTATTGCTTCAAATTTTGAGAAGATGTTCAATGATGGCGAAAAATACGCTAAATTGGAAGACGATTATCGTGTCCATGTCTATTACCATAGTGTTGGTGAAGCAAAAGACTACGAGGAGCAGAACCTTTCTAATGGTGAGGCCACTGCAATCAATTTCGTTTACATTGTAAGCGTTTTGGAACTTGCAAGACGGCGCTCTGCAGAAGAAGGTGACGAAGAAAACTCTGGTATCATAAATCTGCCTTTGGTATTGGATGGACCATTCTCCAGCCTGAGCAATGAAAATACCAATCTGATTGCAAAAAAGTTACCTGAATTTGCTGAGCAGGTAATCATCTTTATGTTGGACAAGGACTGGGAGGCATCTGGCCTTGACGAATACACTTCCCAAGAATATTGCTACCGAGTAACTAAAGAAGATAAGGCAAATAGTTCTTCTATTGAGAAAGGAGGCGCAGACTGATGGCAAAAGTTGCAAGTGAAAATAAAGTATATGAATACTTTAAAGTAAGCGAAGTCTACATTAACGGCCGTTTCAAGGAATATGTAGACAAACTTTGGACTCAAAATAAAATTCAAGAGTCCATGATAAAGCGGCTTGTCGATTTATATGCCATCGCGGCAGTCGTGGGTCTCCGCATCAATCGCCGCTTGGAGGATGATAAAAAAGATTCCGATGACAAGCGTACTGTGCAGCTGATGCAGTTGACTGATGCATACCAGACGCTATCTACCATTATGAAGCTGGTTCTTATATTAGACGAAAGCAGAAACCTTTCTGATGAAGAACGGGTTAGAAGTGCTTTCCGTATCCCCGAAACCAGAGAAGAACACGACGCAAATATGGAATTATTTAATTCTTATGCGCGTGGCGGGATTGAGTATATGTACCAGCAATTGGTGCTGCGGGTTACCGACGTAGATGATGAGCATGACGATGCGAGAATCAATAATATTATCGCGTTTATGAAGAACCCGATGACATCGGATTCAATCGGCTAACCAAAGGCGGAGGTTGTATGGCGAGACCAAAAAAGAATGGAGAACATGTAACGCTGTATCTTGAAAAAGACATTCTCGATACTTTGCGAAAATATGCTGACGAAAAAGGCCAAACCATGACATTAGCAACGGAGAGAATTTTAAAGGCATTTTTTGATGAGCATTATTGTAGGGGAACAAATGAAAAGGCAGAGTAATCTTTCTACCTACATAGCCAGTATTGCACATTTCCAAATCACATAGTGTTTATGCAAACCCAGGCGAGTATGGGACTGGGACTCAATGCAAATATGAGAGCGAGGACCGGATACCACAATGGTAATCCGGTCCTCGCTCTTTTTTCGGGATATTTCAGTTGGTTTCAGCGCCGTCAGCCCCAAACCGCAGGTAGCTCAGAGCATTCTCGCTCAGGCGAAGGTATTCCTTAGTCCCACTGCCAGCTGCCTCCATGTGATAGCAGGGACGCTCCTCTGTGACGGCATCCCAGCAGATGCCATCATGGTGGAGCTTGTACCAAACATGGCTCACACCGTCAGCGGAGCCGTCCACGAACAGGACGGAGCCGGAGAGGTATTCGCCCGGAATGCCGAGCTGATGGGTGATGTCATCAGCGATGACCACTGCGTTCAGTTCCGTAGAACTCATTACGCTGTCGCTCCTTTCTTGGCAAGGAGTGCGGTCACATGTTTCTGCAGTTCATCGAACCGGGACATGAGGTCTGTGTCCAGATGCTCGGACTTCTTCATGGCAGCCAGTTCCGCGGACAGAGCATCACGCTCGGCATTGGCCTGACGAAGCTCTGCTACCAGCTTCTTATTAACACCTTCCAACTCATGGATTTTCTGGTCACTCTGAGCCTGCATACGGGTAAGCTGGGAAATCGTGCTGTTCAGGTCGTCCATTTTGCCTCTGACGACCTCCTGAGCCCGTTCCTCAGCGTCATGGCAGAGGATGAGGCTGTGGGTATAGGCATCGACCAGCCGGCGGCACAACACCTCAAACTCGCCGATTTCAGTGGCTCGCTCAGGAATGGCATCCTTTGCCATGGACATGGAGAAGGTGTCCAGGATGGCCTGCATCGCTTCGTCCATCGTACGGGCGTCCAGCGCCTTCTTGGCGGCATTCAGTTCTTCCACCGTATCATCAGACAGGCGGAGGCTTCGCACCTTCACAGTGTCTTCTGCCGGGGCTTCGACCGCGGGGGAGGCTTTTTGTCCGTAGGTTCTTTTCTTCTGTTCCATTCAATTTCCTCCTATGTCTGTAGTTTTGTAATACATGTAATACGCAGATTTTTGTATTACATTTTCAGCCTTGTATTAGAAATCGTTCGGGTCGAGCCCGAGTTCGTAGCAAATGTCAGAAGCCGTGTGGATTTCGGGTACCAGCCAGCCTTCGGTATCCATCAGGTGGTACATGGTCAAAATGTCCTTCTCCATCTCTTTCTGGCTCTTGCAGAACCGGATGATATCCGGATACTCTTCACAGAGTTCCTGGAACTCCTTCCATTTCAGAGCATCCATGTTCGGGAAAAGAGTCTTGTTGTCATAGATTTCAAAGAAAAGGTCGGACATAAAGTCGATGTATTTTGCGGTGGCGGGTTCCAGCGTCTTCCGCCAGCCTTTGCAGGCGGGCAGGGATTCGCAGTTTGCTCCGCCTTTTGGGGCAAAGGGAAGGATGAACGTCTTCAATTTCGGGTCGGCATCGGGACCAATGTACAAAACGCGTGCTTCGCGTGCCTTGTCTTCAGGCAGATGGATGTTCTGTTCTCTGGCGGCTTTGTCCATGTAGAGGGGGATGCACGCTCTGGTTGTGATGGAGAGCACTCCGATGACCAGGGCTGTGAAGATGTTTTCGGTGATGCTCAGGACCTTGATGAAGGACCTGGAGATGGGATTAGCCTCATAGTCAGGGTTTTCGTAGTAATAATACATGGTGACCTCCTTTTCTTTAATCTGGGTCGTCATCGTGAATGAACTGACTGAAGAAATTCTTAGCTGCCTGGATGTCTTCCGCATTGATAGCTACATAATCTGGGTAAAGGAAATCCAAATACTTGTCTTCGATGAGTTCGGCATCCTCGTCATATCCGTCTTTCCGCAGGCGATGAATTGCTGACATAAGAATACTCCGGTTCTTCGGCTGAAAGTCATCGTCATGAAGCAGCCGCCAACGGAAAAACGTCATACCATCAATTTTGTCCCGTGTGACACTGGTATATGGAATATCAGGGTCAATGCCATGCATTATCAAATAGCTGCGTTCTTGCTCTCGGAACATCCAATTGTATTTCATCTTAATAATCTCGAGAGCCTCTTCGTCACCACGATTTGCAACGTGCTTAATGGTATTCTTCAAAACCATAATCGTAGGAACATAGTCCTCATCGGTCAACATTTTCCATTCGACTGTGCTGTAACCATTTATGCAAAATGAGTTGCGAGTTGATGAAATACCTCTTCCGCTTTCCAAGCATGTTTTGGTGATTTCGTGGGTGTCGTAGCTGAGGCCGAACTCCTCCATAAGACGCTTTTCTTTATCGTCAATCCAAGCGTCGTATTTGATGCGCATTTTGATGATATCGTCTCTGGAATAGTGATGAGACATCCGCTTTAGAAGAATTTTGACATCTTCCTTTGTTACATCGAAAAACTCGTCATCCTCAATCATGCGAAGATACTTCTCAGACAAGTTGTAATTTGTATGCACTTTTTTCACCTCCTCTCTATACCGACGCTACCTGCGTCTGATAATATTATAAATCGGATATTTTCCCCCAACCACTAACTGAGGTTGGCGAACGTGGCCAAAAAGGAAAACAGGCTCAAATCCCCCAACTACCCCCTAAGGTTGAGGTACGATTTGAAGCCTGTTTTGGCACTCTTTATGGACCATTGAAACTTTCGGGGGCAAATAATTCCCCCAACTTTTTCGGAGCTTCAAAAACAAAGATGTCTTGATATTTTTGAAAATCACGAGTATAATAATAACAGAATAGAAAGTCAAAAACACAAAACTGTGAATGGAGGGCAGTATGGAAGCATTATACGAGTATCTTCTAAGAAACTACAAACCAAATGAGCCGATTTTCTTTGCTGATCTTCGAATCGAAGGTATGAGTCGCGCAAATCTTCGACAGCAGATAAAGAAACTTACCGATGCAGGAAAGGTAAAACGGTTTGACAATGGAGTTTACTTCTTGCCGAAAAAAACGATTTTCAAATCAGGGTCACAACTTCCGCCAGAAAAAGTATTGGAATGTAAATATCTAAGAGATAAGGATAAGCGATGCGGCTATATGAGTGGTTTGATGTTTTTTAACCAGATGGGGCTGACTACGCAGGTTCCGATGCTGTATGAAGTCGTATCAAATAAAGCAACAAATGAATACAGGGAGACATCTCTGGCAAGGTCGCGGGTGATTGTTCGTAAGCCGAAAGTGCCAGTAACAGAATCCAATTATAAGGTGCTACAATTCCTTGATTTGCTGAAAGACGTGGATGTGTATTCCGAGATTACAGGAAAGCCTTTGCAAGAAAGATTGTATCAATATATGAGCGATGCAAGTTTGAGCCTTTCGGAAATGGAACCGTATTTTTCTTATTACCCGGATAAACTGTACAAAAATCTGGTAGAAACGAGGGTGATTTATAATGGCATACTTGCACAGTGATAGAGAACAATTCCGGGATGCGATTGACTTGGCCTATGAGCAGACTGGTGTTATGGTACAGGCAATCGAAAAAGATTATTATGTTACGATGTTGCTGAGACTTTTGGCCCAGAAGATGCCGTATATCGTTTTTAAGGGTGGTACATCACTGAGCAAGTGCCATAAAGTGATTTGCCGCTTTTCTGAAGATATTGATATTACGATTGATGCGCTGCTGTCACAAGGACAAAAGAAAAGGATAAAGCAGGCAATCGTAGATTCGGCAGAAGAACTTGGAATGACGATTGAAAACTTGGATGAAACTAGAAGCCGCCGCGACTATAACCGCTATGTGATTGCATACGATTCAGTCATTCCGATGGCAAGCGATGCGCTGAAAGCGGCGGTTTTGCTGGAAACGTCTTATACGGCAGTATCCTTTCCGACTGTTTTGCTGCCTGTCCATAGCTACATTGGCGACATGATGGAGCAGGAAGCCCCAGATGCGATTGAAGAATATAATCTAAATCCGTTTGAAATGAAAGTACAGGGAATTGATAGAACACTGGCTGACAAGGTTTTCGCGGTCTGTGATTATTACCTGCAAGGGAAAGTCGCAAAACATTCTCGCCACCTCTATGATATTTATAAACTGCTGCCGCTTGTGCCACAGGATGAGAATTTTAGAGAACTGGTAAAAGATGTAAGGGCAGTTCGCGCACAATCGGCCATTTGTCCATCTGCATTGCCGGAAGCCGATATCCCGGAATTGCTTGAAAAAATCATAAAGGAAAATGTATACAAGCAGGATTATGATAACCTGACTACGCAACTTTTGGAAGAAAATGTGCCGTATGATACAGTGATAGCTACATTGAAGCAAATTGCTGATGGAGCAATGTTTGATAATACTTATGGAGGTTGAAAGTTATGGGAGCGGATATTGTTAATCAAGCAATGAGTATGGGAAGCATGATTCAAACGGCGATGGAATCACTGGTGTCGCCAACAATTACCGCTGTAACGACAGCTTTGTTTACAGCAATGTTCGTTGGAAAAAAGACTGAACACAAAGGACTTGCAGGAGCAAAGACAACCATCTTTGAAAAAGAAATAAGGACTCTGTTGGATAATGGAAGACTTTCTTACAGAGAACTTAATCAGATGAAAAATTATTTAGAAGTGGCAGAAAAAGCGGATGAATTTCATAAGGAGTGCGGTTATGACAAAGTAGAACCCAATACACAGTATGATATAGACTGGTTTATTCGTTTCTTTGATGCGGCTAGCAATGTAAGTAATGAGGATTTGCAGAAAATTTGGGCCAAATTGTTGGCAGGAGAAACAATTTGTGCATACGGCGGCGGCCAGCGGCCGCTG
>ULRI01039444.1_pt1 | contig 9511 bp, 10 predicted proteins | sample 1955291 | NCBI WGS metagenome assembly ULRI01 (sample SAMEA4835678, study PRJEB28245) | human gut metagenome | biome: gut microbiome; material: fecal sample | place: Denmark | collected 2008
TATTTTTGTACACAGAAACGAGTTACTTGAAAGCAATTCAAGGTAGAACGCAGCAGATTGTACCGTTGCCAAGTCATTACCTCAAAAACGGGTAATTATCCCAAAGTCCTTTGTATAAGGTACTAACAGAAGTTTTCCAGAATTATCAAAAAATTTTGTAGGGGGGGGGAATTTCGTAACTTTGCAACACCTAACCAAACAATTAATAGTAATATGGACCTAATTTTTACTATTCTTAGCCTTGTGATGCTGGTATTCGGGATTCTTCAGATCATCCTTTTCTTCAAGATTTGGGGAATGACGAATAATGTGAAGAAAATAAATCAACGACAAGAGCAGGTTTGTACATTATTACAATCGATTGCATCAAAAATACCCAACAGTATTCCTAATATCCCCGCTCCTCAACCCTCTCATTCTACAAGCCCTCAAAATTTACCTAAAGAGCCGATTGTTGCTAATATACATTTAGGATCAATAAGTGGACTGGATGAAGATAGTGGAAAGAAACTGGAAAATGCAATTCGGAATGGGCAGATGCAAGAAGCTCGATATATTCTTATGATGAAATGCAAAGTGAGCTTGGAAAAAGCTGACGAAATCATCAAGTCTGCTCAAAAATAGTTTACTACAAGAACAGAAACGGCCGAAGTGAGAACCTCGGCCGTTTCTATTTCTAATTACAAATATTTCGTACTTTTGTACTGTCAAAATCTTCATAGCGGTACAGATTGCCGCTGAACGTAATGTCGCGTTTTTTGTACCCTTACATATGAGTAAGTAAAGAAATTTACTGCGCCGCGTGTGGTAGCGGAAACGTTCACGAAGCCTCGCTTTTGGAGCTTTAGCAACACGTAGCGCAGTTTTTTATTGCTAAGACCAAAAGCTATGTATCGGGTATGCCTAATTGCTTATTTTCCACAATCCAATAAGGAAGTGTTCCGCGCTTCTGCGCCTTCTCGATGCGATCTTGATTCTCTTTCATCCACCTCGTAAATCCACTTGGCAGTTCCGTAATCTCGTTTTCCGCATCTTCCCACCAATCCTTGCCTGTGTCTTCGTTAGCGATAATCGGGACAGCGTAACAGCGGCAATTCGGATGCCACCCGATGAATTTGAAAGACTTCGGATATTTCCCCTCCATTGCGTCGCATATCTCCAGTGGCGCCCGCCCCTTTTTGAAGCGGGGATACCATGCTTTCGCCAACCATGCGGCGTGGGATTTGGACGTTTTTACTTCATAACCCACAATGAAATCGAGTTGCTGCCAACGGATACTGTCGGCTTCACGATAAGCGCTGTTTATTTCGGTACGGGCCATACGCATGGCGTTCTGATAGGATGATCGGTAAACGCCTTGTCCGGGGTGGTAGGCCTGCGCGGCTTTCGACAGGGGGAGATTGCCGAACGCATCTCTGACACGCCGAAATAGCTTGTCCGGCTCATTCAGATACATGCGTACATCTCTGCTTATATTGGCCGCGCTTCGTCCCTCGCTGATGCCGACCGATAGCGACAACTCGACGTGTCGTTCGAACTGTTTTGCGATACTCCAGACCCTTTCGGACAACGTGTGTCCATAAGTCATCCTCTGCTGGAATGCCTCCAGCGCATCGAGATTATGAAGCATCCACTCTTTTTTCGGATTGTCGGACAGTTGTTTTACCCATGAATCATTCTTATCGTTGGCAAAAGCCCATTCCGTAGCGATTCCGGCAGTAATTATCGTGGACAACTTATCTCGGAACGAAGATAACGAGGCGTCGGCTTGTTTACGACGGCTTTTGTTCGACGCAAAGGCGAATAATCGCCCCGTCTCGGGTTGATAGTTATACTGTATACCCAAGCGAACCAGTTCCTTCGAGGCTGCATCATACAAAGCGTCGATCTGTCGGAGGTATTCTTCGACATGCGCTCTATGCTGCTGCTCCCATTGGGCGGCTTTCAAATTCAATCCGGACATTGTTGCGGATTAGAACGTCGGTTCTACGATATTGCTCATTGATGCCTCTGCCTTTGCCTGCTTTATACGCGCGATTTCAGCGGTTACATCGTCGGCAGTTCCCATCAATTCGACCCCCTTCTCAAGCGACATTATACCATCCTGTACGGCTCGGCCGATCGCAGCCCAGCGGGCGGTAACATCTTCGCTGAACGGCTCCGCGAACTCATGTTCTATGTTGAGTGCAGCCAGCTCGGAGCGCAGATGAATATGGGTTACATTCATCATGATGGCGAGAATAAGATTTTTCTCCCGATCTACGGCTATATCGTAAATCTCTTTGTTGTTCTCCCGCTTGATATATCCCAATACCATAGCGCGTTTAATCGCTTCGCCTGATAATGTACCCAGCCCTGCCATCTTTTCGGGAGTAAACTCGGGCGTGAAAGTATCGAACAGGATAGACCGCGCAAGATCCTCCTTCTCCCGTTGCTGCGTCTCGGAAGAGGTCGGCGGATTGATGTACTCGAATCGGGAATTGTCGCTGGACATTTGGATCATCTTGCCGGGCTTGTCGGTTCGGCCTTTCAGGAAATCGACGACATCGCTCGTTGCTGCGGCAATAGGGTCTGCGAAATAGTTGTTCGTGTCGGCTATTTTACTATCTATATCCTCCTCGCGTTCTATGCGGAGATTGAGACCGTACCATGCCTTATCTTGTTTGTAGTAAATAACATTTATTTTGCCCGTTGGATTCGGTGTTGCTGTAACCTCCCAATTGAGTGTCCCCCGTCTGCATCGGTAGATCGTATTGGGAGTCTGAATGTCGAAATGTTCGACGGTCGAAACTCCCTCTTTGAGATAATACCCATACCCAAATGCAATGAGATTGCCGTATTGATCGAATAACGGCCGCAAGGTATAGCCATTCGACTTGCATATTACCACGACCTTCACCTGCGGCTGGAAATTCTCGTCCCGATAAATGTGGTAGAGTTTGGCGCATTCGGTCTCTGCCCCTGCTGTTCGTTTCGCCTGACGCATGGTAACGTCGAATCGGGTATCATGCAGAAACTGATTGTATGCCTCGAAGGCCTCGTCCGAACCCTCGTTGTTTACTTTCTTCCAGCGTATGGGGTTTCCGAGCAGGAAGAACAGTTCCACTTCGTTGATATACTTCTGCCGTGCACGAGGCAGTTTCTCGGTTCGATAATGTTGGGGTTCAATTTTCACGGCAAAAAATCATTGACTTGTTTTCGCTGCAAAATTAGATGCGGGACGGTGTAACTGCAATAAGTGGTAAATTTATCATCGGGTGAATGTTTTATCACCCGACAAAGTTTCGTTACCTTTGCGGGCATAAGATTGCGAACGAGTCGGACATGAAATACGAACGGAAAATACCCATCGACCTCGGATGCGGCGTGAGCATCTATCAGATCATGGCGGGCGGCAAATGGAAGCCCTACCTGATCAACTGCATGAACCGCGGCCTGCGTCGCCCCAGCCAATTCCTGCGCGTCATTCCGGGAGTCAGCAAGCGAGTGCTTGCGCAGCAGCTGAGCGAAATGGAACGGATGGGAATAGTCGTCAGGACGGTCTACCCGGAGACACCGCCCCGCACCGAATACGAACTCTCGGAGACAGGACGCTCGATTATCCCGATCATCCGGATGATGGACGAGTGGGGCCTGAAGCACAACAACCTGTTCGACGAGATGGGGAAATACAAAGAACCGGACCGCTGAAAATCCGCGATGACGCCTCCAAGACCGCGTCCGCTCAAGGAGCCGGTCTTTTTTCTTTTCTTCCGCACCGGAGCTTCCGTAACCGCCCGCCTTCCCCGAACCGCTATTCTTTGACGTAACTTAAACAGCATCAAAGAACGGAACTGTTTCTCAAACGCAAGTACAAGGCGGAAACCTATACCATCGGCAACCCCTATATCGACGGCCGCTTTTTCCGCCACACCATCGAGGATAAAGTACGTGAATTGCCCGCCCGCAGTCCCGATACGCCGTGCGACAACCGGAACATCCCGCAACTGGTGCTGGGCGGCGGCGCGGCCGGCAGCGGGAGGTTCTTTGCATCAAGTGTCTGGCTCGTGAACGGCTGCAACCGCTTTCCCGACCTTCGCGCCGCGGCGGCCCGCAAGACGCTCAAGAGCCTGAAGGAGTCGACATAGAACACGATACGCACGGTCATCAAGCAGTGGGGGGGGGCGGTGAAAGACGAGCACTACCACATCAACAACGTGGCGGGCACGCTCCGCTTCCGGAACGACAAGCGTGATTATCATGCTCGACCTGACCGATCGCCCCTCCGCCCCCGACTTCGGGCGGTTCGGCTCGACGGAGGCGACCATTGCCGCGACGAAGCGTCCGAAGTCAGCCAGAAAACCGTCGAGGTGCTCTTCTCACGCCTGCGCTGGAAGACGCACGAGACGTTCAAGGTCTCGAAGATGCTCCTTACGCCCAACCCCACGACGAACTGGATTCGCAGCCGCTTCGTACAGAACGACAACGGCGAGCGGGCAACCTGCCGCGAGGGGGGGGGCTGCGTCCCGTTCTCCGTGTGCGACAATCCCGACATCGCCTCCCGGCCGACCTACGAGTCCACGCTGAACAAGATCAGCGACCATGCGACGAAAGACCGCCTGCCGTACGACAACTGGGACTTCGTGGAGGTCAACGACACAGCTGTTTACAACCGCTTCGACGGGGCCCTGCATTTGGTCACGGGACTGCGGGCAAGGGCGTATGACCCGTCCCGTCCGCCGATTACCTTGGTGGCTTTGCTGCCGTTTGTTTCGGTACACATACAAAAAAAAGCGCGCCCCGAAGCCGCACCCATTCAACCCTAAGCATATAGTTCGCCTCTGAATGTCTATCCCGGAAGATTACTCGACCGAGATTCTTTACATCTTACCACGAAGGCGGGGTGCTGAAACCGATATGAATCTATAAAAATACTGGAATTATGACAAAAGCAGACATTGTTGCGGAAATTACAAAGCAGACAGGAATCGAGAAAGCGGTTGTATCTGAAGTGACTGAGGCTTTCATGGAAAATGTAAAAGACGCGATGGTCGGCGGAGACGAGGTATTCCTGCGCGGCTTCGGCAGCTTCATCATCAAGCGCCGGGCAGAGAAGACGGCACGCAATATCTCGAAAAATACGACCATCATTATTCCGGCGCATAATATCCCTGCTTTCGAGCCGGCCAAGACATTCATGGCGGCCGTGAAAGACAGCGAGTAGCCCCGTTCAATAGGCGAAAGGCCGATATATCCGTACATACGCAGTTTCCGGTTTTTGATAATGGCAAGGCGGCATAGAGTATATGCAAGTATATAGTTATCAATACTGGAAACTGCGTCTTATTCTTTAGTTTACCGTTTCATCCTTATCGGGCACGCGCTTACGACCGCCGTGCAGGCAGATGCAATCTCGTCCTTTTCCTCAGTTTGCAGGAATCGTTTTACAGGCAGACCGGTTCTTCGCCAGCCTTTTCGTCCGCAGCAGATAGTATATGAATCCCAGCGTAATCAGGAAATCTATTCCGCCGATGACTGCAAACACCCCGATTAACCCCTGACAGGCGGTATAATATCCGATAATCACCGCGAAAACACTCCGTCCGATGCCATTGCAAAGAATGATAAACCTGTTCGTCCGGCTTAACGGATCGCTCGAAACCGCCAACACGATAACCCCGATCAGCACCAAATCTATGCCTGCGGTATTGATAAAAAGCGTGTGAAATATATCGGACGGTATCGAAATATCGTTACCACCCAATCCCATAGAGGCATTCAGGCGGTTGAAGAAAGAAAGGTACGATTCATATACTTTGGGGACGATAAACAGGAAGGCCCCGACAATATTGAATATTCCGCTGAATCTGAGCAGCCGTTTGAACTGAATGACGCTGTTTTCCATTTTCGAAATCTTATAATGAACGAATGTTTCGTCTGTATGTTTGCAATTCCGCTTCACCGATATTTTCCCTCATCTTCCTTAATTCGGCCAAGATTCTGTTCTTGTCTTCGGGCAAAAAACCGTTTATCGGAACGGGATTGGATACGGTATCGGCGAGCAACGTCGTCCTGTTTTCGAGATTTCCGATGAAAGTCATCAGCTCCTCCAGTCTTTCGTGCTCGGGAGATACCGTATAATTTCCGTTTGCCACGTCCCCGTAAAGTTCCGATCCGGGAAACAGGGTCAAGGACACTACGGATATGATGTACGGTTTCAGCCGGCTGAATAATTTTGCGCTCGCCAAGGCGTTCCTACGTCCGTTCCCTTTCCCCGCAAGTCCTGTCAGGTAAACGATATAGTATTCTATTCCCGCTTCTTCCAATTTCCTGCACTGCTCGAAGGTGTCCTGTGCCGTATTCCCTTTATTCATTTCGGCCAACGTCATGTCGTCGCCCGTCTCCGTTCCGATGGAAAGGCCGTTGAACCCGTAGCTGCGGAGTTCTTTCAGTTGCTCCACGGTCTTGTTCTTTATGTCGGAGATTCGGGAGAATGTGCCGATTCGGCAACGGGGAAGATAGTCGTGGACGGTCATGGCGAGTTCTTTCAGCCTGTCGAAACTCAATGCGAAAGGGTTGGCACCGGTTAGAAACACGCGCCTCGCCCGCGGCTGGTAATGCCGGATAATCTCCAAGTCCGACACGATCTCGGACATGGGCGATACCCGGAACTCAATTCCCGGGTACAGACTGCAAAACTTGCACCGGTGGTGGGTGCATCCCACGGTTGCTTGCAGGAGTACCGAACCGGCTTCATACGGCGGTCGCCATATCGGCCCCGTAAAGTGCATTTTTTCAATATCCATTCTAATTCTCATTTAATGGTTTGCCGAACCCGTATAAACCTTTGAAAAGATTATGGTTCTGTTCGTATATTTAATTACTTTTGTAAAGGCAAAAGTAAACAGGAAGCTGATATAAAAAAAGAACTAACATGATTGTCATATAATTACATCAATGTTAGTTTTGCTGAATACCACGACACTAAAAATGAGAATTTATGGAAAATAATTTTGAGGAGGCAGTCTGTCCCGCTTGCAGTATCATCGACAGGTTCGGGGACAAATGGTCCTTGCGCATTCTGATACTCCTGCATACTCACGGGACAATGCGGTTCAACGAGATATTCAAACACATGCCCAACATATCCCAGCGGATGTTGTCCGTTGCCCTGAAATCGTTGGAAGCGGATAAATTGGTGAGCCGAAAAGCATATCCCGAAATCCCGCCGCGGGTGGAGTATGCGTTGACGCCGCTGGGCAGAAGTTTGATTCCACCACTGGAAGGGGTTATCCGATGGGCGATTTCCAATGCCGACGAAATACTGGAGCACCGGAATAAATCAGGCCGGAAATAGATCGTTTTTTACGCACTGTTCTTATCGGGCACGCATACGACCGCCGCACCGGAAAACACGACCTCGGCGGCTTCGTCTTCCGTGAAGACGCCTTCGGCCGCGAGCTGCTGCATGCGCAGGCGTCTATCTGAAACCATATATCATGTCCCGACCATATACAAGGCGAGCAGGTTCCCGTCCAATTCTTTGGAAAACGCTCGGATCAATTCGCGTTCGTTCATGCTTCGGTTCGTTTTCGTTGCATAAAAAACGGCGACCATGTTTCCGATGGCCGCCGTTTGGCTGTATGGTTTCGGGGTTTTCCGTCAGAAGGCGAGGACGGGGCGCACACCATGGGAATTTAAGTCTTTCTGGACAATGCCAAACGATATGCCATTCTTGCCCGAATCACAACTTACGCCCTATTTCCCGTTATATTCCGATGAAGTCCCAAAATTACCGCGGACAAATTCCACTTTGCCTTCATTCGTCGTCTACCTCGACCCGCATTTCCTCCGTCGGGAACAACACGTTGGCGAGCGGTGTGGGGAGCGAGGCGGTTTCCGTCGGCAGCAGGTTCATCCGGCCGAGGTTTTCGAGCAGCCTCTCCAAGATGGTCGTCGAACAGCCGCACGAGAAACAATGCGCCCTGAAGGGTTTCTTGCGGGCCGTCTCCCCTTCGATAAAACTCCCGAACTTACCCTCTTTGCCGCAGAACGGGCTGCGGGCGATGAGGTTCTTGCCCCCGCCGTCCGTGCCCCGAGTTCCGTCCGCAGCCCGGCCACCAGCAGTTCGTATTCCTGTATCGAGATATACAGCCGCCCGAAGCGGAAACAGATTGGCAAAAACCTGTTTTTTCAAAATAGGATACGTTTGAAAGAAAATTCCGGCAATCGGAAATGAATATGCTACGTGATAGTTATCACCGCTCATGAAAATCCTGCAAATCCAAAATGCGATTTTAATTTTGCAGAAACACTCCGATGCAGTATCTATACACCGTATGATATAGTATGTTTTACTCCTAAATTTGATCGATTGTTGACAGGTGATTTTTCTGTCTTTATTAGGATGTGTATTACCCCGACAAGATAAACTGAAGTCAAAATTTGAATTGCTTTGATGTAAGATTATTCCTGTACTCCGACGGCGGCATTCCTATCCGTTTCTGCACATAGCGACTGAAGTAGGAAACGGAAGAGAAATTCATACGCTCGGCAATCGCAGTCAGCGGCAATTCCTTTTGACGAAGCAGGCGGGTAATCTCCTGAATGGTGAAGCGGTCTATCCAATAAGTAGCCGGACGGCCGCTTACCTTCCGGCATATTTCCGACAGGTAGTGCGGGGTAATACAGAGACGGGAAGCATAAAAATCAAGGTCACGGTTTCGCATATATTCACCGTTGTATAACAATTCAATGAATTTACGCAACTGCGAAGCGGTATGTTCAGAAGGCTGCAACACATTCCGGCTGCGGGCATGTATGTCGTAAAGGTCGAGGATATGCGCAGTTAACAGGCTGCCCAATAATTCCTCGCGGAACAGATGTTCCTTTTCTTCCATACGCATACGGAGATACCGCAGGGCGGCTTCGCATATCCGGAAGTCGCGGGCAGAGAGTTTCATCACAGGATTCTGCAGGAGCGACAGATGCCCGACGATACCGTAATTGCTGCGGATGGCGATCGAGGCGACGAACGCTTCCGAAAGGCTCATTAGAACGCCTCCGAAATCGTCGGATGCGGAGAATCCGGATCCGAATTCCGCATTGGGCAGGATGACGTAATCGCCCGCTGCGATATTGTAGCGCGTGTCTCGAAAGGTAAACCCCATATTGCCGCAGCTGCAAAGAATGTGTACGGTCTGTCCGGCATAGCGCAAGGCGTTGAAATCCCGCAACGTGTCGGCAAAAACAATCCCATCGAAGTCCGTCTGCTCCATAACTGTCTTTCTTTTGCTGCAAAAATAACTGGAAGCCACGAAAAGTGAAAATTCCTCCTCGAATTTCATAACAGCGGGACAACAAGAGCGCGGTAACTTTGCGGTAGAAAAATCAAATCAAGGAGATATGAAAGACGTAAGACTGAACAACGGGGTGATGATGCCGGCCATAGGCTTCGGCGTTTTCCAGATCCCTGAAAACGAAACGGAACGGGTCGTAACCGATGCCATCGAAACGGGCTATCGGCTGATAG